>Ga0157370_10006866_pt1 | contig 12465 bp, 9 predicted proteins | sample C35metaG_FD_113463 | JGI IMG/M metagenome (GOLD analysis project Ga0157370, IMG submission 113463) | Corn rhizosphere microbial communities from Kellogg Biological Station, Michigan, USA - C3-5 metaG | ecosystem: Host-associated > Plants > Roots > Rhizosphere > Soil | place: USA: Michigan...
TGCCGAGATGGCCAGCTCGGGGGCCGGCCATGACGGTAACTTTGCATTCCTCCTCGGAAAAAGTCCGTCAATAGATGTTCGAGAAAATTCTCATCGCCAACCGCGGCGAGATCGCGCTCCGCATCAACCGCGCGTGCAAGGAGATGGGGATCGCAACAGTCGCCGTGCATTCGACGGCCGACGCGGATGCCATGCATGTCCGATTGGCGGATGAGAGCGTCTGCATCGGTCCGCCGTCGAACGCCCAGAGCTACCTCAACATTCCCGCCATCATTTCCGCCTGCGAGATCACGGGCGCGGAAGCGATTCATCCCGGCTATGGCTTTCTGTCCGAAAACGCAAAGTTCGCCGACATCGTCAAAGAACATGGCATCACGTTCATCGGCCCGACGTCCGACCATATCCGCATGATGGGCGACAAGATCACGGCGATCCGTGCGATGAAGGAGATCGGCATTCCGACCGTTCCCGGTTCCGGCGGTGCGGTTCGCGATGGCGATGCTTTGCGCATCGCTAGAGACATCGGCTTTCCCGTGCTGATCAAGGCGACGGCGGGCGGCGGCGGGCGCGGGATGAAGGTTGCCCGGACGGAATCCGACTTGCCTCTCGCGCTCTCGACCGCGCGGGCGGAAGCGAAAGCCGCCTTTGGCAACGATCAGGTCTATATGGAGAAGTATCTCCTCAAGCCCCGCCACATCGAAATCCAGGTTCTCGCCGACACACAGGGCCACGTCATTCACTTGGGCGAACGCGATTGTTCGCTACAGCGCCGCCACCAGAAGGTCTTGGAGGAAGCGGGGTCACCGGCGCTCAACGCCGCGCAGCGCGACGAGATCGGCGGCGTCGTCACGCGGGCACTGGCCCAGCTGGGTTATCTCGGTGCCGGCACGGTCGAGTTCCTGTTCGAGGATGGACACTTCTACTTCATCGAGATGAATACGCGCCTTCAGGTCGAGCATCCCGTGACTGAGGCACTGACCGGCATCGACATCGTGCGCGAACAGATCCGCATTGCGGCAGGCGGCGTGCTCGAATTGAAACAAGAGGACGTGACGTTCGCCGGTCACGCCATCGAATGCCGCATCAATGCCGAGAGCGCCTTCACCTTCCAACCTTCGCCCGGCACGATTACGCAGTTCCACTCGCCAGGCGGACTGGGCGTGCGGTTCGACTCGGCGATCTATTCCGGCTATCGCATCCCACCCTATTACGACAGCCTTGCGGGCAAGCTCATTGTCCATGCCCGCAATCGCAACGAGTGCCTGCTCAGGCTGCGTCGCGCACTCGACGAGCTCGTCGTCGGAGGCATCGAAACCACGATCCCACTCTTCCAGCAACTCGTGCGCGAGAAAGACATCATCGACGGCGAGTATTCCATCCACTGGCTGGAACAATGGCTCGCCAGGCAAAAACCCTCATAGCCAGGTCTTGTCGGGCTTGCGCTGGCAAGATTCACGCGCGACGCTGACGCATGCCTTACGCGCAGACGCTCGGCACGACCCGCTACGTCTTCGAAGACCTGAAGACGCTTTTGGCGCGCGCCTCGCCGGATCGATCGGGCGACCGGCTCGCCAAACTTGCCGCGCAGTCGGGCGAAGAGCGCGTCGCGGCGCGCATGGCGCTTGCAGATCTGCCTGTGTCGCACTTTCTCGAAAACACGCTCATCCCGTACGAGGACGACGAAGTCACGCGCCTTATCTGCGATACGCATGACACAGAGGCCTTCGCGCCCGTTCGCACACTGACAGTCGGAGCGTTCCGCGACTGGTTGTTGTCGGACGATGCGATGGGACCGGTTCTGGCGGCACTCGCGCCAGGCCTGACGCCGGAGATGGCTGCCGCCGTCTCCAAGCTGATGCGCAATCAGGATCTGATTGCGGTGGCGCGCAAGATCAATGTCGTCACGCGTTTCAACAACACGATCGGGCTTCCCGGCCGCCTTTCGGTGCGATTGCAGCCAAACCATCCGACCGACGATGTCAAAGGCATTTCGGCGTCCATCGTCGACGGTTTGCTCTACGGCAGCGGCGATGCCGTTATCGGGGTCAATCCCGCGACCGACAACATTGCGAGCGTGTCGGCCTTGCTCGCGACGCTTGACGCCATCCGCCGCCGCTGGGAAATCCCGACACAGTCCTGCGTGCTTTCGCACGTCACGACCACGCTGCGCGCTATGGCGCAAGGCGCGCCCGTCGATCTTGTGTTCCAGTCCGTCGCGGGTTGTGAGACCGCAAACACGAGCTTCGGCGTCGATCTCTCCGTCCTCAAAGAAGCGCGTGACGCGGCCCTTTCGCTCAAGCGCGGCGCGCTCGGCGACAATGTCATGTATTTTGAGACCGGCCAGGGCGCGGCGCTTTCGGCCAATGCACATCACGGCGTCGACCAGCAGACGATGGAGGCGCGTGCTTACGCGGTGGCGCGGCATTTCAAGCCGCTGCTCGTCAATAGCGTCGTCGGCTTTATCGGCCCGGAATACCTCTTCGACGGCAAGGAAATCACGCGCGCCGGACTCGAGGATCATTTCTGCGGCAAGTTGCTTGGTCTGCCGATGGGCGTCGACGTCTGCTACACCAACCATGCCGAAGCCGATCAAGACGATATGGACAACCTTCTCACATTGCTGGGCGTGGCCGGCTGTTCATACATCATGGGCGTACCTGGCGCCGATGACGTGATGCTCTCCTATCAAAGCACATCGTTTCACGACTCTCTCTATCTCCGCGCCGCGCTCGGTCTTCGCCCGGCGCCTGAATTCGAGGCTTGGCTCCTGCGCATGGGCATCATGGATGCGAACGGCCGCGTCCGGCCGCAACTGCAAGGCAGCGAGGCCCGGAGTCTGCTCGACGGCGCCAGTCCGGCATGAGCGAGCGCGACGAATGGCACGAACTCGGCGCCTTCACCCCGGCGCGGCTCGCACTTGGCCGGGCCGGCAATGGTTTGCCGACGAAGCGGGTGTTGGAATTTCAACTCGCGCATGCGCGTGCTCGCGATGCCGTCAATGCCCCCTTCGAAGCGCGCCGCATCGCAGACGCGCTCGGGACATCAGCTGCCCTAATTCTCACGACGCTGGCGCGCGATCGCGCGAGCTACCTTCTGAACCCCGACGCCGGACGCCGGCTTGACGCCTCTTCGCGCGCAAAGTTGCAGCGAGGATGTTTCGACGCCGTGCTTGTCATCGCGGATGGCCTCTCCTCGACCGCGATTCATCGGCACGGCGTGGCGCTGGCGCGGCACATCCTGGGCGCCAATTCCGATCTGAATTGGGGCCCCGTCGCAGTCGTCAGCGGCGGCCGCGTCGCCGTCGGAGACGAAATCGCGCAAGCGCTCGGCGCTGAGCTGTCAGTCGTTCTCATCGGCGAGCGTCCTGGCCTGACCGCCGCGGACAGCGTCGGCATCTACATCACATTCGCGCCGTCACCGGGCGTCACGACCGACGCCGAGCGCAACTGCATCTCCAATGTGCGCCCAGGCGGACTTGAATTGCAGGATGCCGCACATCGGCTTGGCTGGCTGTTGTCGGAAGCACGGCGGCTTCGACTCACCGGCGTCAGGCTCAAGGAGGACGCACCGGACCTGCGCAGCATCGCGGACACTGATAAGCTTTGACGTGAATCAACTGGGGGAAACACATGGCCTGGCTTTCCAAGCATGAAGCGATATTGCTCAGTGTACTGCGCATCGTTGCGGGGCTCCTGTTGCTGGAACACGGCACGCAGAAGCTGTTTCATTTCCCGCCGATGACGATGGCCATCCCTGCCGATGCCATGCCGATCATCATGGTGGCGGCCGTAATCGAGCTGGTTGGCGGCGCCCTTTTGGTGCTTGGCGTGTTCAGTCGCGTTGCCGCCTTTGTCTGCTCGGGCGAAATGGCGATCGCATACTGGATCGGGCACTTCGCGCGCGGCGGCTTCTTTCCAGCTGTCAACGGCGGCGATGCGGCGATTCTGTTCTGCTTCGTCTTCCTCTATATCGCGGCAGCGGGACCGGGCCCTATCGCCCTGGTCAGATCCGATCGGCTCTGAGCTTTATGGCCTGAGGCCGTGCGCGCTATGCTGGCGCAATGCATGGTTCAGCCGCCCTCACACCGGAGATTGTCCTGCACGCCTACGCGCAGGGCATTTTCCCGATGGCCGAACGCAGCGACGATCCCGAGCTTTATTGGGTCTCGCCGGAACAGCGCGGCATCATTCCGCTCGATTCGTTTCACATTCCAAAAAGATTGGCGCGGACGGTGCGCAGCGACCAGTTTCGCGTCACGACCGACACCGCCTTCGCCGACGTGCTACACGCCTGCGCCGAAGCGGTAGTAGGGCGTCCGAACACATGGATCAACGCAGAAATTGCCCGCCTCTACACGGCGCTGCACAAGCAAGGCCGCGCGCATTCAATCGAGTGTTGGCGCGACGATAGACTCGTCGGTGGTCTTTATGGTGTCAGCCTCGGCGGCGCCTTCTTCGGCGAGAGCATGTTCTCGCGCGAGCGTGATGCCAGCAAAGTGGCGCTCGTGCATCTGGTTGCCCGCCTGAAGGTGGGCGGCTACGCGCTGCTCGACACGCAGTTTCTCACCAAACATCTGACCCAGTTCGGCGCTATCGAGATCACGCGACTTTCTTATCTGGCGCGTTTGCGCGAAGCGCTGGCCCATCCGGCCTATTGGCCGGCGTCCTCTGGCAACGCCGCCGGCTTTTCATTGTCGGTCGCATCGGGCGAAACCGGCCTCACCGGTTTTAATGGGCCGACCGCAACGGTCTGGCCGGGTTCACTTGCCTTGCAGGTGATCACCCACACGTCGTAGAGCGGATGCTGCATGCCGTGCAGTCCGGGGCTTGAGGCATACATCCAACCCGAAAAGACGCGGCGCCCCGGCTGGTCGGGCCGGTGATCATCGATCTGAACGAACGCAGCTGTCTCCGGCGTCTCCGTCGGCGGAGTCGAATAGCAGTAGCGTGCCGTGATCGTCAGCGTTGCGTAGTGGATCGGCTTACCGATTGGCGCGACGAGCGTTGTCGCGCGGCCGGTGATCTTGTCGAGTCCGCGAAGTATGAGCGACAAGGGTCCGACGGGTTGCGGCGGTGTCGAAGCCGGCGCGGCTGGCGATGGTGTCGACGGCTTGGCGACAGGCACGACCGCGGACGCGTTATCCGCGAGCAAAATGCCCGCCGCGGCCAGGAGAAGGACACTCAGCCGCTTCACGGCTTGGCGCCGCCGCTCGGCTGCTGCCCATTTCCGCCGGCAGACGGCGAAGCCGCCGCCGCGCCCTTCGCCGGCATCGGGTTCGTGCCATTTGCCGGAGCCGGCGCCGGATTTGTGCCCGTCGGCTGAGGCGTTCCACCGTTCGGTTTCTGATTGTTGCCGCCGCCGATGAAGCGTCCGACCAATCCCATCAGGTCGACCGAGCCTTGCACGTTGGTGATGGCTCCGCCCGGCGCAAGCATCTTGTCGCTGCCGCCCGGAGAGATCGACAGATAGGAACCACCAAGCAGTCCCGTGGACGTTACCAGCAACGACGAATCATCCGGAATCGGGACGTCGCCGCGAATATTCATATGCAGGGTGACGAGATAGGTCTTGGGATCGAGCGTGAGCGCGCTGACCGAGCCGATCTTGATTCCCGACAATCGAACATCGGTGCCTGTCGCAAGTCCGTCGACACGTGGCATGCGCGCCGTGATTTCGTAGCCGCCGAAACTTCCCGAGCTTGTGCTCGTGTAGGTGAAATAAAGAAAAGCAGCGGCGACCGCGACGACGATCGCGCCGATGATCGTCTCGACCGTGTTGTTGCTGGTCATGCCTACTCCGGCTTCCAGGCTTGATAATCGCCTGTCGCGGGCGGACGCGTTCCGCTTTTCGCGAGACTGCCTTCTGGCCGATACGCATCGGGAGTGCCGGTGAGATTCGGTTGGTGTTCCTTCTCCCAGGAATTTTCCTTGAACGGCATTTTCGTCGGCGGATCTTCGTAGGTGTGGTGCAGCCAGCCGTGCCAATCCGGCGGCACGCGGCTCGCTTCGACCGTACCCGCATACGTCACCCAGCGGCGCGCGCCATTTTTCGATTGGTAATACCGATTGCCGTATTTGTCGGTTCCGACATACGCGCCGAAGAACCAGATCGTCGCCAGGGTTCCCAGAGTTGCGTGATGCCACCAGGCGAAAATCATGCGGAAGAAGGACATGCGACTGCCCGAGTCTCGGATTTGCCGCCGGAATATAGAAGCCGGCCCGCGATGATGCCATGAACACGATGGCGACACGGTGACCGCCTTAGCCCAAGTTCGCGGTCGCGCGCGCTATCCACAATCGATCCAAAACGAGAAGGGCGTCACGCAGATGAAAAAATTTTCTGCGCGAGTCGCGTTAACCGCTTGACATGAACTTTTCCTCAGCAAAATGCAGCCTCGCCCAGGCACAAGATCTGGTGGGTAAGATTTCGTTTACCACTTCGTACTTGCGTCGCCTTTTGAACGGTGCCCATACTTGGGGCCTGTCGCTGCTCGCGACACCAAATCTGGCGGACGCAACCCAACCTCCCGCCGAGGCTGATGCCCGAAAGGCATGTGCCCGGCGGTAGGAAAACTGTCCCCAAATGGTGGCGCGCGGCAGGGGGTCGGGCCGCTAACAGCTTATTCGGGGACAGTTCCATGCGCATTCACCGTCAGTTCACGGTCGAGGGTCGTTCCGCCTATGAGGGCATCGCTTTTCGCCTCGCCAGCAGCGAGATCCGAAATCCCGACGGCTCGGTTGTCTTCTCCCAGTCCGACATCGAGGTGCCGGCCGAATGGAGCCAGGTGGCCTGCGATGTGCTGGCACAGAAATATTTTCGCAAGGCCGGGATTCCGACAGCCCTGAAACCGCTGCCCGAGGAAGGCATTCCCGAATTCCTCTGGCGCAAGACCGCCGACGGCAGCGATACGACGGGCGAACACTCCGCCAAGCAGGTCTTCGATCGCCTTGCCGGCACCTGGACCTATTGGGGCTGGAAAGGCGGCTACTTCGACTCGGAAAAAGACGCGCGCGCGTTTTTCGACGAGCTCGTCTTCATGCTCGCGACCCAAAAAGCGGCGCCGAACTCGCCGCAATGGTTCAATACCGGCCTTCATTGGGCCTACGGCATCGATGGTCCAAGCCAGGGCCATTTCTACGTTGATCACAAGACAGGCCGTCTGACCAAGTCCGCCTCGTCCTACGAGCACCCGCAGCCGCACGCCTGCTTCATCCAGTCCGTGGCCGACGATCTCGTCAACGAAGGCGGCATCATGGATCTTTGGACGCGCGAGGCGCGTCTCTTCAAATACGGCTCAGGGACCGGCACCAACTTCTCCTCGCTGCGGGGCGAGAACGAAAAACTGTCCGGCGGCGGCAAGTCGTCGGGACTGATGAGCTTCCTCAAAATAGGCGATCGTGCGGCAGGCGCGATCAAATCGGGCGGCACCACGAGACGCGCCGCAAAGATGGTGATCGTCGATGTCGATCATCCCGACATCGAGCAATTCATCGACTGGAAGGTGATCGAGGAACAGAAGGTCGCCGCCATGGTGGCCGGCTCCAAGCTTGCCGAACGCCACCTGAAGCTCGTCATGAAGGCCTGCATCAACTGCGAAGGTTCCAACGACGACTGCTTCGATCCCAAAAAGAACCCCGCCCTGCGTCGCGAGATCAAAGCCGCGCGCAAGGCGATGATCCCCGACAACTATATCGAGCGCGTGATCTCCTTCGCCAAGCAAGGCTACAAGGACATCGACTTCAAGACCTATGACACCGACTGGGATTCTGAAGCCTATCTTTCCGTCTCGGGGCAGAACTCCAATAACTCGGTTCGCGTCAGCGACGAATTCCTCGAAGCCGTTCTGGAAGACAGGGACTGGGACCTCACCTATCGCGGTTCGAACAGAGTCGCCAAGACGATCAAGGCGCGCGAGTTGTGGGAGAAGATCTCCTATTCCGCGTGGGCCTGCGCCGATCCCGGTATCCAATTCCACACGACGATAAACGGTTGGCACACTTGCCCGGCGGGCGGAGACATTCGCGCCTCCAACCCGTGCTCGGAATACATGTTCCTCGACGATACAGCGTGCAACCTCGCGTCGCTGAACCTCATGCAATTCCGCAAAGTCCAGGACGATGCAAAAGTTTTCGATGTCGCCGCGTTCGAACATGGCTGCCGGCTCTGGACTATCGTGCTCGAGATTTCGGTGCTGATGGCGCAATTCCCGTCCAAGGAAATCGCTCAGCTCTCTTACGACTACCGCACGCTGGGTCTCGGGTTCGCCAATATCGGCGGTCTCCTGATGGCGGCGGGCATTCCGTATGATTCGCGCGAAGGCCGCGCCATCGCCGGCGCGATTTCGTCGGTCATGACCGGCGTATCCTATTCGACGTCGGCGGAGATGGCGGGCGAGCTTGGCCCGTTCCCGGAATTCGCAGCCAATCGCGAGGCGATGCTGCGCGTGATGCGCAATCACCGTCGCGCCGCGCACGGCGAGAAGACCGGCTACGAGGGGCTCGTCACCCTGCCCGTGCCGCTCGACCTCGACGCGGTGTTGAACAAGGATCTCGCCTTTGCCGCGCAGCGCGCCTGGGACGACGCCGTGGCGTTGGGCGAAGGCTTCGGCTATCGCAACGCGCAGGCCACCGTCATCGCACCGACCGGCACCATCGGTCTGGTGATGGACTGCGATACCACGGGGGTTGAGCCCGACTTCGCGCTCGTGAAATTCAAGAAGCTCGCCGGCGGCGGCTATTTCAAGATCATCAACCGCTGCGTTCCCGAAGCGCTCCAGACGCTGCAATACACGCAAGGCGAGATCGACGAGATCGTGGCTTATGCCGTCGGTCACGGCACGCTCGAAGGCTATCGCGGTGCGCTCAATCACGATGCGCTCCGGGCCAAGGGTTTCGGTGAAGACGAACTCGCGTCGGTCGAAGGCGCGCTCGAATCGGCGTTCGACATCCGCTTCGTGTTCAACAAATGGTCGCTCGGCACCGTCTTCTGCACGGAGGTCCTGAAGATCGATCCGGCCGCGCTGGATGCGCCCGATTTCGACATGCTGAAGACGCTCGGTTTCAGCCGCGCCGACATCGATGCCGCAAATCTCCATGTCTGCGGCGCCATGACGCTCGAAGGCGCGCCTTACCTGAAGGACGAACATCTGCCCGTCTTCGATTGCGCCAATCCCTGCGGCCGCATCGGCAAGCGCGCGCTCTCTGTCAGCAGCCACATCCACATGATGGCGGCGGTTCAGCCCTTCATCTCGGGCGCCATCTCCAAGACCATCAACATGCCGAACAACGCCACGGTGAAGGAATGCGGCGAGAGCTACCTGCTGTCCTGGCGCCTGGGGCTCAAGGCCAATGCGCTTTATCGCGACGGCTCCAAGCTGAGCCAACCGCTGGCGAGCCAGGTCTTCCAGTTCGACGAAGACGAGGAGGAATCGGAAGAAATCGTGCCCGCCCAGCGCACCACTGTGATCACCGAAAGGATCGTCGAGAAGGTCGTCGAACGCGTGCGCTCGCGCGATCGCGAGAAGCTGCCGCAGCGGCGTAAAGGCTACACCCAGAAGGCGATTGTCGGCGGCCACAAGGTCTATCTGCGCACCGGCGAATACGAAGACGGCCGGCTCGGCGAGATCTTCATCGACATGCACAAGGACGGCGCGGCATTCCGTTCGCTGATGGACGGATTTGCCATCGCCATCTCGGTCGGCCTGCAATATGGCGTGCCGCTCGAGGAATTCGTCGAAGCGTTCACCTTCACACGCTTCGAGCCGGCCGGCATGGTTCTCGGCAACGATTCGATCAAGAACGCGACCAGCGTTCTCGATTATATCTTCCGCGAACTGGCCGTCTCCTATCTCGACCGCAGCGATCTCGCCCATGTTCATCCGTCGGACGAAGATGTCGGCGGCGGCGTCGATGACGGCAGCCATGACGATCGCACCAGCGAAGTCGTCCAGGCAGTCAGGAGCGTGACGTCGAGCGGCTATGTCCGCGGGCGCCTGCAGCGCTCCATCGCGGTCGTGCGCGGCGGTGCGGCGCCGAAGATGATGGAAGACCACGCCCATCACGAGCATGCCCACCACGAGGACGAGGAGAGCGAGGAATTCCTGACGGTTGAGGAATCGGTCGTTACCGATGCCCTCAGCCAGATCCGTGCCGGCGTGCTGGAAGCGGCCAATCCGGTGGGCGACATGGTCGATGCGCTCGGCTCGCAGCTTGCGGCGCGCGCAGGCGATGCGGCCGAACGGGCCGGCAAGGCGCGCGAGCTCCAGGCCAAGCGGGCCGCGGAAGCGCGGATGAAGGGCTACGAAGGCGACGCTTGCGGCCAATGCGGAAACTTTACGTTGGTTCGCAACGGCACCTGCATGAAGTGCAACACCTGCGGCAGCACGAGCGGGTGCAGCTGATCCTGTCGTGACGCAAGACAATACGGCGTAACTAACGCCGTAAATCACCAGACCTTGTGGGGTCCGACCCCGGACTCCACATCGTACTGTTTTCAAGTTTTGCAGAGTGAGAAATTCTCTTCGTCATGAGACGAAGCACGCGAGCGCGGCCGCTCAACCCGGCATCTGGTGACGACGCCGGGCCGCTTCAAGAGGCGCGTATGTGAAAGCCATCTTGCTTCTCACATTGCAACGTCCCGTTTGTGCCGAAAGTGCCCCTGGTGACCCGGATACTTGCGGAAACCCCAGAGATTCCGCCCTCGGCACGAGGCTTGCGTCGTATAGGGGTGTCGTATCGGAACGGCACATGGCCAAGCTTCTCGTCTTCGTCGTCTGTTTAATAGCTGTAAGCATCTCCCTCCTCTTGGCCGAGCCGTCCCGATCCGACAACCCATCCTGGAGCGTTGCGAGCGCGCCTCGATGAGCCTCCCGCGTGTGACTTCAACCCCGGCCGCGGATGTACCGGCCGGGGTTTTCTTATGGCCGGGCCTGACCCGGCCATGAAGAATTGCGTTACTCCGCCGCCCGCGCGAGATCTTTCCGCTTCCACCGCAGCACCGGCTTTCGCGCCGCCGCGGTTTCGTCGAGACGATGACGCGGCGCATAGTGCGGCGCGCCTTCGAAACGCGACTTGTTCCCCGCGCGCGCCTCGATGGCGAGTTCACGCAGGACGTGGATGAAGCGGTCGAGCGATTCCTTCGACTCGGATTCCGTCGGCTCGATCAGCATGGCGCCGTGCACGACCAACGGAAAGTACATCGTCATCGGGTGATAGCCTTCGTCGATCATCGCCTTGGCGAAGTCGAGTGTCGTGATGCCGGTCCCTTCGAGGAAGGAATCGTCGAACAGTGCCTCGTGCATGCAAGGCCCGTCGCCATAGGGCGCGCTCATCACATCCCTGAGTGACGCCAGGATGTAGTTGGCCGAGAGCACGGCGTCTTCGCTGGCCTGGCGCACGCCGTCGCGGCCGTGGCTCAGCATGTAGGCGAGCGCGCGCACGAACATGCCCATCTGGCCGTGGAACGCGCACATCCGCCCGAACGGCTTCGCGCCGGCAGGAAGCGCGCCCTGATCCTCGATCAGGCGAAAGCCCTTCGCGTCGTGAACCAGCAAGGGCAGCGGCGCGAAGGGCGCGAGCGCCGCAGAGAGGACGACCGGGCCCGCGCCTGGTCCGCCGCCGCCATGCGGTGTCGAAAACGTCTTGTGCAGATTGATGTGCATCGCATCGATGCCGAGATCGCCCGGTCTCACGCGCCCGGCGATGGCGTTGAAGTTCGCGCCGTCGCAATAGAAGTAAGCGCCCGCCTTGTGCGTCGCGTCGGCCATGTGGCGGATGTCGCGCTCGAACAAGCCGCAGGTATTCGGATTGGTCAGCATGATCGCCGCCACGTCGGGCGCGAGCTTACCTTCGAGCTCGATCATGTCGACGCGCCCATCGGGCGTGCCTTTGACCTCGTCGATCGTGAAGCCCGCGAAGGCAGCCGTCGCGGGATTGGTGCCGTGCGCCGATTCCGGCACCAGGATGCGCTTGCGCGTCTCGCCGCGCGCGGCAATCGCGGCACGGATCGTCAAGAGTCCGCACAATTCGCCGTGCGCACCCGCCTTGGGCGACATCGCGACCGCCGGCATGCCGGTCAGCGTCGTCAGCCATTTCATCAGGTCGGCGATGAGTTCGAGCGCGCCTTGCACCGTCGATTGCGGGGCAAGCGGATGCAGATCGCCGAAGCCGGGGAGACGCGCCACTTTCTCGTTCAGCCGCGGATTGTGCTTCATGGTGCAGGAGCCGAGCGGATAGAGCCCTGCGTCGATCGCGTAGTTCATGCGCGACAGCCGCACATAGTGGCGCACGACTTCCGGCTCGGAAAGTCCCGGAAGCCCGATCGGCTGTGCCCGCCTGAGCCCGCCCAGTCGCGTGTCGGCGAGTTGCACGTTGGGCAGATCGACGCCCGTCATGCCGTCGCGGCCGAGTTCGAAGATCAGCGGCTCCTCATGGTCGAGGCCGCGGTCGCCGGAAATAGTCGCGAGCA
>Ga0157370_10006867_pt1 | contig 12465 bp, 9 predicted proteins | sample C35metaG_FD_113463 | JGI IMG/M metagenome (GOLD analysis project Ga0157370, IMG submission 113463) | Corn rhizosphere microbial communities from Kellogg Biological Station, Michigan, USA - C3-5 metaG | ecosystem: Host-associated > Plants > Roots > Rhizosphere > Soil | place: USA: Michigan...
TCGCCGCCGTTGTTGCTGGGAAGCCCCAGCAGGAACGTGGCGAGGCCATCACCCTGCGTCGTTGAGTTACTGCCGTTGACGATCTGCTGGGTAAACCCGTTGGAGAAAGTGTACTGTCCATCGGGGCTGCCAAGCTGGCGGAAGTTAACGAACAGCTTCTCCCAGGTACCGCCCATTTTGAGCGTGTGCTTGCCCAGGATTTTGGTCAGGTCGCCACGAAAGATATGCGAGTAAGGGCGATCGTCCAGTGTCGTATAGGAAGCCTGGCCCAGGTTGTATCCGGCATTGTTTCCGCTGATGGTGATTTGCGGGAATTCCCAGTTGTCCACAATTCCATCGATCGCCGTCGGAAAACCGAGCGACGAGGGCCGCGTGCCCTGGGAGAACGGGGTGTGAATCGAAAGATCGCGGGCGAATCCGTAGTTGAAATTCAGAATCGTAGTTGGCGTCAAAGCATCCACCACATTCACTGTGATGTTTCGGTTGTAATACACAGTTGGGCCGGAACCCTGCGATGTCCCGACGTTGCCGAAGCCGTTGAAATCCGAGTTGCTACCCGACTGGTTGGAACCGCGCGCGAACATCCGGAGTTTTTCCGAGAAATTGTGGTCGATGCGGGCATCGATCTGGTCATACGGGCTGTTCGCGTTGCCCTGAGTGGTCCAGTTATTCTGCTGCAGGAACGCATTGGTAGGAACGTTGTTCGGCAGCGGGAAATACTTCAGCAGATTTACCGCGACGGGATTGATCATGCTGGTCGGGATAACGTTGCCGGGAAAAGGCGAGCGAACGGAGCAGGAAGGCTGCGAAGAAGGACAAGCCGCGCCACCCGCGGATGTGGAAAATGGGTTATAGACGGTGACCGGCTGGCCGTTTCCGTTTACATCGTTCGAGAAGTCTCCGGCTTCGCGGGCGGGTAAGGGAACGCTGGTGACGGGAGCGCGTGCGGAAGGGCTGCGAACGCTCTGCTCACTCACAAAGAAGAAGGTCCGGTTCGCGCCATTGTAGTGGGGCAGACGCACTGGTCCGCCGAACGTACCGCCGAACTGGTTATAGCGGACGACGCCACGCTTCACGCCGTTTCGGTTGTTCTGCCAGGTATTCGCGTTCAGAACGTTATTCCGGAAAAACTCGAATAGATCGATGTGATATTGGTTCGTACCCGACTTGGTCGCGATATTGATGGTGCCGCCGCCCGTGCGTCCGTATTCCGGCGCGAGCGCGTTGGTTACTACTGAAAACTCCGCCACGCTGTCTTCGTTCGGAACGTAGCCGATCTGCAGATGGCTCACGTTGTTCTCGGGCACGATTACGGATGTGCCGTCGATTGTGACGTCGTTATAGTCGTTACGTCCGCCGCTGATCCAGGGACTGTTCGACCCGGCGCTCGGGATTACTCCCGGCACGAGCGTCGCGAATGACATCGGGCTTCGATTTCCGCCGAGAGGCAGATCAAGCAGCGACTTTGTGCTGACAGCCGTCGCGATGGTGGAGGTTTCGGTCGAGAGCTGCGCCGTGTTCGCCGTCACCTCAACGGTTGTCGAGACGTCGCCGACCTTGAGATCGATGTTGAGGCTGATCGTCTGCTGAACATCAAGCAGGATATTGTTCTGGACATACTTCTGGAATCCCGGTTTTTCCACTGTCACGTTGTATGTGCCCGGCAACAGATATTGCTGATAAAAGCGTCCCTCGGCATTCGTAGGGTTTGTCTGCTTTACATTTGTCGCCTGGTTTTGAATGGTGACATTGGCGCCGGGGACGGCCGATCCGGTCGTATCCAGAACACGCCCGGATATAGTTCCCGTTGCGTTCTGGCCAAATGCGAGCGATGCGCACGCAAGAATAGCCGTGACTAGGCACAGTGAGCGAAACATCGTAGTTTTTCTCCTTTGCAGCGACGCGGCGGTGATTTTCTTCACCGGGATTGTGACTTTCCTGACGCGTGCCGCTTTGCGCCAATCGGCGCTCGAACCCTGAACGATCTAGACGTTATATTCTCACAAGGCGGTAAACAACGGGTTACACGGTAATTTCACCGTGAACCCTTCCATGGAATCAATAAATTACCCGCCCTGACCGCGCTTGCGCCCTCGCGCAAACCGTAGCAGAATTGAATCAACGTCCAGGGAATTATCAGGAATGAACAGGCCTGTTTCGCACGGTCCGGAAGACGGCGTTCGCGAAAACGGATTTCCGTCGCCGGAGGAAATCATGCGGCAGCTGCAGCTAATCCTGCGCAGTTCGTCGTTTCAGGGAAGCCGGCGCTGTCAGCAATTTCTGGAATACGCCTGTGAAAAAGCGCTCGAGGGCGATACTGGCGCCCTGAAAGAGCGCGCCATTGCCGTACAGGTTTTTGGTCGCAGGCCGGAAACAACGCTGGGGGACGACACGATCGTCCGCGTGGGTGCGCGGGAGGTCCGCAAGCGCCTGGCCCAGTTTTACGTTTCGCCGGAGGGGCTTTCGGCTCCGGTGCATATTAATCTGCCCCCGGGCTCCTATGTTCCGGAGTTCTCCTGCCCTTTGGAATACAAAGCGGCAACGCTTCACGAGGAGGTTGCCGAAGAGCCGGGAAGCGTGGCGGCGGAAATCAGTCCGAAAAGCCGCCGTTCGCGGCTGGGCATCTGGGTTGCTCTCTCCGCCATCCTGGCGATTGGCGCACTGGCGATTGTGACGCGAACAACCGGTCGCTCGGATCCGAAGCTGGAGGCTTTTCGCCTCTTCTGGGGGCCCGTCTTCAACTCCCCGGATCCGCTGCTCATCGGCGTGAGCCATCCCATTGTGTATCAGCCGTCTCATCGCATCGCCATGCTCAACGCGCAGCGGCTCGGGCCTGCGCCCTTTCCAATGCAGCGTGAAATCCAGTTGCCGCCGGAAGAGATCAATGGCTCCGATATGGTTCCGGTGCCCAACCAGTTCGTCGGATTCGGCGATATGGTGGCCGCGAACGAAACCACTCAGATGCTCGCGCGCCGCGGCCAGAAAGTTCACGTCGCGCTGGCAAGCAGCCTGAACTTCGCCGACCTGCGGGGATCGAATACCTATTTGATCGGCTCGCTCACCAATCACTGGACGATGGAACTCAGCCAGAACTGGCCTTTTCAGTTCGGCTGGACGGATCGGCGGGATGCCGCTATCCGGGACACATCCTCTCCCACGGCAAGGCAATGGATCGTTGCCTCGAACGGCGACGGCGTTACGCCGGAGGATTACAGCCTGATCTGCCGGGTTCGCGATTCACCCACAGGCGGGCTGCTGATCGTAGCCGCCGGGCTGAAACAGTTCGGCACGGAGGCCGCGGGGCGCATCATCGCCGATCCCGACGCCTTCGGCGCGATTCTGCAGAAGCTGCCACCCGGATGGCAGGACCGCAATTTGCAGATTGTGGTTCACGTTCGCGTAATCGGCAATTCTCCCGCGCGGCCGGAGCTCACGGCGTGGCGCGTCTGGTAGACGCAAGCTACAGCGAAACGCGCAGCGTAAAATAGTCCGCCATTGGTCTCTTTGTTCCCCTTCCACGAATACTGGTGGTTTTACGCCGGCTTTACGGCGGTGGTCGCCACTTTCCTGGCAATCGATCTGGGCGTATTTCATCGCAAAGCGCATGAGGTCCGCTTTAGTGAAGCTCTGGTCTGGACCACCGTCTGGGTGTGCCTGGCATTGTTATTCAGCTTCGGGCTGTACAGCTATGCCGCTTCGAAATTCGGCGCGACTGCGGCCAGGCAGGTCGGGTTGGAGTTTCTTACGGGATATGTCGTCGAGTGGTCTCTTTCGCTCGACAACATATTTGTGTTCGTCCTCGTTTTCCGCTATTTCGCGATTCCGCCATTGTTGCAGCACCGCATACTGTTCTTCGGGATTCTGGGCGCTCTGATCTTCCGGGGCGCCTTCATCGTCCTCGGGGCAGCGCTGCTCCAGTATGGCTGGATCGTAATCCTGTTCGGAGTTTTCCTGATTTTCACCGGCTTCCGGATGATGTTCTCGGCGGAGCGCCCCGCCAGCCCCGAACGAAGCCTGATGGTGCGGCTGGTCCGAAAGGTTTTGCCTGTGGCGGCCGGGGCGGAAGAGCGGCGATTCTTCGTGCGCCGCAGCGGAAAACTCCATGCCACCCCTTTGCTGCTGACGCTGGCAGTTATCGAAGCGACGGATATTCTCTTCGCGATCGACTCCGTCCCGGCGATCTTCTCGATCACGCGCGAGCCGTTGATCGTCTACACATCCAACGTTTTCGCGATTCTCGGTTTGCGCGCGATGTATTTCCTGCTTGCCGGCGCCGTGAGCAGGTTTCATCTGTTGCGCTACGGGCTGGCGCTGATCCTCATCTTCGTCGGGCTCAAGATGGCATGGCTGAACGCCGCCTGGAACGGTCATTTTCCCATCGTGCTATCGCTCGGCGTGATCATCATCGTTCTGGCTGGATCTATCGGCCTGTCGCTTGCTTTTCCAGCCGTCCGCGCTCCAGCGGACGTCGGCCGCAGCTAAACTCAACGCGCCGCCGGCGCAGGCCCGTAATACGCTTGCGCCATCGCACGATTTTCGCGATGCGATACCACGTCCGCGCGTAGCGCTTTTATCCGCCAAAACTGCAGGATTCACTCGAGCAGCGCGCAAGGCGCGGTTCTTCGCATGCGCTCCATAACGTCAGGTTAACATCCAAATAACCGATGGGTAGCTTCCGAACTATCTATCAATCCTATGGCTGCCTGCTGCGTCTATACGGTTAGGAGATGGAAAAGCACGTCATGAGAAATCGGGATATGAAGACGCTGGACTCGGCATTGCGGAGGCGCGCCAGAGAGTTGGCGCGGTCCCTTGCGGGATGTAACGAGATAGTGGTCGAAAGATCCGCCGACGAGTTTGATGCAACGGTTCTGGCGGCCGAGAGAGAGTCTTCCGCCCGGACTCTGGCGCAGAAATTCCACCTTCTGCGCCAGATTGAGGCCGCTCGGAATCGCATCATTCATGGCTCTTACGGAATCTGCCTGAGCTGTGATGGCGAGATTGGCGTCAAGCGTCTTCAGGCGATCCCGTGGGCGGAGTACTGCCTGTCCTGCCAGGCTGAAGCGGAAAAAGACGGGGCGCGTGGCCGGGAGTTGCTTCACGCGGCCTGATGAAATTTTCGGAATTATTGGAAGGAAAGGAACAACCAACAATGCTCAACAAAATCACATCTACCGTATTTAACGCTGCTGTAGTTGTCATCGGTACAGCAGTCGCAGTGTGGCTCACGATTACCGGCCATACATTGAACATCGGAGGTTTGCTGCTGGCGATGGGGGCTGTGCTCGGCGCCGTCTTCTTTGGGTACCGGCTGGCTGAAGGCGGACCCGGGCGTCTTTCCATCTGGGCCGGACCGCTGTGGTCCAATCCGCCGACAAAGCGGACGCTCGGAAGGAATGAAGCCGAGCTACCTGACGCGGCGTAGCCGGCGAACCGCTCCGGGCTCGGCAGAAGGGGAGGCGCGTGGCGCTTCCCCTGTGCGGAGTGTTTGGTCACAGAAGAATCGAGTCGATTGGCGCCGCCCAGCCCCGGCGCCAATCGCGTGTGATTTCAGGCTGGACGAAAACATCAGGGGGAAGCCGAATATGCGTTGGTCATGGAAAATCGCGAACATCCTGGGAATTGGCGTGTACGTCCACGCCACATTCTGGCTGCTGATCCTTTTCATTCTGTACAGCAGCTGGAGCCAGGGGAACACAATAGCTCAGGCTGCTGCAGGCGTCGTATTCGTTTTATCGATCTTCGCCTGCGTTGTCCTGCATGAATTCGGCCATGCCCTTACGGCTCGGCGATTCGGCATACGCACGCGAGATATTACGCTGCTGCCCATCGGCGGAGTGGCTCGCCTGGAACGAATGCCCCGCGATCCGAAGCAGGAGCTGTGGGTGGCTCTGGCGGGGCCGGCAGTCAATATAGGGATCGCCGCCCTGCTGCTCTTCGTCTCCACAGCAATCGGCTTACGGTTCGATTGGAGAACCTTCAGTTGGAGCGGTTCGAACCTGTTGACCGGCCTCATCGAGATCAATCTTGGGCTGGCGCTCTTCAATCTCATTCCTGCCTTTCCAATGGATGGCGGCAGGGTCCTTCGCGCGCTGCTGGCGATCCGCATGGAGTACCCGCGCGCCACCTGGATCGCGGCGCGCACCGGACAGGCGCTCGCATTCGTGCTCGGGGTTATCGGACTTTTCGGCAATCCGTTCCTGATCTTCATCGCACTGTTCGTCTGGTTCGGCGCGGAACAGGAGGCGGCAGCAACTCAGGCTCAATCGTCACTCGGCGGCATACCCGTTCAGTGCGCGATGCTGAAGAATTTTCAAACAATCTCCCCGGACGAATCCGTCACCAAAGCGGCGGCGTACCTCCTTGCGGGGTGGCAAAAGGAATTTCCGGTTGTCTGGGGCAGCCAGGTGCTCGGGATTCTTACGCGCGAGGACGTCATCCAGGCTATCCAGGAACGTGGCCCCGAAACGCTGGTACGCGACGCAATGCAGCGGAACGTGGATTCCGTCGGTTCTGATGAGACCCTGGAAGGTATTGTCGGCCGCTTACGCGGCGGCAAATCCCGCGCTCTGCCGGTGCTTCACCACGGGCAACTTGTCGGTATCCTCACGATGGAAAATATCGCCGAGTTTCTGAGGATCTCCACTGCCGTTGCGCATCGCAGCCCAAAGTAGCAGAGTTTCCCGCGGCGCTACTGAATTGTCGCGCCTTCCTGCCCGAAGGACTCGATCGGCACGTTCCGATTCACGTGCCGATCCAGATTAATCACGTAAGTCTGCATGTCATCGATCAGCACCTGTGAGTGCGTGGCGCAGATCACCCGAAAACCGCGCTGGTCGATCAGCTCCTTCAGCATCTTCAGAATCCTTCGCTGGTTGGAGACGGAAAGCGCCATCTCCGGCTCATCCAGCAGGAGCGTCGCGCCATTTCCGAGTGAAGGAAAATTCTGCTGGAACATTGCCAGCATCACCTGGCCATGGCTCGCCAGTTGCAGGAACTCGAGCATTTCCGGCTGATCTTTGAACAAATCGAGCTGCATCCGCGGATTGTGCTGCTCGGCGTCGAAGAGGAATACACGCCCGGTGGATGCGCCTGCGCGGTCGAGTCTGTAGACGTATCCGTCCACATCCTCATCGCGCAGAGCGTAGTAAATCGAATGGAGTAAGGTCGACTTGCCAGATCCGTTTTCTCCCGCAAGCACGATCAGCGGATGCGAAAGATCCACCACCATCGGCATGTGGAAGTTGAGATTTGAGAGCACCGGGTGCGCAAGGATCTTGAGAACCATGCGGACTCAGGATACCAATCCTGAACGCACAAGAAGCGCCTCGGGATCCGGATCACGGCCCATGAACCGGCGATACAGTTCCGCGGGATCTTCGCTGTCGCCTGTCGCGAGAATGTTCTCGCGAAACGCGCCGCCAACCTCGGGGCTGAAGATGCCTTCATCGCGGAATCTGGTGAACGCATCCGCGTCCAGCACCTCCGCCCATTTGTACGAGTAGTATCCGGCCGCATAAGCCACCGGGCTCGCGAACAAATGCGTGAAGCCCGCAATCATTGCGTAGTCCTTTGGCAGTGGCGCGGGCGTGAACTGCTGCAGAATATTGCGCGCGTATTCCATCACATCGCCATCCCGCGCTGAGTCGTATTCGCGATGCAGCTTCAAATCCAAAAATCCGAATCCAAGCTGCCGCATCTGCGCATTTGCGGCGCGGTAAGTGCGGGCGCGAACCATCTTCTGGAACAGATCCTCGGGAATGGCATCTCCGGTTTCGTAGTGTCTGGCGAAGAGATCCAAAGCCTGGCGCTCCCAGCACCAGTTCTCCATAATCTGGCTTGGCAGCTCGACGAAATCCCACGCCACGGCAGTACCGGCAAGGCTGCGCACTTCCACGCGGCTCAGCACGTGATGCAGAAGATGGCCGAACTCATGGAAGATGGTCTCCACTTCCCGATGCGTCAGCAGCGCCGGCTTGTCTCCGACTGGCGGCGTGAGATTGCCGCAAACACAGCCGGAGTGCGGCTCGAACGCGCCGGGATTATCCACGCCGGTGATGAAGGCCTCCATCCAGGCGCCATCGCGCTTCGTCTCGCGTGGATACCAGTCTGCGTAGAACGCGCCGAGCAACACTTCGTCCTCATCGCGTACTTCGTAATAGCGCACGTCCGGATGCCACACCGGCGCATTGTCGACCTTTTTCACGTGGATTCCATACAGCCGTTCCACGATTTCGAACATTCCCTCCACCACGCGTTCCGCCGGGAAATAAGGCCGAAGCTGCTCTTCATCGAAATCGTAAAGCGCGCGGCGCTGCTTCTCGGCCCAGTAGCTTACATCCCATATCTCCAACTTGCGGCCAGCAAAGGCCTCGAGCGCTGCGTTCTCCGTCGCGAAGAACTTCTCCGTCTTCGTCCGAAGGTCTTCCACAAACGTCATGGCGCGCTCGCCCTTGTGCGCCATCCGGTCATGCAGGATGAAGTCGGCGAAGTCGGCGAACCCGAGAAGTCTCGCCTTCGCTCGGCGTAACTCGAGAATGCGCACGATCAGCGGCCTGTTGTCGCGTTCACCCGCCGTCGCGCGCAGCGCGAAAGCGCGCCAGATTTGTTCACGAGTCGCGCGGTCATCGAGATAGGTCATTACCGGGATGTAGCTTGGCGCCTGCAGAGTGAAGCGCCAGCCCTCCACGCCTTTGGCTTTCGCGCTCTGGCGGGCGGCATCGAGCGCGCTTGGCGGCAGCCCCGCAAGTTTCGATTCGTCGGTAATCACCAGATCCCAGGCATTCGTCGAGTCGAGAACGTTCTCGGAAAACTTCGTCGTGAGTTTCGTCAACTCAACGTCGATCTCGGCCAGTCTCTTCTTGCCTTCCGGGTCCAGGTCCGCGCCGTGGCGCCGGAACGAATCGAGTGTCTTCGTCACAAACCGGAGTTTCGCCCCGCGCAGCAGCTTCGCTTCCGGAGTTTCCGCATACTGCTTCAGCTTGTTCCACAAACCTTCGTTCAACGGAATGCGCGAGTAGAATTCGCTCGCTTCCGGCTCCACCGCATTCCACGCCGCGCGCAGCTCTGGACTCGTATTCACGGATTCGAGATGCCGCACCACGGCCATTGCGTAGTCAAGATTTTCGGTTGCTTTTTCGAGCGCCAGCATCGTGTTCTCGAAAGTACGAAGCGAATCATCCGCGGCGATGGCGTCGATCTGCTCCTGCGATTTGCGAATGAGTTCGCGTATCCCAGGCTCAACATCGGAGTCAAGAATGCGGTCAAACGGAATAACAAAAGAAACACTAAGAAGTGGATTGTCGGACATACTGACGATGGATAAGCGGTACATCCAGCTTACCCTGTCTACCCCGAATTACCGGGGAGCTTATTCGTAACGCAGGGCTTCGATGGGGTCGAGTCGTGAGGCTTTCAACGCTGGCAGAAACCCGGCAACCAGTCCGATGGCTTCCAGCACAACTGTCGAGACGACAACCGCAAATGTAGAGATTTGTAAATGGATGTCGCCAGTCCCGCTCGTATCTTTGAAAAGCGGACCGAGCAGCGGCAAGGTGTGCAAGGCGGCGGTAGCGGCCCAGCCAATCAGCACTCCCACGATACCCCCGGCCGTCACGATCGCCATGGCTTCGAGCAGGAACTGCGCCAGCACCGCGCCCCGCGTCGCGCCAATGGATTTCAGTACTCCGATCTCGCGCGTCCTCTGGGTAACTGAAACCAGCATGATATTTGCGAGCCCGATGCCGCCGATCGCGAGCGTCAGCGATCCGATCAATCCCAGCAGCACCTGAAGCGCAATTGACATGGTGTCGATCACCTTCATGAATTCGTTGAAGACGAAAAGCTGCAGCGCGCGTTCGTCATTCGGCGAAAAATTGTGCACGCGCGCCAGCACGGCCCGGACGTCTTTGATGGCCTGCTGACGGAAATGCGGGTTGGCTGGCATCCAGACAATATCGTCCGGGTATTTGATGTCCTTGAACAACGATGCTGTCGAAAGCGGAATGAACACGCACTCGTTATCGGGCGTGTTGTAGTTCGAAATCTGCGTCTTGGTCTTGAGCAGCCCGACCACCTGAAACGGCTGGCCGTTGATCGCAATGGTTTCGCCCACGGGCGGAATCTCGCCGAATAACTTCGTCGCTGCCTTTGCGCCCAGCACGGCCGTTCGCTGCTTCGCCTGGTAATCCTCCAGTGAAAGCCACCGTCCTTCCGACATGGTCATGTTGCGAACCTTGCCGTAGGACGGCTCTGCGCCCCGGACGGTCATGTTCAGCTCTCTGTATCCCCGAACCACATTCGCGTTGCGAATCATGACTTCGGCGGAGACCGCTCCCACCAGCGGAACATTTTCGCGAATCAGTGCGGAATCGTCGAGTTCCAGCCGGATCTTGCGCCCGGATCTTTCTCCACCCGCCTGCGTCGAGGTCTGGCCGCCGAACATCAGCACCAGATCCTGCCCCACCGCCTGGAATGAACTCTTGAGCGCGTTGCCGAAGCCCTCGCCGTAAGCATAAAGAATCACGAAGCAGGCGACGCCCCACGCGAGGCTGGCCATCGTAAGCAGGCTCCGCTGGCGATTGAAATTCAGAGCCGCCGCGGCCTCGCGGCAGATGCTGCCCGGCGTCACCGCTTACCTCTCATAACGGAGCGCCTCTACCGGAGTCAGAGAAGCCGCCTTCCAGGCTGGAACGATGGCCGAAATGATCGCGATCACCGCAAGCGCGCCGAAGGCCGCGGCAGTGGTCGATTCGCTCACCGGCAGGCCCGGGAACATGGGCGGCATGGGAAACAGCTTCAGCAGGCTGGAAAGCCCGAACGCGACCGACCACCCCACCGCTCCGCTCGCGAACGCGAGCACGCAGCCCTCCGCCAGAAAGTCGGTAAGAATGCGCGAACGCGTGGCGCCCAGCGCTTTCCTCAGTCCGATTTCGCGCGTTCGCTCGGAGACTGTAACCAGCATGATATTCATCACGCCGATGCCGCCGAGCGAAAGCGTCACCAGTGCAATAAACCCCAGAAACATGGTCATCGAGTCGAAGATTTCCGCCACCTGCTGCTGGTCTTCCACCGTGTCCCAGATTCCGATCGCGCCTTTATCCCGCGGGTCGAATTCGTGGTCCCGGGCAATTACGCGCTTTACCTGGTCCTGCGCCGTCTCGTAATCGTCGAGTGAGCGCGGCCGGTAGAGGATTTCATCCAGATACCCGGGCACGTAGTACGTCCTGGGAGGAACATCGCGCGCCATGGTCGAGTAAGGCAGAAAAATCTTCTTCTCGTCCATCCCCGAATAGCTGCTGTTCTGGTTCTTGTTCGCCAGCATCCCGATAACGCGAAAGGGCAGGGAATTGATCGCAATTGTCGTGCCCAGGATATTAAGCCGGTTTCCGAACAGTTGCTTCTTCACGTCCTCCCCGATGATGCAGACGCGAGCCGCCGTTCGCTCGTCTTCCGGGCTGATGAACCGGCCCTCTCCAATGGGAATCGTTCGAAGCTGATTGAACTCCGGCTCGACTCCGCTTACGTCGAAAGAGCCGCTGTTGTAAGGGCTCGTGGCCCGGACATTACCTTGAAGCTCGGGCGTCACCAGTGAAACCGCGTAGCACTCGCGCCGCATGTTCTCGACGTCGGAATAGTTCAGCCTGATCCGCCGGCCGGCTCGCTGGCCGCCAGCCTGCAGTTCCGTACGGCCGCCGAAAATGATGGCCAGATTCTCGCCCAGCGTCTTCATGTTGTTCCGCTGGCCTTCCTTGAACCCATCGCCCATCGCTACTATGATCACGATCGACGCAAGGCCCCACGCGATGCCGGCCATCGTGAGAAAACTGCGCAGCTTGTTTCGCATCAGGCTGCCCGCCACCTGGGAAACAAGCTCGCTCAGATAAGTCATCGTCTTATTGCAGAATTACCTGCTGGCCTTCGGTGAGCCCGCGAAGTACCTGGGTCTTCGCGCCATTGCTGATCCCGGTCGCGATCGCCACCTTTCGGTAGCCATCTTTCTTTGTGGAATCGGGTATCTCGGCTGCAGTCGATTTGTCTTTGTTGTAGAGCACGGCGCCTTCCGGAATCGCAAGCACCTGTTTGCGCTCTTCCAGAATGATCTCCGCGTTCGCCGTCATATCCGCCTTCAGGATGTGTTTCTCGTTCGAGATGGAGACCCGCACTTCGAACGTGGTGACGTTATCCTTCTCCACGCCCATCGGCGAAATCTTCGTCACGTGTCCGGTGAATTTCTGGTCCTTGAACGATTCCACCGTGATTCTCGCCGGCTGCCCGAGATACACTTTGCCGACGTCGCTTTCGTCGACTTTGCCCTTCACGTACACTTCGTTCAGATCGCCGATGGTCATGATCAGCGTCGCGCTCGAACCTACCACCAGAATCGAACTCACCGCCGTGCCCACTTCGCTGTCGCGCGATAAAACCACCCCATCGATGGGTGAAACGATGGTTGCGTTGCGAAGA
>Ga0157370_10006869_pt1 | contig 12462 bp, 10 predicted proteins | sample C35metaG_FD_113463 | JGI IMG/M metagenome (GOLD analysis project Ga0157370, IMG submission 113463) | Corn rhizosphere microbial communities from Kellogg Biological Station, Michigan, USA - C3-5 metaG | ecosystem: Host-associated > Plants > Roots > Rhizosphere > Soil | place: USA: Michigan...
AGCAAATTTGGGGTAATATTCTTTGTATATAGCATTCCAGTCCATCCCTCCTTTTTCTTTCTGTTCATAAAAATAATTATACCGTTGATCCATCACTGTCCAGAATACTTTAAAAAGATCTGCATAAGATTTTATATCATTGCTTGTATATCGCGTTGGTTCTTTAATGGAAGACTCGTAATCCTGTACACAGGAATTGAATATTGCTGATGTTGAAAATAATGCAAGTCCTAAATAAATGATATTTTTTTTCATTTTCATATATTTTAATTGATAAAATTTTTATTTAAACTTATAAGAAGCCCCTAAAGAAATCATATAAGACCTGATCGTAGACTTACGGTCTTTATCATCATTCGCCATATTAATATCCGAAAGGCCATACTGATAATTATAGGAACCATATACATCAAACTTTTTGAAAGAATACCCTACCTGTACCTGTCCTGCCAGTCCGTATCCCCATCGGTTGAGCTGGTTTTCATTCTTTTTGAAATCATAGGTATCCGAAACTTCTGTATAATTGAATGTCCCATTTTCCTGCAATTCGTTGAATACCGGATACCTCCCTTCTCTTTTCATACGAAGCCAGTAATCCGTATACATTCCTCCGGCAACCTTGATCCACACTCCGGTAGTTTCATGCGGATTGTTCAGAATATATCCCCCAACCATTAGAGGAAAGGTCAAGAAGTCATTCGTATAATTCGTATACCATCCCGCCCGGTTCCCCGTTCTCTCAAACTTATAATTCTTTTGCTGGAAGGAAATTCCTGTAGAAACGAAAAGTGATTTCCAGATCATATACTCCCCGGACAGGTTGACTCCGAAACCAGACCGCGTTGTGTATCTTGAATCAATAAGATTCGAAAGATTGGAATGTAATACGCTGTTGGTATACCCCGCATCAAGACTTACCTTTAATTGATTCTGCCCCATCATTGCCGTTCCGGTAAACAAAAGCCAAAGGCAAATGGTTTTAAACATTTTTTTTTTCATAGATCTTTTTTAAAATTATTTCATTAGTAAGCAATCATCATTTTAAGATTTAATATCATTCTTCTTCCAGAGATTTTGTATGTATTGTTCTTTGAAAAAACAAACATTTAAACATTTATCAAACAAAACCTGAAATAGGTAACAGATTCCCACAATATTATCGTTGAAATCCATAAAATCATTAAAAAAAACCTACTACATAGATACTTTATTAAACAACATTCTAATTATCAATTTATTAAGAGTCGGTGACGATAGTATTTTCACTCCAATTGAAGATGTGAAGAAGCACCATGTAGAATATGATGTAGAATACATGTAGAATAGGTGATGTATGCAAATAATGCAATCTATGGAGGTCTAATCCTTTTATTCAGGTACCAGAACAATTTTATAAAGCAGTTTTTCTTGCCAAGACCCCATAAAAAAATCCCGAATTTTCATTCGGGATTTATATTTTAAAATAGTTTGGATTAATCTAATACACTCCAGCCTCTCTTAGGATTTGTATTGGTAGAAACCTCCTGCTCATTAACAATGATATTTTCTTTTCTCTGCCCAATGTAATCAAGTTCGCTCAGTTTTGAGAAAATGATTTCCAGGCTTCTCAACATCTGTTGAATATAAAGCAAAGGCTCGCCGCAATTATGGTGATCATAATTAGTTTCTGCTACAATAGAAAGCTGATTTAGCAAAGTATGAGGAGCAATTTCACTCCATTCAAGACTATAATTAAGCATTTCTTCCAATTCTGCAGGAACCAGAAGCTGAGTTGAATTGTATAAATGAAGTGCCAGCCTTGCAAAAGACTCAATCAAAAATACCGGCGGCTGCCAGGGAGTAATATTTCTAAACTGGAAATACATATCTCCAAAAGTATTCACCATGGTAGTACACAAAAACTTAACGTTTTGTGCCAAAGCAGTATTCTGATTTTTATGGGAAGCTTTCTGAATAATTTTAAAAGCATACTGCTGAAGATTTCCTATAGATTTCGCATAGCTGCTGTAATACTCTACCAAAGCCGGATGACTCTGTACAGAAGTACAAGGCGGAATAAAATTGGAATCTACCTGAGCAATATTTCCTTTTAAATCTACTTTCCCGATGATAAGATAATTCCCTCCCGAATAACTGCTGTTCAAAGAAGTTACAGGAAGCAGTTCAATATGGTGATTCGGCTGTGCACTTGGATGGCGTGGCGGAATTTCCTCAGGATCAATATCTCCAAAAGGCACTTTATCAAAAGGATTTACAGAGATCAGGATATAATATTCACCATCTGCCTGCTCTTCGTTCATAGATTTTGCCAAAGACTTCACACTGATTCTTCTGTCTGTAAGCTCAATACGGTAACCTGCCATTGTAACTGCACTGCAACGTTTGATTACAAGCTGTACGTCATTGGTTGCTGTGTTATGAACATCAAAAATAGTACGGTCTGTAAATTCATTAGAAATGGGTAAAAGTCCGTAGTTATATGTAGTAATTCCAAGGGAATTGGAATCTCTGATGGTATCAATTAAGAAATTATCCTGATCATTAAGGTGTCTCTGGGAAACTTTCATCCCATCCACCCAATTGATTGCAAAATGTTTAATAGGCTGTATCATGTTTAATACTTTTTAGATTTTTGTGTTATTGTTTTTTTGCGACTCCCTCCTCTTCATGCTGAATAACTCTTTTACAAATCACCACTTCATTTTCAGAAATGCTGTTTGTCGAAATGTCGTGGTCGAAATCTATATATTTTCTGAAACTGAAAAACGATTTTTTAGTGTAGAAAATCCAGTAGTAAGGCTCATTTCCTTCGTCTGAAAGATGGATAATAGAACCGGGATTCTTGTGGTTGTAATCATCCACCACTCTGTAGAACCAGTCTCCGAAAGTAACTCCTGTCGGAAGTGTTTTTGCTTTAATTCTGAAACGGTTGGTGTCTTCTAATTTTTTACTTAATTCAACATTCAGTACCATTAATCTGTCAAAATCTGCTCCTTCAAAATCAGGCAGTTTCTGCTCCGGTGAATATCTCCATGTTTTATAAATATCAAAAGGGATACTGATAAACTGAATATAGCAGTAATAAAATACCATCGGAACCACAAAAATAAGCATACTTGTAGCCGCCATTACAGCATATCCTGTTCCTTTACTCATCCAGTTAAAAAGCAAAGTGAAAAGATATCCTCCCAAAGCAATACACGTCAAAGAAAGTATTGATTCAAACAGAATACTCATGGAAAGGGATTCGATGTGTTTTTTGAAATATTTGTGTAATAAATTCACATGAATAATCCCAAAAATAAGGTAAATAACCTGCGCGATAAGATACCAGTACGGATTAAAAAGATTTCCGGCAAACCCAAATACGCCTGGAATAGCGAGGCACAGACTGCACAGAAGCACGTATATAATAATCACTTTAATCTTGATCGCAGGCTTATTTCTCCTGATTACACCCAGTATAACCATCATAATAATTGCGATTAAAGGCATTAAGATATACCTTAAAAAAATACCTTTTACTGAAGAAATTTCCATTTGTTTCTTTTCGAATTTATACTTTGTTGGTAATTGTAAATATAATAAAATAATTTAGAGGAATGTAGAGTATCCAAGGCGGCTGGCATTTCGTTCATCATCCTCAAGACTGAAAGAATATTCTTCCTTTTCTGTGACAAAATTCTCTTCCACATCCACTGTTACCGGAAGAAAGTAATCATACAGAGCTTGAAGTACATTTCTGAACGGGCTGCCCGGAATATATTTTTTCATGTCTCCATAAGGAATCGGGCCAATATTTACAACCCAGTTTCGCTGCCCGTCCATATGCGGACCACTTGGAATGTAAGTTACCCCTAATCTTGAATTTCCCAATAACATGGAATCATCGTTCTTCTCCATTTCATCGATAATATTGGGTGAAAAAGTAACTTTTACCGGCACCTGCAGAAAAGCTGTCATACATCTCTCAAACCATCTTTTGTCTCCTCTGATCTGATGGAAAAAAGGTAAAATATGCATGAAGATATAAGCACTCTGCCTATCCAGCATCTTTATCAGAGGCCAAAGCTCACTTACCGTTTCCAGTAAAGAATCCGTATTGCTCGTAATATCAAATTCTGATTCCTTAAGCAAAGCACTGATCTCCGTAAAAAATACCTCCAGTTCAAAAGGACGGAAAAATTTTCGGGCATCATCTTCTACCCTTTTCTGTTTCCGGATTTCTCTTACCACAGTATCTACATTCTTTCTGGAAGCCCCAAGAGACGGCGGATGGAACAGTCCTTCCGGAAGGTAATCATAGATACCTTCTCTGTAACTCTCTATGGTAAATACTTCCTCATCAAACCCTAAATAACTGCTCGAAATACTTTTAATATCCTTAAGATAAGCACGGTCGTTCACTCCCACACGTTCTATGAAGATATTGCTTACCGCACGATGGTATTTCAAAAGGTTAACAGCCACAGCTTCAGCCTTAAAGTCTGTCTGCAGCTTATTGTAATGCATATCTACAATATTATTCTCATACATAGTGTTTCCTCTGATTATGACTTGTAAAGATAATATATCTCATAAGTTTGAAAAAATATTTTGACAATAATTTTCTCCTAAAAATAATAATTTATTGACATTAATAGGAATAATTTACTGCAAATTCCGTGAAAATACGGTAAATACCCTATTTATTTGTTTTTTAAAATTTAAAATTAACTATTCAAAATCAATTGTTTATAATTTAATGTTTAAGATTAAAAGTTTAAAGTTGATGGATATGATTAAGTGTTTTACTTTGATCTTCATACTCTTCCGGCTGTTTTATCTGAAAATATTAAGTTTTCAAACCTGGTAATAAGGTCTGTTTTATTTAGATTAAATTTTATTAACATCATCTTATGGAATAAATTCAGGATAATGCATGCTCATTCCGAAAGCGGACCGTATCTTTGCAGACTGAAAATTGTTATTTAAAATGAAAAGTATTTATTCTAAAATTCTGATTTTAGCATTCATGGCCTCTTCACTTTATTCTTATGCGTGGGGATTAACGGGACACAGGGTTATTGCAGATATTGCACAAAACCATCTTTCCCGAAAAGCAAGAAGAGAGATTAAAAAAATTATGGGAAGAGAGCGTCTGGCTTATTGGGCAAACTGGCCGGATTTCATCAAATCTGATACCACTGATGCCTGGAAGCAGGCTTCATCATGGCATTATGTAAACATTGATCCTATGACGGATTTTAAAGCTTTTGACCAAAACTTAAAAGCACAGGCAGGGCCAAGCCTTTATACTCAGATAAATACCCTGTCTAGCCAGATCAAGGATAAGAACACTTCTGAAAAAGACAGAAAAATTGCTTTGATCTTCCTTATTCACATCATGGGAGACCTTGCACAGCCACTTCACGTAGGAAGAGCAGAAGATTTGGGTGGAAACAAAATTAATGTTACCTATTTCGGGGAGAAAACTAATCTTCACTCAGTTTGGGACGGAAAATTAGTGGATTCTCAAAAATACAGCTACACAGAATATTCTAAGCTTTTAGATATCAAATCTAAAGAAGAAGTAGCACAGATTCAATCCGGAACACTGGAAGACTGGTTGTACGATTCTCATAAAATCGCTAATAAGATCTATGCACAGACTCCTAACGATTCTAAATTATCTTACGATTACCAATATAAATTCAACGATACAGTAGAAAGACAACTATTGTACGGAGGATTAAGACTGGCAAAGGTTTTAAACGAGCTTTTCTAAATAAAGGTTTCGGGTTTGCGGGGTACCCAGCATAGCCCAAAATAATACTTTTAGATATAAAACGGGACTTAGGTTTCGTTTTTTTTGGTTTAAGGTCTAAGGAAGTTACAGGGGTTTCAAATGAATTCTAGTCTTTTGATTATTAATTTATATTTCATTTTTTAAGCGAATATAAATTTATATTACTCAATATCAACAAATTAAATAAATTAATACATTTTATATGATATATTAATACAAAAAATATTGAACCATGTGTAACCTTTTTACCTTTTCATACGTATATATTATAGTAACTCTTTTTTGAGGAAAAATAAATGAGACAATTAAAAATCACTAAGCAGGTTACCAACAGGGAAACGGCTTCATTAGACAAGTATTTGCAGGAAATTGGTAAAGTGGAACTGATCACTGCGGACGAAGAAGTAGAATTGGCACAAAGAATACGTGCAGGCGACAGAGCCGCACTTGAGAAATTAATCAAAGCCAACCTTCGTTTCGTAGTTTCTGTATCCAAGCAATACCAAAATCAAGGTCTTTCTTTACCCGATTTGATCAATGAAGGTAACTTAGGATTAATGAAAGCGGCAAAAAGGTACGATGAAACTAGAGGTTTCAAATTTATCTCTTATGCAGTATGGTGGATCCGTCAATCAATTTTACAGGCATTGGCTGAACAGTCAAGAATTGTAAGACTACCATTGAACAAAATTGGTTCTATCAACAAAATCAATAAAGCATACGCTCACCTTGAACAAGAAAATGAAAGACCACCTTCTCCGGAAGAATTGGCTGAAGTTCTTGACATGAGCGAGGAAGATATTAAAGAATCTATGAAAAACTCCGGAAGACACCTGTCTATGGATGCACCTTTAGTAGAAGGTGAAGATTCTAATCTTTATGATGTATTACGTTCAGGAGAATCTCCAAGTCCTGATAAAGATCTGATGCTGGAATCTCTACAAATTGAGATTGAAAGAGCATTGAATACTTTGACTCCGAGAGAGGCTGACCTGGTAAGATTATACTTCGGACTGAACGGAAAACACCCAATGACTTTAGAGGAAATTGGTGAAACTTTCGATCTTACAAGAGAGAGAGTTCGTCAGATCAAAGAAAAAGCAATTAAGAGACTAAAACACAATACCAGAAGCAAGATCCTTAAATCTTACCTGGGTAAATAATTTTAGCGTAAAAAACTTTATAGGCGGAGTCTGTTTTCAGGCTCCGTTTTTTATTGTAATTCATTAATGAATCGACTTATTTATGCGCGATTGTATAATTGATGTAACATTTTTCATTTCGTTCAAATACATCAATCTATTTCCTTTGAGATCAGTTACATAAAAAACCCGGAGAAAAACACACTTCTCCGGATAATTATGTACCATGTAATTATCGTCAATTTATTCGGAGACGATATCCGATTTCAGAAAAAACAAGCTGGTTATAATCAATTCTTGTAACAATTTATTGAGCCACACAGCCCTGTTGTAGGATTATCTTTAGCTCCGTCAACATATAAGATTACCGTATTGAACCAACTTGGGAATATGCCAATGATGAAATCAAAGAACATATAAGAATAAATCTTTTTTTCATTTCAAAAGTTCATTTGTCTTATCTTTTTTCACATTCTATATAGAAGACCACAAAAGTGCAAAAAATATCGATGTTGGATCAAAAAAACACTATTACACACATATGACACAATGTAAAATCATTGATAATCAACAATAAATTAATCTGAAAAAGCATAAATAAATATCTCCGATGTGAAATATAAAAAGGAAATACAAAGATTCCAGGCTACATTTACTCTATTCTATAAGCCTCTGTAACATTTTTCAAAGTTTATGCAACTAATTAAAATCATATCTACCCATCATTTGTATTAGAATTGAAATGATTAACTTTAGTTGGTTTGGGCATAGCACTGATTTTCAACCAAAACAAGACATGTATGAAAAAAATACTTTTCGCCTCCACTCTGGCATTATCTTTACTTTCCTGCAGAGAAAATAAATCGCAGCAAGCTCCTGCTGTAGAAAATGCAGTTGATAAGGTTGAATCTTCAGTTTCCAGTTCTATTAAGAAAAATACCCGATCTTATGGAAATCTTGTCCATGAAATTTATGATGAACTTTTAAAAAATAATAAGCCTTTACAGGAACTCGACCAAAAAATAGAGACTATTAATAAAGAAACCGAAGAGACGATTGCCGAATATGATAATGTAATCGGCAAGTCAGAAACGTATTATAATGATGCTGTGACCCTGTCAAATTCAGTAACTGATTCTATCACTAAAAAGCAAATTGAGCAAGAAATTAAAACCAGCTCTGATCGGTATAAACTAAAAACAAAGACCATTAAAGATTTAATTGATAAAATCAGAAAAAATAATGCTGCTATCCTTGACCATTACGTTGCATTCAAAATCAGAAAGACTCTTCCTGAAATTGAAAAATACCAAAATGCCCATCCTTTGAAAGCAGACAGTCTTAATCAATTTATCAACAAGCAAAATAAATTGCTGGAAGAATTGAAAAAATTAAAATAAATACCATTACACCTCATGAAATATACTACCCAATGGCTGACAGATAAAAGCCGCGTGAAAGAGCTTGTAGACTTTTTTATTACCCATAAAACAGATTCTTATATTTCTCATGGCGAAATGATGTCTGGAAGAGCTATAGATTCTCATCACTGGAATCCCGATCTTGAAGTGATTCTTACAGAACAATTAATTTCCGATTTTAATTCTGACGATAATTCCAAACTGAATATTCTGATTGCAGAAAATGAGAACGGAGAAATTGTCGGAATGATGGTTTTCAATGTGATCAACAGTCCATTTAAAAAATATGCAATTTTGGAAGACATGCTTCTGGATCAGTCTGTGAGAGGCCAATCCCTGGGAAGTACACTTTTGGAAAAAGCCATTCATGAATCTAAAAACTGGAATATCAGCTTTATTCTGTTAGAAAGTGGAGTCAACAATCATGGTGCTCATAACTTTTTCAGCAAATATGGTTTCAAAAAAGTATCAGAGAGCTATATTTTGCCGTTATAACTTAAAATAAGCAGAGTCAAATTTTATTGAATATAAATTCTATTTGTCTAAAAAACTGCATAGCAAGAAGAATCTTTCTTGTTTTTCAAAATTAATACTTATGAACACCATTTCAATCATCGGAGCCGGAATCGGAGGACTTACCCTCGGAAATGTACTGAAACAGCATCAGCATGATTTCACGATCTACGAATCTGCTCCCGAAATAAAACCTGTAGGAGCCGGAATCATGATGGCCGTAAACGCAATGCAGGTTTTTGACCGATTGGGTTTAAAAGAAAAGATTGAAAATGCCGGCAATACAATCCACAGGATTGTTATCGCCAATGAATCTCTACAGCCTATCTCCAAAACAGAAATCCTAGAACTGGAAACTCGGTACAATTCCTGTAATGTTGCCATTCATCGGGCTGAGCTTCAGAAAATCCTGGCTGAAAATTTAAATACTGATTCTATAATACTTAACCATTCATTACAAAAAATACGAAAAGAGGAAAACTATATTTTAGATTTTGAAAATGGAAAACAGATTGAAAGCCAAATTGTTTTTGGATCAGATGGTATTAAATCTCCTGTCCGAAATCAGATTTTAAAAACCGGAACAATACGAAACTCCGGACAAAAATGCTGGCGTGGTCTCGTAGATTTTGATCTGCCGGAAAAACATCATCAGGAAGCTTTTGAGATGTGGGGAAAAGGAAAACGTTTCGGATTTGTAAAAATTTCCGATAAAAAAGTCTATTGGTATGCCTGTGTCAATGAAAAAAGTTTCGGGAGACATCTGCAAATTGCTGATATTTTTGATGACTTCGATTCTTTGGTTTTAAAAATTATTGAAGCTACATCCACAGAAAATATCATCTGCAATACCATTTCCGACCTTACCCCTATTTCTCAATGGTATTCTGAAAATCTTTGTCTGATCGGGGATGCTGCCCATGCTACCACTCCTAACATGGGGCAAGGTGCCTGCCAGGCGATTGAAGATGCATATATTATTGGTAAATTACTGGATAACCATCAGGATTTCAATGCTATTTTTGAAAAGTTTCAAAGCATCAGAAGAAAAAAAGTAGATTATATTGTCAGTACCAGCCGGACTATTGGAAAGGTTTCTCAATGGGAAAAGGGAAATTCTCTCCGTAACTTCCTGATGGGCTTAATTCCGGAAAGTATGAATCAAAAAATGGCGAAAAGAATCATAGAACTGGAAATGTAATATCCTGTTTAAGCAATATAAAAATTTAAAGAAATTATATTCGATTTATTAATCACATCTAAAATTAAAAACATGAAAAAAATCTTTTATGTATTACTCCTGTTGATAGGAGTTCATACAGCCCGAGCTCAGGAAGTCCCGGTATTGGACAGAGGATTATTCTTTGGAAACCCGGAAATAGCCGGAGGACAATTGAGTCCGGATGGAAAATGGATATCCTTTATGAAAGAATATGGAGGTATTATGAATATCTGGGTGAAACAAATTGATGAACCTTTTGAAAAAGCACGTCCCTTAACAGACAGCAAACGTCCGTTGAATGGTTATTTCTGGTCAGAAAACGGAAAATATATCCTGTATGTAAAAGACAATAATGGGGATGAAAATATGAATATTTTTGCAGTAGATCCTATGGCAAAAGTAGCAAAAGGAGTTCCGGAATCCAGAAATATCACCCCACTTAAAGAGGTAACGGCTCAAATCTATATGGTAAGCAGAAAAGATCCTGATCTATTGATGGTTGGATTGAATAATCGTGACAAAGCATGGCATGATCTATATTCACTGAAAATTTCTACAGGTGAAATGAAAAAGATCTACGAGAATAAAGACCGCATCACAAGTTATGAATTTGACTGGGATGAAAAGTTAAGAGTTCTTTCCAAGACTGATGATAAAGGGACTACTCAATTCTTTTACAAGGAAGGTGATAAACTGACTCCTATTTACGAAACATTAGTAACAGAAAGCGCTTATATCTCAAACTGGAACGAGGATAATTCCAAATTTTACCTGGTAACGAATAAGGGAGATCTGGATAAGTCTACCTTATTCCTGATGGATCCAAAAACCAAACAGATTACAAAAATAGAAAGTGATCCTAAAGATAAAGTAGATTTCGGAGGACTGTTTCTTGACAGAAATACCAGAAAGATGATCTATACCTCTTACACTGGAGATAAGACCGAATATTATTGGAAAGACAAAACATGGGAAGCTAATTATAAATTCCTGCAAAGTAAATTCCCGGGAAGAGAAGTTGGTTTTGCTAGCTCAACCAATGATTATTCTAAATTCCTTGTTTCTGTAGGTGGTGATAAATATGCTTCTGAAGCGTATTTCTTTGATGCAAAAACCCAAAAGCTAATCTTTCAGTATACTCCAAGAGCAGAACTGAAAAAAGTTGAAAAATATCTTGCCGGGATGACTCCTATCAGCTATAAAAGCAGCGATGGGCTTGAAATTCCGGCATATCTGACTTTACCAGTGGGATCAACAGGAAAGAATGTTCCTGTTATAGTTCTGGTTCACGGCGGCCCTAAAGGTCCAAGGGATTATTGGGGGTACAATTCAACAGTACAGTTTTTAGCCAACAGAGGATATGCTGTGCTACAACCGAATTTCAGAGCTAGTGGCGGATATGGTAAAAAATTCCAGAATGGTGGTGATCTTCAATGGGGAAAACTCATGCAGGATGACATTACATGGGGCGTAAAATACCTTTTAGATCAAGGAATTGCAGACAAAAACAAAGTGGTGATTATGGGAGGAAGTTACGGCGGATACGCGACACTGGCAGGTTTAGCCTTCACTCCGGATGTATATGCTGCCGGGGTAGACATTGTAGGACCAAGTAACCTATTTACTCTACTCGATTCTGTTCCTGCTTACTGGGAAGCTGCACGTGCTTTCCTTTATGGTATGGTAGGTGATCCAAAGACTGAAGAAGGTAAAAAACGAATGCATGATGCAAGCCCATTATTTAGTGTAGATAAAATCAACAAGCCATTATTAATTGTTCAAGGCGCTAATGACCCAAGGGTAAAACAGGCTGAGGCAGATCAGATTGTAATTGCTCTTCGTGATAAAGGTAAAAAGGTTAATTATATTCTGGCTGATGATGAAGGTCATGGTTTCCGTAAGCCGGTAAACAGCATGGCAATGTATGCTGAAACAGAGAAATTCCTTTCTGAAGTAATTGGAGGAAGATACCAAAAAGATATGCCAGACAATGTAGCAAAACGACTGAAGGAAATGACTATTGATATTTCAAAAGTGACGTATACTCCTGCAAAAAGTGAAAAAGCTGCAGGAATTTCTAAATAAAAGTATTTATAAATAGCCTTCCAGGTTATTATAAGCAATAAAAGAGCGGAGCCTGAAAATCAGGCTCCGCTTTTACGTACTTAGAAAGTAATTTTTATTTTCTACTCCTCAATCAATTCTTGTAAGAGTTATTCTATAGTCTCTTGTTATATTGGAGTTGTTTACTACAGGTAGTGTTTCACTAACTGTGTAAGTTAAAAAGTTATTCTGGAAAATTTTGGGCCCTTACAGCTCAAAAAATTTTACGGAAATAACTTTTTATTAATTTTAAACCTACATAGTTTATGATGG
>Ga0157370_10006870_pt1 | contig 12462 bp, 5 predicted proteins | sample C35metaG_FD_113463 | JGI IMG/M metagenome (GOLD analysis project Ga0157370, IMG submission 113463) | Corn rhizosphere microbial communities from Kellogg Biological Station, Michigan, USA - C3-5 metaG | ecosystem: Host-associated > Plants > Roots > Rhizosphere > Soil | place: USA: Michigan...
GCCGGATTGGTGGCCGTGCCGCGCAGGCGGAGATTGGCGTCAGCCTGGATGCGCTGGGCCAGGCTGCTTTCCAGAGCAAGGTCCGGGGCAGTTTCGATCTGCACGTCGAGATTCAGCCTGGAAAGCAGGCCCGCCTGAACTGTGGGAGCCTTCACCGGCTCCGCCGTTCGCGCAAAGATGTTGGAAAGGTCCGCGCGCGGATTGATCGTGACGCGGTGTATCGTAACCGTGCCCGAGGCTTCGCTGCGCTCGAGCGTGCCGGCAAAGGTGAGAGTGGAATCGGAGACAACACTGGCGCCTTCCGCGAAACGCAGTCTCACGCCGGTGGTGCGAGCCTGAACGCGAAATGCGAGGAGACCTCCCGTAAGGGCGATAAAGCCGTCGGCATCCACCTTGCCGCCACCTGATTCAGCTGAAAAATTCTGAATGGTGGCGCGATCGCCGCTGAAGACCAGCGCGGCGTTCACGGACGAGAGCCCGTTCCCGAACCCGGGATAGCGCACCGCAGCGTCGCGGATTTCCGCGCGTCCCGAAAGGTCGGGAGCGTTCAGGGCGCCCCGCAACGCGGCGTTGACGCGAAGCGATCCGGAAGTAATAAAGTCCGTGCTGAACGCGGAGCCCAGGGCGAGATTCACGTTGCCCGCGGCCCGCAGATTGTAACCTGTCCGTTCGGTGAAGCCCAGCGTTCCTGTAATTGCGAGGTCCGTTTCGGGGCCGGTGAATCGCGCGTCCTCGATGGCGACAATGCCGTTTGCGAGCGCCAGCCGGATGGCGCCATTATTTTGGAGGCGGTAATTCCGAAGTCCTGCGCATGTGCTTTCACTTCCGCAACCGGCCGTTGCGGCGGGATAGATTTCGAGTTCCGGTACGGTCAGCGTGCCGGTCAGCTTCGTCCAGTCCCGAGCGGGCCCGCGGAGACTCAACTCCCCGGCTGCAATTCCGTCAACGTTGAGATGCCCGGCCTGCCTGGCGACCAGCATTGCAAGAGCGTTCAGGCTGGCGCGAGAAAAGGTGACGGTCGCATTCAGCGGGTAATCGCGTTCGAGCTGCACGGAGGCGTTGCCGTGAATGGAAGCATTGGCGGCATTCGAATCGAAGCGAACCGTCATTACGTCTTTGCTGGTGGAGGCGGTAAGCCGCGCATCGCCGAGATCACGTCCGTCGAGTTCGATATCCGCGGCGCGCGCGTCACCATTGACGCTGAGAAGCTCGAAATCCAGATCGCCTTCAGCATCGCGAGTGACGCGAGCCGATCCGTCACCCCGAAATTGCGCAATGCCGTGGAGATCGGGCTGGCGGGCGCGCACAAGCGCGATCTGATTGAGCGCCATTCCGTTGCTCTGCGCGTGGAAGGTTAATGTTCCGGTAAATGGAGCGGCGCCGGAAGGATGCTCGAAACGGCCGTTGGCGGTAACGCGCTTCGCGCCCGAAACGAACGTCATTTCGAAGAGCTGCGCGCCGGAGCCCGGATATTCGAGGCGCGCGTTCAGGGTGTCGTAGGGCTGATTGTAAATCAGCCCACGGGCGAGCGCGAGAGTCGCGTTCACGCGCGGTTCCGCAGGTGTTCCAGTAACGTGCGCATCCAGTGTTCCCGCGCCAGTGAAATCAACGTTCTTTTCGCCAGCCATGGCGAGGAGCGTCTTTACATCGGCCCCGCCGACCTGGGCGGTGACATCAACCACCGACTTTTCCGATGGCTGCCAGTTCGTGAGCGCGATGGATCCGGAGAGGCGCGCTTTGAGAGAACGCTGCGTGAGGAGCCCGTTCTTCACCGACAGAAGAGCGGGGTTTACCGAAACGTCTCCGGTGAATGCGTCGATTGGTTCGCCGTTGACGTTCAGGTTGCGGGCGGCGACGCGGCCGGCGAGCATGGGCTGAGCCAGCGCGCCGGATACGGTTCCCGCGAATGAGATATCGCCCTTTGCCCTGGCAAGGTATGCGAAATGGCCGACTATCGGCGCGAAATCGTCCGGATTGCGCGTCTCGAGCGTGACGTTCAACTGGCGCCCGACCACTCCGGACGCATCTATACGGGAGGACGGCAAAGCGATCGAGGAGGACTCAAGTGTGACGGTTTTGCGATTGCCATCGTATCTGGCTTGCAGATTGCCGCTGACCGGGATGCAGCCGGAACAATCCCGGGGAGCGGCATGCAGCCGCGCAGTTGCGAGGAATCGGCTTTCGCGCACGCCGGGCAAATTTCCTGCGGCCTCGAATGGGCCGGAGATGGTTGCGCTGTAAGGAAGCTGCCGGTGGAGGACGAGATCCATGGATGGCTGCAGCCTGAAGCGCTCGAGGCGCCCATTGAATTTGAATTCCCGCAGAGCGGTCACTTCGCCGCTGCCGAAGATCTCGCCTTCCGCCGCCTCCGCGCGAACATCGCTGAACGCGATGCGGTCGGGGACAGCGGCGATACTGGCGGAAATATCCAGCTTCCGGGCCGGTACGCCGAATGGCCGGCCATCAACGCCGGCCGCATGAGCGACTCCGGCAAGCGAATAGTCGGCGGGGGAGGCGAAACGAAAATCGCCTGCGGCTTTGATCTCGCCCTGGACCTCACGCCGGGCCGGCATGAAGTCTGCGAGGGATGCATTCGCGTCATAATGCGCCGTGATCACGGGCGCTTCGAAATGCTGCAGCGTCAAATCAGAGAGATGTAGCTCAGATTTGCCGGCGCGCAAATCCGCTTTGGACAAGCGAACCCGGTTTCGCTCCACCGCAATTTCAGCGTTGGCGCTGACGTCGATCACACCGGGGTATCGCGTGGCGATGCGAACGGGGGCAACAGAAATCGCCCCGGTATAGCGCGGTCCATTGGCCTCGTAGAACAAACGCGCACGAAGGTTTTGTCCCTGAACGTTCCAGGGCTGTGACGCCGAGCGCCCGTTGACCTCCGTGCCGAAGATGCCGTTCCGCGCATCGAAGCTGCCGATTGCGAGATCGAGAATCTGCTGAACGCCAGATTTCGAGCCGGCTTTCGGATGCGGCAGGTTCGTGCTTCCGTCCGGGGCAACAATAAGGTGAACCTGCGGGCGTTCCACGGCTACGTTGAGAAGATCGACTTTGCGAGCGAGGAACGAGGCGATTCGGAAATGCACGGTGACGCGATCCGCGGCGAACAGAGGGGCGGCGCCGTCCGGTTCGGTCCCGTGGATCACCACGCCGCCCATTTCGGCCGTCAAGGTTCGCCAGTCGAATGCAAAGCGTGCGATTGCAGCGCGGCCGTCTGTCGCCTTCTCCAGAGCAGCGACCGCTTGCGCGCGAATACGATTTCCCAGGCGGCCGCTCGACACATACCAGAACGCAACCCCAGCCGCGGCGACCACGAGAGCAAGAACAACGGCGCCAGCCCTGACGACGCGGCTGGCTTTTTTCAGCGCGTCCGTCACGGGGCGAGATCCTTTTCGAGATATTCGATTGCGGCGCGTTCTCTCTGACCTTTCAGCCACTGGTCGAGTTCGGCGTCGGCGCGCTGGTTCGTCAGCTTTTGCTCAATGGCAGAGCGGACTTCGTTCAGCGGCACCTTCGCCTGGGCGAAATGTTCCCGGTAATATCGCTGGATCTCCTGCTCTGAAATCTGTACGGCGGGGCGGAAGCGGAGATTCAGAAAAGTGAGCAGGTTTTGCTGTCGCGCGAGATCGTTCTTCAGATCGTCTCGGGTCAAGCCGCGTTTGGCCAACTCTGCGTCGAGTTTCGCCGCCCCACCATCCTTTTCATAAGCGGCAAGCAGCGCCGGCTTCCGATCGTCAGGCATTCCAGGATAATGGCCGACTGTCATTTCGTGTTCGACCAGTTTCTCGTCAATGAGCCGCTGCGCGGCCTGCTTCCGCGATTCGGGACTGAAATTCGGTTGCTCGCCATTTTCGAACGAAGTGAGGCGGATGCGCTGATCGATTTCGCTGTCTGTGATCACCTGGGTACCGAGCGTGATGGCGATTCGATCGACGATCGTCGCCAGGGCGGGGGGCGCCAACGCGGGAATGATGAGCATGACAAACAGGAGCGCCGGACGCATCAGAACGCCTGCCCGATCGAAAAGAAGAACTGCAAGTGATTGATCTGCAGAGGCTGCGGCTGGCACGTAGCAGCGGCCGAACACGCCACGAGCTGATTGTAATTACCGGGAAAGCCGTTATACCTCGGCGGATTGATGCTGTAGGCGAGGTCGACGCGGACAGGACCGACGGGCGTCCGGTAACGCACGCCAAATCCGACTGCGTGGACCATGTAATCGAAATCCGAGATATTGCGCTGGGTGGTGCGAAACGAGATCTTACCCAGGCTCGAATAGATGTTGCCGGCGTCTTCAAAGAGCACGCCGTTGATATTCGGTCCATAGAGAGGAAAGCGCAGTTCCGTGTTGTTGAAGAACAGGGCGGAACCGCCGAGAGGGAAGCCAGTGAGCAAGTCTCGCGGACCGGCCTGATTTTCCGGAAAACCGCGCATCGTGTTGCCGCCGCCTCCATAGAAGCGCTCCGGGAGCGGGACCGGATCGGTCGGGTCCGCAGTGGGCGAAATAGAGAAGGCGGGCTCGATACCGATCTGAGTCTCGCGCGCGAGCACGAGTTTGGGTCCGAGACGATAATAAGTGGCATTGCGTCCGAGCACCCTGCCGAAACTCGCCTGAGAGCCGAAAGCCCTGGTCGCGAAACCCAGATCGACCGTGTTGTAGATGCCTGTGTGCGGATCTATCGGATCGTCACGCCTGTCCTGAATCAGATTGAATGACGCCATGCCAACGCGAACGGATTGCGCAAGACGGGGCACAAGCAGCGGATCGATCTTCAGCGCGGAAGCGACGGAATCGCGATAGGTGAACCGGTAAAACATGGTGATCGACTTTGAGAAGTGCTGAGCCACCTGGGCGGCGACTTCTTCGCGCCTCGCGCGAAATGTGCGCACCAGGTTCGTGTCGTCGTAAAGCAGTGAAAAAGTGGCATCGAGATTCGGTTTGCGGAAGATGCGCGGCACGTAATAATTCAGCAGCGTGCGTTTCTGGAGCGTGGAGAGGCGTCCCTGAAGGCTGATCGACTGCCCAAGCCCGAGAAAGTTCAGCCGCGTAAGACCAACTGAGACGCGGGGGCTGAGGCCGGGCGCGCCTCCCGGGTCGGAAAGATCCGTCACGGCGGTGCTGCCGCCGATGCGCGCGAATTCGAGCCCGAAGCCGGTGGTCAGGGAGTAGCGGCTGGCTTCCTCGAGGTCGTACAGAACATACTTCTGGCTTTCGTCTCCATCCGGATTCTGTACGGCCATGTTGACCTGCGCGAAGATACCGAGATCGTAGAGCCGACGCTGCGTATCTTCCATTTTTTCAGGCGAGAGCGGATTGCCGGGATTCAACTCGATCTGTTTATCGACCAGGCGCGGACGGGTGGTATGCAGTCCGGTTGTGATAACCTCTCGCACAAACTGTCTCGGCCCCTCGTCGATCGCAAATTGAAGATTTACAGTGTGCGGAGGGGCTGCGGGATTCGAACTCCATTCGAACCTGGCGTTGGGAAAACCGGCATTGCCGTACTCCCTGAGGATGGCTGCGCGGTCTTCCGCTACGTTGTATTCGCTAAACGGCTGTCCCTGTTGCGAGCTGAGCGATTGAATGATGTTCGCCAGTGTCAGGTGTTCGGCGCCGGTTACTTTCAACGATGCGACCAGGTACTGCGGTCCCTCCGAAATGGTGAAAATGGCCGCCACATCGGTTTTGTGGCCTTTGTAGTCATCGATTACCTTTGATGACACCTGCACATCCTGAAATCCGTTCGCCCGGTACAACTCCGCAATCGAGTCCTCGTCTCGCCGGCGGTAGGCCTCGCTGTACCTGCCGTGCCTGAATTCCAGGGACGCGGGAGTGAGCAGCATTCGTTCGCGGATCTGGCGCGCCTCGAAATATCGGTTTCCGACAAGTCCGATATGAACGAAGCGATGGCGTGGGCCGGTTTCGATTTCATAATCGATTTCGACCCGCTCGGCGCTTGTGCGCGAGTGACGAAACTGGACGCTCACGTCGAAATAGCCGCGGGCCTGAAAATAATCGCGCAGATTGCCAGCGCCTTCGGCCAGGAGATCCGGGTCTATTGCGTGTTCCTCAAAAATCGGAACGTTGGTTTTCAGCGCGCCGCGGGAGAGCTTTGCGCCTCGGGTCTGAATGTCTACAACCGGACCCGGGTCGACCGTTATGACGGGCGTGGCGCGCCGGCCATTATCTTCCGGTTTCATGCTGTCGAGCACGACCGTAGCAAGCAACCGGTTAGCGGCCTGGTACCGCAATCGAATATCGTTGATGCCGTGCCGGGTGCGGCTTTGCGATACATCGCGATATCCGGGCAGGAGAAACCGGCGCCAGCGGGTCGCCGCCGCGATCTGGTTCGCAGTCAAAGCCGAGGTGTCCCCCTGAATCACGGGATTCGAATACTGCGCCCGCCGACCGCCATCGATCAAAAAAGTGATGTTTACCTGGTTTGCGCGATCGCGATAATCGAGCCGGTGGGAAACCGTCGCGCCGAAGTAACCGTTATCTACCAGGAGCGTGCGGATAGCCTGCTCAGCCGGCTTCAGCGCGCTCTCGCTGAAATGCTGGCCAAGATTGAGCCGCGAGGCGCTCACGATCTGGCCGGTACTGGGCGGGTCGGAGAAATCTCCCTCAGCGGTGACGTAGCCAATGAACCATGTCGGCTGTGTGATGAATCGCAGTGCAACACCGCCGTTTGCGGATTCGGCGTCGACTTCGATATTCCGATAGCGGCCGGTAGAGTAGAGGCGCTCGATTGCGGCACGGATTTTGGCGCTGCGATAAGGCTCGCCCGCGCGAACCGGGAGAATGGAGTAAATCTGGTCGGGATCGAGCGGCTGGCGCTGCGGGTCGAAAGAGATGTTCGCGATGACGCGGCCTTCGAACTGCGGCGCTGTCGCGAGTTGCGCGCCACGGGCGCGCGCGGCGATCAACGACAATGCAGCCAATAGCATGGCATAGCGGCGCCGCACCTGATACATGCTAACTGATAACCTGGAACTGTCGGGCCGCGGTGGCGCGACGCCAGAACAATGTCCTCCCCTTCTTCCGACCGCTTCAGCCGCCAGATCCGTTTCATTCCATTTGGCGCCGAGGGTCAGCAGCGGCTCGGCTCAGCGGCGATCGCCATTGTGGGTTGCGGCGCTCTTGGCACCGTGCAAGCGACGCTTCTGGCGCGGGCGGGAGTGGGAACAATCCGGCTGATCGATCGCGACTACGTGGAAGAGAGCAATCTTCAGCGGCAGATCCTTTACACGGAAGCCGATGCGCGCGAGGGCCTGCCCAAGGCGGAGGCGGCCCGCAGAGCGCTGGCGGCAGCGAACTCCGGCATTCACATCGACGCGATGGTGGCGGATCTTACGCCAGAATCCGCCGAGGAGCTGTTGGGCGGCATCAGCGTAATTCTCGACGGCACGGATAATTTCGAAACGCGCATGCTGATCAATGATTTCGCCGTTCGGGAGAATACTGCCTGGATTTACGGGGCGGCGGTGGGCAGCTATGGCATTGCCATGCCGGTTTTGCCCGGCGATTCGGCCTGCTTTCGCTGTGTGTATCCGGAAGCGCCTTCGGGCGCGCAGCCCACCTGCGAGACGGCGGGAGTGCTCGCGCCTGTTACCAGCGTGGTCGGCTCGATTCAGGCTTTGGAAGCGATGAAGATCGCCGCGGGCTATCGGGACGCGATCCGCCGAAAAATATTCACTGCCGATCTATGGAATGGGCCGGTACGGGAAACGAACATGCCCGCGCGCGACGCCGAGTGCCCATGCTGCGCGCGGCGTGAGTTTGCGTATCTGGAAGGCCGGCGCCGCGCGCCGGTGAGCCTCTGCGGGCGCAATGCGGTCCAGATTCACGATTGCATGCGTCCGGTGAATCTGGCCCAACTCGCAGCCCGGCTGGAAGGTCTTGGCGCGGTGCGATCGAATGAATTCGCCCTCCGTCTGGATACTCCGGAGCATCAGATCACCGTGTTCCCGGATGGCAGGGCGATCGTGAAAGGCACAACAGACGTCGGTTTGGCCCGTAGTCTTTACTCGAAGTATGTCGGCAATTGAGCTTTCCCGATCAGGGCCGGCGGCGCGCGGAAATCATTTAGCCGTATAGCTGACGCGCCACACCGAACGCGACCCGTCGTCCGTTACGTAAAGGGCGCCATCGTGCCCGACCGCGACTCCTACCGGCCGTCCCCAGACATCTCCGGACGGCGTAACGAATCCGGTGATGAAGTCCTCGTAGATGCCAGTTGCGTGGCCATTTTCAAGGGGGACGCGAACCACTTCGTAGCCTGCGCGCATGCTCTTGTTCCAGGAGCCATGCTCGGCGGCGAAGATATCGCCTTTATATTCCGCCGGGAACTGATTGCCTTCTTCGTAGAAGGTCATTTCGAGTGAGGCATTGTGAGGTTGAAGGAGAACATCCGGTACGAGCACATGACCTTTTAACTCCGGATGCGCGCCCTGGAGCCGCGGGTCCTGATTGCTCCCCATGTAATACCAGGGCCAGCCGTAGAAACCATGCTCCTGCACGTGCGTAATGTAATCGGGAACAAGATTATCGCCCAGCGCGTCGCGTTCGTTCACGGAACACCACAGTTCGCCTGTTAGCGGGTTCACGGCGATGCCAACAGGGTTGCGAATACCCGATGCATAAACCTCTTCGAATTTGCCGTCCGGCGTGAACTCGAGGATGTTGGCCCGATGGTGCTCGGCAGGGTGAGTGTCCGGATCGTTGACGTTCGACGCTGAACCGACCGCTACGAACAGATGTTTGCCATCAGGGGAGAAAGCCAGATCACGCGTCCAGTGGCCGCCGCCGGAGGGCAATTCAGCGACGATCGTCTGCGCCGCGCCGGTCGCCTTGAGATCACCGCTGTGGTAGGGAAACCGAATGACGGCGTTGGTGTCACCGATGTAGAGCCATTTCGGATTATCCCCCGAAGGATAGAAGGCCATTCCGAAAGGCTGACGCAAGCCGGAAGCAAACACGGACCGCTCACGAGGCTTGCCATAGGGGCCGAATCCGCGAAGGATTACAATTTCTCCGACATAACTCTCAGCGAGGAAAAAGTCGCCGTTGGGGGCAGTGCGAATTTCGCGCGGCGGGTTCTGCTCAGACGCGTACAGATCCACTTTGAAACCGGTGGGCGCCTGAGGCCAGGCGTTAGCCGGCCGGGCGACTACCTTCGCGCCGTTTTCAGAGGATTCCGTGGCAAATGGTTTGGGTAAATCGGCAGCGGTGATGTGATGCCAGTCGCCGGCTTTTTCCGTTTTGTAACTGGCGAATGCGGCCGACCCGGTTCGAATGTTGGTGGGATTCGCGCTTCCGCGAACGATCTTTACGCCCCACGCCGCCAGAGCGAGCAGGGCAACGGCAAGAGCGCTGTGTGTGCGATTGATCTTCATTCGTACTTCACCATTCTGATGCGGCGCATGCGGCAGAGGAAGATTACACAGGCGTGGGCGGCGCGCGGCTTGTTTTAATCCGCACGCGGCAGGTTGGGTTCGGAAGTCCGGGTTATCGCTTAAGATAGTGCGCATGCTGACACGCCGCCAGTTCGCCGCGTCCGCGCTTGCTATTCCCGCCGTGGTGCGGGCTCAGCCGAAAGCCCTGAACGCAAAGATCAAAATCGATCCGGTTCGCAGGATTTCCGATATCGATCCGAAGATCTACGGCAATTTCGCGGAACATCTCGGCCGCTGCATTGAAGGGGGCCTTTGGGAGGAAGGTTCGCCGCTCTCCGATGCCACCGGATACCGCAAGGACGTGATGCAGGCGGTGAAGAATCTCGATGTTACCCTTCTGCGCTGGCCGGGCGGCAATTTTTCATCGAACTATCACTGGATGGACGGCATCGGCCCGCGCGATAAGAGGCCGAAGCGACTGGAGATGGCCTGGGGCGTGATCGAAGATAACCGCTTCGGTACGCATGAATTCCTGAATTACACCGAAATGCTCGACATAGAGCCTTATGTCTGCGCGAATTTCGGGACCGGGACATGGGACGAAGCGCAGCAGTGGGTGGAATACTGCAATCTGGCGGAAGGCACCGCCATGACGGAGCTGCGGCGCAAAAACGGGCGCGAGAAGCCGTGGAAGGTGACTTACTGGGGACTTGGGAACGAGATGGATGGGCAGTGGCAAATGGGACACCGCACGGCCGAGGATTACGGCAAGTTTGCGCTCGAAGGCGCGAAGCTGATGAAGCTTACTGATCCGAGCATTCGTCTGATTGCGGCTGGATCTTCGAATTTCGGTACGGGAGTCGATTGGGTGGCATGGAATCGGGAAGTGCTCTCGTATTTGAAAGACCACATTGAATATCTTTCGCTGCACACGTACGTGGGGAATCGGGAGAACGAATACGAGGAGTTCGTCGCCTGCGCGAATCAGCTGGATGACAGGATACGAACTGCCGCGGGAGTGATCCGGGCGGCTCAGGGAGGTCGCTCGCAAAAACCTGTCTACATTGCATTCGATGAATGGAATGTGTGGTATCGCGCCCGAGGGGCGAATGGCGGAAGCGGACGCCGCGCGCTCGAAGAACACTACAACCTGGAAGATGCGGTTGTGGTTGCGACCATGCTGAACACTTTCGTCAACAATGCGGATACGGTGAAGATCGCGAATATGGCGCAGATCGTGAACGTCATTGCGCCGATATTCACGAATCCTCAGGGCATGTATCTGCAGACAATCTACTATCCGCTGCAATTGTTCGCGAAAAATACGCGCGGGGTGGCGCTGGAAACGTATGTCGACTCGCCCACGTACGAAAGCAAGCGGTACGGGAAGACGCCCTGGCTCGACGTTTCGAGTTCTCTCAATAACGGCGTAGTGACGATAAATGTCGTAAACCGCCATCGCGATCAGGAGATCGAAGCGGAGATTGAAGCGGAGGATTCATCTTTTACCGGCGCGTTCGAGGTGGCGACGGTCAATGGGCCGGATATCAAAGCTGAGAATGATTTCGGCAAAACTACCGTAAAAACGGAGGCGAGCAGTATCAATGCCTCAGGCAGTCGGCTGCGCCATCGGTTCCCGGCCCATAGCTATACGATGTTAAAAGGCAGGCTGGGCTGAGCGCCCCGCCCGAGCTTGAAAGGCAGGCTGGCGTGATATTGACGCGTCGCAAAGCGCTGAAACTTTCGGCTGCCGCAGTGGCGGCCGGGCTTGCGTCCGCACAGGATGAGAAGGAATTCACGATCACCAGAGGTCCGTTCGATGGCACGCGCGAATCTCTGCAGGCGTATCGAATTCCTGAGTGGTTCCGCGACGCCAAATTCGGCATCTGGGCCCACTGGGGTCCGCAATCCGCGGCCGAAGACGGCGACTGGTACGCGCGCAATATATACATTCAGGACAGCCCTCAATACAAGTTCCACGTCGATCACTATGGCCACCCCTCGAAGGCAGGATTTCGAGCTGTAATCCCGACATGGCAAGCCTCGGATTTTGATCCCGGGTATCTGCTCTCGATGTACCAAAAGGCTGGCGCGAAATACTTTGTCAGCATGGGCGTTCATCACGATAATTTCGATCTCTGGAATTCGAAGTATCAGGAATGGAACTCGGTGAAGATGGGGCCGAAGAAGGACGTCGTCGGAATGTTTCGCAAGGCGGCGCTCGAAAATGGCTTGAAATTCGGCGTAAGCGAGCACCTCTGGATCAGTTGGAAATGGTTTGCGGTGAGTCATCTGAGCGACAAGACCGGACCGCTCGCCGGGGTACCTTACGACGGCAATGAGCCGCAATACGAAGGGTTGTATCACGAGGGCGCCGTAAAAGCGATCGGCGAAAAGTTCTCCTGGGACGACCAGTTGATTCCGGAATCATGGAAACGCAGATGGTTCCTGCGGATCAGGGACCTGATCGATAAATATCAGCCGGACCTGCTGTATACCGATGGCGCCATGCCATTCGAGAACTATGGATCAAAGCTGGTTTCCCACCTGTATAACGCAAACGCGAAAAGCCGCGGCGGAGTCACACAGGCCGTATATACCAGCAAGAAGCGCGAAGATTGCGCTCAGGGGACCTGCGTGCTCGATGTGGAGCGCGGGGTTGTCGATCAGATTTGGCCAACGGCGTGGCAAACCGACACCTGCATCGGAAACTGGCATTACAAGCGCGATGTTCGCTACAAAACTCCGAAAACCGTAGTGGATTTGCTGGTCGATATCGTCAGTCGAAATGGAAATCTTCTGTTGAATATTCCGCTTCCGAACAGCGGCAGGCCAGACGATCGTGAACTCGCGATCGTCGCGGACCTGACCAAATGGATGGCGGTGAACAGCGAAGGGATCTATTCCACGCGGCCCTGGAAGATCTTCGGCGAAGGTCCGGCAGGGCAAAAAACCGCGAATGGGCCAGCTGCAGACAGCAAATTCAACGAATCGAAAAGAAAGGAACTCACAGCGAAAGACATCCGGTTCACGACGAAGGGCGACGTCATTTAC
>Ga0157370_10006871_pt1 | contig 12461 bp, 9 predicted proteins | sample C35metaG_FD_113463 | JGI IMG/M metagenome (GOLD analysis project Ga0157370, IMG submission 113463) | Corn rhizosphere microbial communities from Kellogg Biological Station, Michigan, USA - C3-5 metaG | ecosystem: Host-associated > Plants > Roots > Rhizosphere > Soil | place: USA: Michigan...
GGGTCGTACTCGAGGCGAACCGCCTCGACGGGTGCCGTGGATGCCGTGCCCGGTGCCGAAGCCGGAATGGCGTAGCCCGATGTGACGGTGCGGATGCCGCGAACGTGGCGGAACACGGACTCCACACCCCAGTAGCACCCGCCGGCCAACACGGCTTCGGCTGTCGTGCGTGCTGCTGTCGGGCCGGCGCTCTCCACTGCGTGACGATGAGTGATCCAGGCGGCCGCCGGCACGAAGAGCAGCGCGGGCCACCAATGCAGCAGCGGAGCCTGTCGGAAGCAATGCATTTGCATGGAAGACCTCACACGTCGGCCCGCAGTGCCGCGGCGGGATCTGTCGCCGCGGCGCGGCGCGCCGGGAACCAGCTCGCCATCACGGCGACGATCGCCATCACGGCGACCGCGGCGAGCAAGGTGGTCGGATCGTTCGGCGCAACCTCGAAGAGCAATGCCGCCAGGAATCGCATGAGCAGGAGCGCCGCGCCAACGCCAAGCACGATGCCGAATGCCGCCACGGCAATCGCCTGCGTGAGCACCAGGCGGCGCAGCGCCGCGGGCTGTGCGCCCAACGCTGTCCGCACCGCCATCTCTCGCGCGCGCAGGCTCACCATGTAGGAGACGACACCATAGAGACCGACCGCGCCAATGAGCATCGCGGCAATGGACGCAATCTCCAGCAGCGCCAGCGTGAACGACGTCCGGGACGTGGAGCGCCCGAGCATGTCGCGCATGGTGTGCACGGCATAGACCGGTACCGAAGGCGCCAGCGTCTGCAGCACTCGTTCCACGGGCATGGTGATATCGTGTGCGGACGACCTGCTGCGCACGACGAAGGCGAGTTCTCGCGGCGCCCACCGGATGGCGTTGGCATCGCCCGTCGCCGTCGCGGGTCCCGGCGCCGTCACGAGCGGAAGATACACGGTCTCGTCGGGCGGCTGATCCAGTCCGCTGCCGCGTACATCGCCCGTGATCCCGATCACGGTAAACCAGGGTCCGTCCGGCGAGAGACGGAGGCGCTGGCCAACAGCCTGTCCCTCGCTCCAGTAGCGCGCCGCGAGCGCGTGGGTGACGATGACTTCGAGTGGCGCACGGGCCGCATCGGGTGGCTCGAACGTGTGTCCCTGGACGAAGGGAATGCCGAGCGCGCTGAAGGTGCCCGGTGTTGCATAGGCGACCTGATGGACGTCCGGCATCTCGCGCATCGCGAGCGGGCGGTCCTCCACGAACACCGCGGTGTCGCGCCGGGCTTCGTCGTCGAGCGGCAGCCTGGTCAGCACACCGGCTGACTGCACATCAGGAAGCGCCGCGATGGCGTCGAGCGCGCGTGTGACAAAGGCGACCGTAGCGCTGGTGGTCGGGTACGCTTCGTCAGGAAGTGCCACACGGAACGTGTACGACCCGTTGGCGTCGAATCCCGGCGGGACCGAGCGGAGCGACCGGAAGCTGCGCGCCATGAGCCCCGCTCCGGTCACGAGCACCAGCGCGAGCGCCACCTGCACGACCACGAACACCCGGCGAGCGCGGAGGCGGCTCCTGCCCGCCGTCGTCCCACGGCCATTCTGTACGAGCACCGATGCGACGTGCGGTCCGCAGGAGCGAACCGCCGGCACCAGACTCATGACGAGCGCCGTCAGCAGCGTGACGCCGATCGCGACGGCGAGCACCGTGCCGTCGAGTCCCACCGTCGCGAGTCGCGGAATGGCGATGCCCGATGGCATCGAGCGGAGCGCGCCGAGTGCGGCCGCCGCGAGCGCGATGCCCGACACGCCACCGAGCACCGCCAGCAGCAGGGCTTCGGAGAGGAATTCGGCAACGACCACGCCGCGGCCGGCGCCAAGCGCGCGGCGTACCACCAGCTCATGCTGTCGCTCCTCGGCGCGCACGAGGAAGAGGTTGGCGACATTCGCGCACGACACGAGGAGCAGGAACGCCGCCGCGCCGAATACCACCCACAGCGTACGGCCGATGTTGCCGACGATCGTATCGCGCAGCGAATGCACATCAGCGCGCATGTGTGTGATGGCGATGGCATCGGCGGTCAGGCGGCCCGGAAACGCTTCGGGCACGTGCGGCAGCAGCGTCTGGAGGTCCCGCGCGGCTGCGTCGGGGGTGACGCCGGGGCGCAGTCGCGCCACCGCGCGGAAGTCGAACGCCGCCGACCGCGTGTGCGCCGGGTCGATGCCAATGGGAATCCAGAGTGCGGTATGGCCGTCGGGGAACGCGAATCCATCCGGCATGATTCCCACGACCTCATGCTGCACGCCGTCGATGACCACGGTGCGACCGATCATGTGGGGATCGGATCCGTACTGTGTCCTCCAGAGGCGTTCGCCGAGCATGACGACGGGCGTCGCGCCGGGCTGGTCTTCGGCGTCACGGAACACCCGCCCCTTGAGGGGCGCGATGCCGAGCACGGCGAACAGGCTCGCGCTGGCACGGGCGGCGTCGACGCGCTCGGCGCGCGCGCGGTCACCAGCGCCTGCGGTGCTGAGATTCACGGCGGAGGTACGGTATGCGCCGACGCCGGAGAAGACGTGGTTGGCCTCGCGATAGTAGAGATACGTCGCGTCGGACTGATCCACGTGACTGATGCCGCGAATCGCCAGGCTGTGCGAGAGATCGACGAGCTGCGCCGGATGCGTGAAGGGAAGGGGACGGAGCAGCACGCTGTCCACGAGACTGAACACGGCGGTCGTGGCGCCGATGCCGAGCATGAGCGTGAGCACGGCCGTCGCGGCGAAGACCGACGCGCGCACCAGCCGGCGCGCCGCGCGGCGCAGGTGACGAGCCGCGCCCTCCACCCAGGGAATCGTGCGCCCGGTATGAAAGGACTCCTGCGCCAGCCGCACGTTGCCGAAGCGGCGGTGCGCCTCGAAGGCGGCATCCGCCGGTGGCATGCCCTCGGCGACGAGCCGGTCAGTTTCGAGCGCGAGGTGCGCCGTGATCTCGCTGGAAAAATCCGCGTCGTCGCGCCGACGGCGTCTGAGGAAGTGCAGCGGATTGCGCATGGGTCATGTCCCTGAAGGCTGGGGCCCGAGGATGAGCGCGATCGCGCCGGCGAGCGCCCACCATTCCCGGGTTTCGCGCGCGAGCTGTTTGCGACCGGCGGGCGTGAGCTCGTAGAAGCGGGCGCGGCGGTTGTTGCCGGACAGGCCCCATTCGGCCCGGACCCAGCCGCGATCCTCGAGGCGTTGGAGAGCAGGGTAGAGCGAGCCGTGGTCCACGAGGATGGTGTCGCGCGATGTGGACTGGATGGTGCGCGCGATGCCCTGTCCGTGTTCGCGGCCGGCGGCGAGGGTTCGCAGGATGAGCAGGTCGAGTGTGCCCTGCAGGAGCTGGGGACGGCTTTGGGTTGACATTCTACCCGACGATAGTGTCGTTCGGGTAGAATGTCAACAGGGGAGGTACGCGAGGGAACAGGCCCTCCGGGTGACGCAGCCGGAATGAGGGGCAGCCCCAGGGTCAGCTCTTGGGCCAGCCCCTGGCGCAGCCCTTCCGGCGGGATTCCTGGCCCATTAGAGTCTCACCCCATCCCCCCGCCATTTCCTCTCATGACTGACCCCACGCTCTCCCGCCGCGATGCGATCAAGACCGGAGTGGTCGCGCTCGTGGGCGCGTCCCTCAAGCCGGATTCGCTGGCGCGGTTCGAGTCGAGTGTGACACCCACATTCGCATCGCCAACAACGGCGGCGCCGCACGCCGCGGCGCCGTCGCGGACGCGCACGCTCCTCGACGACGACTGGCGGTTTCACCTCGGCCACGCGTCGGATCCGACGCAGGACTTTGGCTACGGCGCGCAGAGCGAGTTCGCCAAGTCGGGCAGACTCTTTGCACCGGTGTCGCACGCCGATTTCGACGCGTCGGCATGGACCACGCTCGACCTGCCGCACGACTGGCTCGTGGATCTGCCCTTTGTCAACGACGCGTCGCTTGCCGATTACGGATTCAAGCCGGTGGGGCGTGCCTACCCGGCGAGCAGCATCGGCTGGTATCGCAGAATGCTCGACATTCCCGCGGATCGCACCGATCGCTGTTTCCGGCTCGAGTTCGATGGGGTGTTCCGGGACTGTCTCGTCTCGCTCAATGGCCACATGATCGGCCGGAATTTCAGCGGCTATGCGCCGTTCAGCGCCGACATCACGCCGAACGTGAACCGAGGCGGCCCCAACGTACTTGTCGTTCGTGTGAACGCGACGGAGCATGAGGGGTGGTTCTACGAGGGCGCGGGAATCTACCGGCACGTGTGGCTGGTCGAGACGGCTCCGATACACGCGGCGCACTGGGGCACGTTTGTCACGACGACGCTCGACGGCCGCGCGGCCATCGCGAAGGTCGTGTCTGCCGTGCAGAACGACGGTGACACGGACGCGCACTGTCGCATCGAGGCCAACGTCGTCGATGCCGATGGTACGGTGGTGAGCACGACGAGGTCGGCGGAGACCCCGGTGGGCGCGGGCCGGAGCGCAGCAATCACGTATCAGTTGCGGATCACGTCACCCCGGCTCTGGTCGCCCGAATCACCGCACTGCTATACGCTCCTCACGCGCGTGGTGGTGGATGGTACCGAGGTGGATCGCACGGCAACCGTGTTCGGTGTGCGTACCGTGCGCTTCGATCCCGATCACGGGCTGTTGCTCAATGAAAAGCATGTGGAGATCAAGGGAACCTGCAACCACCAGGATCACGCTGGCGTCGGCTCGGCGTTGCCCGACCGATTGCAGAGCTACCGGATTGAACGGCTCAAGGCGATGGGCGCAAACGCGTATCGCACGTCGCACAATCCGCCGACGCCCGAACTGCTCGACGCATGCGACCGGCTCGGCATGATGGTGCTGGATGAGACGCGCATGTTCGGTTCCGACGATGAGGCGCTGAGCCAGGTGGAGCGGCTCGTGCGCCGGGACCGCAATCACCCGAGCGTCATTGCGTGGTCCATTGCGAACGAGGAGCAGAACGAGCAGGGGAATGCGCGCGGCGCCGCGATGGCTGCCGTGATGAAGCGCACCGTCAGGCGGCTGGATCCGTCGCGATCCGTGACGGCGGCCATGGACGGCAGCTGGGGGAAGGGCATTTCCGGCGTGGTCGATGTGCAGGGCTTCAACTATCACATCGGCGCGCCCATGGACGACTTTCACAAGGCATTTCCCCGTCAGCCATCGGTTGGCACCGAAGTCGGGAGCACCGTGTCCACACGCGGCATCTACACCAACGACACGACGCGCGGATACGTCTCGGCGTACGATGTGAACGCGCCACCCTGGGCCAGTACGGCGGAGGCGTGGTGGACGGCGTACATCGCGCGGCCGTGGGTGTCCGGCGGATTCGTCTGGACGGGCTTCGACTATCGCGGCGAACCGACTCCGTACAAGTGGCCGTGCATCAGCTCCCACTTCGGCATCATGGACACGTGCGGCTTTCCGAAGGACAACTATTTCTATTACCAGGCGTGGTGGGGATCGAAGCCGGTGCTGCACGTGTTCCCGCACTGGAACTGGGCCGGGCGAGAGGGTGACACGATGGACGTGTGGTGTCATACGAATCTCGATCGTGTGGAGCTCCTGCTCAACGGGAAGCCCGTGGATCCAGGTGCCCAGCGTGTGACGCGCGGCGGCCACGTGGCGTGGAAGGTGCCATACGCAGCGGGCACGCTCGAGGCGCGCGGCTACACGGGCAATCGGCTCGTACTCACGGCGAAGCGCGAGACCACGGGCGCGCCGTCGGCGATCCAGCTCGTGCCCGATCGCTCCCGCATCGCGGCTGATGGCCGCGACGTGTCGGTGGTGGAGGTTCGCGTGACGGATGCGTCCGGGCAGACCGTGCCCACGGCGAGCGATCGAATTACCTTCCGGATGTCGGGCGCGGGCAGGCTGATCGGCGTTGGCAACGGCGATCCATCGAGCCACGAAGCGGATCACGCCGACACGCGGAGCACGTTCAACGGGCTGTGTTGCGCGATTGTGCAGGCGGCGCGCGAGGCGGGCGAAATCCGACTGGAGGCGAGCGCACCGGGCCTGAAGAGTGCGGTGGCGGTGATCAGTGTAGCGGGGCAGCCCATGGGTGAAACGAATCGCGTGAGGTCATCATGAAATTCATGCTTCTCATCTACAACGAGCAGCAGCGGCTCGACGCGCTGCCCGAGGGGCAATTCGATGCGTCCATGCGCGACTGCCTCGCGCATGCGGATGGTCTCAGAGAGAAGGGAAAGCTTCTGGAGTCGCAGATGCTCGAGGATGCGCCGACTGCGAAGTCCGTGCGCGTGCGAAATGGCCGGCTCACAGCAACCGACGGTCCATTTGCCGAGACCAAGGAAGTGCTGGGTGGCTTCAACCTCATTGAAGCCGAGGATATGGACGAGGCGGTACGGATCGCCGCGCATTTTCCCTGGGTGAGCACCGGCTGCGTGGAGATCCGGCCGGTCCGGAACATGGAAATGGTGCGTGACCGAGTGGGAGCTGCGTCAGCGCACGAATAGCGGCTGCCCCTTCAGAGCTGCTTCTCCACTTCCGCGGTCACGACGGCCGTGTGGGCGCTCGTCTCGCGTAGAAACTCGCTCGCGGCCTGCGCCAGCGCGCGTCCGGCGTCCTTGTCGGGGAGCGACGCCACGTTGATGCGCACGTTGTACACCGCGCCGCGGCACGCGGCTTCCGCGAGCAGCGCGGACACGCCCGCGTCGGACACGGCGTTGCGGTTCCCCTTCGTGGCGACGACCTCGCTGAGCGCCGCGACGTCTGCGCAGGCGCGCGCCGTCTCGAGCGGCACTTCGCTCGCGCCAATGAGCGCAGCCGTGATCGCGGCCTCGCGCTGCGTGACCTGATCCGGCGTGCCTTTGGGCAGCTTGTACGCCGCGGACACCGCTGCGTACGACTCGGCGTCCAGCTCCACGAGCTGGCTGAGCCGCTGCACGAGCTGTGCGGCGCGCTGCACCACAGTCTCCATCTCGTCACGCACGCCGGCGTACTGCTTCTTCCCAATGGTGAGACCGGCGACCATTTGCGCGAGGGCGGCAGCCAGCGCGCCCGCCTGCGCGGCGGCGCTTCCGCCGCCTGGCGAGGGCGACGACGACGCCAGCGACGCCACGAACGCCGAGACCGACTGCTCACGCGGCATGGCCGCGCGCAACGTGCGCTCGAACACCTGGTCCGGCGAGAAGTGAGCGAGTTGCAGGTAGCGGGCGGCGGCGTCGAACAGCGCACGCTCCGGGATGAGCCCCACGATTTCGCTCCATGTCGTGGTCACGCCGGCCGCCGCGGCTTCGCGACGAACCATGTCATACGCGCGATGCACGGGCGTTCGCCCGGTGTCCACGAGATTCATGGACACCTGCGCCTGTCCGGTCACCTCGAGGCCCAGGGCCTTCACGTAACGAAGGCCGCCGGAGGAGCCACGCACGGCCTTCGCGACAGCTTTCGCGACGGGCATGTTGTGGGCGTCGCCGAGGTACACGTTGTACGCCACCAGGAAGGGGCGCGCGCCGATCGCGACCGCGCCCGCCGTGGGATGCACGCGCGGTGGGCCGAAGTCCGGCGCACGAGCGGGATCGGTGGCGATCGTGTCGCGGATGCCTTCGAACTCGCCCCGGCGCACATCCGCCAGATTCTCCCGCTCGGGTCGCGTGGCGGCGCGCTCGTACAGGTACACCGGAATCTTCAGCGCGGTGCCGACGCGCGCTCCAAGCTCGCGCGCGAGTGCGATGCACTCCTCCATGGTCGTTCCTTCCAGCGGCACGAACGGGACGACATCCGTGGCGCCCATGCGCGGGTGCTCACCGCGATGCACGGTGAGATCAATGCGGTCGCGCGCCACGCGAATGCCGGCGAACGCGGCATCAACCGCCTGCGCCACAGGCGCCACGAAGGTGATGACCGAGCGGTTGTGTGCCGCGTCCGAGGAGACATCGAGGACGACGACTCCCGGCACGGCCGCGATCGCCGCGCGAATTTCCTCAATGACGTCCGGCCGGCGGCCTTCGCTGAAATTCGGAACGCAGGACACGAGTGACATGAGAATCAGGCATCAGGAGTGAAGGGATGAGCCGGCGCGCCGACTGCCACGGTGCGCCGCAGCCACGCGTACATGTCCGGATTGCCCGCGAGGATGGACGACGCTGCGAGTGGCGGCGGCGCGCCATCCACGGTCGTGACGAGGCCGCCGGCTTCCTGTACGATGAGCACGCCGGCCGCGAAATCCCACGGTGCGAGCGAGAGTTCCCAGAATGCGTCGAACCGCCCGCACGCCACGTCGCACAGGTCGAGCGCAGCCGAGCCCGCGCGCCGCACACCGGCCGTCGCGCGCGCCACGGCCGCGAACTGCGGCAGATATTCCGGGATCTGTTCCACCGTGCGGAAAGGAAACCCCGTGCCGATGAGCGCGAGCGCGGGGTCGGTGATCCCCGACACCCGAATGGGTGCGCCGTCCCGGTGCGCGCCGCCGCCGGCCGTCGCGGTGAAGCATTCGCCGGTCACGACGTTGCGCACGACCGCGGCCGCCGGCGTACCCGCGAGCATGAGCGCAATGGACACCGCGTATTCCGGATAGCCGTGCAGAAAGTTCGTGGTGCCATCCAGCGGATCCACCACGAACAGTATCCGCGCGTCGAGCGGCGCGTCGGGCGACAGTTCCTCGCCCATGAAGATCGCGCCCGGTGCCTGCGCCGCGAGCACGTCGCGAATCATGCGTTCGGCGCCGAGGTCCACATCGCTCACGAAGTCCGAGTGCGCCTTGGTGCGCCACTCGAGCGTGGTCAGCGCACCGGAGCGCTCGCCGATGAAGCGCGCGGCGGCGTCCGCGGCGGCGATCATCTCGGGGAGCAACGTGGCCGCGCGCTCAACGATGTGTTCTGCTTGCACCGTCCCGGAGGCCGTCATAGCTTGGGTGAATGTCCAGAATCTTCAGTGGAATCCAACCGTCCGGCGAACTGCATATCGGCAACTATCTCGGCGCCGTCAGGAACTGGGTTCAACTGCAGGATTCGCATGAGTGCATCTTCTGCATTGTGGACTACCACGCCATCACGGGCGCGTATGAACCGGACGACCTGCGCCGGCGCACGCGTGAGATGGCGGTGTCGCTGCTCGCGGCCGGCCTGGACCCGGAGAAATGTACGCTGTTCGTCCAGTCCATGGTTCCGGAACACACGGAGCTGCAGTGGATCCTGAACACGGTCACGCCGCTGGGCGAGCTGGAGCGGCAGACGCAGTTCAAGGACAAGGCATCGCGCCAGGAGAGCGTGCTCGCCGGACTGCTCAACTATCCCGTGCTGCAGGCGGCCGACATTCTGCTCTATCGCGCGGAGTACGTGCCGGTTGGCGAGGACCAGGTGCAGCATCTCGAGCTGTCGCGTGAGCTGGCGCGCCGGTGGAACGCGAAGTTCGGGGTGGACCTGTTCCCCGAGCCCAAGCCCATGCTCACGGCGACGCGGCGTGTGATGGGACTCGACGGCCAGTCCAAGATGTCCAAGTCCATGAGCAACACCATTGGCCTCCTTGAATCGCCCGACGAGATCTGGGCCAAACTGCGGCCGGCCATGACGGATCCGGCACGCGTGCGGCGCACCGACCCGGGCACGCCCGAAGTGTGCAACATTTACCACCTGCATCAGGCCTTCAGCGAACCGGCCATGGTGGACCACGTCGCCACGATGTGCCGCACGGCGGGGTGGGGATGCATTGACTGCAAGCGGGCGCTGCTCGACGGCATGATGCGCGAGTTGGCGCCCATCCGGGAGCGCGCGGCCGAGCTGACGGCGCATCCCGAGCGCATCACGGACATCCTGTGCGCCGGGGCCGAACGCTGTCGCGCGCGTGCGCGCGAAACCATGACCGAGGTGCGAGAACGTATGGGACTGCGATGAGTTTCGCGTCCCCGCATCCCGTCTGGTCGCTGCTGGCGGCCGCCCCCGCCGCAGACGGCGTCGTTTCCGCGCTCAAGCTCGACCTGCTCGTCAAGCTGGTGCTGGCGTGCATTCTGGGCGGTGTCGTGGGGTTGGAGCGGGAGATCTCGGCCAAGCCGGCCGGATTGCGCACGAACATTCTCATCTGTGTGGGCGCCGCGCTGTTCATGCACCTGTCCATCACGGTGGCCGAGATCGGCTACTCGAATACCGGACAGCCGTACGGCGACACCACGCGTATCGCGGCGCAGATCGTGTCCGGCATCGGCTTCCTCGGCGCGGGCGCCATTCTGCACTCACGCGGTGCGGTGGTCGGCCTCACGACGGCCGCGACGATCTGGGTGGTGGCGGCCATCGGTGCGGCGGTCGGCGCAGGCGAATACGTCGAGGCCGTGGGCACGACGGTGCTCATCACGCTGGTCCTCGTGGGCCTCAAGCCGGCGGAGCGGCTCCTGCTCGCGAAGCGCCGCACGGTGAGCGCGACGCTGCGCGTCGCGCCCGGCTCCGACTACCAGGAATTCGAGGAGCTGTTTCGCAGCGCGGGCGTGCACATCCTCAAGCACACGACGTTCGATCACCCCGAGGATCGCACCTTCGAGTTGCGCCTCGTGGGCGCCAACAAGCAGTTCGACGCGCTCGTGGACATGCTGCATCGCCGCGGCGACGTGGTGAGCATTCAACTCGACTGATACCATGAGCCGCACACTGGTGGTCGATCTGCGCGCCCGGGCGCCGATCTGGAGCCTTCCCGACTCCGCCGTGGAACGACTCCGGGCCGCGACGCCGTCCGGGTGGGACGCGCACATCGTGAACGCGCCGACGGTGTCCGACGGCGACGGCGGCACCGCGCCAAGCGCCGAAGTCCGCGACGCCATTGCGAACGCCGAAGCCTATTTCGGCTTCGGCATTTCGCATGCCCTCTGGCTCGACGCGCACGCCCTGCGCTGGGTGCATTCGGCGGCGGCCGGCGTGGGAAGCGTCCTGTTTCCCGAGATGCGGGAGAGCCCCGTGATTCTCACCAACTCGGCTGGCGTGCACGCGGTGCCGATCGCCGAGCACGTGGTGGGCGGCGTGCTGTTTCTGATGCGCGGCTTCGACATCGCGCAAGCCAGCCAGCACGCCAGGCGCTGGAATCGCGAGGCATTCACCGCGGCCGACTCACCCATGCGCGAAATGGGCGAGTGCCGCGTGCTGATCATCGGTGCTGGCGGCCTGGGGAGCGCCATCGCGCGGCGACTGGCAGTGCTGGGCGCGTCGTGTACCGGCGTGCGGCGTCATCCGGAGCGCGGTCTGCCAACCGGGTTCAGCCGCGTGGTGGGGGATGGCGAGTGGGAGTCGCTGCTGGGCGAAACGGACATTCTGGTGCTGGCGGCGCCGGCGACGAAGGAGACACACGGCATGGTTGGCGGCGCCCAGCTCGACCGGCTGCCCGCGCATGCGATCGTCGTGAACGTCGCGCGCGGCTCGCTGCTCGACGAAGCCGCGCTGGCGCAGCGTGTGGCGTCGGGCCGCTTGCGTGGCGCGGAGCTCGATGTCTTCGCTGAGGAGCCGCTCCCGTCGGACAGCCCGCTGTGGGATCTGCCATCGGTGCTCATCACGCCGCACGTATCGGGCGTGTCGCGCGGCTTCTGGGGGCGCGAGCTGGATCTCTTCCTCGACAACTGGCGCCGGTACATCGCCGGAGAGCCCATGCGCAACGTCGTGGACAAGGCGGCCGGATACTGACCGTGCACGCGCGGCACCTCGAGCGTCTGGCGCGGCATTCCCGTGCCGCCGGCTCGAGCGCGGAGGCGGATGCACGCGCGTACTGCGCGCAAACGCTCGTCGCGCTGGACTTCTCCGCCACGCCGGAGCCGTTCGACTACTCGGCGCTGCCGGGACAGTTCGGCACCCCGCTGGCGGGCCTCGTCGCGCTGGTGATGTTTCTCGCGGCCGGTCATGTGGGGTACCGGGCGCATGCCTGGATCGCGCTGGCCATTCTGCTGGCTGGCGGTTTGTTGATCGCGACCGGCGCCTGGTGGCTGGCCACGCGAGGCGTACTCGCGTGTCCGTGGCGACGGGCGCGAGGCACGAATCTCGTTGCGGTGCGCGGCGAACCGCGCGTCTGGCTCGTGGCGCATCTCGATTCCAAGAGTCAGCCCATCCCCATCGTCGTTCGCGCACTCGGCGTCACGACCGGCGTCGTGGTGTGGCTCGTGGCCGTGGCGTGGAGCATTGTGCAGGGCGCAGGAGCGAGCGTCGCCGCCGGCTGGGTCGTGATCGCGATCGTGGGCGCACTCGGTGCCATATCGGTAGCGGCGAGCCTGGTGGCCGACCGTTCCGCCGGCGCAGTGGACAACGCGTCGGGTGTCGCGGCCCTGCTCGCCGTCGTCGAGCAGCTGCCGCGTGAACTCGGCGTCGGTGTGCTGCTCACCAGCGCCGAAGAGCTGGGACTGGCTGGTGCGCGCGCGTGGGTGCGCGACCGCGCGGCGGGTGTCGCCATCAACTTCGACGGCATAGACGACACGGGTGGGGTGCGGTTGTCCTACCGGCGGCGCGCGCCGGTGCGACTGCTCACCGCGTTCGCGGGAGCA
>Ga0157370_10006875_pt1 | contig 12455 bp, 11 predicted proteins | sample C35metaG_FD_113463 | JGI IMG/M metagenome (GOLD analysis project Ga0157370, IMG submission 113463) | Corn rhizosphere microbial communities from Kellogg Biological Station, Michigan, USA - C3-5 metaG | ecosystem: Host-associated > Plants > Roots > Rhizosphere > Soil | place: USA: Michigan...
AACTGGCGGAGAGAGTGTCTGAATTCAGCACGTTCACTAGCTTCCGTACGCCTTCGTGAAACCAGTCTCAGCCCTTGCGCCAGCTTAGTTTCACCATCCGGATTGATTCGCACGCCTTCGCGGGAAGTCGCGTCTGCTGGGTGGGTACATGGATGGGTAGGAAATGGGATTGAAGATCAATCGCTTGACGGCGAGACGGGTGGCGACAATCACTGAGCCAGGCTACCACCTGGACGGTGGCGGTTTATACCTGCAGGTGACCGCGTCCGGTGCTAAGAGCTGGGTGTTCAGGTATCGATTTGAGGGGAAGCGCCCAGAAATGGGCTTAGGCCCACTGCACGTGATTGGCTTGGCCGAGGCGCGAGAGGCGGCAGGAGCTGCGAGGAAGATGGTACAGGCCGGCCAAGATCCACTCGCGGGAAGGCGGGCGGCGGCAGTCGCCACGTCCAGCATCCCAACATTCTGGGAAGCCGCGACGGCATATATTGCGGGACGCGAAGCCGGATGGACGAACCCGAAGCACGCCGGCCAGTGGACCAGCACGCTAGAGACGTATGCCAGGCCGGTGCTTGGGGATCTGCGGGTGGATCGGATCGAGACCGAGCATGTCCTGGCCGTGCTGCGGCCAATCTGGACCACTAAGACGGAGACTGCCAGCCGAGTACGGCAACGCATCGAGGCTGTGCTTGATGCAGTTATCGTGCAGAAGAAACGCAGCGGAGAGAACCCGGCGCGATGGCGCGGGCACTTGGCCGTCATCTTGCCGAAACCCACCGCAGTGACCAAGGTGGAGAACTTCGCCGCACTGCCATATGCCCAGCTTCCGCCCTTCATGGCTGCCCTGCGGTCCAGGCACGGCGAAGCGGCCCGCGCCCTCGAGTTCACTATCCTCACCGCAGCCCGGACGGGAATGACGCTGGGAGCCGTGCCAGGAGAGATAGATCTGACCGCCGGCACTTGGACCGTGCCAGCCGACCGGATGAAGGCCAAAGTGGAGCATACGGTTCCACTGTCACGGCCTGCCCTGGCGCTCGCGCAGTCCCGGATGAAGCAGGATTTGCTGTTCCCCAACGACCTCCGCAACGAGCCGCTGAGCGAAAACGCCATGTTGGCGCTATTGAAACGGATGGGCTTTGGTCACGTCACGGTTCACGGCTTCAGATCGACCTTCAAAGACTGGGCCAGCGAGACCACAGATTTCCCAGATGATGTATCCGAAGCGGCATTGGCGCACCGAATCCGAGACAAGGCGAAGGCCGCCTACAAGCGGGGAACCCTGCTTGAAAAGCGGAGATCTCTGATGGAAGCTTGGGCCAAGCACTGCGTCAAAGACTTGTGAATCGACGATGGGGGGCAGCTAGCTGCCCCCCTCCCGGGATTCATTCATGAGGTTCAGCAACGGACGAGGAAGCGCCAGGCTTCGTGACCGTAGTCGTGGGCGTCCAGCACGCGATCCGAGTTACGAACTCGACGATAGCGGCAGTACACCCAACGGAACCCCTTAGGTGCCGGATGACTTTGCATCGGGCATAACACCTCCTTCTGGAGCCAGATTTTTGTTCTTGCCAGACGGTCCCGATGTGTTTATGATCCCGGGTTAGCTGAGTCAAGCAAGAAATTGGCGGGGGCTCCATACCCACCGAATACAGACGCGGACCTTCCATTGGTTCGCGTTTTTTTTTAGATCTTTCGGTTCCTGCGAAGCTGAGCGAGCCGAACCCGGGCCGCATCAAAGCTCACACCGCATGCATCCACCAAGTCGACCTCGTTCCCCAACCTGCGGGCGGTTTCGACAGGAATCAGCAAAGCGCCAGCAAAGGTGTTTGCCTGCCACTCCGAGTTCTCATAAGGCTTGAGCTCGGTGGGACTTTTTATGCTGCGCGCCATGCCGATGTTGTTGTGAAGCAGCAGGTGGCCAAGTTCATGCGCCGCCGTGAAACGATCGCGCCCCTGCCCCGCAAGATATCCCTCGTAGACATCCTCGCGGAGCCAGATCTCTCCCTTTTCCGGAAAGGCGAGACCGTGAGCACTTCCCATCTCACCCATCTCGCCGACTACCAGACTAAAGCCCTCCCAGAGCGAAGGAATGATCTTCTCCATCACGTCTACCAAGGGAAATTTGTCACCCTGAACCCCTAGCGCTTGGCGGAAAACATCAGCAGAAGCAGTGATGCTGTCCAAACTTCGCGGGGGGACCTGAAAGCAGTAGCCACTCATTCGCATTCATCCTTTTCATTTCAGCTTATCCAACTGAGCGAACATCTTCTCAACCTCCTCCGCGTCCATGGTGTCGAATCTCCTCGCAAAGGCTACTGCTAGCTCCCTTGCTCTATCGTTTCGTTGACTGCCAAGCCCAACTACCACTTCATTCATTTGCTTCGCCGCCGCAACCTCTAGGGACCTCAGAGTCTCCTGCCCAATTGGCAGCTGGCTCTGCAATTTCGCCAAAAGATTGGATGGAACAGGCTTCCTACCCGTCTCAACCGCGGACAGAAACGCAGCACTCACCCCAAGTAGCTCCCCGAGCCCACCAAGCGTGAGGCTGAAATCTATCCGCAGCTTCCGGAGTGCCTTGCCAAATTCAGTCAACATGGCCTGCCCCTCCCTGCGAACCGATACGCGCCTCTAACATGTACATGGGAACCCTTCCACTTCGCTGGACAATCCAGCGATTGCATTCCATCACGTACGCCAGAAAAAATCAACCATGCGGTTGAACCTCCTTGCCAAAAAAAAGCGGGCATTCCCGCGAGCGGTCGGATGAAATGACAACCACAAGATATTGTGGTCAAAGCAGTCCGTCAAGCCCCTGAACGGAAAAAATCAATGACTTACAGATTTTCCTAGGGGACTACCGCACGACAACCCTCAAAAGGATCGTGATCAGTAGCGTGACGAATATCACATTAGAGCAGCTGACAGGCTGTAGTGACGCAACTTGGACACTTCACTGCACATGCCCTCCCTACGGGACAGGCACTGGTCGCCTGGAGCCGCGCGCACCTGTCCGAACGCCCTAGGATCCATCGGCCTGGACTTCGCCGTCGCCGTCGCCGGCGGACGGAGCGGCTCCAGCGCTTCCTTGACCCGCTCCAGCTCTCTTGTCCTCGCCTCAGCCAGGCGCCGGGCCTGCTGCAGCTGCGAGGCCACGGCAATGCCATGCCCAAAAGAAAAGGCACCGGATCCCGGTGCCCTTCTTAGAAGCCAGCAACTTAGAAGCCAGCAACGCCTACGAGGTAGTGAGGTTGGCCCTCATCCAGTCCCTGACGCTTTCCAGCTTCGCTCCGGTCTTCGCGTTGAAGGTCTTTTCCATTCCCCAAGAAACGCCCCTGCCCTGAGCGAAGGCAGCGCGGTACTTCTTGATCATATTCGACGGGTCGTCTGCCAGCTCCCGCATCAATCGCGGAACGTCCCACACAGCGAAGTCGAAGGGGCTGCCAAATTGTTCTTCCAACATGGCCGGCAGCGCTTCATACCGAATCGTGTCACCCGCAAGATAGACGATCTCGTTGCGAATTGCGGGCGTATGGAAGACGATCTGAGCGGTCATTGCGCCAATGTCATCCGGCGTGGTGAGCGTCACAGCGTTAGTCGGCGAACCCAGGGCATTCACCCTCTTCCCCTTAAGATCGATGACACCAAATTCGGGCTCGAAAAGATAGCTCGTGAACATCCCGGTGGAAATGACAACCCAGTCCATGGCGGACTGAGAACGCAGATAGTCGCGCACATCGAGCTGGGCATCGAACAGATCCTGCGGACCACCTCGCCCGATTTCGTCGAAGTCCACACCGAACTGCCAAGGGAAGTACCTCGGGATACCCGACTTCACTGCAGCACGCGCAACCTTCATCGGCGTGTCGCGGCCAGCCGCGTAACCCGTGCAGCCAATCACGGTGTCGTACTTGGAGAACATGGCCGCCAACTCGTCCACAGTGGCAGCCACCAGGTCGCCAGAAACAATGGCGACACCCAGCGAGCGGATTTCATCAACCACAACTCGCTTCTTAGGCAAGTCCGAAGCAATGGAAGCGGATCGGAGCATCACGCTGATGCTTGCGCCGTGCTCCTTCCCTAGACGGGCGAGATTCCGAATAACTGGCATTCCGAGCTCACCGGCACCCAGGACCAGGATCGCGCGGGATTGGATCGGGGTAGACATTCAAACCACCATGTGTGTGTACGATGGCGGCGATTCTGGCCCCCTCCTCATCGCGACGTAAGAAGGCACACCGATGATACCGACCGTACCGTTCATGAGTTCTGACGAGCTCCTGCGGCATTCCCAATCGATATGCGACGGCATGAGCGCGGACGACGACGGCCTTCGGCGCGAGGTTCTTGCGCACGCTGGCAGCCGCTGGTCGCTTGGCATCATTCATGCCTTGGGCGTGTACGGAACACTGCGTCACGCCGATGTAGCGCGGAGGATGAAGGGAATCACCCAGCGCATGCTGACACGCACCCTCCGCCAGCTGGAAAGGGATGGCTTGATCTACCGACACGATTTCCGAGAAGTTCCCCCTCGCGTTGAATACAGCATCACCCCGCTGGGCAAAGACCTTCTAGTTCTGATGATTCCCATGTGGACTTGGGTCGTGCAGCACGCCGAGACGTTCCGACACTGCCGCGAGATCTACGACAGCAACCACGCCTCCCTTCTACCTGACTCGCCTGAAGACAACGAGTCTCAATAGCGGGGAATCACCTCTCCTCGTTCCTCCCTCACCCAAGCCTTCAGCGGGGCCTTCGCCCTGAGCTTTGTCACCTTCGGCGGACGGATTGGCGCCAGCGCTTCTTTGACGCGCTCCAGCTCCTTCGCCCCCGCCTCGGCCAGATGCCGGGCCTGCTGCAGCTGTTCGGGTGTCGGCGGCAGGCCAGGCAGCGGCGGTAGGGGTTCCCTCGGGGAGTCGTCCACCATCCGAGCCACAGCGGCTCGCAGCCGCATCTCTGGGTAGAGCCTGGCCGCGCACCACCGCTCGGCGTAGCGCTTGCCCTGGTCGACGCTCGCCGCCCATACATCCTTGGTCTGCCACATCTTCCGGGCATCGAGGTGCACGCGCACCCCGCGCTCCTTCGCCGGCGAAACCTGGGCGATCTGCCGGCCACTCCACCACAGCACCCATGTGTCCCTCAGCTGGACCCAGCCGGAGGGTGGCGGTGCGGTACGGAAACCTTGATAGCCGTGCATGGGAAGCATGGCCGGGAGCATACGGCCGGGCGTCGCAGATTCTGCGAACGGCAGGCCAGCCTGACTGAACGGTTCGGCCGACGGCGCCGGCGCGGCGCTGCTCAGGCGCCTCCGGGTTGAGCTGCCTGCGGCCCCGGATCCGGCGAGACCAGCATCGCCGGCCTCCCCCGCCAACGCCATCAGGGAACCGCGCACCGCTCGCTCAGGTTTCGCCTATGCCGCCAGCCGATGCTCGTAGAACGGGTGCCGCTTGTCGTCAAAGATCCGGTACAGCGCCCCCAGGTCGGCAGGATCAGGGTTCAGCCAGGCGTCGACGTGCTCAGGCTTGATGTTGATGATCGTCCGGTCGTGGCCGGCGGCGGCCACCTCGGGCTCCGGGTCGTCGGTGATCGCGGCAAACGAGAGTAGATCCGGCTCCTTGCCGGCCGGGTCCACCCAATGCGACCACAGGCAGGCCACCAGCATCGGCTCGCGCGTGCGCGGGGTGAACTGCACTACCTGGTTCTTGCCGTCCGGCCCCTCCACGTTCTCGTAGAAGGTATCGACCACCATCAAGCCGTGGGTGTGGCCGAAGGCCGGCGCCCAGAACTTCTCCAGGCTGTCTCGCCGGGCGTTGTAGGTGCCGGGGAAACGCTGGTCGTAGTTGGCCGGCTTGCCGGCCAGTCGGCACTGATAGCGCATCGGCTTGATCGTCAGCTTGCCGCCTTCGGAGACAATCACCGGTGCGTAGACCCCGGGGAAGATCCGGCTGTCCCGGTCCTTGCTCTCGGCGCGCTTGAGGTCGGCCAGCTTGCCCATCGCGCGCTCGATCTTGTTCCCAGCGATGCGCACGTCTTCCCGGGCCTTCTTCGTCTCCTTGACCTGCAGCAATCGCTGCGCATCGGCCAGCCGCTTGCGGTTGGCGAAAAGCTCCTGCTCCAGGATGGCGGCCTCGGCCTGGTTCCACTGCTGGATCTCCGCCCACACGGCCCGCTCTGCCGCGCTGGTGCCGGCCCAGAATGCGTCGTCCATCGCCTTCGGGGTCTTGGGCCGCTTCTTGCCCGGGTCATGGGCGTAGAGCGCGGCGAATTCCTGCAGCGACACGGTGGCACCGGTCATGCGGACCAGCTTCTGGTAGGCGGCTTCGATTTGGGCGGAATAGCACATGGCCGCAATCTGGCCGCAGGCCGCGTTGTGGCAGCGTGATGGATGCGGCAGCAGTCAGTCCGCACCCAATCCAACGACAGAGAGGCTTTCGTGTCCAAGGCCGGATCCCGATGGCCACCCTGCCATCACGTCGTAGGCGTCCACGTCAGCCTGCGTCTGCAACTGCTCAATCGCCTCATGGTGCGCGCGCTCGGCGGTGAAGCAGGCCTGCACGTGAGCGGAGATGGCCAAGGCGATTCCCTGCAGCTCCGGCGCAGTCAGCTGCACCCATCCGCTGCGCGCCTTGAAGTCCACCGATTCCAGCCCACCCAGTTGGATCGCCGACAGAACGCCGCTCAGGCGGTTCTGGTCATCAAGCGCGGTGCCAACCTGCACGCCGCCGATCAGGATGCCACCCGTCTCGCGTTCCCAGCGCTCGGCCGTTGCGGCAGCAACCAGATCAGCCTTCAGCTGATCCAGCGACTTGACCGGCACCCACGGCAGCGGCGTGTTGTCATCTTCCAGCCAGAGTTCATAGTCATCCCAAAGTGGATTGCCACGTGGGATGTGTGCGCCGGTAGTGAGGCACAGAATGATGTTTGGATCTTCAGTTAGCTGGTACATAGTCAGAACTCCGAATTCGCCGCGTAGTGGAACCAACCACCAAAGGTGCCGGCGTTATTGGTCCAGTTGACTTCGCAGCCACCTTCGGCGATACCGCGAACGGTTGCGGTGCCCGTGCAATCCGCGTTATCCGACATAGTGACCTTGTTAGGGTTGCCGGACACGGCACCATAGACCGTAACTGCAGGCGCTACCCGCATCGTGACCGGGAATCGGACAGGATGTGCGGTGAAACTTGGCGAGTTGGCGCCGGAAATTTGGATACCAGTGGAGATGCGGCCCGGATCTGCGTTGCCAGTCCCCGGCTTAGTGGCGAAGGCGTATGACTTGCTGAAATAGCGCTGGCAAAGCAGCAGCTCGTCGCCCACCGGGCGCCAATCAAAATCCGTCGCCTTGTCACCACGTTCCATTTGCACTTGCGCCAACTCAAACAGACCGGTTTGCCCGATCAGCTGCCCACCGAACATGGTCGATCGGTCGTCAGCGTAGAAGAACGTCAGTAGCAAAGCGTTGTTGCCACCCACAGACTTTCCGGCAATTGAAGGCACGTCAAAGGTGACCGTGTACTTTGTGAAATTCGTCGTGAGGGTGATGACGGAGCTAGCTTGCACCTCGACCATCGTAGAACCGCCAATGCCAAAATGCTGTTGGATCAGCAGGCCCACTTTCTTGCCAGCCACACCACTACGCATCCAGAAAGATACCGTGGCCTTTCCACCTGCGAACGTATGCACGCCTTCAATCCATTGGCCCACCCACGCTGACGTGACGCCCGACACAACATTGAAGCCGAGGAACCGGGTGGAATCTGGAATCTCGCCGGGCGTGGTTCCTCCGAGTCCCCAGTTACTTGTCGCGCCAGCGCCAGCAGACGAACAAATCCAACGGTCCGCCGTGTAGGCCGCCGTGTTCGTGATGGTGCCAGGGTTGCCGCGCTGGTAGATGTCGAAGTTGCCATTGATGATTCGGTTCTTGCCGAGCATGCGTGCCGACAGCGCCGTATCAGCAGCAGCACGCGCACTGGCCTCAGCCTGCACGGCCGCAATGCGATCAGCGGCTTCCTGCGTGATAAGGGCATGCTCTTCATCAATGCGAGCACCGAGTGCCGAATCTGCTGCAGCGCGCGCAGCGATCTCAACGTCCAGGCGCGTGCCAGTTCCGGATGCCCCGCTCTCCAGCGCCTGCAGGCGCGTCTCCGTCTCCGCGGTGTTCGCGTTGATCTTGATGTTGCCAGAGCGGGTGGGCTCGCCGAAGTGGCCATTCGGTTGGGGAGTATCAATGTCGATTTGCTGAAGTGCCATGCTCTCTCCGTTACATCTCTACCGAGATCATCGATAGGCTCTGTGTGATGGTCTGTTGCTGGAACGTGCCAGACGTGTGGCTCACGTCCTGCGCCGTGAAGCCGGAAATAACTGCGCGGTACTGCATCGTTTCGGAGCTGGGGCTGGTGTCATTCACCGTGAACGATCCGCCCCAGTTCGACACGGCTCGGTCGACCGTGTCCGGCTCATTCATGATGTTCACCGAGCCCCCGACGTTCAGTACCTGCCACAGCGTTTCGGCGTTGTTGCCGACCTTGCGGTAAATGTCGACGCGGGCTGTGTTCTGACCGGCTCCCGCCACGAATCCGCTTGGCCCCAGCGTGGTGCACACCCGCTCATGCCGGCGGGTAAAGCTGACGGTCACCGTGCGCACACGGCCGTTGGTAGCAAAGGGCCCATTGACCAGCTCGGTTCCGATGGTCTGCGTTGTGGTGGTCTGCACGGCATTGCGCAGGACACCGGCCGACAGCTGGCCGCCGAAGTAGGCGCTACCGTTGGCGTCCATCCACATCATCGCGTTGGCCTTCGACGCGGCAGCCGCACCCACGTTGGGGCCGAAGTAGTCGATCAGATTGTCACCGTTGGCACCGAAGCCAGGGCCAATGATTCGCTGTGCCGCCCCCTTCCAGACGCGCAGGTAGCCGTTACGCCACTCCATGCCCTCGGAAGCACCGTTGGGCGCGACAATCTCCATGCTGTTGGTCAGAAACCGCAGGCTGACCACGCTGCCGTTGTTGCCCAACTCCATACCGCCGACCAACGGCCCGCTACCGCTATCTGCGATCAGGTGCAGGAAGGCCTTGGCCATCACCTGCGCCAGGCCGCCCTCGGTCTGGACCACCCTGGCCTCCATGCCCTGCACAACCTGGGCGCTGGCCTTACCGTCCAGTTCGACCTTCACCCCCTGCAGCGACTGCGATACCGCCTCGATGCCTGTGGCGTTCTGCTCTACCGATGACTTCAGCTGCGACACCGCCTCAGCCGACGCCTTCCCTTCCAGCTCCACCTGCACCGTATCGATCCGCTGCGCCTGTGCCGATACGTCGGTGGCCATGGCCTGCAGCTGCTGGGTCGTGAGTGCCTTGAACTGACCCACGTTCGCATCCAGCCGTTCGACGGCCTCGGCATTGGCCAGGTCGCCCTCAGCAATCACCGTGTAGACCGTCTTGCTGCCAGCGAACACATCCACGTCGCCGGCGAACGTGTCCTCGTCGCCGGCGTGGTTTCCCTCAAGCTGCGCGGTCATCGAGGTGACACGCTCCCCGACGGCACGCAGCCCATCCTCGGTGTCCTCCACCCGGGCGCTGACCGTTTCCAAGGCTTCCACCGACGCCACCAGGCCATCGCCATCCGGCATTCGCGCCTGCACAAGCTGGATCGCCTGGGCGTTGGCGCTGTCGCCGTCAGCGCGAGCCTGACGCTCTTCCGTCACGCTCGCCTCGGTGGCCAGCGGCCCATCACCGAGGGGCATGCGGGCCTGCAGCAGCTCGACTGCCTCCACCACCGCCTCATCGGCACTGACCCGCGCGTCGCGCTCAGCGGCGAACAGCCCGGTGGCGACCTGGGACAGGTCCGTCCCCTCATAGTCACCACGCAGCTGAGCGGCCAACGTCTCCCGCTTGCTCGCCTCGGCAACGTCACCGGATACCCGGGCCCGCGCCTCCTCCTGCACCAGCGCCACGCCGGCACCAGGTGTGGGCCGGCCGATGGCCACCCAATCCACCATGAAGTAGTTGGCCACCGCCTGCTCATCGCCGAATTGCAGGCGGACCGCATCCACCTCGCCCGGCCACCAGGCGATATCCGCCACGTCGACCGTGGCCACGCCGTGGTCATCCCACAGGGGCTGGGGGATCGGCGCCCGCTTGTCCACGTCCCAGTTCTGGTCCTCGACCGTGATCCACTGCAGGTAGCCGTTCCACACCGGTGTGCCCACTCGCTTCACGCGCAGCTTGGCGAAGCGATAGGCGCTGCCGTCGATCTCCAACGCCGGCGGCGACTGCACCCACGGTGCCTCGCTGCCATTGGCCGGCCGCAGCCAGCCATCGATCACGGTGGGATCGGCCGCGTTGCCCGTCCAGCCTTCGGCCGTCGTGTCGAAGTACCAGATTTTCCGGCTGTCGAACTGCGTGCCGCTGCCGGCCACGATCTCCGACAGCGCGCGCGACAGCGATTCAACGTCGCTTTGCCGTGTCTCTGCTTCCAAGGTTATGGCGGCCTCGCGCTCCAGCCGCTCGTTGAGGTCAGCGTCTGCCCGGTCCTGGGCTTCCTGCGTGATCGCCAGCATGGCGTCGGCCACGCCCTGCTGCCGCAGCGTCGCCTCGGCCAGCAGATCGCGTGCAGCGTCGGCCAGGCCATCGGCCCGGGCAGCGGCCTCGATTGCGTCCCCCTCGATGCGGTCGGCAATCTCCTTGGCCAACCGCTGCTGCTGCTCGATCAGGTCGCTCGTGGTCGGCGAGGGCGTAGCCTCCACCACCGAGCCCGAGCCCGGCTTTCCGCGCACGGTCGGGGTGATCCGAAACCACCACTTCGTGCCGCTGCCGTCGCTGTAGAGGTAGCGGGTTTCGACGGTCCGGTAAATCTCCGTCCACGGCCCCTGCGGGCTCGGCCCACGCTCGATGACGTAGATCACCCCGGCCTGGTCGACCGGGTTCCATTCGATCAGCACACCATCGGCCACGGGGTTGGGGACAACCCCGTCCACCGGCGGCACCTCCGGCGGCCGGTAGGCCACCGGGAACCAGGTCGAGTAGCGCGGTGCCGCCGGAGACGGGGACGGCAGCGCGCCCACGCCGATTTCAACCAGCGTGAGTTTCCTTGCCAGCATTGCGGATTACCTCGCGTATACAGCGTTGAGAGAGTTGCGCAGCGCGCTGCTGCTGGACGTGCGAACGCCCTGAGTGGTGGCGGCCAGCAGATCCCGCAGCAGCTGGTTCTGCTCGGTGAGCAGCGCATTGCCCTGCTGCACTGCTGTGGTGGTCTGCGATTGCGCGTCCTTGTTCACCACCAGGTCGAACACGGCACGGCTGAAGTTGTCCGGCAGCGCTTCGATTGCATCGGCCAGTTGGCCCATGCTCGTGCCGTCCTCCTTGTCCAGGTCACCCACCTTCATGCCGTCGATCAGGCCGGTTACCTGGTCGTACAGACCGTTGTAGTCCTTGCCGCTGGCATACAGATTGCGACCGAAGCCCAGTGCCGCCTGGGCCGCTGACTGAGCAGCGCTGGTGTCGCCACCGGCCACCGCCCGCTGCAGCTCCTTCATCGCCTCGCCCAGCTTCTCCTGGTCCGTCAGCGGCGACAGGTCGCTGATCGACAGGCCGTACTGCATGGCCTTCTTGTCCTTGTCGATCTGCGCCTGCAACTTGCCCATGTTCATCGCCCGCAGGGCTTCGATCTTGGCCAGGTCCTCAGCGCGCGCACCGGAAAGGCCCAGCGCCTTGGCGTAGTCGTTGGCCGACTTCACCTGCTGGCGGTAGGTGCGCTCGATGGTCAGCGCCTGCTGCTGGTAGCTCGACAGGTCGCCGGTCATCAGCTGCGTGGAAACGTCCGCCATCAGCGTGGCGTAGTTCCCCAGCAGCCCCGTCACCTTCTGGACCTGCGTGGCCAAGTCGGTGCCGGCAACGCTGGCCAGGTCCTGGAAGTAGTCAACGGCCTTGTTGACCTTCTCCACCTCCATGCCGCTGAGGGCGCGGCCCAGTTCGTCGGCGTTGCCCACCGCCAGTGCAATGGAAGCACTGAGGGCCGAGAACACATCCGACGCTTCGAAGTAGCCATCCAGCTGGCCGCCGAACCCTGCCGCACGTACTGCCTCGGTAAACAGGCGGTCCGTCATGTCGGCCAGGTAGGCCTCCAGCTGTGCCTTCGCCTCTGCCGAATCCGCCGACAGTTGCATTTTGCCCAGCGACACCTTCACCCCGGCCAGTTGCCCGGAGAGATCCACGCCCAGCTGCTTGGCCAGGTCTGTGGCTGCGCCGCGCACCTGGCGAGCTGCCATGTCGAACGTGCGATCTATGCCCGGATCCAGCGCCCCGTACTGCGTCCACTTCTTGTCGCTGCGGAACAGGCCGCCCTTGGCCTTGATATCGGCGTAGGACTGGCCGTTGAAGCCACCGAACCCGTAATCGCCCGTAATGCCCTGCCCGGTAACCTTGGGCGCGCTGCGGCCGAACAACTTGGCGTGGATGCTGGAACCC
>Ga0157370_10006877_pt1 | contig 12455 bp, 9 predicted proteins | sample C35metaG_FD_113463 | JGI IMG/M metagenome (GOLD analysis project Ga0157370, IMG submission 113463) | Corn rhizosphere microbial communities from Kellogg Biological Station, Michigan, USA - C3-5 metaG | ecosystem: Host-associated > Plants > Roots > Rhizosphere > Soil | place: USA: Michigan...
CGGCTCTTCGGGATCGGGGGACTGGATGGTTCCGGAGCAGGCGCCAAGTTCGACCAGATCTTCGAGGATGCCGCTGCCGAACACTTGAAAAACGCGCTCGCGCGCGGTTTCAACGGGCGTGGTGTGCAGCAGGTTGGCGGTGGAGTTCCAGAGTTCGAAGGTTCGTGCGGGGTGGGCGAGACTATAGTGCGTAACCAGGGACGCGATGTGGGCCAGCTCGGTTTGCTCCGAGCGAAGAAACTTTTTTCGGGCCGGCACATTGAAGAAGAGGTCGCGGACCGTGATGGTGGTTCCGGAGCCGCGGGCAATATCGTCGCAGCCCAGCATTTTTCCGCCGGCAATTTCGACGCGGGTACCGGTCTCTTCTTCGGGGGCTCGGGTTTCGAGCAGCAGCCGGGAAACCGAAGCAATGGAAGGCAGGGCTTCGCCGCGAAACCCCAGGGTTGCGATCGCGAGCAGATCCTTCACATCGTGCAGCTTGGAGGTGGCGTGGCGCTCGAAGGCGAGAAGGGCGTCGTCCCGCAACATTCCGCTGCCATCATCGGCGATGCGGATGAGTCTGCGACCACCGCTTTCGATCTCGACGCGGATACTGCTGGCTCCGGCGTCGAGCGAGTTTTCGAGCAGTTCCTTGACGACGGAAGCGGGGCGTTCAACGACTTCGCCGGCGGCGATTTTGTTGGCAACGTTGTCCGAGAGGACTCGGATGCGCCCCACTCAGATCTCCACCCGGGCAGATTGTTCGGAGAGCAGGCGATCGACTTCCATGCGAGAGGGCGCGGAAGACTGAGCGCCCATGCGCGTGACACTGATGGCGGCGGCCGCATTCGCGAAGCGGAGAGCATGCGGCATGGGCGCGCCCTCGGCCAGAGCTACGGCCAGAGCGGCGTTGAAGGTGTCGCCGGCTGCGGTCGCGTCCCGGGCATCGACATCGAATGCAGGAGAGTGGATCGTTTCGCCCGCGGCGTGCAGATACGCGCCGCGATCCCCGAGCTTCAGAATCACGCGACGGCAGCCGAGGGCGGCAACTTCGGCCGCGAGATCCGGCGCATCCTCGATGCGAATGCGGCCAGCCGGTCTGCCGAGCAGCATCAGGGCTTCGGCTTCGTTCGGTGTGAGGATATCGACGCGCTCCAGGAGATCGCGCGGGAGGGGCTGGGCGGGCGCCGGGTCGAGGATTGTGGTGGCGCCTTCTTCACGCGCGAGCGCGAGAGCGGCGAAGACGGTTTCGCGGGGATTTTCGAGCTGAAACAGGGCCACGGCGGCGCCGCGAAGGACGCGCCGCATGGCTTCGACGTCGGCTGCCCGCAGGTCGTTGTTCGCGCCGGAAGCCACGACGATCTGATTTTGTGCTTTCGCATCTACGGAGATGAGCGCGACTCCCGTGGGCGAAGACCGCGAAGCATGGACAGCGGAAACATCGACGCCGGCTCCGGCAAGACTGGCCTTGAGATGATCTGCGAACAAATCCTGACCGACGCGACCGATCATCTTCACCGTGACGGAGGTGGCGCCGAGCTTGCCTGCGGCCACGGCCTGATTCGCGCCTTTACCGCCGGGGATCATCTCAAATCCGTAGCCGAGCACGGTTTCGCCGGGGCAGGGAAGGCTCGCCGTACGAACGACGAAATCCATGTTGAGGCTTCCGACGATGACGAGGGCCGGCTTCATTTCCCGAAATCGATGCCGAAGCGCTTCAGTTCCTCCGAATAATAGCGGCGGTGCAGGATGTCCCATTCCTCGCTGCCTTCGGGGACATCGCGTTTGATGGAGCGGACCTTATCGCGGGCGGCGCGGTCGGCGCGCTCCTCGATCTGGAGGATCTCGGTGAAGGCTTTGACGATTTCGAGGCGGGCGTCGTTCTGATCGCGCTTCATGCGAAGATCGCGCGACTTGCGCATCGCGGTGATGAGCTTGTGGGAGATATCCGTGACTTTGTCGCGGGAGAGCTTCATGCTGTCACCGGTGTCGCGTCCCGAGGCGCGCACGATCTTGCGCTGCTGGACCATGGTGTTCTTGATTTTGCGGAACATGTCCTGGTAGCTGACGCCTTCGCGGCGCATGTAATCGCTGTATTGATCGAGGAGATCGCGGACTTCGTCGTTGAGTTTGTCTTCGGCGGCAAGCTCTTCGGAAACGACATGGTCGATCAGTTCGGCGACCCGCTCGGGCGCCGGCGTCTCGATGGTCGCGGGAGTAAGACGCCGGACGATCTGACGCGAGAGGTAGGTCACAAACTCGCGGGGAAGCAGCATTATTAAGGTTCCCGCACAGTTTAGCACCGACCCTGAATGTGCCTGATTTGTGGCGCAGGGAATGATTTCACCTCCTGGTAAACTCGAAGAAATGGCGCCGGCGAGCACTCGTATCAGGATGCGGCACGTGCTGGCCGGCATCGGCCAGGGCGTTGCGGGCGGGATTTTCGTGCTCCTGTTTCTGATGCTCGGCAGCCTGTGGTACCGGCGATCGATGTGGATTCCGGTGAACCTGTTTGCCACCGTCGTTTACGGACCGGAGGCTTATACCAATCATTTCGCCTCAACCTCCTGGGCGGGACTGGCGCTCGTCCTGGTGATGTACGGCGTAGCTGGGGCGCTGTGGGGTCTTGTGTGGCGCGACAGGCGTCCACGCCACCTCCTTTTATATGGCGCAATCTGCGGAGCGATCACGTACCTGCTGTTATTCGACGTGTTCTGGAAGCGTGTGGATCCGTTCCTTTCGCTTTATGCGCCTGACCGGCAGCTCGAGCTTGCAAACCTGATCTGGGGAATGTTTGTGGTGCACTCGCCGGCTATGGCGGCGCGCATTGAAAGCGGGGCGAGCGCGGCTCAGGAACAGGAACTCGAAGTGAGAAGCGGCGAAGTCATCCTGTAGAGAGGCTGATCGAGTGCGCGCGGCCGCGCCTGCCACGGTTGGCGAATTGCGTTTTATGCCCGCAGCGGCTCCTGATTGTCAGCAAGGGCGCCTGCGGCTCCGCCCGGGAGTAAGTCTCGCGCCCATTCTGAAATTTCCTGACTGGTTCTTTGTTCGCGACATCGTCTGTTTTCTGGCCGCCGGGGTTTCCGCGACGATCCTGCATTCCCAACGAAAATGAAAATCAGTCCGGGACGCACGATTGCTTCCGAGTACCTGACGGCCACAGCACAGGGAAGAAGGAATCAGCCCGCATGATCTGTGAAGGTATTCGTCGCGCACGGGCGGACGTTCATCAGCGGCATTGGACGCGTCCACCGAAAAACGGGCCGGGGATTATTACGGCCGTGCAGGAGCAAATCGGTCTGAAGCTCTCTCCGGTTAAGCTTCCGCTGGACATGGTATCGAAAACGAAAAAGGCGCATTGCCGCGCGCCGGCAACACTCCGCAAAGGCAGCGTTTCGAATCAGTGCCGGGCCGGCAGCCGGTATTTCGAACGCGCAACTCGCTCGGGATTTCGCGATGACGAGAGCCTCGGCAATGCTCACCGGGAATTCGTCTGGCCAGTCCAGCCATTTCAGAATCGGAACACGGACCGCTGCCGCAAGACAACGGCGGAGGTAAACTGCACGGCAGATGCCGGAATGGCTGTGGGCGGGTATTTGGGGCTTCGTGGCGGGCTCCGCTTTGCTGATCGGCGCAGCTGTTGCGGACCTGTTCACACTCGGTAAGCGAACCATCGCATACATCATGGCTTTCGGCAGCGGCGTCCTGATATCTGCGCTTTCATTTGACCTGATGGCCGACGCGTACCGGCGTGGAGGGTTCGACTCGACCAGCATTGGTTTCGTCGGTGGGGCAACAATCTACTCCGTATTGAACTGGCTGTTATCCAGGCATGGCGCTAAAAACCGAAAGCGTTCAGGCGGCCAACAACCGTCAGAGAAGGAGAACCCGGGAAGCGGCATGGCCATTGCCATAGGCGCTCTGCTCGACGGCATACCAGAGTCCATGGTGATCGGCCTGAGTCTGATCGGCGGGGGATCTGTGGGGTTCGTGACCGTTATCGCGATATTCATCTCCAACGTTCCGGAGGGTCTGTCGAGCTCCGCCGGCATGAAGAAAGCAGGGCGGTCGCGTTTATATATCTTTGGCCTTTGGAGCGCAATTGTCCTGATCTCTGCAATAGCGGCGTTGATCGGTTATGCCGGGTTTCGCGGCGCATCGGGCGACTTCATCGCGGCAATTACGGCGGTTGCCGCTGGCGCGATGCTCGCCATGCTCGCAGATACGATGATCCCGGAGGCATTCGATGAGGCTCGGAACTGGGCTGGCCTGATCACGGTTCTGGGCTTTTTGACTGCTTTTGTGCTTACAAAGCTGGGCGGCTGAGCATTTTGGCAGTGTTGCGATGCATTCAGATCCGATTTCCGTATGTCGGAAGGGCCAGTAGTTGGCGATCGATTAAACTTCGCGCCATTCGGAACTGTCCGCAGTGACTCTCGACAAAGAAAATTTATTCCGTCGAGAGTTACGCCGAGTCGATTCGTGATACGGCCAGCCGCTCTCCTCTTCCGGTGACGATAACTTCCGGTGACAATAACTGAATCTTTATTCCAGGCCGTGCTATCATATGGGTGTAGTTTGACAGTCCGCTAATTCAGGCCTCTCGCATAGCTCGCAAATTCTCCGACTATCCTGTCCTTCGATTCGCCGTTCTGCAAATTTCAGAAAGAAAAGTTAAGTGAAGAATATTTTTGTAGGAAACCTGAGCTTCGGCGCTACCGAAGACTCGATTCGATCCCTGTTTGAAGGGTATGGAGCGGTTGACCGTGTAAACGTTGTAACAGACCGCGACACGGGACAGGCCAGAGGGTTCGCCTTCGTGGAAATGGCCAATGATGGCGAGGGAGAGCGCGCCATTGCCGCTCTCAATGGCCAGGAACTCGGCGGCAGAGCTTTAACCATTAATGAAGCCAGACCCAGGGAAGCCCGCGGCGGTGGCGGATACGGCGGTGGCGGCGGCCAGCGGCAGAACCGTCGCTGGTAAAGAAATCAAATTCCGGTGGGGGCCCGTTTGCGCCCCCGCCGGTCTGACTTCGCACAGAGCGGAAGGAAAATGAACTCAAAAGACACGCCCACGGCGCCATTTCTAAATCGGGACGGAATCAACTGGGTCACGGTAGTCACGTTTGGCGTATTTCACATTGGGGCCGCTATCGCTCTGGTCTTTTTCAGCTGGCCGGCATTCTTTACAGCCGTGGGTCTGTACTGGATGTCATTGAGCCTGGGCATCGGGATGGGCTACCACCGGTTACTCACACACCGTTCATACCAAACGCCAAAGTGGATTGAATATGTGCTGGCGACTTGTGGGGCGCTAGCGCTGGAAGGCGGTCCGATCTCGTGGGTCACAACCCATCGGATGCACCATCAGCTCTCCGATAAGCCGGGCGACCCGCACACGCCTCGCGATGGCAAGTGGTGGGCTCATATCATCTGGATGCTGGTTGGCGACGCCACTCATAACCAAACGGACGCGTGCGCCCGGTACGCTCCGGACCTCTGCAAAGATCGGTTCCTCGTCTGGCTCTCAAAGTACAATTACGTGCCGCTCTTGATATTATCCGCGCTGCTACTGGCGTTCGGCGGCGTGTCGTTCCTCCTGTGGGGAGTGTTCCTCCGCGTGACGGTCGGGTTACATGTCACCTGGATGGTCAATTCGTTGACGCATTTCTGGGGGAGACGCCGGTTTGCCACTCGTGACGATTCGCGGAACAACTGGTTCGTAGCACTGTTGAGCTTCGGCGAGGGCTGGCACAATAACCATCACGCGCATCCGACATCGGCGCGGCATGGCCTTGCCTGGTATGAGATCGATATCAGTTGGATGTCGATCCGGTTATTGCAGGCACTGGGGCTGGCTAAATCGGTGCGTGGTTTGGCGCGATAGGCCGTTCGGCTTCGTTCAGGTTCGAAGGATTGGGCCGACTTCTGAGTCCTACGGGACACGACAAGTCGATGGCCACCGCGAATAACGGCAATCCGCAGGATCTGCAGGTAACGGAAACCCTCGCGAGAAAACAGGCAGTCAATACCTGTTGCGTCATCTTGCCCGATGGGTTTTGATCCATAAATCCATCTCGTCTCCCAAAGTTTCGGCCGATAAAAGGGCATGCCCAGAACCATAATCGATTCGGAGCAGCACCGGCTTTCCACTTCCGCTGGCGCTCTGGCAGCGAGCTGCGCATTTTGCTGAAAATCAGGCTGGATCTGGAAAGAGTCGCAGGTGTAATTGATGTATTTTCATCGCTGGTAAAGCTTGCCGACGCGGCTCAATAGTGCTCCAGATACCTGGACCGCCGCAGGCCGGTGAGAGCCGCCTGTCCGTGGGCACCGGGAAGGAATTGCGGTCAAACTCTTTCGAATCAAATTTTCTGATTGGCGACAATCCGGTCGCCACTGACGTAGAGAAAGTTATGTCGAGGCAGCGAACTCCTGAAATCATAGTGTGGGCATCTTCAATTTCCGCCAATCAGCGATGAGCTCTTCTTTGCCTGATCCCACGAAGCACGCGTCAGGTCCTGGCATCGCATCGCGCCATACCGCTTTGAAGTGGTCCCGAAGCTTCGGCGCAAGCTGCTGAGCCGCCTGGCCCAGAGCAAGGAGGGCAGGCTCACTGTGGCCCGACAGGAGCAGTCCCTCCTCGTGGCTTACGGGTGCGCGAAAGTACCACCCCATTTGAACCAGACTGGTGTCCGCCACAATTGCTGCGACACTCGGCTCGTGGGCATAGTGCCAGAGTCCGATCGTCGGCGGTGTCCACCCTCTGATTTGCGCCGTGCGGGAAACATCGGCGATCTGATCTTCAGCCCATTTGATATCAGCGCTATGTTTTTTGTGGGCTGCATAGGTAACGGCTACTTCGGGGTCCATAAGAAGCACACAGACGGCGGTATTCGGGCTCTGCCAAAGAGCAGTAATCAATTCTTTGACTATCGTGAAAAGGCTGAAATGCAGAATGTCGAGCCGATGAGGCTTGTGTCTGATAATGAATTCGCAAATCCGCTCATTCTGTTCGAATCTCTGGGACGAAATCCGCAGTTGACGTTCACCCAATCCTTCTACGGTAAGAAAGCTCTCGATCGCATCCTCGATTTGTGATCGTTGGTTCACATCGTATGTTTCGGTATGGAAATCGTCGACGTCGAACGGCAACTCGTGGCCCTGTTCAATAAAAGCCAGTACTGGCCGGCCCAATGCTTTACGCCAACCATATTCGAAGAAGACATTTGCATTAGCGTCGGTAAGATCCGCGATGCATATGTCCGCGCTCCGGATCAATTCCGTCATCCTTTGTCGTATGCTTTCATGACGCTCCGGCTCAAGGAAGCATTCAGTTTCAAAACCGAACCTCTTAACCGCAGATGAAACGATCTCGTAGAGCTTGAATGATCTTTCGTAAATCGCTGAGCCGCGGCTCCCCATCGGACAAATCAGAAAACAAATTCGGGCTCCAGATGTCATGTCAGCTCCTCAGGCAGGTCGCCGTGTTTCGGCGATGAAGCACAGGCTATCATCACGACCTTCCTGACGACAACGAGCTAACTACTCCAGCAAGAGTACGTGGACGAGGTTGCACCTGCCTTCTGCCATTCCTCCCCATACTCGCCACCTGGTGCTCCTGGCGAAGCTTCAATTCCGCCTTGTTCGAACCAGGGATTGCGCCGTTTGCGAAGTATCGGGCCATCAGATCCGGCATTCTAATAAAGCCGACGGCGCTTCCGTCCAGGATTCGAGACACAGCAGAATACCGGCCTGGGCGCGGTCGCTGAAGATGCTTCTGGCTGAGGTATTCGCGCAAATGCCCATCGCGGTTCAAGCCGGCCGACCAGAGTGAAAGTTCTTGCCACTCTCGACAGAAGGTCTTCCGTCGAGAGTTTAAGAGGGGAGCTGGTGCTCTGCTTCGGCGCGGAAACGCGCGGGTTGGATTTGGTTCGAGAGCGAGGCGGGCGGGGGAAATCGGCGCGAGTCATCTACAATGACGCGCAAAAAAGTGTCACGAGTGGCGTGGCGGATCGGCTGACCTTATCCTGGATAAGATTGACCAGCCCACCTTCCAGGTGATCCATCGCACGCCAAAGCGTTGGGGCGGCGCCCGTGACCGGCTTTGTCGCGATTGCTCGCCAAGGTCCCGCATTGCGCGCATCGTCGCTCTCACCGGTTCCGGGCGGCGGCCGCGACGCGGCCCACGGAGTTTCCCCAGGTCAGTGATGGTGGCGGGTATGCCGGGAGTCGAGCCGTCGATTAAAGACAGGAAGAAGCGGTCGAGGTGAGAAGCGGCGAACTCATGCTGTAGAGAGGCTGATCGAGCAGCCACTGCGCCCGAGGCGCCGCCGCGGGACGGGCTTCGAGAACGCAATCCCTGGCGCGCGAATGACCCTCTACGCGTACGCCGGATTTCGAGCGGATGACGCGGTAGGCGATATCGGCGCCCGCATCGGCGGCAGCGGCATCCAGCCGAAAGGACTGGTTCATCAGGATGCGGAGGCCGCCGTCGCTGCTCATCAGAACGGCGAACTCGTCAGGTCCCGACGCGGCCGCAGTGGCGGCGACATCCAGAATCCTGCAGGCGTTTTCGAAAAAGCTCTCCACTCGAAGGACTTATCGGCGCCGGGGCGGCGGGTTAGAGTGTTTTTTCGAACGGCGAGATGCGTTGAATTCCCCGGGCGCGCTGTCAGGTTCGAGAAGATCGGAATTATGTCCGCCAACCAACCCGGAGACGCCGAACCGAACGCTGGCGGCCGATCCGAGCACCGGCTGCTGGTAGAACGCTCCGCATTGCTCGACTCGGCCGCAGACGGAATTTTCGCGGTCGATCGTGACGGGATCTGCACGTTTGCGAACCGGGCCCTGACCCGGCTGACCGACTATTCGCTCGAGGAGTTTCTCGGCGCGAACATACACGACCTGATTCATTCGCGCCGGCCGGATGGAACGCCGTATCCGATGAATGAATGCCCGATTTACCAGTGCGTGGTGAAGGGCGCGGGCGCGCGTCTCGAGAACGAGGTGGCGTGGCGAAAAGACGGCGTTCCGGTTCCGGTGGAATATTCGACCGAGCCGATCGTTCTTCACGGCTCGGCTGAAGGCGCGGTGGTCACGGTACGCGACGTGAGCGAGCAACGCGCGGCCCGGGAGGCTTTGCAGTCTTCCGAGCGGAGGCTCCGGCTGGCGCTCGCCGCCGGACGCATGGGCACTTGGCTGTGGGATGCGCGGACAAACCGGGTGCACTGGGACGAGGCGCTCGAAAGAGTGTTTGGACTCGAGCCGGGTACGTTTGGCGGTACTTACGACGCGTTTCTGGAACTGATTCATCCGGACGATCGCGCCCACGTGATTGAAAGGGTAGACGAGGCGGGACGCAACAGTTCGGATTACGAGGTCGAGTTTCGGATCCGGCGTCGCAATGGCGAGGTGCGCTGGATCGACGATCGCGGCCAGATTCTGTCGGATGCATCCGGCCGGCGCATCGGGATTACAGGAGTTTGCTGGGATTCGACGGAGCGGCGAGAAGCCGAGCAGGAACTTCGAGCGAGCAGTGCGAGGCAGCGGGCGGTGCTCGAAACCGCGCTCGACGGCATTATCAGCATTGACCGAGAGAGCCGGATTATCGAGTTCAACCCGGCGGCGGAAAGAATCTTCGGCTACCGGCGTGATGACGTGGTGGGGAAACGCATGCCGGACCTCATCATCCCCGCAGGGTTGCGCGCCGGGCATTGGAACGGCATGGAACAGCATCTCAAGACGGGTCATTCGGCAATTCTGGGGCAGCGTGTGGAACTCACAGCGCTGCGCGCCGACGGGACGGAATTTCCGGTGGAGCTTGCGATCAACCGCATTTGCGGAGAGCCCCCGACGTTTACGGGATACGTTCGCGATATTACCGAGCGCCGACGCTATGAGGCGGACCTGAAGGCCGCGCGGGAAGCGGCTGAGGACGCCAACCAGGCGAAGAGCCAATTCCTGGCCAGCATGAGCCACGAGCTTCGCACGCCCCTGAACGCGATCATCGGCTACAGCGAAATGTTGCAGGAGGAGGCGACCGAATTGGGCGCCGCCGAACTGCTGCCGGATCTGGCCAAAATTCATACAGCCGGGCGGCATCTGCTGGACCTTATCAATGACGTTCTGGATCTTTCGAAGATCGAAGCCGGCAGAATGGAACTGTTCCGGGAAGCATTCGATGTTTGTTCAGCCGCCCGCGATGTGGTGGATACCGCGCTTCCACTCGCGCAGAAGAATGGAAATGAACTGATTCTGAACTGCCCGGAGGATGCAGGTTCGATGAATGCGGACCTGACGAAGCTGCGCCAATCTCTGCTGAATCTGCTCTCGAATTCCTCGAAATTCACGCAGAACGGAACAATTCGCCTCGAAATCGAGCGGCGCAGAGAGAGATCAGCCGACCGGATGATTTTTCGCGTGGCAGACACGGGAATCGGAATCGAGCCGGAGAACGTGGAGCGGCTGTTCGAGCCGTTCGAGCAGGCGGACGCATCCACCTCTCGGCGGTTCGGAGGCACGGGTCTCGGGCTGGCGCTTTCGCGGCGTTTCTGCCGGTTGATGGGAGGAGACCTGACAGCGACGAGCACGCCGGGAGAAGGATCTGTTTTCACAATCGAGCTTCCGGTGAATGTAGCGCCGCTCGAGGCCGATCCGAAGAGGCGGACCGACGCGGAACCGTCTTCGCCCGGAGCGGATGTGCTGGTGGTCGATGATAATCCGAATGCGCGGGATCTGCTGGATCGAACGCTGCGCCGGGAGGGTTACCGGACTGCTCTGGCGAGCAGCGGGGTGGAGGCGCTCGAGATCGCGAGGAAACTGCGGCCCGCGGCGATCACGCTGGATGTAATGATGCCTGGGATGGATGGCTGGGCTGTGCTGGGGCAGTTGAAGGCGGATCCGGCGACATGCGATATACCGGTGATTATGGTGACGGTGCTCGAAGACCGGAATCTGGCGTATTCACTCGGGGCGTCGGATTATCTGACGAAGCCGATTGACAGGGAGCGGCTCGCGTCCGTATTGCGGAAACATCATTGCGGGCGCATTCCGTGTCCGGTGCTGGTGGTGGAGGACGATGCCGGAAGCAGGCGTTTTCTGCGGAGTATTCTGGAGCACGAAAGCTGGCACGTGGAAGAGGCGGAGAACGGCGTGGCCGCACTCGAGTGGCTGAGCCGCAGCGAAACCGTTCCCGAGCTGATTCTGCTGGACCTGATGATGCCGACGATGGACGGGTTTGAACTGGTGAACACGTTGAGGATGAACCCGGAGTGGCGACAGATCCCGATCATCGTAATTACCGCGAAGGACATTACGGAAGAGGATCGCGCGCGGTTGAACGGGCAGGTGCAGCAAATTCTGACGAAGGGCCGGATAGATCGGGAAGCGCTGCTGGGCGAGTTGCGCCAGGCTTTGGCCGGGCAGCGAACTGCGGCAGGGGATTAGGGGGGCTGAGATGGAGGGAAAGGAGACGCGATGGAGACCAAACAGAAGATGGCATTTGCCGGGGCGAGTATGGTCGCGGTGGGAATCGGTTTAAGCCTTGCGGGAGTGGCGCTGATGACGCCAGCTATCGCCGAGTGGACCATCAACGCAGTGCAAAAGGGGACGGAGCGGCTGAAGCCACGGTTGGAAAGCGCTTCAAAGAAGGTCGGAACAGTCGCAGGCACACTGCAACGGTCGTTTGGCGAGGCGACGAAGGCGGGGATAGCCGAGTTCAAGCGCGCCAATTAGACGGTTTTGGTGGATCCGCCGTCGGCGTCAATTAGAGAGCCATGGATATAGCGGCCGTGCGGGCTGAGAATGAACGCGACCAGCGCCGCGATGTCTTCGGGTTCTCCGATTCGCAGAACTTTTTCTTCGCGGATGAAGACGTCAAGGGCGGCGGCTTCGTCGAGGTTGCGTTCGCGGGCGAGAGTTTCCAGCCTGCGCGTGAGGCGATCGGTCTTTACGGGCCCGGGGTTGATGGTATTCACCTGGACGTTGTCGCGGATGCCGAGATCCGCCATGGCCTTGGTGAAGGAAAGCAGAGCGGCGTTTACTGAGCCGCCGATGGTGAATTGCGGGCCGGGCGTGCGTCCGCCGGATCCGGCGATATTCACGAGCCCGCCTGAACGGGCGCGGAGATGCGGCCACGCGATGCGGGTGAGACGCACGGCGCCGAAGAACTTGAGAGCGAAGCCATCCTGCCAGTCTTCTTCGGAGAGGGACTCGAAATCGCCGCGTTTGGTGGCGCCTGCGTTGTTGACCAGGATATCGAGGCCGCCGAACCGGGCAAGAGCGGTGGTTATCACTTTTTCAGCCGATTCCGGTTTGCGCAGATCGCAGGCTGCGATGGCGGCCTTTGCGTGAGACTGAGAGGCGACTTCGAGCAGAGCTTTTTCGTCGCGGGCGGTAAGAAGGACATGCGCGCCTTCCTGCATGAGGCGGAGAGCGATGGCGCGTCCGATGCCGCGGCTTGCGCCGGTGACGATGGC
>Ga0157370_10006879_pt1 | contig 12451 bp, 18 predicted proteins | sample C35metaG_FD_113463 | JGI IMG/M metagenome (GOLD analysis project Ga0157370, IMG submission 113463) | Corn rhizosphere microbial communities from Kellogg Biological Station, Michigan, USA - C3-5 metaG | ecosystem: Host-associated > Plants > Roots > Rhizosphere > Soil | place: USA: Michigan...
GCCTCTTGGCTCGATCGGAACTCCCATGTTGCGTCTGCCTGTGGTGCGGCGCGGAGCCAGCGTTCCGCTGTTGGGCGCACCTCAGCGACTCCCGCAGCCGATACAGTAAGCCGGTGCTCTGACATGCTGCCGGCCCCGAAATGCCAGGTCAGCTCCGGGTGGATCGCCGCCACCAGCTGACTTAGCTGATCAACAGCGGCCGACTGTCGGTGCGGATCAATCGTGTGCCCCTGCCTGCCCCACCAGTCCCAAAAAGCAGAAATGGGATGTACGAGGGTAGCGGGGTCATTCCGACGGAATAGATGCATGGCGTCAAGGCTACGGTATTGGCTCCCCCCGTCCACTGCTATTTCGGCACTTCCATCCCGCAGGTTTTCACCCGCGTGACTGGCATCGATGGGCACTCGGTATTGGGAAATGGTTCCATGATGCAAGTCTTGCTATGGAAGAGTAAGGCACCATGCTTCACCTTCTGCAGAAGCCCTTAGCCGAAGTTCGCCCCACCCGTCTTTGGCAGACGCCATCTCGGCGGTGAGGAGGTCCCTTTCGATCCCGTCTAGGGCGGCTTGGACAACTGGCTGGTGTCCGATGAACTTTTCCGTTCCTGGCGGGACTGCCCCCAGGATAGGAAATAGGGTCCATGCTGCACAGTCCGCAGCGTCATAGACCTGCCTGGCCGCCAGTTCAGCATCGACAGGGTCATCTGATTGCCAAACGCTGGCAGCATAGGCAACGCATGCGGTGGCGCTTTGCGCATAGGCGGGGTCACTCAGTCGTTCATCGTCAACGGGCACCAGGCTCTCAGCCACATCATCCAGGCCGTCCAGCGTGACATCTTTCCCCTTGGCGGCGTCCCAAACCTGGTTCAAGATTCCGTCCAGTGTGTCTATTTTGGCGGATTCACGGTCGCCAAAGTAGCGGCGATACAGTGGCGACAGCCGCTGGGCGCATGCTGCCGCAAACGCTGTCTTTGACGGTCTATTCAGCTTCGTCAGCCGTTCGATCAACGTTGATTCGTCGTAGATTTTCACTCGAATGTCACTTTTCCGCTATCAGCACTGCTCGGGAATTCAGGATGGTTGCCCACGGTTCCCCCAATGTTGTTCTTCAGGGTCAGCATACGGCCGGTCATGGACGTGTTCCTGTCGGCATTATTCCAACACACCTTGCACCATCGACAGGGGTACCACCTTTCCCACGCGGGACCCGGGATCGGAGGGATTCCGAAGGATCGGCTCCAGCGGAGTTCGTGCAGGCATGTCGCGGCATGTCGTGTGGGTGGGGCTGTCCTTGTCAGATGCCCATGGTTCGCAGTTCGAAACTGTTCGGCACATGGGCTGTTCCGGCGGTGGCATTCTTGCAGTCCGGTCCGGAGAGGAGGACGTGTCCACCGCCGTCGGCGAGTATCCACAGGTTCATGGCTTTCCCGGGGATGGGAAGGGTTGGCCACGGGCCGCGGCCGGGGTAGGAGAGTTGGAAGATCTGGGGTGTTCCGCTCTTGTCGGGGACCTGCAGGGTCAGCTGGGTCGTGCTCTTGTACATGGTGCGCTGGCGGATGGTGGGGGTCAGCTGCCGCCATTGTTCCGTGCTGGTCAGGGTTTGCGCGCTCCGGTACGTGGAGGTGGTCAACCAGAGAAACGCCCCGGCCATGCTTAGCCAGATTGCGTCCATGAACGCGAAGATGTAGGGCAGGTTCCTTTGAAAACCGTCCAGGCCGACGATCAGGACGTGGGAGGGATCGGTTGGGTCCACGCTGGCGGTGACCGTCGTTTGCGGGGCGGGCATCCCGGCACAGCTTGAGGCCGGGTCGAAGGTGGCCGTGTGTTGTAGGCCGTGCAGGGTGAACTGCAATCCCAGGCCACAGTGATCCCCCCTGGAGTAGTAAGGGTGTTGGCTGGTGACAATGGCGGGGACACTGATGAACCCGCCCCAATAGGGTCTGGTGATGGAGCCGAATTCGAACACGGAGCCCAGTAGCAGGAGGGTGAATATGGTTGCCGCTATGACTGCACGGCGTTGGAGGCGCCGGCGGAGGCGGGATCCCGTCCATGCGGGTGCCGCCTGGGGTGGGAGCGCGATGGCTGGCAGCTGCAGCCCATCGGGGAGCTGTAAAGTTTCCGGTTGCATCGTCCCCCACGTCGTTGGTGTGGATTCAGTTTAGGCCCGGTCGCTGGCAAGGGTCCGGCAACACGGTACGGGGCCGGGGATGGGAAGGAGGCCAAGACCGGCATTGCCCGCGGCTGAGGCTTGGCAGCCACCTTTGGCGGATGAGATCTGCCCGGTGCTTTCCCCACCAGCCGTTCCGCGTGCAGGGGGCGGGCAGCGATGCGAATGGCTTGGACCGTGCAATGGTGTGCAGGTCAAGTCCATTAGTCGTGGAGGACTATTTGGTAGAGGTTGTGGTCCTGCCATTCCCCGGCGATTTCCAGGTACCGTGGCGCCATCCCGATCTGCCGGAAGCCTGCCTTTACCAGCACCCGTTGCGATCCGGCATTGTGCACCAGGCTGCTTGCCTCGAGGCGAGACGGCTTTGCAAGATGCTGTGCGCCCGGGCCGATGCGACTGCACGCCCTCGTGCGAGAAGCAGCATAGCCACTGAATGAGCTGCAGACTTTCAAGACACCGGTGTTAAGCGGTCCGCACATCCCGCCATACCCAAGAATGGAAATTCTCGCCCTCTCCCTCGGACCACAGGCACGACTTGCCAGGCGAGTCCGACCATCGGAATGCGGTTCGGGGAGGCCTGAACGGATTCAAGCCTTGCCCCGAACATGGCCATGTTGGACTCCTTCCCCTTCAGCCGGCGTATTGCTGGTGCAGAATGGTTTCATGCATGGACGAGACGTGGTTGACCGGATGGGCTTTTCGAAGAAGCGCAATGCAATCGCCGTTGCACTGAGCTTGGTGTCCGTCCTCGCTGTGACCGGGTGCGAGAGTTCGTCTGGTGCCATCCCGCCTGACCCGCCAGTCGTGGCGACACCGGCAAAATATGTGCCGCATGTGGATGCACAAAGCGCCGCCGCCATGTCTGCAAGAGTCAAAACGGCAATCCAGGATTTCAAGGCCCCCCTACCCTCCGGTGTTCATTGGTTCACGAAGACTCCAGATCAACTCCTGCAACCCAACACGACTTATGCCGACGGTGCCGCCGAGGGAGTTGTTGCCTTCTATTGGCTCTGTTCGTGGGAAAATTCTTATCTGAACGCCGTGGATAAATCGGATACGAATACGGCTGCGTCCTCCCTGGCCCAGATCGGAAAATGGGAGTCCTTGCCTTTCGCAGTGAGCCACCTTAGCGATCCAGGCCATGGTTGGGAGAAGGCAATTCTGACCCCCGCCAAGCAGGGTGATCCCTCGGCAATGCGTGCAAGTTTCGATAGTGACTGTCTGGAATACAAGAGCATAAACCCCTCGTAGTCCCATGGCGACGCGTAACAACTGAATGCACCGGGCGAAGCACTTGGAGCAGTTATCGAAGAGGTTCACGACACCAGAGGCCAGTGACGCCTGGAAGTCCAACGCCAAACTGATCCACGGCTATGACTCTGACGGTCTCTGATCTAGCTGCGTTCGGTGTGCCGCGCGATGTGACCGTCCTTTGGGCATCGCGTTCTGTCCTTTGGGCATCGCGTCCTGTCCTTCAATGCCTGGTGGCGGTATGAGGGCCCCAAAGAACCCGAAGTCACCATATATGTCTCGGCGGGTCGGATCAGCTCCTGCGGAAGGAGGTGAGTCACTTTTAGCAAAAATAGAAGGACGACCCAAGCCCCTGAAGAAGACGCAAAAGCGACCGGACTGCCCGGCCGGTGCTCCCTCGTGGCCCTGAGACCTATTCGGGGAATCCAACGGTCACTTTCGAAGTGCCGCGAGGGAATTGTGGCCTCTTGCGTCAATGCTGGGCGGGAAGGTCGAGGGGTAAACCCTGTTTCCGCCGCTTGCGATCCGCAGCGGAAAAGCGAATGATCTTCCAACATCCCGCAAACGCCATAGCGGCATATGCAAGGATAGCCAGCCCGATCACTCCCATGGGGATCAAAAAGAAGGGGCCTGTAACGGCAGGCCGGACGCTGGCGAGGGTAATCATGATGGTGATCATCAGGCCAGCGGTCATGCCGGTACGGATCAGCATGCCCCTTTGGAACTTGTCGTATTCGTCCAGGGTTGCCTTGCTGTACTTGCCCGTGGCCGCCAATTGGTCTGAATACACTATCCACCCCACATTTTCTTTATGGCCTCCGTGGCTGTACCGGCGGCAGTCCCGACGGACAACGAACCCCCAACAAAGTCCGTTCCTGGACCGAGATCCTTGACGATTGAACTGTACCGGGGATCATGTCGCTGTTTTGTTGGCGGCGTCTTCGGGTAACGATCCGGTTTGTTGAGTATAGTATGTTTGCTCGTGTTCCTCGGGGGTTTGGGGGCCTAGTGCGGAGTGCAGGCGTTCGCTGTTGTACCAATGGACCCGCTCGAACTGGATCTCGGTGAGGTCCGTTTTGGTCTTCAATGCCCCGGTCCGGAATGGAGTATCCTTCGCGGCGGTCTCGTTCTTGAACAACCCCATCAAAGTCTCCGTGGCGGCATTGTCATAGGCGGCGCTTGCGGAACCGAGCGAGGGTTGCAAACCCTCCAGGGCGAGTGTGTCGGCGCAGCGGATGGATGTGTACGGGTTGCCGGCGTCGCTGTGATGGATCATCCCGTCGGGGACGGGACGGCCGGTGTGGTGGCGCTTCCACAACGTCATGTGCAGGCACTTCTCCATGAAAGCGGTATCCTTGATTGTGGGGTTTTCCCGTCCAACGATGGCCCTCGTGTCCAGGTCGACGACCAGTGCAACGTAAACTTATGCGGCGTAGACCGGCACCTAGGTCGGTGGCCCAGATCTGGTTCGGTGCCGGGGCTGCAAAACCCCGGTTGAGCAGGCCGGATGCGCAGCCGCCGTCCTTGCCGGGGATCGCGTTGCGCGTCTTCCGGCCACGGATGAGCCCGTTCATGCCCACGTCACGTATGAGCCGGTCGACGGTGTGTTCGGATGCTACGGGGAAGCCGTTGCGTCGCAGCAAGGCTGTCATCTTCCGCCGCCCGTAAATGATCTCGGGCAGGGACCGGCCCTTCCCATCCAGGGCTTTCAGGGCCCGGTACGTTCGTGCGGCGTCCTGCACGCCCTGCTCGAGCCGGGCGAGAAAGTGCCAGCGTTTCGTATGCTACGGGCCCAACAAGTCTTGGGGCCGGCCTGCTACAACTCTTGAGTTATATTACTTGGGTGTTGTATTCTGGTGGTGATGTGGAACATCGAAGTGGGTTTGGTTGAAACGTGGCTGTCCGTTCTGGATGACGACTCGTATGCGCAAGTGGTTGCTGCCCTGGAGTTGTTGGCCGAGCGGGGGCCGCCGCTTGGCCGTCCCCTGGTGGACACGGTGGTCCGGTCGCGGCACAAGAACATGAAGGAACTGCGGCCAGGGTCCAGCGGACAGAGCTGCGCGTGTTGTTTGCCTTTGACCCGCCGCGCCAGGCAATTTTGCTCGTGGCCGGGGACAAGGCCGGGAACTGGTCCAAGTGGTTCACGAGAAACATTCCGATCGCCGATGACCTATTCGACGATCACTTGAAGACACTGAAGGGAGAACCGTGATGGCACTGTCCATGGAAGAGATGCTGGCGAAGCGCCCCGTTGACCGGAAGGTCGTGGACGGACATAAGAAGCGCATGCTCGATGAGGTCCGCGCCTACCGGCTCCGTGAGCTGCGCGAGGCGTCCGAGCTGACCCAGGTCCAGCTCGCCGGGCGTCTGCACGTCACCCAGAACAGGGTGTCCAGGATCGAGCACGGTGACATCGACCGCGCCCAGGTCGACACGCTGCGCAAATACGTTGAAGCCATCGGCGGCACACTCCGCATCGAAGTCGAACTCGGCGACGAACGCATCCAAATCGCATAAGTATTTCACATTGTGTACCCGATTTGGTCGATCGCACCTTATTTGCTTTGGAGCGGTGTACCTGCGATTTATATCAGTTGAAGTCGGAGTGGTCGAATGCACGCAATTATGATGCCTATTGCTGAATCGTGTTGCCTGTAAGGATTTAGGTTGAGTCGTTGCGACTCATATCCATGTTGCGGCAGCAAATTGGACTAGATGGAGGATACAAATGGAAAGTCGAGCGGGCCGAGAGCAACTGGCCAAAGTGAACAAGCAAATAGCCGAAACTGCCATTTGGGCATCGCAGCCGAAAGTAATCTTGGGGCGGCTCGCGAATATCCGAGACCAGCTTTCTGAGGTGATGACTTCTGACTTTGTAGATCTTCGGCGATGCTTGAAAACGCTTTTGAATCTTTCGTCGTTACAGATTGATGCGGCTTGTGAAACATCGGACGTTGATCAAATCAACATTGGAATGGCTTGGGCGCAAGAAGTATTGAATTCAGAGAATGCCGACCGAGGGTGCAGGGATTTAGCGGCGTATAATATCGCCAATGCACTGAGTGAAATTCATTATCAGGCTTGGCTGCAGGATCTGGCCCAATCGTCAACCATAATTAGCCGCCGGCTACCATTCAGACTGGCTGAACGCCACACTTTGCGCCTTACACGAACACTCAATGCACTTGCAGGAAACAGCGCTGACTTAGCTGGTAAAGAACGATCGATGGGACTATGCAACTTAGGGAATACCCTGGACGAATCTGGTCGCTGGGTTGAAGCTTATCAGTGTTATGTCGATGCACTCGATGCCGACCCAAACAATGGGAATGCTGCGGGAAACGCCGCGGAGCTCCTCCGCCGTCGCATCAACCGTGGCCGGGGTCTACTTGGTCATTATGCTGCCGTCTATGACTCGTATGTGAAGAAGGCACAAGGACTGCGCAGCCAAACGGTGGCCATAGCGGGCGAAGACGTCGCCCGCCGATGGGATAACCTTGAACTCACTGGCAGTCCTGGTCACTATAGCCACGAAGGCATCAAGCTCAATGAATATCAACAGTGGATAAAGCAGCACAGGCTTGCTCTTACGTTGGCCGTTGAGGGGCTAGGTTCGGACGAGCCACGCTGGGACAGCGCCAGTCTGGAACGCGTCACAGTAGACCGCGGTGAACCGGACCTGCCACCAATCTTCTCGTCGATGAATATTCTTATGGCAGAATTTCTCACTGCGCGCAGATTGGCCTTTAGCGGCGAGAAGATGCTCATGGAGTCTTTGTACTCGCAACATCCAGACGACACGGGTTCGTACGCTGACACGCTCGACTATTCCCTTTATGGGGAGCCGCCAGCGATGCTAATACTCGCGCAGCGGGCTAGCTTGGATCTCCTAGATAAAATCGCCGTAGCTGCCAATGAGCACTTCCATACGGGCCTAAACCCCGGCAACATCACTTTTCGCAACTACTGGTTCGATAATGGGTCTGGTGCCCTTAGGAATATGCTCCCGTTGCCACTCAATGGACATGGGGCGGCTATCGCATTGTCGGAGCTGTCCTATGATCTATCTCCAGAGGGTCTCTATCCTGCTGCACAAATGCTCCGAAATGCTGGCACTCATCGTCTCGTACACCTAACTCATGCAAAGGCGACAGGTGCGACGAAAGAAACTCACAGTACCGTGGGTTACTTAGAACTCATCCACGCTTGCCATGAGTCCCTTCGAGTTGCACGAGCAGCATACATTTATTTGATTGATCTGATTGAAGAAGCCGAGGCAGGCCATCGAGGAGATGATGTCGTAGACCTTCCCTTACCAACTCAGCTTTAAAACGAATCGAATAAATATTAGTCTAACGGACTCCTACTTCGCTGTTCCAGCGATGAAACAGTGTTCGTGTTATCGAGGTAGGCAATTGTATCTCGGCAGGAAGTATAATTTGGCAAGACTAATGCTGCATTCGTTACCGAGTTAGATTTTCCATTCAATTGGTTGTTCCTCGGTAGGCACGGATGAAAAAAGACTTCTTGCGTTCAATATTAACATTTCGTCCTGTCGGCGGTTGGTAGGTGAAATCCCGAGTATTTCTACGTTGGCTGAGACTGTCGCTAATTCTCGAAACTGTGATGGCGTTCTCGTAGATAGTAGTGCAGTGGATTGCAAGAGCGGTTTCGATGACGCATAGAGTTCGCGCCTAGCGCCGTGCCATGATTGGGCATTGAACTTCGCTGCCGTGTCCCGTGAAATGTTGAGACGGGGGACATCGATTGTCCATTTGTCCTTTTTCCATTCGATCCGCTTTTCGTATGGGCCCGGGCCCAAGAGTATTCCGAAGTGGCGTCGTAGAGGAACGAAATAGCCGAAGGTGTTGTCACCCTCGAGGTAAACTGTTGCCGCACCCCTGTCGTTCACTGCGAACTCTGTGTATGGACTAGACACCAGTAGCCATCGGCACCGCAATATCGCCGCGCTCTGTCGCTGAAATTCCAGTGGATACCCAACACCCACCATTTTCGGGTTCCATCCCATTGCCACGGCCTGCGCTACAAACTGTTTTTCTTGGTCTGGAATCCGGATGAATAGAGACGACACGTAGGAGACCACATCGAGCCAGTCAAGGGCCGAGATTGCATCCGATCTGGCACTTTGGATGCGCTCGACTGGTTCGTGGACGAGCATTTCCAGTGGTGAGAAGTAGAAATCGAAATCCATGCTTGGACCTTTGCCCGCACCATAGATTGAGCGATCGTGCGCCACATTTTTTGCTCGATCAATTCTCAGATGACCTGTTTGCGTATTTGCAACCCAGATTGGGCTGTCTCGTAGTTTCGATGACACGCGAGCGGCCGAGAAATAGGCAATGCTGGCGGCGGGTAAGTAGTGTCGTTTAGGAAAGTTGTTGCTCACTTACTCATTGTGACACTCAAGCCCGCAAATTCTATTGAATGGGAGTGCCTGTGCCTCGCGATCGGTTCGTGACAGTAGTGAATATCTTCCTTGGCCTACTTGGCGTAGCAATCGCAACCAATCGGATCGTTTCCCAACAGATAGTGCTCCGAGATATCATGTCTCGTCGGTTGACTTGACTGCCACAATGGACCCAGAACCAAACGCCTGCAGCACCTCGGTATTGTCGGGCGCCACGTGTGTTTTCTGGACGTAGTGCTTTCTGGTGATCAGCTCGCTGGAGTGCCCGAGTTGTGCCGTCGCCGCGGCCATGCCTTGGGTGTTGGCCAGGATGGTCCCGACGGATTTCCGGAAGGTATGTGGGGTGACCCATTCGAAGCCGACGGCTTTGCGGGCTTCGCGCCATTGTTTCCGGAATCCATTGGGGTCCCTAATGGTCAGGGTGCTGGAGGGGAACACTAAATCAAGGGCATTCTGCCGAACGGGATCGGCCTGGCGCCGGCGCAGCATCTCCACAGCAAAGGGCGGCAGGAAGTAGCGTTGCCGGGAGTTGGCGCTCTTGGGATGGTCCTGGATCCTGAGCCCGTTTTTGCCCCGGACGTCGATGATGGTCCCTTGGATGGTGACGGTCGGCTTGTCGGCGGCCAGGTCGACGTCGGACCAGCGAATGGCCAGCGCCTCGCCGATACGGGCTCCCGTGGCGAGCATGATGTCCACGACGTCGAGGATGTCCTTTTCATGGAGCCCGTTCTGGCGTCCGGTTGGCTGCTGCCACCGGTAGACGTCGTGCCGCAGCCTGGCCACCTCGTCAATGGTCAGGGCCCGGACTTCCTTCGTGCCGGTGGGGATCCGGGCAACTTCCCGGAGCGGATTGGCAGGCGCGGCGCCGTGGCGTGTGGCGAGCGACATCATGCCGGAGAGCAGTGTCTTGGACATTTTGGCTGTTGCGTTGCCGTGTTTGGTCCGCACGCCCTTGAGGAACTTGTCCAGTGTTGAGACGTTGGCTTCGCGAATGGTGAGGTTGCCAACGCCGGGAAGGATGTAGGTGTCAATGATTTCCCGGTAGCGCCGGCGGGTGTTGGCCGCCCGACCCAGGTCTTCAAATTCCAGCCACCAGAATTTGGCGAGTTCGCTGATGGCCATGTCGGGGCTGATCACGTCGTCGGTGGGCGGGAGCATCCCGTTGAGCTTGGCCAGGAGGGCGGCTTCGGCCTGTGCCCCGGTGGGCCCGGTCATTTGGTACATCCGGGGTTTGCCGTCATAGCCGCGCATGGTTGCCCGGGCCCGCCACGTGGTCGGGCCGAGCTTCCGGCGGGTTATCTTTCCCCAGGTTCCGAGCGGAGTTTTTGCTCTAGCCAACGGGGTCTTCCGTTGTGGCGAGCCACGCGTTGAAGTCCGTGCGGCTGATACGAAGGTGGCGTCCGATCCTGTGGGCCCTCGGCCCCGCGTGCTTGACGCGCCACTGGTAGAAGGTCTGCTCGGGGATCTGCAGCTCATGGCAGATCTCCTTGGGCGTCATCCACTCGTCGACGAAAGCATGGGTGGACGTTGCGTGGTCTGTTTGCTCAGTCATCGAATTCTCCTGTTCGTTGATGCTCTTCCCCCTTCCATGGTGCAAAGACACTGAAACCACATGACTTCAGTTGGCATGCCGGAAGAACGACGGCGGCCGGCTCGCCTGACGCGGGTCGCATGGGGCCGGGGTCCCTTCCACGGCTGCCCTGCCTTGTCGGTAGTAGGGATCCGGATCATGGCGTCGTCAACAATCTCGACGGTGGCACCGCCAGTCGTGGTCCTAGCCAAGAAATACTTGCGAATCTGGTTAGGCGACCGGATGCAGCTGGAGCAGGCGACTGTGAGTATGGACAGATATAGGTGCGTACAAGTTCGCAGGCTTGGCCATGCATTGCTGGTGTTGCAGCTCGTGTTTCGCGAACTGATCAAGCCTTGTGGCTCCTTGAAGCGTTCAAGGGGCCGGACCATACTTGAAGAACTCCCGAGTAGCGGATTGGAGAACCATGGCGGACCAGGAATCGCCCAGCTCAGGCGAGGAGGCAAGGCGTACGCCCCAGGGCGAGCTTGCTCGAAAGCTTCACCTTTTGCTTGACGTCGCTGTCGCGGAGAGGGGTGAGGCACTGACTTTTCCGGAAATTCGTGCGGCGATGACTGTCCGTGGTGTGGGATTGTCCCGGGCGCGGTGGTCCTACATGAAGGATGGCAAGGGGCGCCTGATCCAGGACCGGCCGTTGTTGACTGCATTGGCTGACTATTTCAGAGTGGATCCCGAGTATTTGCTCAGTGTCGAGGACATCGAAACTCCGGAGTTGGTCGGCCGGCAGCTGGAGTTAGTGAAGGCGTTGCGGGCCGCCAGGGTCAAGTCATTTGTGTCCGAGACTCTCGGGGATGTATCGCCGGAGACTTTGGAGTTCATCGTTGATTACCTAGATCAGGATATTGCCCTGCATCCTGGGGGAGGGTCGGGGGTCGATTCAGGAGATAGTCCTGATGGGCGGCCAGGAGTTCCTTGATGCGGGTTTCAGCCACTGAATAGCGTGGTGACCTGCCGTGCCGGCGGCCCTGAACGATGTCCACGACGATGGCCCCCGTTTTTTCAAGCGCGATCAGGTGCTGGGCAACGCTTGCCTCACTGGCACTGACGGCATCGACGATGTCTCCGCGCGGCACCGGGCCGCTTCCTTTCAGGTACCGGATGATTTCGACGCGGGCCCGATTGCCGAACGCCTCGATTGAGGCTTCCACATCGGGCGTCCAGGCCAGGTCTACGGGGTGCGTGATCTTAGGCATGGTTCAATTCTGCACCCTTTATCCACAGAATGACATAGTGGGGGTTGACAATGAGAAACCGTGAACTGACACTGGTTTATATCCTCTCTGGGGTTTTGGTGAGCAACCGGGATCCCTACCGTGGTCGCGATGGCGTCGCTCCCTTTGGACGGTGTGGTGGCCTACCCCCATAGTGTGCAGTTTCTCGTGAACGAAGACGACGATGGTCTCTAACCCGTCAGCTCGAAGGCCCCACCGCAAAGACCAACTTCCGGGCGATTTCAGGCCCGGTTCCAAGGCTCACGGCCCAGACATCCGTGGCGAGGATGTCATGACGGCGGTGGGCGATATTTCCCAGTTTGTCCGTTCACGCCTGGCCAGGGCCGGGTTTCTCAACGAGCTGGAGGACGTACTGCAGGACATCCGCACCGCGGTGTGGTCCGGTGTGTCGCGGGGACGGTACCAGCCGCTGCCGGGCGTCCGTTTCGGGGCATGGGTCCAGGGCATTGCCAATCACGTGTGTGCGGCCCACATTACCAAGGCAGCCGCCCACTACGCTGTTCCCCTGTTTGCGGCGGACTCCGACGAGCATCCCAGCGTCGATCGGCCGCAGGACGTTGTCGCCGAGCCTGACGGGGTTGCCGACCGGGAATGGGCACGGAACGTCCTGAAGCTGACACGGATGTGTGCCGGGGAGGAAGCATGGGGGTCAGCCCTGTTCCTTCTTGGGGATGATTATGACGACGGCCAAGGCGTGGCAAGCGCCGCTGCTGACCGGGTTGATGCCCTGGTCTATCGCCGGGCGCGCAGGGATTTGAAATTCGTGCGCCAAGTGGCCATCAC
>Ga0157370_10006881_pt1 | contig 12449 bp, 13 predicted proteins | sample C35metaG_FD_113463 | JGI IMG/M metagenome (GOLD analysis project Ga0157370, IMG submission 113463) | Corn rhizosphere microbial communities from Kellogg Biological Station, Michigan, USA - C3-5 metaG | ecosystem: Host-associated > Plants > Roots > Rhizosphere > Soil | place: USA: Michigan...
CGGATGCGCCATCTTGGCCTGCTTCTCGATGCGGTTGATGCAGGCCTCGATCTGCGGCGTGGTCAGCGCGTCCTCGAACTCCGCGCTCAGCGCCGCCACCACCTGGCTCGGCCCCATCTGCACGGTCAGCACGCCATTGGCGCAGCGCACGCCGTCATCGGCCGCGGCGATCGCCAGGATCGCATCGCCCACCACCGGGTGCGCGGTTTCGCCGATCAGCAAGCCCTTGGTTTCGCGCGCCAGCAGGCTCGCCGATACCGCGAGCACGGCCGCGATGCCGATCGAAGCCACGCCATCGAGCTCGGGCATGCCCAGCAACTGCGCACCGGCCAGGCCGGCCAGCGCCACCAGCAGGCCAAGCAGGGCGGCGCTGTCTTCCAGCAGCACGGTGAACGTGGTGGGATCCTTGCTCAGCCGGAACGCCTGGAAATAACCCAGGCGGCCCTTGCGCGCGCGGAACTCGCGCAGCGCCACCCACCATGAGCCGCCTTCGAACACGAACGAGACGGCCAGTACCAGGTAGTTCACCAGCGGCTGTTCGATCGGCTCGGGCTGGCGTATGTGCATCACGCCCTCGTAGAACGACACGCCCGCACCCATCGCGAGCACCAGCAGGGCGACGATGAAACTCCAGAAATACAGCTCGCGGCCGTGGCCGAACGGGTGGGTGCGATCCGGCGGCATGCCCGCACGGCGCAGGCCGTAGAGCAGCAGCAGTTCGTTGACGGTATCGACCAGCGAATGCACGCCTTCGCTGAGCATGGCCGAGCTGCCCGAGAACGCGGCGGCGACGAACTTGGCGATGGCGATCATCAGGTTGCCGGCAAGCGCGGCATGGACGACGGTGCGCGAGCCGGATTTGGACATGCTCGATCCTCGCTGCGTGAGCGCTGGCCGCTTCGAGCGACGGAGTGCCGACGCGGCCCGTTTTTTTCGAGCCCACTGTGCGACAGGCAACGGCCACGCCGGGTGAAACCATCGCTTCGCCACCGTGCGCGCGGCCGTGCACGAACGCTGCGCGCTTCATGAACATCCACGCGGCCTTCATGGCGCCGATACCCCGGTTTTTCGATCGCGAGCCGACACGGCGCGCCCGGTCGGTCAGCGCAGCCGGCCGGCCCTCAACGCGCACGGGAGCAATGAAATGGCCAACAGCGGCAAATCCGGCAATCAGGGTAGCGGCAGCCAGCGTGGCGGCAGCCACGAGCAACACGTGAAAGCGGGCGAGCAGAGTCACAAGAACGATTGATGTCCTGATCGCTCGTCTGACGTTTCGACCGTTCGCCCCGGGCCATGCCCGGGGCGGCTTTCATGTTGCGCTGCCGATGCCGCACGCCGTGGCTATTCGCGCGGCGACCGCCGGCTATCGCCCGGCGGCGGTGCTCGTGCGCAGGCCGGCCACGGCAGCCAGCGCGCGGTTCACCGCATCCAGCAATTCCTGGATGCCGTACGGCATGGAAAGCAGCTCGGTTCGCGGCGGTGCCCGGCGCGGCCGCCCCCGCACGGCGTCGAAAACCAGCACGGTGGCTATCGCGGGGCAACGCTCCACCGCGCGGTGGTACACGTCGTCGGACAGCGAGGCGCGCATGTCGGCGATCAGCACGTCGATCTTGCGGCCATCGGCGAGCAGGGCGTCGGCGGCGGCGAAGCCGTGGGCGGGCAACACCCGGTAGCCGCCGCACTGCTCGAGCACCTGGCGGGTCAAGTCGAGCACGATGATGTCCTCGTCGATCAACAGCACGGTCACGGATTTTTTGATGGCGTGCTCCCTGGGGAGCCTACGCCGGATCATGAGTTCAATCCGCAGGTCGGCCTGCTGTCGAACGCCCCGCTGTCGAACGCCGATGCCGGCTCGACGCACAGCCCGGCGGCCTTGCCCAGTGCCAGCGTTGCGCGTGGGACGATGCTCCAATGGTCGAGGCGGTAGTGCCGGGTCCTGAAGCTCGCCAGCGATGTACCGGGCAGCGCCTCGCGGAACGATTCGCTGACGGCATCGCCGGACAGCGAGCAGCCGTTGTAGCCGATGCCGTGCACCGCGATGCATTCCGCGCCAGGCAAGGCGGCCTGTTCGATGCGCCGGGCGAGCACCGCGATCGCCGGCTTCTGCAGGTAGCAGAGGATTTCCGACAGCACGATCAGGTCGAAGCCCTCGCCCCAGTCGCCGCCGGGGAGGTGCGCCTGCTTGAAGATGATGTTGGACCGGCACGATTCGCGCGCCGTGGTCAATGCCCGCATGCTGGTGTCGACCGCGACGACCTCGTCGCAGATCGCGGCCAGGCGCTGGCTGAGCACGCCGATCGAACAGCCCAGATCGAGCGCCTTGGCATAGCGCGGCCGCGCGAGGCTGGCGACGGTGGCGGCATGCTTGCGCTCTTCGTAGAGGCTGCTGCGGTAGCGCCACGGGTCGGCGTCGCGTTCGTAAAGTCGCTCGAAATAATCGCGGTCGAAGATCTTCGCCGGACCGCGAACAGCCGGCGCCGTCGCTGGCGGACGGGGGTTGCCCGATGCGTGCATGCGCTGCCATCTCCTGTAGGGAGTCGGACGATGGAGCAGGCGGTATCAAGGCCCGGTGAGTTTCGCGTATGCGCGGTCTCCACGGTGCGCGCGAAATCCATACGGTGGTTTCACGGCGGCCGTGAAAGGCTCGCCTTTCGCAGCTGCAGACGGCGGCGCGAACGCTGGACCAGCGTGGATATCCACGCCTCACGCGAGAGAAGCTCATGCCAAACCACGACCGCAAAGACCTCGATCATCCCGACTACCCGTGCCCGCCCGCCGCGCCGGAAACCGCGGAGAAGCGACAGCAGCGCAAGGAAAGGGAAAGCGAGAACCAGGACGAGGCGCTGGAGGAGACCTTCCCGGCCAGCGATCCGGTATCGCCGTTCATTCCCGCCAAGATGCCGGACCCCGAGCCGACCGGTGCGCAGTTCGCCGGAGATCACACGATCAGCTACGAGGGACAGGTCTACGACATGCGCGACATCCGCGGGCTGATGGATGCCGAACTGGCGGCGCGCATCGACAGCAGCCAGACCGACCAGGACTTTTTCAACGCGTACCTGATCGCCCACGCCGACAAGTACGGCGAGCGCTTCACCGTGCGCTGAGCACGGCTTTGCGGGCCGGCCCGCGCCGCGCGGCCGCCGCGCGGCGGGCGCAGCCGCTCATGAGCGTGGCTTGCCGCCGCCCAACAGCTCGTTCGCCAGTTCGAGGTGCTCGCGCAGCGTGCCGACTTCCTTGCGTTGCAAGGTCATGCAGCCGACCCGGGTGCGCCTGCATCTGCTCGATTCCCCTTGACCATCACCGGCGGCGAAGCGCGCTCGGCATGACGGCGCTCGGATATCTTCACCAGTTCCGCGTTCATCCGCGTGTGGTCGCGCATGATCCGCTCGGACAAGGCGCGCATCTGCGGGTTCTGCGAATGTTGCAACGCGAGCCGTGCCATGGCGATCTGCAGCGCGTCACCGCTCCAGCCGGGCGCGCAGCTTGAGCGCGTCGAACGGTGCCTTCACCTTGGCGTCGTTGTCGAAATAGCAGTAGACGTCGCGCGAGGCGAGCGGGCGCGGCGGTTCGCGGCTGGCGCGCAGGTCGAGGTTGCGCGGTTGTCGGCCGCGCATCCAGCTGCGGATGCGTGCCGCCCAGTCGTCCAGCGCAGAGTCGCTGTAGCCGCTCGCGTAGAGCTCCTTGTCGCCATGCAGCCGCAGGTAGACGAAGCCGGCGGTCACGTCCTGCAGCTTTGGCCAGCGGGTCGCCGCATCGGAGATCACCAGCCCGGCCCGGTGCCTGCGCAACAGCTTGATGAAGTCCGGATCGACGAAGCTTTCGTGGCGCACTTCGATGGCGTGGCGAAGCCGGCGCGTGCGATCCGTCGTCAGCTCGCCGACGTGCCTGATGTGGCTGTCATGGGCGCGCGCCATCGCCGCGGCTTTCCCGCTGTCCCGCGGCAACATCGAAAGGAAGGTGTCGAACAGGTCGTCGTCGTATTTCAGGTTCGGCGGGAACTGCCACAGGATCGGCCCCAGCTTCTCGCGCAGCTCAAGCACGCCGGAGGCGAGGAAATTGGCCAGCGGCTTCTCCATCTCGCGCAGGCGGCGCACATGGGTGATGAAACGGGGTGCCTTCACCGCGAACACGAAGCCGCGCGGCGTATCCCGATACCAGCTGCACCAGCTTTCGGGCCGCTGCAGCGAGTAGAACGAGCCGTTGATCTCGATGGTGTCGAGCTGGCGCGACGCGTAATGCAGCTCCAGCCGCTGCGGCAGGTCCTTCGGATAGAACTTGCCGCGCCACGGCGCGTAGCGCCAGCCGGAGATGCCGATACGCGACCTGGCCATGAGGCGTCCCGGATGCCGAGTTGCGCGCGACGCTAACGCACGGGCCGTCGTGCAGCGATGAAGAGCGCCGCGCACCGGCCGGCATCAATGCCGCGCCAGCTTCCACGCATGCCGTGCGATGCAATCGTTCTCGCGTGCGGGCACCACGCGCACCGCAAGGTCGGATACCAGCGGCGCGAGGTGATGCAGGATATCGGCGCGCAGCGTCAGCGCGTGCTCGCCGATGCCGCCGGTGAATACCAGCAGGTCGATGCGCCCCAGCGTCACGATCATGCCGGCGATGTGCTTGGCCACCGAGCGGGTGAATTGCTGCAGCGCCAGCGCAGCCATCGGCTCGGTCGGAGATTTCGCCAGCAGCTCGCGTGCATCGGCACTGCCACCGGATACGCCGCTGAGCCCGGCATGCCGTTCGAACATGTCTTCCAGCATGGCGGTGCTGTAGCGGCCGTCGCGCAGCAGATACAGCAGGACGCCCGGATCGATGTCGCCGGGGCGGGTGGCCATCATCACGCCACCGGCGGGCGTGAGACCCATCGAGGTGTCCACCGAATGGCCGTCGCGCACGGCGGTGACGCTGCAGCCGCTGCCGAGGTGGGCGATGACCATCCGCGACGGGCAATCCTGGCCCAACTGGTGCACCACCGATTCGCAAGAAAGCCCATGGAAACCCACGCGCTCCACGCCTTCGTTGCGGATGGCAGCGGGCAGCGGAAGCACGCGCGCCAGGTCCGGCAAGCCGTTGTGGAACGCCGTGTCCAGGCAGGCGATCTGGGTGGCCTGCGGAAACGTGGCCATCGAATCGACCACCAGCTTCAGCGCGGGCGGCACGTGCAGCGGCGCGAACACGCTGGCCGCATCGAGCTGGCGCAGCACGCTGTCGTCCACCCGCGTGTGCTGGCGCAGCGCCGTGCCGCCGTGCACGATGCGGTGCCCGATGACCGCGGGCGGCCACTCGCGCGCCTCGCCCAGCAGGAAGATCGCCTGCACCGGCGACGCGGCGCGCACCGAGCGCCGCAGCGGATGTCCGTGCGCCGAATCCAGCAGGAACACGTGGCGGTCGCCGTCGCTCTCCACGCTGCCCGACAAACGCTCCACCGGCTCGGCGCCGTCGGCGGTGTAGATGCCGAACTTCAGCGAGGACGAGCCCGCGTTGAGCGCGAGGATGCCCACGTTGCGGTCAGGCGTGTGCACTGGCTGCTCCGGCGTGCGCGGGCTGCCATTGCCAGCCACGGATATCGGGAAGGTCGACGCCGTTCTCGCTGACGTACAGCCGGTGCCGCTCGATGTCCGACCAGTAGCGCTGGCGCGCGGCCTCGTGCTGGCCGGCCAGCCGCGGCACGCGCAGGATCGCGTCGAGCGCGAGCTGGAAGCGGTCCAGGTTGTTCAGCACCATCATGTCGAACGGCGTGGTGGTGGTGCCTTCCTCGCGGTAGCCGCGCACGTGCAGGTTGTCGTGGTTGTGGCGGCGGTAGGTGAGCTTGTGCAGCAGGCCGGGGTAGCCGTGATAGGCGAAGATGATCGGCTTGTCGCGGGTGAACAGCCGGTCGAACTCGTCGTCGCCCATGCCGTGCGGATGTTCGTCCGGCGGCTCCAGCGCCATCAGGTCGACCACGTTGACCACGCGCACGCGCAGGTCCGGCGCGTAGCCGCGCAGCAGCATCACCGCGGCCAGGGCTTCGACGGTGGGCGCATCGCCGGCGCAGGCCATGACCACTTCCGGATCGTCGCCGCCGCTGCCGGCCCATTCCCAGATGCCGGCGCCGGCAGTGCAGTGGGCGATCGCCGCGTCGATGTCCAGCCACTGCCATTCGGGCTGCTTGCCGGCCACGATCAGGTTGACGTAGTGGCGGCTGCGCAGGCAGTGGTCGGCGACCGACAGCAGGCAGTTCGCGTCCGGCGGCAGGTAGATGCGCACCACCTCGGACTTCTTGTTGGCGACGTGGTCGATGAAGCCCGGGTCCTGGTGCGAGAAGCCGTTGTGGTCCTGGCGCCAGACCAGCGAACTGAGCAGGTAGTTGAGCGAGGCGATCGGCGCACGCCATGGCATTTTCCGGGTGACCTTCAGCCATTTCGCGTGCTGGTTGAACATCGAGTCGATGATGTGGATGAACGCCTCGTAGCAGTTGAACAGGCCGTGCCGGCCGGTCAGCAGATAGCCTTCCAGCCATCCTTCGCACTGGTGTTCGCTGAGCACTTCCATCACGCGGCCGTCCGGGCTGAGGTCGGTGTCGCAGGCGACGGTGCGGTCCAGCCAGGTCTTGACGCTGGCTTCGTAAACAGCGTCGAGCCGGTTGGAGGCGGTCTCGTCCGGACCGAACAGGCGGAAGTTGGCGTGCTGCAGGTTCAGCGCCATCACCTCGCGCAGCCACTGTCCCAGCACGCGCGTGGATTCGGCGCGGACCGCGCCGTGGCCGTCCAGCCGCACGGCATGCTGGCGCATGTCCGGCAGCACCAGCGGCTTCAGCAGGACGCCGCCGTTGGCGTGCGGGTTCGCGCCCATGCGGCGCTGGCCGGTGGGCGCGAGCGCGGCGAATTCCTCGCGGAAGCGCCCCCCGTCATCGAACAGCTCCTGCGGCCGGTAGCTGCGCAGCCACTGTTCCAGCATCTGCAACTGCTCGGGCCGTTCCGGATGCGGCAGCGGTACCTGGTGCGCGCGCCAGGTACCTTCCACCGGTTTGCCGTCCAGCTCCTTCGGGCCGGTCCAGCCCTTGGGCGAGCGCAGTATCAGCATCGGCCAGCGCGGCCGCGAGGCGGTGGACGCCGGCGCTTGCCGGGCCTTTCGCTGGATCCGGCGGATATTGCGGATCGCGCGATCGAGCGCGGCGGCGAACGCGATGTGCATGGGCTCGGGCTCGTCACCGGCGACCACGATCGGTTCGTAGCCGTAGCCGCGGAACAGCTGCAGCAATTCCCGCTCGGGGATGCGCGCGAGCAGCGTGGGGTTGGCGATCTTGTAGCCGTTGAGGTGCAGGATGGGCAGCACCGCGCCATCGCGCACCGGATTGAGGAACTTGTTCGAATGCCAGCCAGTGGCGGCGGCGCCGGTTTCCGCTTCGCCGTCGCCCACGATGCAGGCCACCACCAGGTCGGGGTTGTCGAACGCGGCGCCGTACGCATGCGACAGCGAATAGCCGAGCTCGCCGCCTTCATGGATGGAGCCGGGCGTTTCCGGCGCCACGTGGCTGGGGATGCCGTACGGCCACGAGAACTGCCGGAACAGCTGGCGCATGCCGTCGCGGTTGCGCTCGATGTGCGGATAGATTTCCGTGTACGAACCTTCCAGGTACGCATGCGCCACGATGCCGGGGCCGCCGTGGCCCGGGCCGATCACGTAGATCATGTCGAGGTCGAATTCGCGGATGATCCGGTTCAGGTGCACGTAGATGAAGTTGAGCCCCGCCGTGGTGCCCCAGTGGCCGAGCAGGCGCTGCTTGATGTGCTCCTCGCGCAGCGGCTCCTCCAGCAGCGGGTTGTCGCGCAGGTAGATCTGTCCCACCGTGAGGTAGTTCGCCGCGCGCCAGTAGGCGTGCATGCGGTGGAGCTGTTCTTGCGCAATCGGGTTCATGCGGATAACGGATCCTGCCGGCTGGCGGCCACAGTCGGCGATGCAGCGCTTGGCGTTGCAGGTCGGCGACGCCGCGATGCGGATGCGGCATATGGTTGGCGGCAGGCCTCATGCAAGGCCGCAGCATCAGCGCGCCAAGTTAGGCCACGACCCATCATCATTTCGTGACAGGCGACCGATGGCCGGGTGAGGGAGGCGGCGCTGCGGCTCAGTCCGGTTGGCCGCGCCGGCTGTGCACGGCGTGGCGCCCGTCGCGGCGGCGCCGTCAGCATCCCCGGCGTCTACGCCGGGTACGTGCATGCCTTCATGATCGGCGACGCGTTCGACAAGGGGCTCGCCTTCGCGATGGGGCAGACCCACGTGCAGAAGTACCTGCCGCGCCTGCTGGAATGCATCGAGGATGGCCAGTTGCAGCCGGACATGATCATCAGCCACCGCATGGAACTCGCCGACGCCGCCCGCGGCTACGATATGTTCGAGCGCAAGGAGGACGACTGCCGAAAGGTCGTGCTGACGCCCTGAGCCGCGCGGTCAGGAGGCGATGTCGGTCGATGGCCGGGTGTCCAGCCGCAGCGACTCGCCGAGGTAGGCGATCGCGTTGTCGTTGCGCTCGCCGCTGATGCTGGCCATGCAGTCGCGCGGCACCATGACCTCGTGCTTGCGGATGTGCGCGTCGCTGGCGGTGGACAGCACGCAACCGTCGCCGGCGATGCCGGTCACCACCAGGCTGCCGGCCTTCACGTCGTCGAGCAGGGCCTCCAGCGGCGTGGCGTAGAACGCGGAATGGCGTGGCTTCAGCACGAAGTAGTCGTCCCTCGCCGGCCGCATGACGCGGCAGATCGCATGGCCTCGCGCGTCGCTGGCGCAGCAGTGCTTCACCACTTGCCGGAAGTCCGATCGCCATTGCCCGAAGTTGTCGTTGCAGAACACCACCGGGCAGCCCATCGCGGCCATGCGCGCGCGCAGTGCCTTCAGCGGCGCCACGATGCGCTGCGTGTTGCGCAGCAGGTCCACGCCGCCTTCGAAGTCGAAGTCGTTGATCATGTCCACGATCAGCAGGGCCGTGTGCCGATCGATCTTCAGCGGCCTGCGGCGTGTGGCCATGAGGATGGTCTTCCAGCGAAGCAGGGGAGCGCCACGCTGGACCGGCGCCGATGAAATTGCCGCGAACGCGGCGTGCCTGCCGTCGTGTCCCATGCAGCGGTGAAAGGTGTTGGATGACCAGCCTTCGGCTGTTGTAAAGCTCTCCCCGCTTTCGCGCGAATGACAAGCAGGAGAGATGTGCGCTTATGGTGTCGCGCGGGATGGCCGCGGCGCGGATGCGCAGCTGCCTTCGTGCTGCTGCTGGCTCGAACATGCCAGACGCATGCGCGAAAGGCGGCGACGCGTGGATACGAAACGCGCGGAAACTTGACGCCGCATTGATCCGTGCTGGCAGAGCCTTGCGCTCCCCCTTTCACCAGGATGCCTCCATGGATGCCATCAAGCTGCTCACCCAGGATCATCAGGCCGTGCGCGAACTGCTCAGCCAGCTTGCCGATACAACGACGCGGGCGACCAGGAAACGGACCGACCTGCTTTCGGAAATAGCGAACCAGCTGAAAGCCCACACCACGATCGAGGAAGAAATCTTCTATCCGGCGTTCAAGGCCGCCGGCGACAAATCCGACGACGCGATGATGTATTTCGAAGCCATCGAGGAGCACCGCGCAGCCGGCGATCTGGTCTTGCCCGACCTGCTCGATACGCCAGCCGAGAGCGAGAAATTTTCCGGTCGCGCCAAGGTGCTCAAGGAGCTGGTCGAGCATCACGCGGACGAAGAAGAGAAGAGCATGTTCAAGCGTGCGAAGCAGTTGATGGACGCCGCCGAGCTGAAGGAACTGGGCAAAAAACTGGAGGCACGGAAGACGGAACTGCTGGAGCAGTTCAAGAACGAGGCGCGAGCCGGCGCCTAGGCATCGCCTGTTCTGGCAAACCCGGCAGACGCCGCGGAGCAGGGAGGCTCGCAGGCGTGGCGTGCGGCGCGAACTAGGCGGGCAACCGCACGCCCACCTGCGAGCCTCGACGGTGGCGATCGACCTCATCGAGGAACCGCCAGGTTCCATGCAGCGGGTCGACAGCACGGCATTTCGCATGCGCTCCACGGACCATGACCGAGCATGCGCCTGTGGAAGCAGCGACCATGCAACCGAACCCGCCGCGAACGGTGCGGTACATGCCCGACCGCGCCTCGCAGGCTGCGGAGCACGAACGCGCCACCCATCTGCACATCGCCAGGCGCGTGTCCGACATCATGCGATGGAGCTTCGGCGGCGAATGGGTGGAATCGGCGAGCCACCCGCCCGGACAGACCTATTTCGTGCCCTACCAGACGATCTCCTGCGATATCGCATCGACATGTGGAATCGGCAGCGTCGATGACTTGTTCGGCGGCGTGGTTCCGCATGCGCACGTGGGAACCAAGATCGTCACCCACGGGCTGGTTTCGCCTCGGTCCGCGGCGCCAGCGGGCTGGTGCGAGGCGTTTTCGACGGCGGTGGACGGGGCCGTGCTGGAAGGCTTTTCCGTGTTCGAACCGAGCGATCTGGAGCGCGCCGCCAAGGCGTTGCTGGCTCAAGGCTCCATGCGCGTGAAGCGGCCCGACGGCGTGGGCGGACAGGGCCAGCAGGTGGTCGAGGACGCCGCGCAATTCGCTGCGTTGGTGACTGGACTGAGCGAGGAACGGCTGGCGCAGGAAGGTCTCGTGCTGGAGCAGAACCTTTCCGAAGTCACCACGCTCAGCGTGGGCCAGCTGCGCGTCGGCGGCCTCGGCATCAGCTATTACGGCTACCAGTCGGGCACGCTCGACAATCGCGGCGAACCCGTCTACGGCGGCTCGGAACTGTGGTGCGTGCGGGGCGGGTTCGACGCGCTCGACAAGCTCGCGCCGGACGCGAACACGCGGCTGGCGATCAGGCAGGCCATGACGTATCACGAGGCGGCGTTGCGCTGCTTCCCGGGCATCCTGCTGTCGCGCGCGAACTACGACGTGGCGCAGGGCAGGGATGCGCAGGGGCAATGGCGCTCGGGGGTGCTCGAACAGTCCTGGCGGCTCGGCGGCGCCAGCCCGGCGGAAATCGAGGCGGCCGCGGTCCTGTTGCGGCAACCCCAGCGCCGAACCGTGCACGCCGTGACCGTCGAGCGCTACGGCCGCGGTGCCACCGCGCCGCCGGGTGCGATCGTGCTGTACCACGGCGAGGATCCGCGCAACGGCCCCATGCTCAAGTACGCGCAGGTGATTCACGATGCAGCTGCATGACAACGCGGTCCACATCACGATCCACGGCGGCCGTATCGCAGGCACGCTGGTTTCGCCTGCGGCGCGGATGCCGGGCGTTCTCCTTGTGCACGGCTGGGGCGGTGGGCAGCTGCAGTATCGCGAGCTGGCCAAGGATCTGGCGTCGTTGCACTGCGTGTGCCTGACCTTCGACCTGTCCGGGCACCAGGCGACCGAGTCGCGCCGTGAAACGGTGACCCGCGAGGACAATCTCGCCGATCTCGTGGCCGCCTACGATTTCCTGGCCGCGCATCCGCAGGTCGATCCCGCCGCCATCGCGGTGGTGGGCAGCAGCTATGGCGGTTACCTGGCGACGCTGTTGACCGAGCTGCGACCGGTGGCCTGGCTGGCCCTGCGCGCGCCCGCGCTCTACAAGGACACCGAATGGCGGATGCCGAAGCAGCAACTGCGCCTCGAGCAATCGCTGGCGCACTATCGCCGGCAAACCATCGCCGCCAGCGAGAACCGCGCACTGGGCGCCTGCGCCGCCTTCCGCGGCGACGTGCTGCTGGTGCAATCCGGGCAGGACCGCATCGTGCCGCGCGAGGTGCTGGACAACTATCGGCAAGCCTGCATCCATGCGCTCTCGCTGACTTTCCGCACGATTGCGCAGGCCGATCACGCGCTGTCCGATCCGCGCAGCCGCAACAGCTACGCCACCATCCTGCGCAGGTGGCTGGAGGAAATGGTGATCGGCGCGCGGCTCTACGGGCGCAGCGGGAAATCGGCGGAGAGGCCGGCGCCCGGTCCATCGCCGCCGACCGCGGAGGCGGCGCCATCTTCGTGACGGCCTGTTGCATGGCCGGCTTCGACGAGGCCGACGACAGGCCTGGTTCGCCGGCGCCAGGCCCACGAAAAAGGCCACCCGATGAAGGTGGCCCAAGTCGTTGCTTTTCTTGGTCGGGGTGACAGGATTCGAACCTGCGACTTCTACGTCCCGAACGTAGCGCTCTACCAGGCTGAGCTACACCCCGTGGGAAGCCGCGTATCTTAATCGTCGATTGGGGGCTTGGCAACAGGTTTGATGAGCGGGGCGCAGGAACGCCCGAGGCGTTCTGTTAATCTTGACGGCTGCCGTCGTGCGCGCCGCCGCACGCGGAATATTCCCCACCGTCAGTAGAGGATTCCATGGCGCTTACCCCGGCCCGCACCATGCCCGGCGTGCTCGAGCTGCTGCCGCTCGACCAGATCGCGTTCCAGCGCATGCTCGACGTGATCCGCCGCAACTACGAGC
>Ga0157370_10006883_pt1 | contig 12448 bp, 7 predicted proteins | sample C35metaG_FD_113463 | JGI IMG/M metagenome (GOLD analysis project Ga0157370, IMG submission 113463) | Corn rhizosphere microbial communities from Kellogg Biological Station, Michigan, USA - C3-5 metaG | ecosystem: Host-associated > Plants > Roots > Rhizosphere > Soil | place: USA: Michigan...
CTACCGGCGCTGCAAGGACATCCTGGCCGATCTCGGCGAAGCAGTTGAAGCGCTGGGCTACGCGCGCACCAAGCCCCGCGGCAAACTGCGCGTCGCGATGAACGTGTCGATCGGGCGCGCCGGGCTGATTCCCAACCTCGCCGATTTCGAGGAGCGCTACCCCGACATCCGGCTCGAACTGTCGATGAGCGAGCGCAACATCGGGCTGATCGAGGAAGGCATCGATTGCGCGATCCGCATGGGCGAACTGGAAGACTCCAACCTCGTTGCGCGCAAGCTGGGTTACTTCAGCAACGTGCTGTGCGCCTCGCCGGCTTATCTGGCGCGGCACGGCACGCCGACCTGCCTCGAGGATCTGAAGCAGCACCAATGCATCAATTACGTGTATCCCACCAACGGCCGCGCCTATCAGTGGCAATTCGATTCGCCGAACGGCCCCGTCGCACTGGACATCGATGCGCACCTGCTGATCAATGACGGCGAATCGGTGATCCAGGCGGCGATGGCGGGCCTCGGGATCATCCAGGTGCCGCACTGGCTGGCCGCGGGTCCCATCGGCCACGGCAAGTTGCGGGTCATCATGGAAGACACCATCTCGGCCGGCTCGCCGGTGTGGATCGTGTACCCTCAAAAGAAGCACCTGTCGGCGCGCGTACACGCCTTCATCGAATGGATCCAGGAAGTATTCCGACGCGACAACCTGCCGGCCTGTCGGCGTACCGCCGAGGCAGGGCACATCCTCGGCAACGCGCTCGCCGAGTCGGGGCAGATCGATTCCGTCGACGAGGTTTTGCCGCGCCGGGAGCAGCCCGTCGAGGCGTGAACCCGTTTACCGGGGTGCTTTGCGCAACCGCAGCTTCGACACGTCCGGCGCGACCAGCGGGTGCGACGGGCTCCCATGCACTTCGCCGAAGCGTCGCCCCGCATTCCAGTCGTCGGTGGCGGCCTGGATTTCTTCCGGCGTGCGCGCGACGAAATTCCACCACAACAGGATTTCCTCGCCGAACGGCGGGCCACCGATCAGCACGAAATGGGTTGCATCTTCGCTGCGTAGCCTGGTGCTGTCGCGTCCGGCGCCCAGATAGGCCATCGCCTCCTGCGTGAAGGTTTCGCCGTCCACCTCGACCGCTCCGGCCAGAGGCAGCAACGCGTATTCGAACGCGGGTTCCAACGGCATCTGGATGCCCGCACCCGGCGCCGCGGTGATATCCATGCCGACCAATGGTGAGAACACCTCGACCGGCGAGGTTGCCCCGAAGGCGCTGCCCGCCAACAGCGTGACGCGATAGCCGTCGCGCTCGATCACCGGGAGATCCGGATAATTGCGGAACGACGGCGCACCGTGGCGATGCGCTTCGTCCAGCGCGATCCACAATTGCACCGCGTGCAGGCGCCCGCTTCGGCCTTCGATGGAATCCTCGGCGTGCGAGATGCCGCGCCCGGCACTCATGAGGTTGACCTGCCCGGGACGGATGGTTTGCTCATTGCCCAGACTGTCGCGATGGACGACTTCGCCGTCGATCATCCAGGTGAAGGTTTGCAGGCCGATGTGCGGGTGCGGGCCGACGCTCAAACCGTGGCCGGCCTCGAAATCGAGTGGCCCCAGGTGATCGAGGAAGCACCATGCGCCTACCATGCGGCGCTCGCGGTGCGGCAGCGCGCGACGCGCGTACAGCCCGTCGCCAACTTCGGCGCTGCGGATTTCAATGCGTTCAGGCGGCAACGCCCAGCGCCTCGATGATCAGGTTTTCGACGGCCGCGAGATCGGGAATCCAGGCCGGCTCGCCGTGCACGCGAACCTGCTCGCGCACGCCGGTCGGCAACGCACCGGCGTCTTCGTCGGGAGCCAGCATCTCTTCCGAGATCAGCGTGAGCCGCGGGAAGCCCTGCGTCAGGACGCCGAAGTACGGCAAGCGCGCATGTCCATTCAACGCCTTGAGAATCGCCACGCGTGTGTTTTCAGCAGGGTTGTCCGAAGCCACGCCCGCCATCGCGGAAAACGCCAGCACCGGCAGGCCCCAGCCTCGCCAGGCCAGGCGCCCGAGCAACCAGGACGGCGCGCCCGCGACCGGGGTTGGCTGGGCGAAGGTGATCACCTCGGCCATGGTGGTGTTGGGCACCAGCACCCGCCCGCTCGTCACCGGCAATATGACGCCGCGGATTTCGCGTGGCAGGGCTTCAGCCGTGTTCATGGATTGCCTCCTTGATGCCGGACCGGACGGGACCGTTCGCGACGGCCTTCGGCTTGCCAACCCCTCCGGCGAACCAGGATTCGGGGGGTTCGGCATCTGCCCGTAGTGGCGCGATGGTTTCCATCGGCACCAGTTCCAGCCCCGCGAACGCATCGGACAGTACCGGTTCGGGCGATTTGCGTGCATTGCCGCCGGCGGCCGGAACATGGACAGCATCGGGATCGACCAGCGCCCAATCATCCAGCGGCGGCAAACTGGCGAGCACGTCGGCATCGTCGTTGACTGCCGCAACGGGCATGATGGCCGGTGCAACATCGGGCTGCTGCGCCTTCTCCGCTGCGATCCCATCATCTGGTTGCGCGCGCGATACCGCGTTACCCGAGACCTCCCGCCAAACTTCCGGCGAACCGGACGGCTCGGACGCACCCGGTTCCGCAAGCCTAGCATCGATCATGGCCGACAGCGCTTCGGTATCGACATCGAGGGAGGATTCCGCATCGAAGTCGAGCGCGACCGGCTCCGCCGCTGTCTGCGAAGGAGCCGCTTCCGGCGGTGTGGCGGTAACGAGCGTTGTTTCGTCGGGCCGTTGCGGGGTCGGCTCGAACGCTACCGAAGGTTCGGCAACCGCGACCGGTTCCGAAACCTCCGGCGTCAAAACGCCGATATTCGCCGCGGTGTCCGCTACCGCTGGCGAAAGGACCTCGTCATCGTATACGGGAGCGGATTTCGACTCGGCGCCAAAATCGACGGTCATGGTTTCGATCTCCTCCGGCGACAGCGGGCGCTCGACTACCGCGCTTGCTGGAGACGCGGCCAATGCAACCACCGGCGCAACGGTCTCGACTTGGGCCATCGGCACGGGCAGCGACAGGTTTTCCGGACGCGGCGGATCCACGTCGCGGCTGCCGCGCAGCTTGGCCACCAGATGCCGCAACCAGCGTGCGCGTTCCCAACCTTCCAGCGACTGCGAGATTTCGGGATCGTTGTACACCACGGCAATGCCCGCGGCATGCAACTTCGTTTCGACATCGTCCAGCCAGTCGCCGCCATCCAGATTGACCAGCGCCGCCGTGGCACCCGCGGAAAGCTGGCGTGACGCATCGAATTCAGCGGCGGGCGCCGCGTACACGATGTCGGCATGGTCAACCATTGCTTCGCGCACGTGCGCAACCGCGGCTTCGTCGCCGAATACGAGCGCGATGCGCGGCAATGCTCCCATCGCTTGGTCAGGCATGGTGCGCCTCCAGCATTTCATTGACGTGTCGCAGCAGGTCGGCTTCGCTGTACGGCTTGCCGAGGTAACGCTCCACCCCTATTTCGAACGCGCGTTGGCGGTGTTTTTCGCCGGTGCGCGAGGTGATCATGATGATCGGAACGTGGCGGAAGCGCACGTCGTTCTTCATGTGCGTGGCCAGCTCGTAGCCGTCCATTCGCGGCATCTCGATGTCGAGCAGCATCACGTCCGGCACGCGCTCCTGCAATTGCTCCAGCGCATCCACTCCGTCCTTCGCGGTGACGACTTCCAGTTGCTCGCGCTCCAGCACGCGGGTGGTGACCTTGCGCATCGTGATGGAATCGTCGACCACCATCACCAGGCGCAAGCCTGCCTCGTCCGCACGCGGCGCTGCCATTGGCGAGGCCGGTTCCGCCGCCGTCTGATCGACCAAATCGGCTGTCATGATGGCGGCAGCCGATTGCTTCGCGACGAAGTGACGCACCAGCGGCGCAAGATCCAGGATCAGCATCACCGAGCCATCGCCCATGATGGTGGCGCCGAACATGCCCGGCACGTTGCTGATCTGCGGCCCCACCGGCTTGACCACGATTTCGCGCGAACCGATCACCATGTCGATGTGGACCGCCGCGCGCAGGTCGCCCGCGCGCACCATCAAAAGCGGCAGTTGCCCGGTGCTGTCCTCGGTTGCGTATGACGTGCTCAAGCCGAGCAGTTCGGACAATTGATGCAACTGGTATTGCTCGCCTGCATATTCGATCGTGCGATCGCCGCCGGCCATGCGCGCAGCCATTTCCTCGCGCGGAATGCGCGAGACGGCCTGCACCGAGGTCATCGGCACCGCGAAGGTGGTGTCGCCTGCGCGCACCGTGATCGCCTGCGTCACCGCGAGGGTGAACGGCAAACGGATGTTGAAGGTGGTGCCATGGCCGCGCTCGGATTCGATCGTGAGCGAACCACCCAGTTGCCGGATCTCGTTGGCGACCACGTCCATGCCGACGCCGCGCCCCGACAACTGGCTGACTTCGCTGGCCGTCGAGAAGCCGGTTTGCAGCACGAAATTGAACAGTTCGGCGTCCGAAACCGGCACATCGGGTTGCAGCAGGCCACGCTCGATCGCCTTGGCGCGGATCGCGTCGCGATCGAAACCGGCGCCGTCATCGGACACGCGCACCAGCACCTCGGTGCCTTGCCGGCCGACGTGGATGGTGACGGTGCCTTCCATCGGCTTGCCGAGCGCGACGCGCTGGGCCGGATCCTCGATGCCGTGGCTCAGCGCGTTGCGCAGCATGTGCTCGAACGGTGCCTTCATGCGTTCCAGCACGCTGCGGTCCATTTCGCCCTGCGCGCCCTCCACGCGCAACTGCGCACGCTTGCCGAGTTCGTCGGCGGCGCCGCGCAAGGTGCGGCGCAGGTTAGGCACCATCGACTCGAACGGCACCATGCGCGTGCGCATCAGGCCATCCTGCAAATCGGAGTTGACCCGCGACTGTTGCAGCAACAAGGTCTCGGACTGGCGCGTCTGGTCGTCCAGGATGTCCTGGATCGAAGCCAGGTCCGACACCGATTCGGCCAGTGCCCGCGAATACTGTTGCAGGTTGGAGAAGCGGTCGAGTTCCAGCGGATCGAATGCCGCGCCTTCACCGGCTTCGTTCTCGCGCTGGTAGCGCGACAGGATCTGGGTTTCGGTTTCGATTTCGAGCTTGCGCAACTGTTCGCGCAGGCGCGCTACGGTCTGGTTGAGCTCCACCAGGTTGAAGCGGAAGTTGCCGACCTGCTGTTCCAGGCGTGCGCGGTAGATCGAGGCTTCACCCGCGGCGTTGACCAGTGAATCCAAAAGGTCCGAACGCACGCGGATCATTTCCGCCGGCGCTTGCACTTCAGTCTCGACCAGTTGCGGTGCAGGACGCGGTGGTGGCGCCGGTTCCGCAGGCACCTTGGCCTTGGTGCCCGTCGGCCGGCCTTTGGCGAGTGCGTCGAAACGTTCGATCGCATTGACGGGCGTCGCGATTGCACGGCCCTGTTCGACGCGTTCAACCATGTCATGCAGGCGGTCGAAGGCGCGCTCCAGCGAATCCACCTCAATGGGCTCGAGCGCACGTTTGCGGTCGACGATTTTTTCCAGCAGCGTCTCCATCGCATGGGCCAGGTCGCCCACCGCGGCGATTCCGACCACGCGCGCGCCGCCCTTGAGGGTGTGGAGGTTGCGTTGCAGGCCGCGCACGCACTCGATGTCGTCCGACGCGTTGCGGAGGGTGGCGATCAGGCTGTCACTGGCATCCAGCAACTCGCCGCCTTCCTCGGTGAACAGGCTGACGAGTTCGGGGTCGAGCCCCGGGATGTCGAGCGCGCCCTCGGGCTGCGGATCGTCCGGGAATGCCGGCAACGCCGCGGCCGCGATATCGTGCTCGGCCTGCACACGTGCAGCGGCGATGCGCTTGGTTTCGGCCTTCTCGGCCGCGACGCGTTCGCGCTCGGCCTGCTCCGCAGCCAGCCGTTCCTGCTCGGCCTTTTCGGCAGCCTGGCGTCGCTGCTCCGCTTGTTCCGCCGCAACGCGCGCGGCCTCGGCCTGCTCGGCTGCGATGCGTTCCTGCTCCGCTTGTTCCGCAGCCAGGCGCTCGCGCTCGGCCTGCTCTGCAGCGGCACGTTCGGCTTCGGCCTGTTCGGCCGCAAGACGTTCCCGCTCCGCTTGTTCTGCGGCGAGGCGCTCGGCCTTGGCCTGCTCTTCCGCGATGCGCTCGCGTTCGGCTTGTTCCGCGGCCAGACGTTCGGACTCGGCCTGTTCGGCTGCCAGACGCTCCCGCTCCGCTTGTTCCGCAGCCGCGCGATCCTGTTCCGCTTTCTCCGCGGCGAGACGTTCGGCTTCGGCCTGTCCGGCTGCAATGCACGCCTGTTCCGCCGCAAGGCGTTCGGCTTCGGCCCGCTCCACGGCCAGACGTTCCTGTTCGGCCCTTTCTGCAACAAGGCGTTCCTGTTCCGCTTTCTCCGCGGCGAGCCGTTGGGCCTCCTCGCGTGCGACGAGGGCGTCGGCATCGTCCTCGGTCGGCAAGGTGGAGTTCGCCGCCAGACCGACGGCTGCCACCCCTTCTTCCGGCTCTTCTTCGAAAGCCTGCGGCGCGACGGCTTCGCCGGCGACATCCGTCGCAGCCGCGCGCGACGCGCCGAACGGCGCGGCCTCGGGCCAGCGGTCACGGAGCGATTCCAATCGCTCGGTCAAGGCGGTTACATCCGGCACATCGGGGACCGGCGCATCGAACTGCGCCATCACGTGTTCGGTCATCGCCACGGCATCGCGCACGGCATCGCAGCCTTCGCGATCGAGCGGTGCGTCCGCGCTGCGCACGCGGCGCACCCAGACTTCCATGGGCGCCAGCATGCCGGCAAGCGATTCGATGCCGACCATCGCGACGGCACCGTGCAAGGTGTGCACTGAACGCATCACTTCGTCGTCCACCGGAATGTTGTGGTCGACGTCGCGCGCGAGATAGGCGCGCATGTTGTCCAGGTGCTGCCCGACTTCGGTGCGCAGGACGTCGAGCAGAATAGGGTCAACGATCGGCAGGCCGGTTTCCGGCGAGGTGATGACGTGATCCGGCGTGAAAACGGGCGTTATCGCGGCCGTTTCGGTTTCGGCCAGCGGCACCCAGCGGCGTACCTTGCGCACCGTCTTGCGGTAACCCTGGATGAAATCGGCGATGCGCGCCGGTTCGCCCGCGACGAGCTTGTCGGCGGCCTGCATGATCGCGTCGAGCGGAGGATCCAGCGCAACCGGCTTGCCTTGCAGGCCGGCGTGCAACTTGGGCAGCGTCGCGATCGCAGCATCCACGACGTCCTGCACGTTCTGGTCGGGCTGGATGGTGCGATCGAGCACCCGGTTGAGCATGTTCTCGATCTTCCAACTGAATTCGCCCAGTGCCGCCGCGCCGACCAGGCGGCCGGAACCCTTCAGCGTGTGGAACGAACGTCGCACGTTCTTGAGCGTGTCGAGGTCTTCCGGACTGGCCTTCCACGCCGGCAGGTTGACGTTGATGTTGGCGATTTCCTCGCCCACTTCCTCGACGAAAACTTCGCGGATTTCCTCGTCGATGCCCGCGGCGTCCTGAAAGGCCGTGTCGACCGGCGCGGCGGCGGCGCCATCGGCCGGTTCCAGCACTTCTTCCTCGACCTCGATCCACTTGCCGGCACCGACGCCGGGCATGCCTTCCGCTTCGTTCGCGGCCGCGACCGGAATGTCCACCGCGATCGGCACGCCCCTGGCAATCGGTTCCACGGGCGCGGCAACGCCTTCCGCGGCGTGGGCAGTTTCATCGAGCAACGGTTCGGTCGCAGCGCGACGCTCGGGGACCGGCCAGTAATGCAGGGTTTCGAGGCTGTGCTGCGCGGCGTCGAGAATGCGATGATCGCTTGCGCTCGAGTCGCGCCCGATTTCGAGGTAATACTCGACGCTGGCCATCGCATCGGCCAGCGTGTCCATTTCGTCGACCGTCGGTACCTTGCGGTCGGCGATCAGTTCGTTGCCGACATAGCGGTCGATACCGTCGACCAGTTCCGCAGGACGTTCCAGATTGAGGATGCGCAGCGCGCCCGAAACCTCGGCCAACAGCTTGGGCACATCGGCAAGTTGCGCGTGCGACCACGACGATTCGATGAACGCGGTGATGTGTTCCTTGACCCTGCCGAGGTTGGTGCCAGCCTCGCGCATCAGCGTGCGCATGATCTTGCGCGCTTCGCTGGAAGGCAGCGCGTCGCCCGATGAATCGACGGCGCCCAGGTATTCGATGTGTTCGTCCAGCGAGGCGTCCACGTACAGCAGTGCGCTGGCGACATCCAGGATGGTTTCGGGTTTCGCCTCGCGCTTGCCGTCGATGACCTCGACGACCACCTTGCGCTGCTCGCCGATCATCCTTGCCGGCGCTTCCAGCCCCAGCACGCCCAGCGTGTCGCCGACGCGGTGGAGCGTGTCGACCTGCGGTGCCAGTTGTTGCGGATTGCGGTCTTCCCGGCGCAGGAAGATGTCCAGCCCTTCCTTGACGCGCAACAGGTCTTCGCGCACGGCCTTGGCGACGGTGTCGAGCAACGCGCGGTTGCGCCCCGACATCGCCGCGCGCGCGCGTTCGAGTTCTTCCGGCGACGGCACCATGCGATCGAGCGCGAAGCATTGCGCGATCGTTTCGGTGCGGCCCGGGCCCGGCGTCGCGTTGGCCACCGAAAACAGCAGGCCGCGCACGAGCTCGCTCGCATCCTCGTCGCCGCAGACCTCTTCGCCCTGGTCCTGCATGTGGCGGATGGTGCGATCGAGATGCCCGAACTGCTGGCGCAAGCCGGCGAGGTGATGATCCAGACGGCCCTGCTGCAAGGCGTCCAGCACGCCGGCGGCCACCCACCAGAGGCGGCGCGCGGCTTCGGCATGGCAGACCGCGCGCAGTTCGTCCATGCAATCGCGCATCTCGGCGAAATTGGGTTGCTTGCCCTGGGTCCAAGCCAGCAACTGCACCTGGAAACGCGCACGGATCTGGTTCGTGCGCTGGCGCAGGTCGGCGAACGGATACGCCACCCGCGCGCCTGCCGCGTCCGGCGGCAGCGGGCGATCGATGTCCGGATGGAACAATACGCGCTGGTCGACTGCTTCGGCACCGCGCGCGTCACGCAATTCGTTGAGCAGGGGCAACAGGACAATGGGGATGTCCTTGTGGCCGATCTCGATCAGGTCGAGATAATCGGGCAGTTGCACGACGCTGCGCATCAGCGCGCCCAGCGCCTCGTCGCGGTCGGCGACCTGGCCGTCCAGCACCGATTGCGCCAGGTGCTCCATTTCCTGGTCGAGCTCCGCGGCACCGTACAGCTCGACCATGCGCAAGGTGCCGAGCACCTGGTGCAGCAGGCCGACGCAGCTTTGCATCAAGCGGGCGTCTTCGGGATCTTCGGCGTAGGCTTCCAGCGCCTGGCGCGTTTCCGACAGAAGCTCGTCGATCTGCGGCTTGACCCAACCCAGGGTCGAGAAGTCGGTGTGTTCTTCGAGTTGCATCGTCGATTTCCGCGCGCTGCCACGAGCCTCCCGCTCCACGACCACTTCAGGCGCGACCGCGGCCACGCCGGCTTCGCCGGTTGCCGTGGTCATCATGTCGTCGCCTGCGGTCATGGTCCCTCCCGCCGCTTATGCCGGCAGCTTGAAGTCGGCCACCGAGCGGCGCAGCTCCTGTGCGAGTTGCGCGAGGTTGCCGATCGATTCCGCGGTCTGGTTCGCGCCCACCGACGTCTGCGCGGTGATCTGCTGAATCGAACTCATCGTCGAGGAGATGTTGGTGGCCGCGGCGGACTGCTGCTTGGCCGCGCTGGAGATGCCCTGAATCAACCCTGCAAGGTTGTTCGACACCTTTTCGATCTCGCCCAGCGCGGTGCCGGCGTCCTCGGCCAGGCGCGCACCGTTCACCACCTGCGTGGTGGTCTGTTCCATCGAGCTGACCGCTTCGACCGTATCCGACTGAATGGTCTGCACCAGCGTTTCGATTCGCTTGGTGGCGCCGGTCGCGCGTTCGGCGAGTCGCTGCACCTCGTCCGCGACCACCGCGAACCCGCGGCCCGCCTCGCCGGCCGAGGCCGCCTGGATCGCCGCGTTCAGGGCCAGAATGTTGGTCTGCTCGGCGATGTCGTTGATGAGCTCGACGATCGAACCGATTTCCTGGGAGGACTCGCCGAGGCGCTTGATGCGCTTGGACGTCTCCTGGATCTGCTCGCGGATCGAATCCATGCCCGAGATCGTCTGGCGCACGATCTGCGCGCCGTTGGACGCGATCTGCACCGAACGCTGCGCCACTTCCGCGCTGTCGGCGGAGTTGCGCGACACCTGGTCGATGGACACTGCCATCTCGTTGATCTTGGCCGAGGCCGAGGTGATCTGTTCGGCCTGCTGGTTGGCAGCATCCGCCAGGTGCTTGGCGGTAGCCTGGGTTTCCTGTGCCGCGGAAGACACCCGCACGGCCGTCTCGTTGATCGTGGTCACCAACGAACGCAGCGCCTCGACCGCGAAATTCACCGAGTCCGCGATCGCGCCGGTGATGTCCTCTGTCACGGTGGCCTTTACCGTCAGGTCGCCTTCGGCGAGCGTGCCCATTTCATCCAGCAAGCGCATGATCGCCTGCTGGTTGCGTTCGTTGAGGCTGCGGCTTTCCGCGGAGCGCTTGCGCTCGGTGCGGATGAAGTTGAGCGCCAGCACCACGGCCAGCACCGCCGCAGCCAATGCGCCAAGCAAACCCCACCACACGTTCGGGAAGGGTCGGGTCTGCGGCAACTTGCCGAGCGCGTTGGAAACACTGTTGGCCTTCAGCAGCACGTCCTGCGAATCGACCGACGCCTGGGTGGCGGCGTTCTTCACCGTCACCAGCGTCGGCGCGGCCGCGATCACCTTCTGCACCGGCGCTTCCAGTCCGGCCCATGACTTCTGCACGTCGGCGAGAATCCTGTCGGATTCGCCCGAGGAACTGGCGGCCAACTGCTTCAGGGTTTCGCCATAGTTGGTGGAGTCGAGCGCGAGGCCGTTCGCCGCCGAGTCGGAATCGGCCCCGCCCTGCAACACGTCGCCCACGCGACGGATCAGGCGGTCACCCGAAACCATCAGTTGCGACGCGGTGTAGATGCCGGAAGCCGAACCCTTGGACTGCAGGATGTTGATGACCTGGTTGATCTTGGAGTTGAGGTCCGGCATCTGCTGGTTGAAGGTGGCCGCCTGCGAGGCCGAATCCAGCACCGCATCCTTGTTGGCCTCGATCTTGCCGAGGTCGGCATTCAACTGGTTCCACGATTTGGTCAACGCGGCCATGGGCTCGCGCACGCCGATCGCGTCGTTGTAGGCAGGCAGGCCGTTCGCGGAATCGCCCTGGTCGAGGTGATTGACCGCCGCGGCGATGGCCGCGCGGGTGCTGGTCAATTCCTTGAAGGCGTCGATGTTGCCGTTGGCGGCCTGCAGTGCGAAGTTCGCCACCTGCTGCGAGTTCACCTGGATCTGGGTGGTGAGCTGCGCCGCGGCACGGTCCTGGCTGTCGTGCCGGTTCAGCAGGAAGAAGTCCGCGCCGGCGAGGATGATCGCCAGCAGCAGCAGGATGATCAGCCAGGTTTGCAGGGACGCGCCCTTGCGTGCCGCACCGGAGTTTGCACTCATGATTCCCACCTCGTTGCCATGTTTGTCGCTTGCATGTTCGTTGCTCCCTGCCAGGAGCCGTGAGCTGATCCGGAGCGGCTGTTGTTGAAAGTCAGGCCACGGAGCTCCTGGCCATGGATGGCGGCTTTGGCCGTTCCAGTGTTCATCGTCTGCAACTCCTCCAATACCACACCAACGAAACCGCGATCAGCAACCATCGCCCCGTCAAAGCGCCGCGTGCTGGAACTCGGGCGCACGCGTCAGCTCCACCATACTGAAGCGGCCCAGCCGCACCGGGCCCATCGTCACGTTTTCGGTAACGAAGCGCGCCAGCCGCGCATCGGCCTCGCCCTCCGCATCCACGCGATCGGCGTCCGTGAGGTTGCGCTGGCCGAGCAGCTCATCCACAAGCAGGCCGACGTTGCCGCCGCTTTGTTTCACCACCAGCACGCGTGCGCGCCCGGTGACATGGGTGCGCTGTTCGAACAGGAACTGTTTCAGGTCCACCAGCGCGATCAGGTTGCCGCGCACATTGGCGACGCCCAGCAACCACGGACGGGTGGACGGGATGCTGGTGACGGGCGGTGGCGACATCAGGATTTCGCTGACCTCGTCGATGCCGCTGACGAAGTGGTGCTCGCCGACGCGGAAACCGAGCGCGCGCCACAGGCCAGGCGCTTCGATCTGCTCCGGCACGCCCGGATCATGCGCGAGACTGCGACGTTCGTAGTCGGCCAGAAGCGCATACGCGCCGGCCGGCTGCATCGATTCCGAAGCGCCCGCCGCGGCCGCAGCATGCGCGGCGTGTACATGCCGCGCGTCGTTGCGATGGCCGTGTTTCTCGGGGGGACGCTTCTTGTTCATCGTTCCTCAGCCCTGCGCGGAAAG
>Ga0157370_10006886_pt1 | contig 12442 bp, 6 predicted proteins | sample C35metaG_FD_113463 | JGI IMG/M metagenome (GOLD analysis project Ga0157370, IMG submission 113463) | Corn rhizosphere microbial communities from Kellogg Biological Station, Michigan, USA - C3-5 metaG | ecosystem: Host-associated > Plants > Roots > Rhizosphere > Soil | place: USA: Michigan...
TGCACCGCGTCATGACATCGGACCAGCCATTCACATTCGAATCCACCACCAACAGCGACCTGGAAATTGCCCGCACGTTTGTACGTCAAGGCAACCTCGCCGAAGCAGAGCGCGTTTACCGGCAAGTTGCGGCCGCCCAACCCGATCAGGTCGAAGCCCTTCGGTTTCTCGCCAATGCTGCGTTGTCGCGCGGTGCCCCCGGGGAAGCGGTAGCCATGCTCAGCCGCGCAGCACAGGCCAATCGCAACGACATCTGGGTGTTGCTGGAGCTCGGGGTTGCCTACCGCAGCGCGCAACGCATGGATGAGGCGCGCTCGGTATTTGAACGGGCCCTGGAAACCAGCCAAGGCCGAAATACCACGGCACGCCTGTTGCTCGCCAACGTATACGAACTGGACGATCGGCCCGAAATGGCTTTGCTGCAATATTTCCGTGCCATCCTCGATGCCCAGGCCAACGGACAGTGGCTGAACGACTCGACGACGGAACCCGGTTTGCGTCAGCTTGTGAAACATGCCATCCAATACGTCGATGCGGGCCGACACGACCTGTTTGGACGTGCCTTGGAACCCTTCCGTCGCGGCATCAATGCGGCGCGACTCGGTCGTATCGATACCGCATTGGCAATCTACCTGCATCAATCGGGCGAGACACCGGCTGATCCTCGTCAGAGGCCGACATTTCTCTACATTCCCGATCCCGGCGCGATCTGCTTTCCTGACACCTCCGGGTTCGGCTGGTTGGCCGGGTGGTCAGCTCGCGCCTCGTCTCTCGATGACGAAGCGCTCGCCTGCATCGACAACGTAATGGAAGAACCCACCGATCCGGCGCCCTTCAGCCTGAGCGCGATGACGGGCGCGCTGGGCGCCGACAACACGTCCGGCGGAGAACGGCGAATCCTCTTTTATCAACGCGGGATCGTCCAGGACACGATTCGCGCCCAAGCTCCGCAATTGTTCGAGCTGCTCGCTTCAGCGCCGCTCGCACGTATCCAGAATTACGCGCCCAACGTGGAAATCCTGTTGTTGCACCCTGGCTTCAGCACACCAGCTCGCCGCGGGCGTACCAACGCCTTCTGCATGATCGTCGTTGGCTTCGAAGGAAGTGCACCCCTACAGGTCACGGTCGGCGGCGAATCCCGGCAACTGCAGGCAGGCCAAGCCTTGGCGTTCGATCCCAGCTTCGGGTTCGAATACGCCGCGATCGGCGATGTACCTTCGCGCGCACTTGTTCTCGAGGTTTGGAATCCGGGCATCTCGCCGTTGGAACGCGACGCCTTGAGCGCGTTGACCGCCGCGGTCGTGGATTTCGACTCACGGCTGCAGGAGCTTGCCTGAGCGCAGTGACATGGCAACGCCCAGCCCAGACCTCCGCGCGGCTCGCGACCTCTCCCACTACGTGCAATGTTTCGATGGCGCGCTGGAACCTGATTTCTGCCAGCGGATGATCGAATCGTTCAACCGTCTTTCGCGCTTTCATGCCCGCAGTGGCCGGGGCGTCACGACGCAGCTTGAGGAAAGCGCGTGGACGGAACTCAATATGACCAAGGTGGCTGAGGCCTCGTTCGAGACGTTTTTCCGCGAACAGACCATGCGTTATCTTGCCCTCTACAACGAGCGCGTGGCACTGACGCTGCCCATTCCACCGCGTAATCGCCTTGAAAACTTGCGTATCAAACGCTACTCCGTCGAGGCGGGCGACCGGTTCCAGCCCCATTTCGATTCCCTTGATTATTGCTCCAATCGTTACATGGTATTCCTGTGGTACCTCAACGATGTCAGTGAAGGCGGAGAAACGGAGTTCTGCGATCTTGGGCTGCGAATCAAGGCACGGCAGGGGCGTTTGCTGATGTTTCCCCCGTACTGGATGTTTCAACACGCAGGATTGCCACCGCGCTCCAACGACAAATACATGGTTTCCACTTACCTGCTGTTCTGAGGCATCCCAACGAGCCCGAGGAAGAAGAAATGGTGGTTTCGCGTCTGCATGGGCTGAGCATGGATGCCGCACGCCAGGTGATGGCGACCGCCCAGGCGATCGAAACGGGTGGCTCCGATCTGGCCGCTGCGAGACTTGAGCCGTTGCTGGCTTCCCACCCCGACCACCCCGAAGTGCTGCGTCTGCATGCAGGGATCCAGAACCTTCGTGGCGATTATTCCGGTGCGGTCGCTTCCATGAAGCGTGCGCTTGCCGGACGTCCACAGGATCCGCTGTACTACAACACCTTGGGCGCGATCCTCGGGCAGGCGGGGGAGTTCGATCCGGCGATCGACGCGCTGCAACACGCCTGCGAATTGCAACCTGACCTTGCGATCGCCTGGTTCAATCTCGGAGTAATGCTGACGCGCTGCATGCGTCGCACGGAAGCGACGGAGGTACTGCGACGCGCCGTGCAACTCGATCCAGGTTACACGCCGGCACGCGTGCTGTTGGGGGACATGCTACGGACGGAAGATCGCATCGGCGACGCTGCCACGCAGTATCGTGAAGTCATCGCCGAGCAACCCTGGAGCGGCATGGCCTGGTGGGGCCTGGCCGACCTCAAGACCCTGCGTTTTTCCCAGGGCGACATCGAACAAATGCGCCTCGCGATGCGGGACAACCGCGCCAACGACAACGACAAGATCGCCATGGGCCTCGCGTTGGCGAAAGCCCTTGACGACGAAGGCCGCTACCCCGAATCACTGGCCGCATTGGAACGGGCACACGGCGTCGCGCGTCACAGAAGGATTTGGGACGCCAAGGCTTTCAGCGACGGCATATCGACGATCCTCCATGCGTACGACCCCCCGCCTGCCCCTTCGCCGGATGCCGCTGCCGGTCGCGGCGTCATCTTCATCGCCAGCTTGCCGCGTTCGGGCTCCACTCTGATCGAACAGATTCTCGCGTCGCATTCATTGGTCGAAGGTCCCGGCGAATTACCGGACCTCCCGGCCGTCCTTACCGAAGAATCGCATCGCCGAGGGGTTCCATATCCGATCTGGACTCGGGACATGCAGCCGGCGGATTGGCAGCGACTCGGCGAACGCTATCTCCAACGCACCTCGTATTGGCGCGAACGCCGACCGGTGTTCACCGATAAATTGCCCGTCAACTGGTACTACATCGGCGCCATACGGGCGATGTTGCCCGCCGCAAAAATCGTCTGCTGCCGCCGTGACCCGCTGGAAACCTGTTTCTCGTGCTACCGCCAGCATCTCGAAAACAACGAATATGCGCGTACGTTCGGTGATCTCGCGGCCTACTGGCGCGACTTCGATCGCAGCGTGCGGAAGTGGCATTCCCTGCACCCTTGCCATATCCGCGAACAGATCTACGAGGATTTGATCGCCCAACCGGAATCGGCCATCCGCGCGTTGCTGGAATTTTGTGGTCTGCCATTCGAGGAGAGTTGTCTGCACTTCCACGAAACCAGGCGCGATGTGAGTACACCGAGCGCCATGCAGGTACGTCAACCGCTGCGCACCGATACAGCCCGTGCGGCTCGTTACGGAGCGCTGCTTGATCCATTGCGCGCAGCGCTGGGCTTGCAACCGTTTTCCGGGTAAGCGATGCTCCCCGGCCCGCAATCCGAACAAGCCCGGCTGGATCTGGCGCGCGGTCTGATGCTGCGCGGCGAACTTGCCAAAGCCGAATCCGCAATCTTGCAGGCACTGCAAGAACACCCTCGCTCCTTCGACTTGCGCCGCATCCTTGCCGGTGTCTATCTCCGGACTTGTCGGCAGTCCAACGCCGAATCGCTGCTGACGGAGTTGCTGGCCGAGCGGCCCGGCGACATCGGGGCGGCGTTCACCCTCGCGCGGGACCTCATCGGGCAATGTCGAAGCAATGCGGCGGCCGCAGTCATGTGCACTTGTTTCGAGCACGCGCGCCTCGATGCGGAATTGGTCATCCAGGCGGTCGAGCTCCTGGACACCTGCGGACGCGAACGCGATGCCGAGGTGATCGTCCAGCGCGCAATCAAGCTTGGCATGGATGATCCACGTTTGCATGCGTATGCGGGAATGCTGGAAATCCAACTGGGTGAATTCCAGCGCGCAAGAAAGCATTACCTATTCGCACTCGAACACGCTCCGCAAGCCTGCGAGTGGCACATCCCGCACGGCCTTGCCTTGATGCAGCGCTATCGCGACGCGCAGCACCCCGATTTTGCGCGTTTTACCTATCTCCTGAAGCAGGGCGACCTCAGCGACAAGGCACGCTCGACCCTCTTGTTCGCATTGGCCAAGGCCCATGATGACATCGGCGATTTCGCGCAGGCCGCGGCCTATTCGCGCCAGGCCAATTCGCTCGCCCACAAGCTGACGCAATGGTCGCGCAAGCAGTGGCGACGAGCGATCGAGGCGCGCCTGGACGCAAACCCGATCATTTCCAGGCTGGAACCGCAAACGGATTTCGTTCCCGTTTTCGTGGTGGGTGTTCCACGTTCAGGCACCACCTTGGTGTCCGAACTGCTTGCTCGCCGCCCGCGCGTATGCAATCGCGGCGAGTCTTCCTCGTTGCCGACGTTGGCGCAGCAGGCAAACCTCATCGGCAGCCCGGACCCTGCTGGATTGCAGCACGCCGCCAAGACCTTTGCGGCGCAACTGCGACAAGACGACGCAAGCACGATGCGCTGGTTCATCGACAAGCAACCGCTCAACTTCCGTTACGTCGATCTGATGCTGGCATTGTTCCCGAACGCAAGAGTCATACATTGCAGGCGCGATGCACGCGACACGGCCTTGTCCTTGTGGATGCAATCGTTTGACGAAGAAGTGCAGGGCTATGCCTACGGTTTCGACGATATTGCACTCGTAATGCGAGATTGCGAAAAACTCATGGCGCACTGGCGCAAATCCTGCGCGGGTTCGATCCGCGAGGTGCGGTACGAACGGCTGGTTGACTCGCCCGAAGAGGTAGTTTCCGAACTGGCGACGTGGCTGGAATTGCCACCCTCCGAAGCGCGTATCGCGACCGACCCTCCAACCTCCGGCATCAAGACAGCCAGCGCGTGGCAGGCGCGCCAGCCAGTGTATGCCCGCTCCATCGGGCGCTGGAGAAACTACCTCCAGTATCTCCCGGAGTTGTCAAAATTCGAACGAGGATGACCTGTGGCCGATACGGATCAACTTCATTCAGACGGAAACAGCATGTAAGTGGAAAGAATGAATTTTTCGCCCGAAATCGGCGGTCGTCCGGTGTGCTGATACATCCAGTACGGTGGAAACATCAGCAGGCGCCCCGCCTTCGGGGACACCTCCATGTCGAGGCCACTGAATCCGGTCTCGCCGCCTTTCGCGACGTCGTTGAGATACCAAAGAAAAACAAGATAACGGTTCGCGACCTCGCCAATCGAATCAAAATGCAGCTGGAACGCTTCCCCGGCATCCGGCAGATAGCGTTTGATTCGCAAAGGTGCGAGCAGGGTGGACTTGGGGATCGGTATTGCCAATCCCACGTCGTCGTTGTAGCGCGCCAGGGATTCATCGATCCTGCGGGAAAAAAAGTCCCTCAACGCCGCATCAGCCAGCGGCGTGATGTCCAGTTCGGTCCACGCGCTCGCGTCGAGACCAGCGCGCCAGCCGCGCTCTCGCTTGACATGACGTGCGGTTGCCTGCTTGAACGCCGCAATCATTTTTTCGCAAAACGAGAGTGGCAACGAGTCGTCATACCAGCGCACGTAGTGACGCAAGTCGGCCACTGTCGCTGCAGATGGACCGGTTCGTTCAGGCATCGTAACCCCAGTGACGCATGGCAGGTTCGAGCAGCGCCAAAACCGGTTCGAAATACTCACGATAGCGACGCCAGCGCCCAATCGAACTCGCGTACACCGGCTGTACGACCTGCGCATAACTCGGTGTACCGATGTAACCCTTGCGTTTGGCGTGTTCGCTGAATTGGCGCAAGGGTGCGGTATCGTTCAATTGCAGGAACGCGCCCAGTTGCTCGACATGCGCGTCGAAATCGCGTACGGCATCTTCGTAACGCCACTCGAACACCTGCGGCTTCAATATTTCGACGTGTTGGTTCCAGAACCGCGTCGCGGTCGCGTAGCCACTGGACAGCCTCGGCAGCGTCGAACACAAGGCGATATAGGCAGGCGCGTTGAAATTCTGGAGATAATTGCTGAACACGACATCGCATGGGTGGCGCACGACGAAGATCATCTTCGCGTTTGGGAAAAGACGCACCAGGAGCGGCAACCGCAGCATGGTCAGCGGATTCTTGTCCACCAATCGCTGGCCAGGTTGCAGTTGCACCAGTTGCGCGACCGACCGCCAGTAGGTGTCGCGCAACTGCTCGCATTGCGCGGAATCGAGTTCGCCGAGCTGTTCGGGATATTGCAGGTGCATCGCTTGCATCCGCTCGATCACGCGTTGCACGAAGGGTTGCTCATCCATCGACGCCATGCCGGGGTGCGCATCCAGCATCTGTTCCAGCATGGTGGTGCCGGAACGCGGAAAGCCGAGCACAAATATGGGCGAATCCTCCAGCTCGGGCGCGTCGACGGGTTTCCAGTTGCGGAATTCCCGTTCACTCACGGCGTAATTGGTGATGTTCATCGGGTTGGCGCTGGGTTCGATCAATTCCGGCACCAGCTGGACCGCGATTTTCATCTGGGATTCGTGTGCCAGTCGCAGGTATTCCATGCATGCCGAGGTGTCGTCCAGTTTGTCGCACAGCTTCGCCAACAGGAACCAGGTCATGACGTCCCGGCGCTCTGCACCAGGTTCCCCGAGCAGACTTTCGAGCAGTCTGCGCGCCTGTGCGGCATCCTTGCCGCGCGCGGCAATGACAGCGCGGGCTTCAAGGATTTCACCACGCAAATCCTGATCCTTTACCGATGCAGGGTCCGGCAATTGTTCAACCAGCGCACGCGCCTCGTCCACACGATTGAATCGCTCCAGCGTCACCACCAGCCGCACGCGCGCCATGTCGCTGCTTTGCGGGTCGTCCATTTGCTTGCGCAGCAACGCTTCGCCCTCCACGTTGCGCCCGATCCGCAGCAGCATTGCGGCCAATTCGACCCGCAGCGGGGCGTCGATCCTGCCTACCCACGATTTCCAATCCCCGAGAATTTGCCCGGCGCGATCTTCATCACCACATTCCAGGCACATCTGGCACCCAAAAACGCGAACTTCATAGTCCGTCGGATCAAGTTGAAATGCGCGCCATAGATGATCCCGAGCCGCGACCACACGTTTCCATTCAAGGTAAAGCAGCCCCATGTTGGCAACGAACTGTGGATTGTCAGGTTGCAGTTGCAGTGCCTTGGCGTACGCCTCTTCAGCTTCGCGCAACTCGCCATTTTGGCGTTTGGCAGTGCCGAGATTGTTCCAGTGCAGCGGATTGTCCGGAAATCGCGTAACCACTTCCTGGTATGTCGCGGCCGCCTCGCGCACACGCCGCTGCTGCAACTGGCTGTAACCCAGGACACTCCATGCCATTTCTTCGTCCGGATGCCGATCAAGACAGGCGCGCGCTTCGCGCTCGGCTTCCGAAAACTCCCCACGCTCGGCCTTTGCGACTATTTCCGCAAGCGGTGACCCTGAATTTTCGGACATCAAGACCGCCTTGCTTTCGGGTGGCAACAGTAAACTATACAGGTGGCCCGACCGCCTCGTTTCACCGCTTGAACAATATCCAGACGGCTCACCGCGCTGCCCTGGATCATCGATACTGCCCGTTGAAACCTTTCCATCCAGTCCTACCCCCTTTGGGGTCGCCTTTCAGATCGCATGTCAGTCTCCACCTCGACAATCGCGCAACAACTGGGTTCGGCAGCTCGCCTGATGCAAGCCGGGCAGTTCGCCCAGGCACGCCAATTCCTCGAATCTTTCGTGCGTGCAAATCCCGGTGTGGCACATGCGCATTGGTTGCTGGGTGGCGCGCTGCTGCACTGCGGCGATCCGGCAGGTGCCGAACGCGCGTTGCGCACCGCACTTCGACTCGAGCAAGGCAACACATCATCTCTCGCCCTGCTGGGAGAAGTGCTCTTCACGCAGGGGCGTTTGCCGGAAGCCGAAGCGGCCTTGCGTCAGGCGCTTGCGATCGATCCGCGGCACGCACCCGCAGTAATGAATCTGGCCCAGGTACTGCTGGCGCAACATCGCGCCGGCGAGGCCCACCAGTTGGCCGACAATTTCATCTGTACCGTACAAGCCACCCCCGCCTTGCTGTTGTTGCGTGCCCATGCGCTGTTGTCGATGGCTGACCATCCCGGCGCCATTCAAGCGTTCCGGCAGGCCATCTCGGCCGCTCCGGGCAATGGCTCGGCGCAAATCGGACTTGCGGCGGCGCTCGCTGACGACGGGCAACATGCTGCCGCCGAGGAAGTCATACGCAAGGCCATCGAGCACGGGGCCGATGGAGCACAATCGCATTTCGTTTTGGCGCGTGCCCTCCTCGGCCGGCGACACTTCGAAGAAGCCGAACAGGAATTTCGCGCGGCGATACGCCTGCGTGCGGATTACCTGGAAGCCCATGTGAATCTCGCGGAGACGTTGTGGATGCGCACCGGCGACTTTGCCGCCGTCGCCGCGCAGATTGACGCATCGCTGCAAACCGTTCCCACGCTGCTGCCGTTGCGCATCCTCAAGGCCAAACTGATGGAGGCCTCGGGCGACCCGGAGGCGGCGCTTGCGGAGCTCGATTCCACCCTTGCCCGGGCTGGGGACAGCCCCGCGTTGCACATTGCCATCTCGCAAACAGCCGTCAAGTTCGATGCTGCCCGAGCGTTGATTCACGCCGAACGCGCATGGAAAACGGCACCCGACAATCCGCTAATGCTGAGTACCTATGGCAACGCCCTGTTGGCGGCCGGTCATCCCGAACAGGCCGGGGCATTGGGCGACAAATTGCTTGCGATCAACCCGGATGACGGACTGGCACTGGCGTTGCAGGCCACGGCATGGCGGATGCTTGGCGATCCGCGCTATCGCGCGCGCTACGACTACGGCCAATTCGTGCGGCCGGGCATGATCGACACCCCGGATGGCTGGCCGAACCTGTCGGCGTACCTCGATGATCTCGCGCAAGGCTTGCTCAAGCTGCACGCATCGCGCGCGCACCCGATCGCACAATCCCTGCGCAACGGCACCCAGGCCGATCTCGCGCTGCAACACACCGACGACCCGGCGATCCGCGCATTCGCGCAAGCCATCGACGGGCCGATCCGGCGTTACATGCAAGCCGTTGGAACGGGCGAGGATCCCTTGCGTCGGCGCAATACCGGCCGCTACAAGCTCAAGGGCATCTGGTCGGTACGACTGCGCCCGCATGGCTACCACTTCAATCACTTCCACCCCGACGGCTGGTTGTCCTCGGCTTGCTACATCCGGATCCCGAGCGCCCTCGGAAAACATGGCGGCGAGGGCTGGCTGCAATTCGGTGAGCCCGCCTTCCCGACCACGCCGCCGACGCCGCCCGAATATTTCGTGCGCCCCGAACCGGGCCTGTTGGTGCTGTTTCCCTCCTGGTTCTGGCACGGCACCGTCCCGTTCTCGGGTGGTCCCGAAGACCATCGCCTGACCATCGCTTTCGACGTCGTTCCGGACTGAAGGCCCGGACATCCCTGGTCGACCCCGTTTCGCGCGCGTGACGATTGGTCCGGCGGTTCCCGGAAAGCCAAATGTCCTTGCCTCCGTGCCGGTCTTTGTAGAAAAGAGAGCCCGCACCCCGATCCGGTCGAAAAAAAACCGCGCGGCTCACGCCGCGCGGTTTGAAAACACACCTGTCGAGTTCGATCAGAACTTGACGGTGGCACGGGCCCAGTAGAAGCGGCCGATGACATCGTAGGTGCCCACGTCGGTATCGGCGTTGAGCGTGATCGACTGGGTGAAGATCGGCGGCTGCTTGTCAAACATGTTGTCCACACCGAACGACAACGTGGTGTTGATCGGCTGGACGTTGTAGCTGACCTGCGCATTGTTGTACACGATGTTCGGGATGCGGAAGGCATACAACTGTGCCCCGCTTTCGCCGTTCTGGTTCTCCGCGGGATTCATGCTGCCGGCCGTTTCGGCCCCGATGTACTTGACAAACCAGGAGGCACTCCACGGACCATCCTGCCAATCCAAGGTGACCTGGCCGCGCACCCGCGGATAGGAACCAAAGCCGTTGTAGTAGTGGCCGGCAATGTGGTACACCTGCGCACCCTCAATACCCGGCGCGGTGGTGTCGGTGTACTCCGCAAGGTAGGTTCCCAAGGCCGCCACGGTGAACTGACCCGGCAACCAACCCATCTGCGGGATGCGATAAGTGGCCCCGAAGTCCACGCCGCGGGTATCCAGACGACCAAGATTGACGGTCGGCTGATTGATGAACGCCACCTGGCCGTTCGCACGACGATGGATCAGGCCGCAGAGCGGACTGGTGTTGTCGGCAAAACAGACACCGGAAACGATGGTGGCGTTGACGCCCACGATCGTGTTGTTGAGGTAGATTCGCCAATAGTCGGCATTCAGCGTCAAGCCGGGCACGTAGTGCGGGCTGTATACCACACCCCAGTCGAACGACTTGCCCTGTTCCGGCTCGAGGTTGATGCCGGCCGCAACGGAGCCAGAGCCAACGCCGGTGGTCTGGGACAGGCCATTCTGCAACGACTGGAATGTCGAGTTTGGTGGCACGTTCTGGCAGGCATTGGAATGCGCCGCCAGCTCCGCAGCGCTGAGGCCGATACAAGGATCGCTGAACGCGGGAGCGCTGCCGAATGAACCCGCAAACAAGTTACCGAGGGTCGGCGCACGGAAGACCTTCTGCACGGTACCGCGCAACAGCAAATCGTCGATCGGACGCCATTCCACCGCAACCTTCCAGTTGCTGGTGCTGCCGGCCAACGAGTACTTGGAATAACGGTCACCCAAGTCGACGTTCAACTGATGGAAGAACGGCATGTCCTTCAGGACCGGGATGTACAACTCCGCGTAGGCTTCCTTGACGTTGAAGCCACCTTGCAGTCCCGATGTACAGGCTGACTGCGGCGCTTGGCAGGTACCGTCAGTGGGGTTGGCAATAGTCAGGAAGTCGATGATGCGATGGGCGTATTCCTTGCGGTAATCCGCGCCCACGGCCAACTGCACGTCACCCGCCGGCAGGCTGAAGAGCGGGCCGTTGGCATCGACCGCGAACTGACGCCGGGTGGTGAGGTTGTTCGAGAACAACGTGGCGACATAGGCCTGTTCGGCGGCCACCGCTTCCGGACTGTTGGCGTCGAAGATGTTCAGCGGCACGCAGCCTGCGATCGCGGTGCTGGCGTCGCCCGGCGTACTCACGCAGGTGGGCACGCCATTGACCAGCATGGATGGGCCGAGTGCCTGCCTGAACTGGGCGCCGTAGATCAGATCACCAACGGTATGGCTTTGGGCGCTGTCGTGGCCGTACTGGTAGCTCGCGTCCCAGTTCCAGGTGCCGATGCCGCCGCGCAAGCCGAGGATGGCCTGATCGGTGGTATCGGTATTCTCGCCCTTGCGCTGGCCAACGGAGGTCCAGCGGGTCAGATATTCGTATTCGGCGCCGTTGGGATTGTTGACGGGCGGCCCGAAGTCAACCCCGAACGGGTTGTACATGTTGTATTGCGAGATGGTGACGCCATCTGACTCCGCATCGAACGGCAGTGCCGCCAATGCAGAGGACGCGGTGGTCTTGTTGTGCAGGAACGTCATGTACGCCTGCACGTTGTCGGTCAACTGGTAGTCGCCCTTGACGAACGCGTTGGTGCGTTCCTGCGGGACCAAGTCGAAGTTGACCGCCTGATAATTGTAGGAATCGGCGCCTGTGTAGCAGTGGTAATCCGCCAGATTGCTGCTGTCGCCGCCAGCGTTCAAGGAGACACTGCTGCAGGGATAATTCCCCGCCGTCGGGGCAGCGGCAGGGTTGCCGTTGGCGTCGGTGGTCTGGAGGATCGCGCGTCCCTGCGGGTTGCGGCTGGAACCGAACGCATAGATGTTGCCGTAGTAACGGTACAGCGCGAGCTTGGAGAAGTCGCGCGCGCCCGACGAAATGCCATCCTGCTTGTTGTAGTCCACACCCGCCAGGATGCTGCCCTTGTCGGAGGTCTGGCCGAAGATGAAGCTGGCACCCGTGCGCTGGCCATCGTCGTGGTCGGAAATGCCGTAATTGGCCGAGAACTGCGCACCCTGGTAGTTCTTCTTCAGGATGAAGTTGATCACGCCCGCGACGGCATCCGAACCGTAGGTCACGGCGCCGCCGTCGTTGAGAACTTCGATGCGCTCGACCATTTCGGCCGGGATGATGTTGAGGTCCTGGTTCAGCATGCGATGGCCATCGACCAGCACCAGGGTGCGGCCGCTGCCCAGACCGCGCAGGTTTGCGCCGGACGCGCCCGAGCCGCCACCGTTGTTGACTTGCGGGTTTTGCGGCGAACCGGTGATCTGGGGCAGATCCTGCACCAGGTCGCCCAAGGTCAGCGCGCCGCTGTTCTGGATTTGGGCCGAGGAAA
>Ga0157370_10006888_pt1 | contig 12439 bp, 5 predicted proteins | sample C35metaG_FD_113463 | JGI IMG/M metagenome (GOLD analysis project Ga0157370, IMG submission 113463) | Corn rhizosphere microbial communities from Kellogg Biological Station, Michigan, USA - C3-5 metaG | ecosystem: Host-associated > Plants > Roots > Rhizosphere > Soil | place: USA: Michigan...
AAGATAGCGTCTCGCATAATGCGGCAATTCCATTGCAAGCCGAGATGAGGACGCTCCGGTCGAGCCTGCTCCCGGAGTTAGCAAACGTTCATCCGCGCGTCTACTTTACGGCAAACGAACTCGATGCACTGCGTGCACGCGCCCATGGTGAAGACAAAGCATGGTGGCGGCAACAATTGATGCACCTGCGTGCGCTTCAGGGACCGCCGCCTCCGCCGCCCGCAGAGAAGAGACGCGCTCAAAACGATGTCGCCTTTGCTATTGCTGAGGCCGCATTCGCATACAAGATGGAGGGCAACCCAAAGTATCTCGCAGCCGCGAAGCGTTACATGGATGCGGCCGTGAGTTATGACGTCTGGGGCTATAGCTTCAGCAAACCGAACGTAGATCTCGCCGCGGGACACCTGCTCTACGGCATGGGCTTGGCGTATGACCTTCTCTACAACGATCTAACTCCCGCTGAGCGCGAGAAATATCGCAGCAAAATTGCTCGGCAAGGAGATCTCCTCTACAAGTATTTCGCTCCGCGTCCTGGACGAAGCTGGGCATACAGCCAGAACCACACCTTCATTCCGATGGCGGGGCTGGCCGTTGCCGCCTATGCGGTCTATGGAGAAATTCCAGAGGCGAAGGAGTGGGCTGCACTGGCGCGAGCGATCTACAGCAGAGTGCTTGCGACCTACTCGCAAGACGGTTACTACTACGAAGGCTTCGAATACTGGATCTTTGCAACACCGTGGATCATTCACTATCTTGACGCGCAGAAACACGCGGCGGGTGAAGATCTTTTCGATCAGCCTGGCCTCAAACTGACTTATCTCTACGCGGCGCACAGCCTCACGCCGGGCGGTGAGATGATGTTTGACTTCGGGGACGTTTTCGCCGGCCCGATTACGCGAGGGAGAACGGGCGAGGACTACGAGCGCAGCCATCCTGACGGGCACTTCGAGACGAACTACAACATTCTGTACGATCTCGCTTCCCGCTACAACAGCGGTGAGATTCAGGGTGTGGCTGACTGGATGAAGAGTCTCGGCCATAGATCGCAAGAGGAATGGTGGACGCTCGCGTGGCGCGACCCGAAGATCACGCCAACTCCGATCAAGGAGATAAAGCCTTATCACCACTTCACCGACCACGACGTCGTCTACTGGCGCAGCGGATGGGACGAGCATGCGACCGCAATTGCCTTCAAATGCGGTCCCCCTGAGGGACACAGCGCCACGGCAAACGTCGCCAACATGCACGACTGGCATCTCGAAGAAGGTCACGTCCATCCCGATGTAAACAGCTTCATTCTCTGGGCTCACGGCCGATATCTCACCGGCGATTCCGGTTATGCCGGTGTGCCGAAGACGATTGAGCACAACACCCTTCTTGTCGATGGAAGAGGCCAGGGAAACGAGGGCGGCGGTCACGACGCATGGGCGGCCTTTCCCTATTTCCAGATGAACCGGGCGAGAATCACGCGCGCTGAACTCACTCCGAAAGGCTTCGATATCGAGGGCGAAGGCGCTCCAGTGTACAGCGCATCGTTCGGGCTCACACGATACCTGCGCCGAATCACCATGGAGAAGCCTGGCACAATCGAAGTCCACGACGAAATAACGAGCACCTCTCCGCACAACTACACGGAGGTTCTCCATACCGATACGAAGTTCGTCCGCAAGGGAGAGCGCGCGTACAGCACTGAGGTGAGGGGTGTGACGCTCAACGTCCGAGTCATCTCGCAGCAGGACGTCGATTCAAAGGTCGAACCCAACATCGTCATGGGCCCTGGCCGTCCCGGATCTGTCGACAAGGGATCTCTCGAGCCGCGCGGAGAGCGTCTGTTCGTCACAACGAAAGGCAAAACGGCTGCGACAGGCTTTCAGTGGGATCTACAGTTCTGATTTTCGGCCGAACCACGCCTCGATATCGAAGAGACGTGTTCGCCAATACTGCGAATCATTCTGGGGTCCATGTCGGGTGGGTCGTAAAAAGTCCATGAACAAACCCCATCTGGTAGACGATGAACAGCCCAAAACAAACGCTGAGTAGGCCCGTAGCTAATGACAATCGTCGGTTAATCCAGGCTGAGCGTGAGCCCGCGTAGCGAAGGGCCGCTGCCATGCCCACTGTAATAATCATCATTCCCGCGATAGTTCCGACCCCGAAGACAAATAAGTAGGCGACGGCCCAACTCGCATTGTGGATCGTTGCGAGCACCAAGAGCGCGATAGCTGCTGAGCCGGCTAATCCATGCACCAACCCAACGGCGAGTGGGCGAACCCACTGATAGAAGGTCCAGCTACCGAATATTCGGTCCATTGAGCGAATCGAAGAGTCTGCGGCTTGATGCGTATGCGCCACCCCAACGCCGTGAGCGTGGCCTGGTGCTACAGACAGGGTCTCTACTGATTCAGCAGGCACCATGCGCCAGTTAAGACTCCGCAGGTTCCACCATCCCAAAAACACGAGCATGAGGCCAACCGAGAACTCCATGGAGAGGCCAACGCGAGGTGGAATGACCAGTGTAAAGAGGACGATACACACACCTACAGCGAATATTGTGATGGTGTGGCCGGCTCCCCAAAGTGCGCCGATGAGCGCAGCACTCCCCACCTTGCGTTCGCGACTGACGATCGTTGAGACCGCAACAACATGATCTGCATCTGTGGCGTGACGCATCCCCAGGAAGAAACCGAGCGCGAGAACAGCGAAGAGCCCAATCGAAGTGGAATGAGAAACTAACGACGAAAGTTCACCCATGCATACCTCTCATGAGGATAGTGAGATAGAAGTACCGTTGCGAACTATTGTTTCAAACATGGCGACGATTTCGTCCATGCCTTGTCCAGATTTTGCAGAAACCTCGGAACTCGTGGCATTGCAGTAAGCGCAATGCTCGGCTGACATCTCGACCGCTGGGCCCTTGACTCGTATCCCAGAAAGAAAGTTGGAGTTGCATGAGCGCACACTGCGATGCTGGCGGTAGTACACTGAAAAACGAGTTCCTTTGAACAGCTGAATCGGGCACGTACTGCGGTTGGGTATTATCGGTGCTTTTATCGGTTCGCCTGGCGGAACCGGATTCCGTGCCAAAATTGCGGCGGGCATCGGCAAGATGTTTTTGCAGCAATCATCGAGGATGCGATCGACATCATTGGCGCCCTCCTCACAGTAACCTGTCTCGCATGAAAACTTTTGATGCCATCATTGTCGGCGCGGGTCAGGCTGGGCCGTCGCTCGCCGGGCGCCTCACCGCCGCCGGCATGTCGGTCGGCTTTGTCGAGCGCAAGTTGTTTGGCGGCACCTGCGTCAACACTGGTTGTACACCCACGAAAACGATGATCGCCAGCGCCTACGCCGCGCACATGGCGCGCCGCGCCGCCGAGTACGGCGTCACGCTCGGCAACGCCTCCATCGGCGTCGACATGTCCGCCATCATCGCTCGCCGCGAAGCAGTCGTCGCGCCCTCCCGCAACGGCGTCGAGTCCTCGTTGCGCAACAATCCTCGCTGCACCGTTTACACCGGCACCGCCTCTTTCACCGCCCCCCACACCCTCCGCGTGGGCGAGGACGAACTCACAGCAAAGCAGATCTTTCTCAACGTCGGCGGCCGCGCCACCGTACCCAATTTTCCGGGAGTGCACGATGTCCCCTTTTTCACCAACTCCTCAATGCTCGCGTTCACTGAGCTCCCGCGCCATCTCGTCATCGTCGGCGGCAGCTACATCGGTCTCGAGTTCGGCCAGATGTATCGCCGCTTCGGCAGCCAGGTGACCATTGTCGAGCGCGCTCCGCGCCTTGTTCAGCATGAAGACGAGGACGTATCCGCCGCCATCCGCGACATCCTCGAGCGCGAAGGCATTACCGTGCGCACCGACGCCGAGTGCATCACTCTCGCGCCCCATCCTGACGGCGTGCTCGTCGGCACGAATTGCTCCACCCCTCCCCCAGACATCGCCGGCTCCCACGTTCTTCTCGCCGTCGGCCGCACGCCGAACACGCAAGACCTCGGTCTCGATCGCGCCGGCATCGCCGTCGACAACCGTGGCTACATTACCGTCGATGATCAACTACGGACGAACGTCGAAGGCGTCTACGCTCTCGGCGACTGCAATGCCCGCGGCGCCTTCACCCATACCGCCTATAACGACTACGAAATCGTCGCGGAAAATCTTCTCGATGGCGCTTCACGCCGCGTCTCCGACCGCATCCCCTGTTACGGCCTCTACACCGACCCTCCGCTCGGCCGCATCGGCATGACCGAAGCCCAGGTCCGCGCCTCAGGCCGTCCAGCGCTCATCGGCACGCGCCCCATGACCCGCGTTAGCCGCGCCCTCGAAAAAGGCGAGAGCCTCGGCTTCATGAAGATCCTCGTCGATGCCGAAACCAAGCAGATCCTCGGCGCCTCTCTTCTCGGCGTCGGCTGCGACGAAGCCGTCCACTCACTGCTCGACATCATGTACGCCCGCGCGCCCTACACCACCATCACGCACGCCGTGCACATCCACCCCACGGTCTCCGAGCTCCTACCTACTGTACTCGAAGACCTGAAACCATTGCGCTGATTTCCATCGGAACACTCGTGGAGTAGTCCAGGCTCGAATTGATTCAATCTTCGGACTGGAGCTCCTCCAAGCAGTACATGCAAGAAGCCTTCTGCTCGATTCACTGATTGATCGTGGCGGTGACTGAGGCGAGCTGGTTGGCGAAAGATTCGGAACCGAAAGCTGAGGATGATTCAGCGCGTTGAACAGGTCTGCGCGAAGCTGAAGGTACTAACTTTTCTATGCACTCAACGCACAACGAAACCCCATATGGGACGTTGAACTGTCAGGAGTATTAGAGGTTCGCGCGGCTACACGATAGCGGTTGCAGTAGGACCTGTGGCACAGGAACGAGCCGCCCTTCATCACCTTGGCATCTGCAACTGGGGGACCAGTTGGGTTAACCGTGCTCGCGCTTCTATGGAAGGAAGGACTAAACCAATCTGCGCACCATTCCCAGGTGTTTCCAGTCACGGAATAGAGCTCAAATCCGTTGGGCGGAAATGCGTCCACGGGGCATGTGCCCCTAAAACCGTCCTCGCCAGTGTCTTCCTGTGGGAATTCTCCCTGCCAGATATTACAAAGGTGTTTCCCGTTGGGCCTTAGCTGGTCCCCCCAGGGGTAAAGCTTCTGCGCGAGACCACCTCGCGCCGCATACTCCCATTCGGCCTCGGTAGGCAATCTCTGACCGGCCCATTCACAGAAACTCACTGCGTCGTTCCATGAAACGTGGACAACCGGATGGGTTGGCCGTGAAGAGATATCGGAGCCCGGTCCCTCCGGATATTGCCACGTAGCCCCACGCACCTTACACCACCATGGTGCCGCCGCGACGGTATCCTCCACTAGTGCGTTGAAGCGCTGCTTCGGAATAAGTGCCCAAAACACGAATGACCAGCCGAACCTCTCCGCCTCTGTGAGGTAGCTCGTCTCTTGCACAAATCTGCCGAAGAGCGCGTTTGTTACGGGCGCACGATCAATCCAGAACGGGTCTAGTTTGACTTCCCGAACAGGTCCTTCACCATCTTCGGGGAAGCCTCGTTCATAGTTGGTGCCCATTAAAAAGGAGCCGCCGGGAAGTCGAACCATTCGCTCCTTTGGGTCCTGAGTCGAACGCTGCTGCGCACAGCAAGGGGTTGTTTGCCGACGCGGCTCAGCGGCAGGAGCGCAACACGTCTTTCGTTCCGATGGCTGCGATTCCGAAAAACCCATGCTCACTACACTACAACGATCGAACCGGAAAGCCCATCTCCGGCCCGATCGCCAAGCTTGCTAATCCAACAACGTTATCTCCGGACCCGCCGCCCCTTGGGGAATCGCAGAATGCGAGTGAGGCGAACGCTCACACCGGCACTCACCCCATAAGGGTTCATGCTCCCAAATGGAAACCCGTGCCAGAGTTGGTATTCAAAATCGATGGCACGAATGTTGATGTAATCGTTCAACTGGAGATCTAGACCACCTCCCGGAACCAGGGCTAGAAAGTCTCCATGAGCGTATTGGAAAGGCATCTCGATGTGCCCATCGCCGATCAGAAATTTTGCATAAGGTTGCCACCCACCGGATCGTATGACTACCCGAGGGCCGGCGAGATAGTTTCTTTCTGACACTTCCTCCGAGTTGTGCAGCTTAAGGAAGCGCGCCTCCGCCTCGATGCCGAATCGCCACTGCGGTTGAAAGTCCACGAATAAGTAAGCGCCGCCCAGATTACGTTGGCCATAGGGTGAATAGAACATCGCCGCCCCTCCGCCGGCGACGATCGTTGCTCCAGGTCCTGTCGCAGTCGGCACGGCTTGTGCCATCGCTTTCATGCTGACAAACAGAAGTAGCAGAGCCATTCCTGTCCGCACTAAAGAGGGTTGCAGACTCCACGTCACTGAGTCACCGTGAGAGTCAAAACCTTCGACTGCGTAGCTCCCGTACCCTGGCCTGAGGCGGTGATCTTGAACGTGTAGGTTCCGGGCGGCGTGCCGCTTCCCTGAAGTCCAGCACAACCTGCGGAGGAGAGGGTCAGCACGACGGCGCAGATCAACACGAGCCGAGCGGTCAATCTGCGACGTCTCCCAAGGAAACTCGCGAGTAACGCCGCCGGGAAAAGGCAGAGAAGAGGAGTCTCATGGCTGCGCTTACGTCTGACGCCTGCCTGTGCGTCGATTCCCAGCGGGTTGCCTGTGTCCAGAGTGAGCTGTACGGTTGCCGTTCCGTTGGCCGCAAGCTCTGTCTGAGGTGCTGAAAAAGTGCAGGTCGCCGCAAACGGGAGCCCAAGACAGCCGAATTGAATCTTGTCGCTGAATCCCTTAATCGACGAAAGGGCGAGTTGAATGATTGTGTGCTGCTTGCTGACAAGGCTTACCTTGCCCGGATCGATCGCGAGTGTGAATTGTGTCGCCGGCCCTGCTTGAACGGTCGTTGACGCGGAATTCGACGCGGCATAAATCGCATCGCCCGCATAGCTGGCCACAATGCTCTCACTGCCTTGAGAGTTCTCAAGCATAATCGTCAGCGTGGCTACGCCTGTGCTATCTACCGCGGCCGTGCCAATTGCCGCTTTCCCGCTTGCGAAACTCATCAATCCTGTCGGCGGAATACTCCCGTCGCTGTGCACTACCGCAATCAACGTCACCTGCTGAGGATTTGTGGAATCTGTCTGCGAGGCTGTCAGCGTTGTTGTCGTCGAGCGTAAGTTGACGGCCTGCGCCAATGCCGGCGAACTCGCGGCGAAGTCGTTTCCATCTCCCGCATAGCTTGCAGTAATCGCATGCACTCCAGCCGCGAGCGAAGACAAGGGAAGCGAAGCGTGTCCGCTTGCATCCAGCGCAGCTGTCCCTAGCTGTGTAGTTCCGTCGGAGAACACGACGTTACCAGTCGCCGCCGCTGCCCCGGCGTTCGTTAGCGTAGCCGTGAGCGTAATGGGACTGATGGTGAGCGCGGGGTTGGAGGACGAGGTCAGAGCAAGAGATGTCGTCTGCTTCACAACGATCGTTACAGGCTCCGAATTCGAACCACTGGCGCGCCCGTCCCCTGGGTATTGCGCAACAATTGTGTGCACTCCCGGAGAGAGGGCACTGAGCGTCAGAGTGGCATTCTCTTGTCCGCTGAGTGCTCCATTGCCCAACGTAGTTCCACCGTCGACGAAGATCACCGAACCGGTCGCGGAACCGCCATTGCTGCTTACTGAAGCCGTCAGCGTAAGCGGTGATCCGTAGATGGCCGGACTCGCGCTGGCTACTAAATCAACCTTCGTCGTCGCATTCTGAATTACCTGGGTCAGTGATCCGGAAGTTGCGGCGACGTTGTTATCGCCAGAGTAGCTGACAGTGATCACATGAGATCCAACCGCCAGCAAAGAGGTGTGCAATATAGCTCTGCCACTCCCATCCAGCGTCACGGTACCGAGCACTGTTACACCATCGCGAAAGATCACGCTGCCTGTCGGCACCTGCCCTCCGCCAGCGAGGATGGTTGCAGTCACCACAACGTCAGTGCCAACAATCGCCGGGTTGACACTGGACGTCACTGCTGCTGTCGCCGGCTCCACGACCCTCTGGCCGAGCGCGGTGGAAGTCGAAGCAGCGTGCTGCGCGTCGCCGTTGTAGACCGCCGTAATGCTGTGGGCACCGAAGCCCAGTGCCGATGTCGTCAGCATTGCCGTTCCGTTGACCGCGAGCGGAGCCGTATCAAGCAGCGAACTTCCATCAAAGAAGGCCACTGTTCCCGTCATACCCGGAGTGTCGCTGACAACATTCGCTGTAAACGTGAGGGGTTGTCCGAAGGTCACGGGATTGACATTGGAACTGAGGGCTATCGCTGTCGGCGCCTGTTGGATGGTCACAGTGACAACGGACGAGATTGCAGAGGAGTTATCGCTGTCGCCGCTGTACGCGACCGAGAGAGTATGTGTTCCCATGGCGAGCGAGCTTGTGCTGAAACTGAAACTACTTGTTACGGAAACTGGTTGCGACGCGATCAAAGTCCCGCCATCACGCAGCGTTAGCGTGCCTGTCGGAGTGATTCCGGAACTTGTTAGAGTGCCAGTGAGTGCGACCGACGTTCCGATATCAACAGCATTCGCAGGTCCACTGAGCGTGATCACAGGCTGCGCGAGGTTCACGGTCTCCGTCCACGGTGCGCTTGTAACGGGCTGGTAATTGGTATCGCCACCGTAGCCTATCGTCAGCGTGTGCGAACCGCTGGCGAGTGTGTTTGTTGAAAAGGAAGCAACGCCTTGTGCGTTTAGTGGCGCAGTCGCAATGATCGTTCCACTGTCATATAGCATCAGCGTCCCCGTGGGAATTCCAGTGGAACTGGTCACTGTCGCAGAAAAGCTCACCGGCAATCCAGCGAGCACCGTCGTCGCCGATTGGCTCACGGTCACAGTCGTAGCCGTCTTCTGCACCTGTTGCGCGAGAGGCGCGGACGTGCTCATCGCATAGTTCGTCGCCCCTCCATAACTGGCAACCAGCGTGTGGCCGCCAACCGCAAGTGCGTCCACCGCCAGGGTCGCGTGACCGGAGCCATCGAGGCTCGCTGTGCCGAGCAATGTCGCTCCGTCAGTGAAGGTCACCAGTCCCGTCAGTGGCCCGTCGGCAGTGGCTCCATTCGCCAGTGCAACGGTGCTCGAGAGGTGCAGTGTGGCCCCCGCTGACACCGGATTGGCGTCGCTTGTGAGAGTCGTCGTGGTGCCAATCTGTGCGACTGTTTCGGCGAGAGACGAGGAGTAGCTGGACCCGTTATCTATGTCGCCGTTGTAATTCGCAACAATGGAGTGATTTCCCGGTGCGAGCGAGTTGATCGTGAGAGCCGTGACGCCGGAGCCGTTAAGGCTCGCCGAACCGAGCGGCGCTCCATTGTCGGTGAAATTGATAACGCCTGTTGGCTGCGGGCCGCCTGCGCTGGTCACAGTTGCAGTCAGCGTGATGGAGTCGCCCACCGTCGGTGTAGCGTCGGTTGTGCCGAGTGTTGTGGTGGTCGTCTCCTGAAGAACTCCCTCGTTGACGGTATTCGATGTTCCGGATGCGTTGTTCGTGTCCCCCGCATATTGCGCAGTCAGACTGTGCGCACCTGGAGCCAACTGAGTCGTCGAAAACGTCGCCGTTCCGCTGCCATCAAGCGCTACATTTCCGGAAAGTGCCGTCCCATTGTCATAGAAGATTACGTTTCCCGTCGGGGTGCCGGAAGCGGCGGTCGCTGTCAGGGTCAACGTGATATTCGCAAGTACGGTGATATGCGGATATGGACTGACCGAAAGAATCAGCGTCGGCGGTTGCTTCACATTCTGGGTCAACGAAGAGGAATTCGCTTCGTTGTTTGCATCGCCTGCGTAGTTCGCCGTGATCACATGCTGGCCCAACGACAGCCCGGATGCCGAACAGGTTGCGATCCCTCCGCTTAAGTTGACACCACTGCATAGAGTCGACGCCCCATCCAAAAATGTCACAGGCCCGGTCAGCGGAGACGATCCATCGTTAGTCACCGTTGCCGTAAAAACCACATTCTGTCCGGTAACGCTCGGATTGACACTCGACGCCAGGGACATCGTGGTCGGGTTGACATCCAGGGCATTGCCGAAGAGATCGATCACCTCCGACGCATTCGCCGCGTCGGAGTTCACCGTAATCGAACCGTGCAGGTTCGGTGAAGCGGTCGTGGGAGCAAAGTTTACGCCTAGGTTGCAACTCGATCCCTTCAGTATTGCCGTCGTAAAGCTGCACGTGGTTGTTGTCGAATCAAGCTCCGCATTGACCAGCGTGGGCGCAGTAAGGTTTAGATCATCATTTCCGTCGCTGTCCAAACCTTCGATCTCCGGAGGAGAAGAGATCTTGGTCACCTTCGTGTCTGGAAACTGCGAAAGTGTGAACGGCGTCGCCAGTACTCGGCGAATGCGGTTATTAATTGTGTCTGTGAAATAGAAGTCGCCATTCTGCGCAAAGAATAGTGCATACGGCCCGTGCAGTCTCGCCTGGTTAGCAGCTCCGCCATCGCCGGAGAAACCCTCGCTGCCGGTGCCGATGGTCGTCTGGATCGTCGCCGTTCCAGCGTTCACATCGCCGGTAGAGGCGCTCACCTTGCGCACACGGTCGTTGCCGGAGTCAGCAATGTACAGATCGCCGGCGGGATCGAGCGTGACCCCGATCGGCAGATTCAGCGCTGCTGATCCAGCTGGTCCACCATCGCCGCCGAAACCCTGAGTGCCCGTACCCGCAATCGTAGAGATCACTCCACCACTGACTCTGCGAATTCGGTTGTTATATGTGTCTGCAATGTATAGCGAGTCATCCGGCCCGACTGCCACTGTCCAAGGTGAATTCAGCTGAGATGTCGTAGCCGTGCCATCGCCGTTGTAGCCCGGACTCTCCGGCACGCCGGCCACCGTGCTTATCCTGCCAGTACCGGCCGCCACCTCACGTATCACTGCATTGCCGGTGTCCGCAATGTAGAGATTACCGGCCGAATCCAGCGCGATGCCTTCCGGCAAAAAGAGTTTTGCGGAAGTCGCGGGCCCTCCATCACCCGAATATCCCTGGCTCTGCGGCGTGCCTGCGATCGTGCTGATATTTCCATTGACATCGATGCGTCGAATAATTTGATTTCCACTGTCGGCAAAATAGATGTTGCCCGCTCCATCGATCGCCAGGCCACCGGGCGTACTGATGGCCGCTGAGGCAGCGGCTCCTCCGTCCCCGGAATATCCGGGACTTCCTATACCGGCAATGGTCTCAATCAGTCCCGTTTGTGCATCCACACGGCGTACACGATAGTTCTCTGTATCGGACAGAATCAGGTTTCCCGCGGGGTCGACGATCACTGCCGCAGGTTCATGAATCGGCGCTGACGTCGCGAGCACGCCATCGCCCTGGTAGAACCACTCCGTATCCCCCACGACCGTATCGATGCGCCCGGGATCCAGCACCGCGAGCGAACCCGTCGACACACCTGCGACCAACGCGCTCCCCAGTAACGTTCCATTCGTACTCATGATGAGCACGGCCCCCGCGCGCAGCCCCGGATACTTCGGCGTAAAGGCCACGTTGGCCGTGCAGGTTTGCCCAACTGTGGTGACGGGTAGGTCTAGGCTGCAGGTTCCTCCCGCAGTGATCGCAAAATCTTCGTTTGGAAGTCCCTGGGTCACAGCCTGGGGGTCCGATGGAGTACCCACGGCTGTCATCGCAACGGTCACGGTGATCGGCGCCGACTGTTGGCCCACTGCCGTCGTACCCGAAAATAGGACGACCGTTTGTGCGAACAACGCACCCGGACCCAGCAGAAACAAGGACGCGAGCGCCGTGCGCAAACAAGAACGGCCAAGCCGATCCACGAAAAAGTGGGACACAGTCTCTGTATCGACCGAATCGGCTGGGAACTTAAGGGTGAAGTGATAGCACCTCGGCCTAAGCGACGCTTCGGCAACTTGTGCAGATTGCGGAAAATCTGGTCACTCTGACAACGAACGCTACGACTCGGCGTCAAAGCGAATGATTTGGAGTGATCGATGCGCCAAATCAAACACGACCTATCAGATGCCATGCTATTTCGCCATAAAGACCTGAACTGCCAATCTGCTTGAGGCCGCTTCAAATTCATTTGTGAGCAATTCCCTTCGCCCTCCCAATCAAGCACCCTGGCGCAGTTCGCCTTTAGTGAGCAGCCTGCGTAGACTACAGAAAATACGAACTCGCAACTACATCTGGCGGCCAATCACATTTCCAGAAAATGGCACTCAACTCCGACGGGGAGCCTTCATTGACGTTGTTCGATCGAGTCTCGTGGCAAATAACCTTATTGCGGGCGCGCGACCTCCTGTTCGCTACTCTGCTCACAACAATAGCGATCCTTCCAGTCGGGTCGGCACAGAGTGGGCATCCAATACCTCCGCCGCCTCCCCGGGGAGCCAAGTCAAAAAAATG
>Ga0157370_10006891_pt1 | contig 12438 bp, 9 predicted proteins | sample C35metaG_FD_113463 | JGI IMG/M metagenome (GOLD analysis project Ga0157370, IMG submission 113463) | Corn rhizosphere microbial communities from Kellogg Biological Station, Michigan, USA - C3-5 metaG | ecosystem: Host-associated > Plants > Roots > Rhizosphere > Soil | place: USA: Michigan...
GCATGGAGCACAAATGAAGAATTATTCACGGCTGGCAGCGATTTGCCCTCTACGAAGCCGAAGCCGGTCGAGTCTCCTTCTCTTCCATGCGCTCTCGCGCGAGAGCATGTCCGAGAGAATGCGCTCGATGGGCCGGTTCCATGACCTGTCCGGCATCTTCAGCATGAGTCGGGGACGGCCGCAGCAATGGAAGGTCAACTTGCATCATTGTCCCTCGGCCATCGCCGCTCTTCACGGAGATGCTGCCGTCGTGTGCGTTGCAAATTGACTTCACGATTGCCAATCCAAGGCCTACGCCGCCGGATTCGCGCGAACGCGCCTTGTCCGCCCGGTAAAAGCGATCGAAGACAAACGGCAGGGCCTCCTCCGGTATGCCTATACCTGTGTCTGCAACAATCATGACGGCCTGCTCTCCCTCGGCCGCCACCCGCACGGAAACAGCGCCGCCAGGCGTGGTGTATTTGATTGCGTTATCCAGAAGGTTCACCATCACCTGTTTCAGACGCATAGGGTCGCCGGCCACATAGACCGGCGGCCCCGTTTCGCAAATGAGCGAAATGTTCTTCTCGTCCGCAAGCAGATGCATCTGGTCCACGGTGACGGATGCCATCGCCATCAGGTCCACGGGGACCATCTGAATGCGCTCTCCCCCGCAGTCCAGCCTGGTGATGGCCATCAGGCTCTCTACGATGTGCGACATACGATCTGTCTCTTCAAGCGCGCTGCCTACATCATCCTTCGCCTCCGCAGAGAGGTCGGGCCGCTGCGTCAATTCTTCAAGCTGACCGCGGATGATCGTCAATGGCGTTCGCAGTTCGTGCGACGCATCGGCGGAGAACCGATGATTGTGCGCGAGAGTGTCTTCCAGCCTGTCAATCATCCGGTTCAACGAAAGGGAGAGCCGTTCCAATTCGTCTCCGCTCCGGATTACTGGCAGTCTTTCGCCCATGTACTTCCGCCCAACCCGCTCCGCCTGATCGGTAAGCACGACAACAGGTCGCAGCGAACGCGACATCAAAGCATAGCCACCGATGGACGCGACGACCAGAATAATGGGGGTAGTCAGCAACAAGATCAGGAGGAGGCTTCGCAGCACGTGCTTGATAGGATCGATCGTCGCTGCGCTCTCCACAAGGACCGGAGGGCCATCCGGTGCGGGATAGGCAAAGGTGTAGATCATCAGGCGCTGCCCGCTCTCCGCTGTTTCGCGGTGGATTGCGTTCACCCAGGCTGGGTCCGAGGGCAGCGGAAGTTTGGACGTACTGACATAGGGATTGCGCATGTCGCCCGAGGTATAGAGCACCTTGCCGCCCTGTGTGACGCGCACGAACTGGTCCCCGGTGTCCGGAGGAAAGTCCTCCGTCATCTCCTTCAGAAACCACGTTTCCCCTTTCGCCTCCCTTTGCACAACATAGTGGGAGGCAATATTCTGGGCATTGTCCGCCAGCGTGTGTTCCAGAGATTTCGCCAGAAATGTCTTCACGCCCAGGTAGACGGCGGCACTGAAAACCACAAGGGCAAGGGCCAGCCATCCCACAAAAAATCCCGTTACACGGTACCTGAGCGAGTCCCTGTTCATGGTTCGATGCCTGTTGCTCGGAGCACATAGCCCGTGCCCCTCACGGTGTGAATCATCTTGGAATTGTAGCCGTCATCCACTTTACTGCGCAGGTGGCGAACATAAACATCCACGATATTGGTGATGCCGTCGAAGCTCTGGTCCCAGACATGCTCGATAATCATGTTCCGCGAAAGCACCCGCTCGGCGTTCTGCATCAGATATTCCAGCAGAGAATACTCCTTCGCTGTCAAATCGACCCGCCGCCCCGACCGCTTCACCTGTTGCGTCAAGCGATCCAGTTCCAGGTCGCCGATACGCAGCGTGCTCGAACGCGAAACCGGCCCGCGCCGCAGCAGCGCCTTTACCCGGACCAGCAGTTCCGCGAACGCAAAGGGCTTTGTCACATAATCGTCAACGCCGAGTTCAAAGAGCTGCACCTTGTCATCAATCGAATCGCGCGCCGTAAGCGCGATGACAGGCACGGATGTATTGGTACGGCGAATGCGCTGCAACACCTCCGGACCGGCCAGACCCGGCAACATCAGGTCGAGAATGATCAGGTCATACGAATAGACCTCGGTAAACTCAAGGCCCTCCCGGCCGTTGGCCACGGTATCCACGGCGTAGCGCTCGGCAACCAGTCCGCGCTTCACCAGCTCCGAAACCTTTGGTTCATCTTCGATAATCAGAATTCGCATTGCCGATCACCTCATCGTGGCTATCCGGCCAGGAGACTCGCGTATAGCGATTTACGGAATGCTATACGTCAGCACCTTTGCCGTCGCCTTTGTATCGCCTGGCGACGCCGCAAGCACAATCTCCTTCATCCTGGGCAGAAGAATTCCTGTCTTGGCGCCCGGCGCGCTTGGCACCTTGGCGATCTCCTTCAGATGGTCCGGGCTCGTGGTGTCGTATACCCCGATGTACCCCTGCCCGCCCGGCACATACAACCGGTTCGAGGCGGCGTCGTACAAAACATCGTCCGCGCGCAAGGGAGCCGGAAGAAAATTGGTGACGGCCCCTGTGTCCGAGTTCATCACGACGACCATGCCTGGGTCGCGGCAGACCAGGAAGATGCGGTGGCGCGCTTCATCCAGTGCAATCATGGCGTTCTGTTTCGCGGGCGTTACGGGCCACTCGGCGATCTCTTTCAGCGTCTTCCGGTTGACCACGGCAAGCTTGTTCGTCTGGGTCAGGTTTACGAAGAGCCGGCTGCCGCCTTTTTCAATCGCAAGCGCTTCCACGTGGTTGTCGTTGAACTTCACCTCGCCAAGCTTCTTGCCCGTATCCGGATTCACCGCCTCAACCTCAGCGGTCTTCATCCCAATGTCTTTGCCGCCGGTAACGATGTAGTAGACGTTCGCCGCCGCGTCGTAAGCCGCCGAGTCGGCGCTCTCCGTCAGCGGAATCGAGCCTTCTTTCTTATAGGTGTCCGCGTTCAGGATCTTTGTCATCGTCTTTCCGCTGTCCGTAACCAGGATGACCGGCGATCCATTGCGCACGAGGATGCTGTGCGGAGCATCAAAGCCCGTAACTGTTCTCAGATGCTTGCCGCTTTTCAGGTCGAAGACCTCAAGCGTCGCATGGTCTTCAGCAGCCAGCAGAAGGCGGTGTCGCTGGTGGTCCACCGCAAAGTGGTCGAAGTCGCCCGTGTAACCCGGCAATGTTACCTCGTGCTCCAGCTTCAGCGGTGCCTTAGCCTGTGCCATTACAAAGCTCGACATGACTACAAATCCAGCACCCAATACGATTGCGGCGTAATCTCTTCCCATCATCGGCAAATCTCCCAACCTGATATCACTCTTGGCTGCGCCTCCATCTCGGAAGACTGGCCGTTCTCAGGATTTACCGCAGACTAAGCCCTATAGATGAGGGAAGACTGAAAGCTAAATGAAAGTGCGTTCATTCGGGCCGTGCCCCCGCAGATGCACCTGACCCAATGCTGAATTGCCAAGGAGAGCACGTATGCAGGAGTTCAACGCTGCAACAATCACAGGCTAAACCGTGCAGACCACGGGCTCAATATGACCGTAACGTCACCATCCTGCAAGATCACACTCGAACTCTCTGCCGGACGAAGTTGCCGCATGGCAGCGCGGACCGCAACGGAAGTTTCCTTTGTAGCAAATGCCGATGTGACCGTGAAAGGGCCAGAACCTTCCCGCGCACTCCAGCAGCGTGCTCCGTGCGGCTGCTTCCTCCATTCTGGAACGTTGCAAGACAGCAACCGGTCCGAAACGGGCTGGTTCCGTCATCGAGTGGCGGATAGGCTTGGAACGGCCGACGTAAACCACTCCCGGAACCACGCAGCCATCTGCTGGCTCTGGGCGATGCGGTGGGCAGTCACCGGCTGCGAGAACGTGGCTGGAATAACGCCGCGCGCTTCTATAATCCACTTGAGCCCCCACGGCGTGGGGAATGAATCCAGCTGCACGATAAACTCATCCAGCAGTCGCGAAGCCCGCTGAAATTCCACTGAACCAGTCTGTTGCTTGTGTCTATATAAGTCGATGATGACTTCGGGCAACGCCGTCGCCACTCCCGAAATGACTCCATCGCAGATCCCTTCGATTAACGCCTGGGCCAGAACACTGTCATTTCCTATAATCCGGCAGGCATCCACTCCGCACGCGCTAAGATCGCGCAGGATATCGAGCGAGCCGCTGGAATCTTTAATCCCGACAATATTCGGCACTTCGGTAATCAATGCGCGGACCGTCTCCTTGCTCAGGCCAGAGGTAAATTGCGGCAGATTGTAAAGGAGAATAGGAAGCTGTGTGCTGTCGGCAACCTTTCTACAATACAAATCAAGGTCCTCCTGCCGATAAGGGAAGAAACTGGGCATAGGCAACAGCAAGCCTTTGACCCCCTCATCCTGCGCGATGGCGGCCAATTCGATGGCAAGGGCGCTCCCAGGCGCTCCTACTCCACATAGGATATTTGACTTGCCCTGGCTTATCTTCTTGACCGTATCCAAGATCGTACCTAGTTGCCTCGGTGTAGTTAGGCAGAACTCCCCCGTCGCACCGTTCATCGCGAAGGAAGTAATTTCCTTGGACAAAAGGAAGGAGATCAACTTGCCCAGGGCCGCCACGTCGATGCTGCCGTCTGCCATGCGGGGTGTGAGAACTGCAGCATAAATGCCGGATACTTTTGTTGAAGTCATTTGCTCCTCTGCTAATTCAAGTGCGCATCCTTGATGCATAGCGCGAAAGGTGGACCGAATCTCATCGCTGATGACAAAATATACACATATGTCGTCCCAATGTCGACACATGTACTATAAAAGATGCCGATTTATGCTTCTTGTACTGCTCAAGTTACAAAAAGCACATGACGATCGACATCGCCAACATGTCCAGGAGATTCGTTGTATTCTGTGCGAATGAGCCGCAGACGGCAGTGTCTCGCGGAATAGGACTGCGATCGGCTGTGTGTGCCCTGATAGTCGGCGAAAAAGAATACTCTGCCCTTCTTGATTGGTCCCCCGATAATGCCGCCGAACTAGTTGTAAACCAGATGCGGCACTGTCGTAGAGAAGTAATTGCGGGTATTGCCAAAGCCGTCGCCGCGGTGGAACTCGAAAAGATTACCGTGAAAACTGATTGGTGCCCGGGCTTCAGTGTCGCCGCGATGACGCTGCCAAAATATAGAGACAAACGAGATACCATGCATGTCGACAATAGGTATTTTAATTTTTGAGTGGGAAAAGCAGGCTATTTTCGTGCGACAGCTAACCCATTACCCGCAAATACTTACAAATTTCTCCCTCGATTTTCCTCACAAATTTGCATGTCAAGCCCCCAAACCAGTCAAACGACTCATTACAAATAGCTTACCCGTGGCGTACATTAGCTCCCAACCTGCTAAACTTAAATCAATAAAGAAAAAGCCGAAGGCCCCAGAGAGAACTTCTCCGGGGCTTTCCTGTTTGAAATGAATACTTTGCACAACGCTCCACCACCAACACCAGCAAAATCAATACTTTACAGAAATTCCGAAGCCGAAGGTACGAACCTAAACCAAACCGAATGAATACTTTGCACAAGATCGAAGGGCAGGGGTACCCGGAAAAAACCGTCAGGTCTGCCGTGCCAGCACCAGGGTGATGTCATCCGGCTGCTCCTCCGCGCCGATCCAGGCGTCCAGAGCGTGCAGCACCTGGGTTGAGATCACATGCAGCGGCTGGTCGCGGTATCTCCGGACGACATCCATCATCCGCTCCTCGCCAAACTCGCCGAAGTCGTTCTCCGGCTCCGTCACGCCATCCGAGTATGCGACCAGGATGTCGCCGGACTGCATCTGCACCCGGCCCTCCTCATACCGCATTCCGTCCATCAAACCGACGACGGTGCCGCCCATATCCAGCCTCCGGATCGAACCGTCCCGGCCCAGCACCAGCGGCGGCAATTGACCGGCGTTCGAGTATGTCATCACCGCCGAAGCTGCATCGTAGTGCGCCAGAAACAGCGTTGCATACTTCTCCGGCTGCGTGCTCCGGTAAAGGTGCCGGTTCAGCAGCGAGAGGATCCGTCCCGGCGAGTGGAACAGTTCATCGGAGTCGCCGCCGCGCCCGTCCAGACCGGACATCAGCCCGTCCGCAACCGACTCGCTGTAAACCAGCTCCTCGCTGGCAAACCGGTACGCCCGCACCGCCGAGTGCAGCGTCGCCATCAGCAGCGCGGCGGAGATTCCCTTCCCGCTGATGTCGCCAATCGCTATCCCCACCCCGGTCTCCCGCCGGCTGGGGTGCCCATTATGTGCCTCTTCGTGAAACACAAGAAAGTCGTAGTAGTCGCCGCTCACCGACCGTGCCGGACGGCAGACGCCATGCAACTCCAGCGTCTCAAGATTCGATATCCGCTGCGGAAACAGGTTCGCCTGCACCTCCTGCGCGATCGAGATCTCGTTCTGCAGCCGCTCCTTCTCTTTTTGCTCCTCGATGAGCCGCTCGAGCGACTCCGCCATCCTGTTGAACGACCGGCTCAACTCCGCAAGCTGGTCCGTTCGCTGGACACCGATCCGATGGTTCAGCGCGCCGCGGTCGATCTCCAGCGTCGCCTGATACAGGTCGGCAACCGAAGCCGTGATCGTCCGGCTCAGCCGGATCGCCATCACCAGCGCCAGCAGTTCGATCAGCGCGAACAGAACGCACAGTCCTATCAGGAACCCTCGGATCACGCTGGTCACAATCCCGCCCAGCGAGGTCCCGAACAACTGCCGGTACAACAGCGATGGCCGCGAGTCCACCTCGATCGCAACGTTGTACGGCGCGCCTGTGTCCCAGTCCGTCATCGCCAGTGTCGACGGAAACCGCACCCGAATGTCCGCCAGATTCACGGCGTCCGGCTCATTGCCGCCTGCAATGGGAGCTCTGCCCACCCCAGGCTGCTGGCTCCTCCTCTGCGCGTCATTGCCGCTGTTTTCAATTCGCAGCGGAAATAGTATGGCTCTTCCCAAATTGGCCGCAACAATATCCATCAACGACCGATCCACCGGAACACTGCTGACCAGCGTAAACATCCGGCGGTCCTTCAGCCGCTGTTGATTGATGGCCACCAGGTACAGGTCGCCGCCGTCGAGCACCAGCCCATGGAACTCGCCGCCGCGAAGCGCTGCCGCCCACGGAGGCAGTCCCAGCGGGGTCTTGCCCTCCACATCGGTGCCCAGGGACACCCGCATTCCGTCTACAAACGATTCGGAAGATTGGTGTAGCGTCGTCCTCTCCGTATCGAGCCGGGCGCCTTCTGCAGCCGGCAGCGCCGACGAAGCCGCTGCTGGCAGCTGCCCCTCCAGCGCCGCCGCAACGAGGTCGGCGCGATGGCTGTTCTCCAGGCTCATCTGGCCCACTTCGCTCTGCAACCGCGAGTCGGCAAGATGGATGGCGAACTGACCAGCCGCGATATACGCCGAGATCAGCACCAGGGTCACAAACAGCACCACCGGGGCCAGCCCAATCAGCAGATAGGTCAGCACCAGCTTGTTGCGCAGGCTCCACAGCATGTGCTTCCGCACCTGTTGCCAGGCCAGCGGGACCGCGACCGCCACCAGGGCCACTCCGGCGAAGATCTCCATCATGCCGAAGAACGTACCCAGCGCGCCCAGTACGTGGCTCAGGGCCAGCAGCGCGCAGAACCACAGGGCCAGCCAGAAGGCCGCACCCGCCAACCCCGTCGGCATATGCGTCTTCAACCAGCTCAAAACCCGCGCTCCTGCCGCGCTTCGCATCCCTTACTCCTTCGCTTTGGCCTGCCGCGCCAGCCGAAGCGTATACCGCGTCGCCGAAAAATGTGCTCCTGCCAACAATAACAATCCCGTGAGAAAAGCCCACATGATTAAACCGACAGAGATATAGAATGGCCCATAAATCGACTGGAAGTCGATCCACGGCAGCGCCCGCACATAGATATGTTTCACCAACTCCCACAACAGTCCAACCACAATCGCCGTGGGCAGCACGGCCCGCGCGGGCACCTTGCGGTAAGGCAGTATCCAATAAATCAGAAAGAACAACAGAATGCTCGCAAACCCCGCTGAGAACCTCAGGAATCCGTAGGACATAAAGCGGAATGCAACGTTCTGCGTATGCCCGAAGAAGACCCAGGACAATATCTGCTGCTGTCCCGCGGTCGATGCCGCCGAAGCAAGCGCCAGCACTCCAACGGCAAACGCCAGCCCAAGCGAGATCGCCTGATTGTGAAGATAGCTGCGGTTCTTCTTCACTCCCCAGACGCTGTTCAGCGCGACCTCCAGCGGCAGGAACACGCCGGTCGAGGTGATAAGCAGCATCACCAGCGAATAAATCTCCGTCCCTTTATGAGGATGCGTCAGAAGCTGCATGTTGCGCATCACGAAGTCCTGCCCAACGGGAAGAAACGTCTTCATCATGTCGCTGACCACAATTTCCATCGCCCGCGAGTGGAACACCCTCCTGCTGATCGTCAACAACAACACGATAAACGGAAACAGCGACAGAATTGCATTGGCCGCGACGCTGAAAGCATACGTATGGACCTCGGTCCGCATCATGTACCGCGCCAGCGCGGCAATCTGAGCGCCGAGGCCATCCGACACGACAACCGGTTGAATCTCCTCAATTGGCTTTGGCGGCAACTCTGGTTCCGTGGAGGGCGGCGCAGCGATCTTGTCCGAAAGATGAGACGGCATAGTTAAATAAATAGACGCAGGCGCCTGAACCCGCGCCTCAACGTAATGCTACAACGGTGAAGGCATCACACGAATCATCTGCACACCGGGTAAGTTGCTCTAACCGCCACTTCCTTTGCGAATCCTCTCTGCGGCCCATCGAGCGCTCTCCGCAAGCACTTCGTCCTCGCTGCGCCCCCACTCCTCCAACCGAGGAAGATAGCGGTCATCTCCGCTGTTGCCCATCGCTATCGCCACGTTCCGGTGCAACCGCTTCTTTCTGGTTCGCTCCAGGGGAGAGCCTTTAAACCATCGTCGGAACGCCGCCGAATCCATCCCGGCCAGCCAATCCAGCGAGGGGTTCACCAACTCTCTTCGCGTCTGCATTCTTTCCTTCACCGCCACCGGCGCGCGGCGGTTCCACGGGCACACGTCCTGGCAGATGTCGCACCCAAACACCTGCCTACCCATCGCCTCGCGCAACTCCTCTGCAATCGCGCCCTTCTTCTCGATGGTCAGGTAAGCGATGCAGCGCGTCGCATCCATCTCATGCGGCGCCACCAGCGCGCCTGTAGGACACGCATCGATACACCGCGTACAGCTTCCGCAGCGGTCTGCCGCGACCTCGAACGAAACGCCGTCCGCAACCGGCAGCGATGTCACAATCACAGCCAGCAGCAGCCACGAGCCAAGTTCCTGGTTCAACACGCAGGTATTCTTACCGATCCATCCCACGCCCGCCTTCGCCGCAACCGCGCGCTCAACGATCGGTCCCGTGTCCACGTAGCACTTCGTCTCGCACGCGAACCGCTCGCGCAGGGCCGACTCCACACGCCGCAGCATGCCCAGCAACTCATCGTGATAATCGCTCGGGAGCAGCGACCCATCCTCAGCCAGACGCCCGCTCCATGCATAGCGCGCAATCCATCCTGTGCCCTCCGGCGCAGCTTCAATCGACTTTGCCCCTTCGCCGTTGTAGTTCATCGCGCATACGACCACCGAACGCGCCCAAGGCATCGCCACCTGAACACCGCTTCGCAGCAGAGTGCCCTGTTCATCGCGGCGCTTGAGGTACTCCATCTCGCCAGCCCGGCCCGCGTCTACCCAATCGGCAAAACGCTCGGCGTCAGCCTTCTGCTCATCGCTCGTGGGCGCGGACACATCCGCAACCCCGGCAGCATCAAACCCCACTTCCAGCGCTTGCTCCCGGATCCACCTCTCCAACTCTGGTGTCCACTCACTCGCCAACAAAGTTCTCCTCACTCACCTCTATTCAGATTAGTCCGTAGGGCCGAATCGTTTCACACATGAAAATGAATCCTGCTGTATAAATTCAGCGTAGCTATAAAAGCGCCACCAAAGCGATACCATCGACATGGAGACCGAATGAACCGTCGCAACTTTCTCGCCACCCTCGCCGCCACCGCCGCCTCTACATCTCTGCACAGCCTCGGTCAATCTTCCGAGACGACAGCGCGGCTTGAAATCGACGACGCGGTCAAAGGCCCCATTATTCCGCTCGACTTCACCGGCCTCTCCTATGAGACGGCGCAACTTGCCAATCCGGCTTTCTTCTCTGCTGCGAACAAAACGCTCATCAATCTCTTCCGCGGCCTCAGCCCGCAGGGAGTCCTTCGCCTGGGCGGCAACACCAGCGAGTTCACCACGTGGAGTCCCACCGATATCACCACGCCGCCGCCTTTCGAAGCCACAGGACCCGCCACGCACCAGCACGAAAATATCCCTACGATCAACACGCCCCGCGCGCTCAAAGATCTTCGCGCATTTCTCGACGCCACCAACTGGACTCTCATCTACGGTCTGAACGCCGCGCGAGGCACGACCGAAAACGCCGTCGCCGAGGCCGTTGCCGTCCGCGAGATACTCGGTCCACGCCTCGTCTGCTTCCAACTCGGGAATGAGCCAGATGCCTGGCGCAACCGCTACCGCCCCGCCAGCTTTACCTACGCTGGCTATGCCAAGGAGTGGGCGGCGCTGCACGCTGCCGTCGTCGCCAAAGTTCCCAACGCGAAGTTCGGTGGCCCGGACCCATCCAACAAAGTTGACTACATCACCGGCTTCGCCGCCGACGCGCATCTTTACAAAGACATCGTCCTGCTGACCGGCCACTACTACACGATGGGTCCGGCGAGCAGTCCGAAGTCCACCCTTGAGCGCCTGCTCGATCCCGACCCCAAGCTCGCCGCGAACCTTGAGACAATCATGGTCGCCGCAAACGCCGCGCATCTTCCCTACCGCATGACCGAGGGTAACTCCTGCTGGGACGGCGGCAAGCCCGGCGTGTCGGACACGCTCGCCTCCGCGCTCTGGTGCGCCGATATGATGCTTCAGTTTGCCCAGGCCGGCGCGGTCGGCGTGAACCTGCACGGCGGCGGCGAAGGCTACTACACTCCCATCGCCGGAGCGCCTTCGACCGGCCTCGTTAAACGCCCGGAGTACTACGGCATCCAGTTCGCGCAGCAACTCACCGGCAGTACCTTCCTCCGCGCCACGCTCACCGGAGCAAGCCCGCGCGTGAACGCCTATGCCTTTGAGAACGAGCACCATCGCTCGCTTGTCGTCATCAACAAAGACGACCAGCCGCTCACAATCTCCATTCCAACCCGCACGCAATCGAAGGCGGTCATCCTCACTGGCCCCGCTCTTGACTCCAAAGCTACGCCCACATTCCACCCGATCATGGTCTCCCGCGCCAACCGTCTCGATGTTCCAGCGCGTAGCGCCACGCTTTACACTTTTTAGTTCTTGGCTATGCCGCAAGGGCAAAAATGCTGGGGGTTCTTTGCTTCGCTCAGAATGACACGCGATTCGTAACTTTCTCTTGTGAAATTGTTACTCTACTAATCAAACTACTGTCCAACTACAATCACCTTAGAGCATATCCAGCCCACTCATGGAGGCCGCATGGCCAACCGCACTACACGCCGCCGTTTTCTCGCCGCAACCGCCGCCACGGCCGCGGTGGTAACACATCGAACCGCGCTCGCAGCTCTGCCCGAAGCCGCTCCCAAAGACGATGAGACTCCTTATAAGCTCTTCTTCAATCAGCCGGCAAGGCAGTGGTCCGACTCTCTCCCCGTCGGCAACGGCCGGCTCGGTGCCTGCGTCTTCGGCAATCCCATCGCCGAGCGCATCCAACTTAATGAGGACTCCATCTGGGACGGCGAGGTCCGTGACCGCAACAATCCCCGTGCGGGCGAGGCCGTGCCTAAAATCCGCGAGCTACTCTTCGCAGGCAAGGTAGCGGAGGCCGAAGCGCTCGCGCTCTCAGACATGATGTCCATCCCAAGGCGGATGCCCTGCTACCAGACGCTCGGCGACCTGCACCTCGACTTCGATCTCGACACCGCGCATACTGTCGAAGACTACCGGCTCGAATTGAACCTCGACACCGCCATCGCTACTACTGCCTTTACGCACAATGGTGTCCGCTACGTGCGCGAGGTCTTCAGCTCCGCTCCCGACCAGGTCATTGTCATCCGCCTCACGGCGAGTCAGTCCGGTAAGCTCAACTTCACCGCCCGCCTCGATCGCCCTGGCCCAAGGCCGTTTGAAACAAGAGCGATTGCGCCCAATCGTCTCACTCTGTCCGGCGAAGCTCTCCCTGTCAACGACAACCCCGGCCTTTCCATCAAAGAGCGCCAGGTCGGCATCAAGTATCAAGCGGAACTTCTCGCGCTCAACGAAGGCGGCAGCGTCTCCGCAAGCAA
>Ga0157370_10006892_pt1 | contig 12438 bp, 5 predicted proteins | sample C35metaG_FD_113463 | JGI IMG/M metagenome (GOLD analysis project Ga0157370, IMG submission 113463) | Corn rhizosphere microbial communities from Kellogg Biological Station, Michigan, USA - C3-5 metaG | ecosystem: Host-associated > Plants > Roots > Rhizosphere > Soil | place: USA: Michigan...
ACGCTCGTCCTGGATTCTTGCAGCCTGAGCTTCGAAGATTTTGGCAACGTGAGCGAGGACATCGATACCAACCATATCGCCGAGGCGGAAAGTTCCGGTTCTGGGCCAGCCCAGTGCCGATCCGGTGAGGGCATCCACTTCTTCGATGGTGAGGTCCTGCGCCTGCATGAGCCGGATGGCGTTATTCAATGAGAAGGTGCCGATGCGGTTGGCTATGAAGTTGGGCGTGTCGTGCGCGTGGACGATCGTCTTACCGAGACGCTTGTCGCAGAACTGCGAGATGGCAGCGACGTCAGCGGGATTGGTATCGGGGGTGGGGATAATTTCGAGCAGGCGCATGTAGCGCGGCGGATTGAAGAAGTGCGTACCAAAGAAATGCGGCTTGAGAGAAGCAGGAAGACTGGCTGCAATTTCGGCGATGGGCAGGCCGCTAGTGTTGGTTGTCAGGATGGCGTCGGGCCGGAGATGCTGCTGGATTTTGTCGAGCAGCGAACGCTTGATCTGAATATCTTCGGCGACGGCTTCGATCACCCAATCGCATTCGGCAAGGAGAGCCAGGTCGTCTTCAAAGTTGCCGATAGTGATAAGACGGACGTTTTCCGGCGCATAGAAAGCAGCCGGCTTCAATTTCTTCAGCGCTTCGACAGCAGTGAAGGCCAGCTTGTTCCGCTGGTGCGCTGAAGTGCCAAAGGTTGTGCCCGACAGAATAATGTCCAGCAAGATGACAGGCACTCCCGCGTTTGCGATGTGGGCCGCGATGCGTGAGCCCATGGTTCCGGCTCCAAGGACAGCGGCTTTGCGGACCTGTCTGGTTGCGGCGCTGTAAGGCATTGGGCGGGCTCCGGTGACGGTAAAACTCGGACGTGCTGAAGGGTACTGAATGGCCGTCGTATGGTCAAGCTGGGTATATTGGCTTTGAACCCAGACACTTACAGCTGGACGACCTGACAGGCCGAAGATGAGTGCGATGCTTCAGAACAGAATATGATTTGATCTACAAATTTAAGTAGCCTTGAAAGGTTCGACCGATCCTATGGAAAAGAAGACGCGGCGAGAGTTTTTGTTAATAGCTGGCGGAACGACAGGCTATTTCTTCAGTGGCTCTGCCTGGGCGATGGCGAGCAAGCCGACCGGTTACGACCTGGTTGCAGAGTCGGACAGGAAGAGAATCCTTGCGGCGGCGGACCGATACCTGATCGAGCAGCCGGTTACGGTGACGGCGACCCGGGCGAAACGGAGTTCAGGAGGTCTGCACGATTACTTCTCTCAGGGCGATTACTGGTGGCCTGATCCCAAAAATCCGAATGGCCCTTATATACAGCGCGACGGCATGTCGAACCCGGAGAACTTCAATGCGCACCGCGAGGCAATGGTGCGGCTTAGCTTGATCGTGCCCGCTCTAACAGCTGCCTGGGAACTGACTGGCAAGAAAAAGTATGCGGACCACGCGGGAAAACATCTTCGGGCGTGGTTTGCCGATCCGGCGACACGGATGAATGCGAATCTGCAATATGCGCAGGCCATTATCGGCAGAAACACCGGGCGCGGAATTGGAATCATCGATACTCTGCATCTTGTTGAACCCGCACGGGCTGCAACGCTGATGATGAAGGCGGGCGCGCTCGAAGGCGGCAAGGAGATTCAGAAATGGTTCGCGGATTATCTGGAATGGATGCGGACCTCACAAAATGGACAGCAGGAGCGCGACGCAAAGAACAACCACGGCACCTGCTGGGTATTGCAAGCCGGAGAGTTTGCACGGTTCACTCAAAATGCCGAGGTCATGACCTGGTGTCGCGACCGGTTCAAGACAGTACTGGTACCAGGCCAGATTGCGCCTGACGGAAGGCTCCCGCGGGAGCTGGCGCGGACCAAGCCGTACAGTTATTCGCTGTTCGATATGGACGTGTTGTGCGGCATCGCGCAAAGCCTTTCGACGAAGAGCGATGATCTTTGGAGTTTTGCTACACCGGATGGGCGTAGCCTGCGCAAGCTGATGGCGTTCATGTATCCCTATATCAAGGACAGGAGAGCATGGCCTTTCGCGCATGACGTGGAGCACTTCGATGACTTCCCCGTCAGAAATCCGGCGCTGCTCTTTGCCGGTCTGGCTTACGGACAGGAGAACTACATTGCATTATGGAAGACGCTGAACCCTGACCCTGTCGTTCCGGAGGTTATCCGGAACTTTCCCATCCGACAGCCTTTGCTATGGATGGCAAGGTCAGGGAGTTAGCAGCGTTAGTGTTTTGATTGCGAGAGGCGGTGCATCTCCGAACCTGCGAGGAGAAAGCCGCCGACGCCATAGACGTAGCTGGCGGATGGCTTGAATTTGCCGGGTTGGCCGTCAATAGGCTGGATGGAGCCGAGGCGGCCATCGGCATAGACGTGACTCAGCATTCCCTTCCATGCCTTCTCGACTACAGGCTGATATTTTGCACGGTCGAGCAGATGATGATTGATGCCATAGGCGATGCCGTAGGTGATAAAAGCGGAGCCTGAGACTTCGGGCAGCTCATATGCATCCGGGTCGAGCAGACCTGAGCGCCAAAGGCCGTCCGAGCTTTGAATTTCGGCGAGCTTTGCGGCCATCTGTTGTAGTTGCTCGACGTATTTCGGGCGGGCTGGATAGTCGGCGGGCATGAATTCGAGCACATTGGCTAAGCCACCCATTACCCATCCGTTGCCGCGAGACCAGAAGAGCTTCTTGCCGTTCTCCTGTTTTTGCGTGAGATAGCGGCTATCGCGGAAGTACAGATGCTCCTGCGGGTCATAGAGGCTGGCGGAGGTCAGCCACCACTCGTGGTCCATGTAGTCGAGATACTTGCGATCGTGCGTGATGGCGTAGGTGCGGACAAGCACGGGCGGCGACATAAAGAGAGCATCGCACCACCACCAGAGGAGCTTATTGGGATCATCCGGGCGAACAACAAGGCGGTCCATGATGGACTTGGTATTGGCGAGACGCTCAGGTTTTGGATCCTGGCGATAGAGATCGAGATAAGCCTGGCCCAGCGCTTGATCGTCGGCGTGAGGGAAGCGGTTATCAAGAAGCTGCCAATCAAAGTGCTGCGCCATGCGAAGTACGGCGTCGCGATACTTCTCATCTTTGGTAGTGGAAGAAGCGGCAAGCAGGCCATCGTAGAGGGCGGCAAACGTCCACTGCTGATTGAAATTCGGTTCGGCTACCCTCAGTTGCCAGTCGGCTACCTTCTTCATTGCTGCAGAGATCGCTTTCGGCTTGATGGCAGAAGAAAGGTTGGTTGCAAGCGGGCCGGGATCATCCGGGGCGCTTCCTGATGAATTGCGATCCACGGGAACCGCCGCTGATTTAGGGGGAGCCGGGGTCTGCGCCGCAGCATTGCCGAAAGAACTCGCAAGAAAAGCACTCAACATGAGTACGGCAACGACATTTGAGCGGTAGAATTTGTGGGCAGGTGAAATTGATTTTTTCTGGACAAAAAACATGATGTACTCCATTAAACCAGACATTCGTCTCTATGAATCCAAAGATGTTGGGGCAGAGGTGAGGCATTTTTGATTGTATGTCCTGCGATAGATCTTCTTCGTCAAGTTTCGATTTTGAAGCACTGATTGCTTGACATGCCTATGGACGAATCTTTATATCACTGAAGACTGGTATTTTGTCGCTGCTTTGAATTATTGCTCCAAGTACGGCATCCAGGACGACATCTTCTGCACGCTTTTATCGACAGGACCAGGAGTAATGCCTTATGTATTCCCGCCGGCAGTTTCTAAAGGCGAGCGCCAGCGCTGCTGCGATTTCATTGCTTCCCCGCTCTCCGCTGCATGCTTCTGTGGCTACGCTGGCAGGCAGCGCGAGCGATTCTGTCGATGGCGCTCAAGCCCGCAAGCTTTCTGAGGGTTGGGAATATCTACAAGGGACCATGGGCGGCCCATGGGAAGTATGGCATAGCAAGGAGACGGCGTTCTGGAATCCTGTCGCTATGCCTCATTGCTTCAATGCCTACGATGCTTGCGATCCCGACGTTCCCTACTATCAGGGCAATGGATGGTACCGAACGCATGTGCCCGTGGCGAACCCTTATAGAGCAGGCCGCACGTTGCTGCATTTTGAAGGCGCGGGGCAGACCGCTGCCGTTTATGTAGGAGAGGTACTCGCGGGCAAACATAAAGGTGGATATGACGAGTTCGTGGTCGATATCACGGATTTTGTGAATGCCTTCCAGAAAGAGGCTCCAGATCCAAACGAAAAGAAAAAAGCGGATGGCATCCCGATCGCGGTGCTATGCGATAACTCGCGCGATCTCGACCGAATTCCCTCCGATCTGAGCGATTTCAGCCTTTATGGCGGTCTGTATCGGCATGTGAATCTTGTGTATCTCCCAGAAATGTCGCTGGAGACGGTGCATGTGCGGACAGAGATCGCCTCACCCGATGCTTCGGCAAAAATTTCCGTACTTGGTTGGCTCTATAACCCTGCGGACAGCGGTGAGCAGCTTGAGATTTTAATCGATGTGACAGATGCGAAAGGGACATCCATTCATCATTCCGAATTGAAGATTCAGCCGTGGAAAGATGCGAAAACTCTGGCCAGTTTCACCGCGAACAGCCCTGAGTTGTGGAGTCCTGCATCTCCGCATCTCTATCAGTGCAACATCACCATCAAGGAGCCAGATGGCCAGTACGTTGCACGGGAAAACTTCGGGATTCGCCATACTGAATTCGTAGAGCATGGGCCATTTAAGTTGAACGGAGAGCGACTGCTGCTGCGCGGCACTCATCGCCATGAGGACCACGCCGGATACGCCGCTGCCATGCCGGACGATTTGATCGATCAAGAGATGCAGCTCATGAAAGACATGGGCGTGAATTTTATCCGCCTGGCACATTACCAGCAGTCGCGGCGCGTGCTTGCGAACTGCGATCGGCTGGGAATTCTGGTTTGGGAAGAGGTTCCGTGGTGCCGCGGAGGTGTTGGCGATGACGCGTTCAAAGACATGACACGTGACAAGCTTCGCACCATGATCTCCCAGCACTTCAATCATCCAAGCATTCTTCTTTGGGGGCTGGGAAATGAGGACGACTGGCCAACAGAGTATCCAGAGGTCAATCAAAAGGAGATTCGAGCGCTCTTTCAGGAACTGAATGCGTTATCGCACGAACTGGATCCATCGCGCTTTACGACTATGCGGCGCTGCGACTTTGCGCGCGATATTACCGATGTCTATTCGCCTTCGATATGGGCTGGATGGTATCGCGGGGAATATGTCGAATATCAAAAAACTCTGGAGACCGAGCGAGAGCGCGTGAAGCGGTTGTTTCATGCAGAGTGGGGAGCGGACAGTCACGCCCGCAGGCACTCTGAAGATCCCGATAAGGTGCTGGCAAAGATCGTCACAGGACGAGGTACAGATGAACGGGGCATGGATTACCTGTTGACTGGTGGACAGACGCGCGTTTCAAAGGACGGCGACTGGTCGGAGACCTATGCATGCAACCTGTTCGACTGGTACCTAAAAACACAGGAGACGCTGCCCTGGCTGACAGGCTCGGCGCAGTGGATCTTCAAGGACTTCACTACGCCCCTTCGTGTAGAGAACCCTGTGCCGCGTATCAATCAAAAGGGCGTCATCGAGCGCGATATGACGAAAAAGGAGGGGTACTTCGTCTTCCAGTCCTATTGGAGCGATACGCCGATGGTCCACCTTTACGGGCATAGCTGGCCGATACGATGGGGCGATGAAGGTGAATCGAAGATGGTAAAGGCCTATTCCAATTGCGACACTGCCGAACTGTTCGTGAATGGCAAGTCCGCTGGTGTAAAGCATCGCAACAGTCAGGACTTCCCTGCTGCCGGATTACGCTGGATGACGCCGTTTGTGCGCGGCAAGAACAATCTACGGGTGGTTGCCACAAAAGGCGGCGCCAAGGTGCAGGACGAGATCACGTTCCTTTATCAAACCGAAAAGTGGGGCGCTCCTGCAGAACTGAAGTTAGCGGAGATATCTAGAAATACGATTAAGGGAAAAGACGCGGTCACGGTAGAAGCTCGGCTATATGACGACAAAAGCGTACTCTGCCTGGATGCGCGCAATCAGGTGCATTTCACGATTGCCGGCACGGGTACGCTGATTGACAACCGTGGCACGTCGCGAGGCTCGCGTGTAGTGCAGATGTATAACGGGCGGGCGGAGATATCGCTAATTAAAAATAGCGGAGAGTCTGTGATAGCGGTGAGCGCAGGAAAATTGAAGCCCGCATTTTGCACCGTAAGCTAAAACTTCTACCCTATTGCATAACAGGTTAGACAAACGTTTTTCTCTAGGTCTTGACATTTGTTTGCTGTGCGAATTATGGTTCAGTGAAATCGAAAATGTGCGCGTTCGAAGCATCGCATTCCGTGCGGCAGAAACAGCCAACGCCCCAGATTGGTCGACGCCACAGAAACAATCTTTTGAGAGGCAGGCTGAAAATGATTACAAAATTACGTTCCTATAGCTGGAAAGTTCTTGTGGCGTTGCTGGCGTCCACTGCATTCACCGGTTTTGGCGTCGCACAGATGACAACGGCTACCATCACCGGAACCGTTCTTGATCCCTCGGGCGCTGTAATCCCCGGAGCGACCGTCACCGCAACGAATACTGATACAAAGTTCACCCGCACCACAACCACTGGAGCGGCAGGAAATTACCGGCTCGAGTTTCTGCCCATCGGAAAATATTCTGTAAACACACAGGCATCTGGTTTCAAGGCAAATTCCCAGACGAATATCACGCTGAACCTCAATGAAGAGCTACACAACAATGTGACGCTTGAGTTGGGCCAGGCCTCAGAGACAGTCACGGTGACCAGTGAGCCCGGCCTTGTACAGTCGTCGACATCGAGCCTGGGGCGCCTGGTAGATAATACCGAAATCGATAATCTGCCTCTCGTCAACCGCGATCCATATCAACTTCTGAGCTTGACTCCAGGCGTGCAGACAAATACGAACAGCAACTCGCTGGGTTATCCCCAGCAGGTGGTCTATATCAACGGTGGCACGGACGAATTTGTAGGCTCGGTCAGCTATTACCTCGATGGCGGCCTGAACATGACAAGCATCCGCAACACAGGCAATATTCTTCCCAATCCGGACGCACTGCAGGAATTCAACGTTCAGACCAACAACTACAACGCTCTCTATGGACGCATGTCCGCGGGCCTTGTAAACGTAGTGACGAAGTCCGGTACAAACAAAATCCATGGCTCGGTCTTTGAGTTTCTGCGCAATGACAGGTTGAATGCCACACCGTGGAGGGCGAATGGAAAGAGTGCGTATCACCGCAACCAGTTCGGGGCGACCCTGGGCGGACCGATTCTTCATGACCGGACCTTCTTCTTCGGCAGTTACGCAGGACTGCGGCAGTCGACACCTAAGTTCCTTAATGGCGCTGTTGTTCCTACAGCGGCCGAGCGAACAGGAGACTTCAGTGCAGATCTTCCGGCAAGGTTCATCGGCCAAAGCAACTATACTTGCGCCGATGCTACGGCAGCCGATAAGGCCGCGGGTCTTTTTATCGCCTGTAATCCTGTGACAAAGAAGCCCTTCGCGAATAATGTCATCTCAACCCCGTTAGATCCAACTGCACAGAACATCCTCAATAAAGCCATTCCATTGCCGAATAGCGAGGGAAACAAGTGGTCTGGATATTCGCCTGCGGTGAACAATACGGACGAGTTTTTGATCAAGCTAGACCACAACCTGACCGCCAACCAACGGATCGAGGCGAGCTACTTCAATACAGCCGGCATCCAGCAACAGATTCCAGGCGGTAATATTCTATGGTCGCAGCAGAACTATCACTATCGGCAACAGAATGCGAACCTGAGCGACACATGGACAATAAGCTCCAACAAAATTAACCAGATATGGCTGACTTACACCCGCATGCTGGCAGGCCGGGTGAATACTCCTGGCACCTCGCTCCACGATTTTGGATCGTCGTTCATGCCCCAAGGCACTCCTTCGCTACCGCAGATCACGGTCAGCGGTTATTTCACTGCAAGCCAATCGATCGCCGGGCCCAAGGCAGGCACTAACTTCTACTCCCTGCGTGACGTGTATAGCTGGAACAAGGGCAAGCACGCGCTCGCCTTCGGTGCCGAAGGTTCGCTGAACAAGGACATTCTGCAAACACTGCTCAATAACTATGGCACCTTCACCTTCGACGGATCGCGAGAGATTGCCGGAGCACCCAAGGGCAGCGTGGGCAACGGCTTAGTGGATTTCGTTCTCGGTCTTCCCAAGTCCATGAATCAGGATGCACCGGTAACGGCAGTCGATAACATGTGGTTCTATGGCTTATTCCTGCAGGACGACTATAAGGTCAAACCGAACCTGACGCTAAACCTCGGGATTCGCTGGGATGTGCAACCGGCCCCAACCGACCCGCAGAACCGGTTCGCCACATTTATTCCCGGAGTGCAGTCCAAAATTCTCCCTAATGCTCCCACGGGCTTGCTGTTGCCTGGCGATACATATAGCGGCGGCACTCTGCCCCGCGGCATTGTAGCCACACGCTACCACCATATCTCGCCGCGCGTGGGCTTTGCCTGGAATCCATTCGGTAACGGACGCACCGCAGTGCGTGGAGCCGGCGGCCTCTTCTATGGCAGCGTAGCTGGTAACGAATGGAACGGCATGACAAATTTTCTCCCGTTTGCCGTCCGCAACAGCTATCCGAATATCACGTCGCTCACGGATGTTTACTCCGATCCTCGGAGTTTCCCGGATGGAGACCCATATCCCTATGTCTATAGCCCTTCCAATGCGAGATTTATCTATCCGGGCGCTCTGGAAGGAATTGATCCTAATTATCAATGGCCGTATACCTACCAGTTCAATGCGTCTGTGCAGCAACAATTCTCGCGTGATTTTGCGATGACTATAAGCTACGTGAGCACGTTGAGCCACGATGTGCCCTTCGCTCCGGATATCAATTATCCAATCTGGTCCCCCACTGCAAAATCAGGCGACCAGAACACGCGTCGGCCATTCTTCCCGCAAGATCCCAAGGCGCCGAAAGGAACACCGGTGCTGACCACGGTCAACGTAATTCAGTCGCATCAGCGAGCGAACTACAACGCTCTGCAGGTCGACTTTGAAAAGCGTTTGAGTCATGGCTTCAGCATAAAGGGCTTCTATACCTGGTCGAAGACGTTGAGCACGGCGTCAGTCAACAACAGTGGTTCAGTGCTCGGATCGGCCCAGGATTTCAACCATCTCGAAGAGGAATACGGACGCAGCGACACTGATGTGCGGCACCGTTCGCAGACCTCCATTGTCTGGAAGCCAAACTACTTCACCAGCCACGGATTGCTTACCCGCTCCTTGCTCGATGGTTGGACAGTTGCTGGAATTGTAAGGTTCCAGAGCGGATCGCCTTTCAGCATCACGACCGGCGTGGATAATAACTTCGATGGCAACAACAATGATCGCACCAGCGTGGTGCCGGGTGTGCCCTATCACACCTCCACTGGCTATAACCGTTTGGATCCAGCGTCGCGATTCTTCAACCCAGATGCTTTCTGCGGCTACTCCGGGGGCACCTGCCTCGGAGTTGGCCCGGGCGGATCAGACGGCAATACGCGGCGCGACAACTTTTCCGGACCAGGTTCCAAGAGCGTCGACGCATCGCTGTTCCGGAATTTCAAACTCTGGGAGGGTGTGCAATTGCAGGGCAGAGTCGAGGCGACTAACGTCTTCAACTTTGTCAATCCAAACAATCCTACGAGCAGCATCAATAACGCGAAGACTGCAGGAACCATTACTGGCGCAGAGACCATGCGGCAACTCCAGGTCGGCGCTCGCATCCTGTTCTAACTGATACCTCACACCTCCCGGAGCTCTTGAAATACTGATGCTCCGGGAGCTTTTTTATTTAAGAGCCTGTTCTGCTAATGCCTTAGAAAAGCCAAGACACCGCTTCGGTATAGTTAGTAATTATGGATTGGAGGTAATTTCGTGCGAGTTCGAGGCGTGACTGCGGCGACGTTGCTGCTTGGGGTTGCTCTGTGTTGTGCGGCAAAGGCTCAGGATCTCACCAGCTTTGAGAAGCGGACGACGGTAAAGGTGCTTCCTAATGGGCTCACTCTGATCATTTGCGAGCGGCCGGAAGCTCCGGTGTTCAGCTTTTTCACGCTGGTCGATGCCGGATCGGCAGATGACCCCCAGGGGGACAGCGGCCTCGCACATATGTTCGAGCACATGGCGTTTAAAGGCTCAACCGAGATTGGCACCACGAACTACCCAGCGGAAAAGGTTGCTCTGGCTAAGGTCGAAGCCGCCTATGCGGCCTATGATGCGGAGTTTCGCAAACGAGTGGGGCAAGATCCTGCCAAGCTGGAGAGATTAAAGAAGATATTTAATGATGCCCAGGCTGTCGCCGAAAAATATGTCATTCCAAATCAGTTCTCTGAGATTGCTGAGCAGAACGGGGCGGTTGGCATCAATGCATCGACCGGTGAGGACTCGACCCAGTATTTCTGGAGCATGCCGTCCAACCGGTTGCAGCTATGGGCTTATCTCGAGAGCCAGCGGATCGGCCATCCGGTCGAGCGCGAGTTTTACAAGGAGCGTGATGTCGTGCAGGAAGAGCGACGGATGCGCATCGATTCCTCGCCGACCGGCCGAATGGTTGAGCAGCTTTTGGCAACGGCTTATGTGGCCCATCCTTACGGGCGTAGCGGCGTAGGTTGGGAGAGCGAAATTAGCCAGGTAACGGCGACCGAGGCCGAAGCCTTTCACAAGAAGTACTACGTGCCTTCGAATATCGTGATTGCCGTGGTCGGCGATGTAAAGGCAGCAACAGCCATGCCCATTCTGGAGCGCTACTTCGCTCCGATACCCGCGGGGCCAAAGCCAGAGCCGATGACGACCATCGAACCTCCGCAGTTTGCGGAAAAGTCGGTAGTTATCCGCGAGGCAACTCAGCCTTTCTATATAGAGGGCTACCACCGGCCGGACTATCGCGATCCTGATGACGCCGTTTACGATGCGATCACCGATATCTTTTCCAACGGACGCACGGCACGGTTGTACCGCAGCCTGGTGCGCGACCAGCGGATCGCGGCGGAAGCCGAAGGATTCAGCGGCTTCCCGGGCGAAAAATATCCGGGCTTGTTCGCCGTTTACGCGGTTCCTCTGCCCGGACATTCGCCCGAAGAGATGCGGACGGCAATCCACAAGGAACTCGACCGGCTGAAGAATGAAGATGTAACCGACGAAGAATTAGCTCGATTCAAGACCCGCGCGCGTGCCGATCTACTGCGTGGTCTGGCCGACAATGAAGGTCTCGCCCATCAATTGGCCGAGTACCAGACGCGTTATGGTGACTGGCGCGAGCTATTTCGCCAGTTAGACAGAATCAATGCAGTCACAAAGGCTGATGTGCGGCGAGTTGCGAACAAAATTTTTATTGCGAGCAATCGCACCAGCGCACAAATCGATTTCACGCCTCCGCAACAGAAGAGTCCAGAGCCTTCTAAATTGCCTACTCCTCGAACGCCTACCCCGGCGCAGACAGGAGGCGCGAAATGATGAAAGGATATTTGATGATGCGTTTTGCAGGCGCAGTACTGACGGTTTTGCTGACAACCATGAGCGGCTCCGCCCAGACAGCCACCGCACCTGCGTCAACCAGTAGAACGGCAACGGCACAGCCATGGACGAAGATACCAATTCCACCTCTCCATGCATTCAAGCCTGAACAACCCAAGCGAATTGAACTCGCGAATGGCCTGGTGATCTTTCTGCAGGAGGATCACGAGCTGCCCTTCATCAATGGAACGATTCTGATTCGAGGAGGAAGCCGGGATGAGCCGGCCAACAAGATCGGGCTGGTATCGCTTTATGGCCAGACATGGCGAACGAGCGGTACAACTACCGTGGACGGCGACAAGCTGGACAACGAACTCGAAAACAAGGCGGCCAATCTTGAAACGAGCGGTGGCACCGCTACAACATCTGTCAACTGGTCAAGCCTGAAGGACGATTTCGACACAGTCTTTACCGCAACGATGGATTTGTTGCTGCACCCCAACTTCAAAGCTGACAAGCTCTTATTGGCGAAACGACAGATAGAGACCGGCATCGCGCGGCGGAATGACGATGCCAGCGAAATAGCAAATCGCGAAGCGATCAAGCTGGTCTATGGAGCAACCAATCCATATGCGCGTCAGCCAGAGTACGCCACCGTCGATGCCGTTACTCTGGCGGACTTGAAGGCCTGGCACGACAAAACGGTCGTGCCCAATGGCATGATCGTCGCCGTCTCCGGAGACTTCAATAGTGCGGCGATGGAAGCAAAACTGCGCACTGCATTCGGATCGATGAAGCGTGGCACGCTTATCAGTACACCGGATATCGACTTTACCGCTCCGGAGCACGCCGTCTACTTCGCAGACAAAAACGAC
>Ga0157370_10006894_pt1 | contig 12438 bp, 10 predicted proteins | sample C35metaG_FD_113463 | JGI IMG/M metagenome (GOLD analysis project Ga0157370, IMG submission 113463) | Corn rhizosphere microbial communities from Kellogg Biological Station, Michigan, USA - C3-5 metaG | ecosystem: Host-associated > Plants > Roots > Rhizosphere > Soil | place: USA: Michigan...
AGCAGCTCGATGTCGTGCCGCTTGTAGAACGATGACGAGTGAAGCGGCAGCCAACTCTCCTCGGCCGTGCCGGCGAGATAGTCTTTCGAAAGATTCGGGCGATCGTACGGCGTTGCGGGATCGGCACCCAGCATCGTGATGGTGCCGGCGAAGCCGCGGCGCCTCAGCATCTCGGCGGCCGCGTTCCCCGCCACACCGGCACCGACGATCACGATGCGCTTCACGTCCGGCGACGGAGATGCCGTCGGGGCGCCCGCGAGCGGAGTCGCCCCGTCAGGCGCCTTGATCTCGCCGGTCACCACCACACTGTCGCCGCGGCGCTCGATCGTCCACCGCGACACGGGACTCAGCGCGGGCGCGCGAATCGCCTCTCCCGTGCGAAGGCTGAAGCACGCGTGATGCCACGGGCAGCGCACCGTGTCCTCGACGATGAGCCCTTCGCCGAGCGGACCGCTGTAGTGCGTGCAGGTGGCGCTGATGGCGAAGATCTCGTTGCCGCGCCGGGAGAGCAGCACGGCCTGCCCCTCCGCGTGTCCCACCAACATGCCGCCGTCGGGAATGGATGACGCAGGCACTCCGGCCGCGAGATCAGGACCCTGCAGTTGTTGTTCGCCGCTCATGACTCACGCTCTCGCATGTGGGTGAACGCAGCGCCGGCCGCGGGCGCTGCGGGCTCGTTCTTGCAAATGCAATCGGGGACGGGAATTCCAATCGAACAGGTGAAAATATGCCGAATCGGCGACACGATCCAAACGAGAGCCACGAGCACATCGACGAACAGCACCTCGCGAAGGCGAACGCGCCGCTCGCCAAGGAACACAACAGGGAGCACGAGCCCGACCGCAAGACCGAGGGGTTGGAGGAAAGCAGCGAAGGAAAGCCCTCCGCCCCGCAGAAACACGATCACGGCTGATCGTTAGCATCGTGCGAGCCATCGCAGCTCCTGCACGATGGCTCGCCATACTGTGCGCACGAAGAGCGTGACGGGCGAGCTTCCACCGAACGCTGCCGCGATCGCCCATAGCGCTCTCATCGAGAACGGGGCGCGATCATCGATCGCGATGATCTCCTCCCACTCGTCGGGTGCGAACTTCGTCTTGAAGCGATCCAGGCCGTCGAAGTCGTAGAAACGACGGCCGTGCGCACGCACCCAGCGCAGCACGAGGCGTAGCCACGTCGGAACCGACGGATCGGTGAAGCGGGATTGCCTCGACAGCGGCGCGAGCCCGAGCGTCACGTATTCGGCGCCCTCATCCGCAAGCGTGCGCATCGCCGCGTCCACCAGCAGCTCCGACGTTCCATTCGGCGCGCGGTGTCCGCGCACGATCTGCTCGATCAGCCATCCCCTGCGTGCGGGCACCGGTGATGCGACGAGATAGGAAACCGCCGCGTCGCCACGCGATGCGACGAGGACGCGCCTGTCTCGAGTGAGCGCGATCGTTTCGGTCTCGATGAGAAAGTGCAGCGGTGGAAGGCCCAATCCCGCCAGCCACTCCTGCAGCAGTCGCTCGAGCACCGGATTCTTCTCGGCGCGCTCGGCGCTCCATCGCGTCACCTCCACGCCCTTGTTGCGCGCCCGGTTGAGCTGCGCGCGCAGCGAGGCTCGCCGCGCGATCACCTCGCCCCAGCGGCGCGGGTCCCAGCTCGGCTGGGCACCGAGGCCGACGGTGCCGTGCGCCCCATCGCGCCGCAATGTCTCCTCGAGTCGCTCGCCGGCGCCGAAGTAGCACACACGATCGCCACGCGCATGCGCATCCGCTGCGAACTCGACCGCCACATCGTGCAGTCGCTCGGGCGCACACACCGGAGCGCCGGCGACCACCCGCACTCCGCTTCTGCGCACGTAGCCGACCACGGCGTCTCCTGCGGCGGAGAACCAGTGCGCGATTCCTGGATTGAGAATCTGGTACGCCGTCGCATTCCAGCCGTGTTGGAGCACGAGCTCGCGCGCACGGTTCACATCGGCATGGATCACCGGCCGTTCACCATGCTCGAGAATATACCGGGATCATTCGTGTGCGGTGGTGCGTTCACCAGCTTCGAGTGCGGCGATGACCGCAAACGCACACAGATCTGCAACGGAGATTCGGGAGCATGGCGAAGATGCGCGCGGTACAGGTGGCGAAGGCTGGCGGCCCGCTCGAGCTGGTCGAAAAGGACATTCCGGAGCCGGCCGCCGGCTGCGTGCGCGTGAAGGTGCACGCGTGCGGCATCTGCCACAGCGACTCGCTCACGGTCGAGGGGCACTGGCCCGGGATCGACTATCCGCGCGTGCCGGGGCACGAAGTCGCCGGTGTCGTGGACGCCCTGGGCGCCGGCGTGCTCGGCTGGAAGGCCGGCGACCCTGTGGGGATCGGATGGTACGGCGGAAGCTGCGGCTACTGCGACCGATGCCGTCGCGGCGACTTCGTGGCGTGTCTCATCAATCCGCAGGTCTCCGGAATTTCCTTCGACGGCGGATACGCCGACTACATCGTCGTGCCGAAGGAAGCGCTGGCGCTGATCCCCGACGAGCTCTCGTTCGTCGACGCCGGACCACTCATGTGCGCGGGCGTGACGACCTTCAATTCGCTGCGCAACAGCGGTGCGCGTGCAGGCGATCTGGTCGCGGTGCACGGCATCGGTGGGCTCGGACATCTCGGTGTGCAGTACGCATCGCGGATGGGATTCCACACCGTCGCGATCGCGCGCGGCGAGGACAAGGCGGCGCTCGCGAAGAAGCTGGGCGCACACGAGTACATCGACAGCACCGCGGTCGATCCCGGAGCGGCGCTCGCAAAGATGGGCGGCGCGAAGGTGATCCTCACCACCGTCACGAGCGGCAAGGCGATGGGTGAAGTGCTCTCCGGTCTGGGCGTGGATGGCAAGCTGCTCATGGTGGGCGCGTCGACCGAACCGATCGCCGTCACGTCGCTGCAGCTCATCGGCGGTCGCAAATCGGTGGCGGGCTGGCCATCGGGATCATCCATCGACTCGCAGGACACGATGCGATTCAGCGCGCTGACGGGCGTACGCCCGATGATCCAGGAGATGCCCCTCGAGCGCGCGGCCGAGGGCTACAAGCTGATGATGGACAACAAGGCGCGCTTCCGCGTCGTGCTCACGATGAACGACAAAGCGTAGAGTTTGTTTTCTCCGTTTGTTTCCGTTTGTTTCCGTTTGTTTCGTTGTTCAACAGTTATCGACACCCTCAGTAACGCGTCCCCTTCTCGGAATTCGAGAGACGCTCGAAATGAAAACAACTGGGGTAAATACGAAACAAACGGAAACAAACGGAAACAAACGGAAACAAACGGAAAAAGGCTGATTGCCAAGCGGTTACGATCGATCAGGCACTCTTCTCCTGCGAAGCTACGAGCTCTTCGGTGGTGTGCCGCAGTCGAAGTGGCCTGAGGCCTTGCCATCGTTCGTCTTAAACGTTCCCGAGTGCCCGTCGGGATTGAAGGTGATGGTGCCCAGTCCACCATAGCTGTCCACGAGAGCCGTGTTGCCGAGGTAGACGGCGATGATCTCGTTCGTGTAGCGGCCGGCGCCCGTGAAGGGCGCGAGGCTCGCGTGCATCTCCTTCGCCATCGTCGCCTTCGGTCCGATCGTGAACGCGAGCAATGGCAGGTCGCTGCGGCCCCAGTTCGCGGTCAACGTACCGTCGCTCAGGATGCGACAGAAGCCGTTGGCCGCGGTTCGAGCCTTGGGCTTTTCGACGGTTGCACTCACGGCAGCCGCGCCCTGCGCCGCTGTAGTCGCGCTCACGCCGCAGGCAGCGGACAGGGTAGCACACAGAATGAGCCTCGCATGTACTCGCATCGGATTCTCCTCGCGCCACGCTCGCAGGCGCGCATCATGACATCCTCTCGCACCAGGTCGGTCAGGGCATCACTGGCAAAACGATGTGCGATGGGAGCGCCGGCGAGGAGTAGACCCGCTGCGTGGCCTTCACGAAGTCGCCCGCGCTCGCCTTGTAGATGCTCGGGACGAACTTCTGCGGGTTCCGGTCGATGAGCGGGAACCACGTCGACTGCACCTGCACCATGAGCCGGTGCCCCTTCAGGAAGACGTAGTCGCGATCGCGCAGCGGAATCTTCCATTCGACCGGCTTGCCCGCCACCAGCGCGCTCGGATGCTCGTAGCTCGTGTTGTAGCGCCCGCGACGCACCTCCATCGCCACCGGAAGCTCGTAGCCGTTCACGGATTTCGCGTACTGCCCGGGCGCAGGACCCGCCTCCTCGTTCCACGCGTTCGGTGTCGCGTTCTCGGGATACACATCGATCAGCTTGATGATGAAGTCCGCATCGGTTCCCGAGGTCGACGCGAACAGATCCGCAGCCACCGCGCCCGTGATCGTCAGGTCGTGATCGAGAGGCACGCTCACGTAGCTCAGCACGTCGGGGCGATTGTCCACGAAACGCTGGTCCGCGATCTCCCACGTGCGCCAGTCTCCGGCGGGATACGTTGGCGAGATCGGCCGCTGACGATATGGTACCGGGTTGGCCGGATCGGACACGTACTCGCGATACGTCGCACGCGCGGATGACGCCGGCTTCGAGAACGACAGGGTGCCATCCGCGTGTAGATAGATGTTCGTCGGCTTCGACTCGCGCGGCGGCCACTCCGCGTACGTGTGCCAGGTGTTCGAGCCCGACTGAAAGGTGGATGCGCGCCAGCTCGGCTTCTCGCCGTCCCCGTGCAGGTAGTGGCGGAAGAACGGCGCCTCGATCGTCTCGCGGAATTCGCGTGACGTCGCGTGCCCCCCGTTCGACATCAGACCGAGGCTGTCGCCTTTCTCCGCCTGCCACTGTCCGTGATACCACGGGCCGGCCACCATGAAGTTCGTGTGATCCGGATCGTGTTCCGCCGCGTGCTGAAAGATCTGCCACGGTCCCCATGGATCTTCCTGGTCCCAGAAGCCGGCGACGTTGAGATTCGGCACCGTCGACGCGTGCAGCTGGCGCACCCAGGCCTCGCGCTTCCAGAAATCATCGTAGTCGGGATGCGCGACCTCATCGTTCCAGTACGGGATGGCGCCGTGCAGGTACTTCGCGTTGAGATTCGAGACGGGGCCGAGCGCGAGATACCACGAGTAGCTGTCGTACGTATCGAAGGCGAAGTGCGTGTTCTTGTTCTTGTCCGCCTGCTCCATCACCGCGTATTCGAACGAGTAGCTGTAGCGCAGCGCGCCATAGCGATGGTCATCGTCGTTCATCCACTGGTCCACCGGCGACGCCTGTTCGCTCATCGCCTTGAGCGCGGGATGGGGATGCAGCAGCGCGAGCGCCGTGGTGAGGCCGTCGTACGACACGCCGTACATTCCCACCTTGCCGTTGTTGTTCGCCACGTGCTTCACGAGCCAGTCGATGCTGTCGTACGCGTCCGTCGTCTCGTTCGTGGAAGTGGAATCGGCGAGGTTCACCTGCGACGTGAGCTTGAACACTCCCTCCGACTTGAAGCGTCCCCGGAGGTTCTGAATCACGAAGATGTATCCGTCGGCGTCGAGCTCCTTCAGACTCGGCGCCACCGTAGCAGGCGCGCTGTCGGGCACGCCGTACGGTGTGCGACGGAAGAGGATGGGGAGCGGGCCGCTCCTGCCCACCGGCGTGAGAATCACCGTCTGCAGGCGCACGCCGTCGCGCATCGGAATCATCACCTGCTGATAGGTGAACACCGGCGACTGCGCGGGCGCGGACGCGGCGACGATCAGCAGGGCGGCGATAATGGTGGGGCGCATGAAGCTCCGGGAGTGACGAGTATGCGCACAAGATACCGCGCGTCGCGCGGCGCGCGACTCCGTCACCCGGAAGATCCGATCAGGCGAGGACCGGCACCAGCTCCCTTCGCGCGATCCGCGCGAATCTCGCCGCGAGCATCGAGACGCAGATCGCGAACGCGACGGCCCGGAGCCCCATCGACGGCAGGCCGAACACGCCGATCAGCGTCGCGGAGACCAGGAGCGCCCCGACGGCGGACACCGCTGCCACCTCCGGCACGCAAGGCTCGGTCAGCAGCCGAGCGGCCCCGCGCGCGCACGCGACCAGCACCGCCAGCGCCCCCGCGGCGAGCACGAGCGCGAACGATCGCCCGTCGAGATCGTCCACCGCATCCGCCACCTCGTCCGCCACCTCGTCCGCCACCGCGTCCGCCGAGCGCGTGTCCCCGCTCTCGTGCGCGAAGGGAGTGCCGGAGAGCTGGAGCATCGTTTCACACGCGACGATCGGCGCCGCGTGTCGCGACTCGGTACTCATCAGCGTGAACGCAGCGGTCGCGGCGCCGACGCCGAGCGAGAGCAGCACCGTCGCCAGCATCGTCAGTCCCCATCCCCTTCCACGCCCGGATCCGCTCGAGCTCACATCGCGAAGAATATCCTGCATCAGATCCCGCCCGCGCTCCGTAGGTGGTGTCGTGAGCCGCTGCTCTCGCTCGTATGCCGGTTGGATGCGCGCACGCGGCGGATGGTTTACATCGATCCGCGCGCACCGCTCGCCTTGACAGCGGACATCCCGCAGGAGCAGACTCGGCTTCTGCGCTCGGCACCACTTCTCTCCCCTCGCTCCCTCTCCATGCGTCTTCGCCTTTCGTTCGCCACGCTCGTCGCGTCCATCGCTCCGCTCGCTGGTCACGCACAGCAGCGCGCCTCTACCGTTCCCCTCATTCCCGAGCCCACCGTGGCGGCGCTCGCCGGCGAGCTGTCCGGCGCCTCGGCAAAGCGCAACCTCGAGTTCATCACGCGCCAGCATCGCATGCGCGCGTCGAAGGGCTTTCGCGCGGCAGCCGATTTCGTGGCGGCGCAGGCGAAGCTCTACGGGCTCCAGGAGGTCACGGTTCACGAGATCCCGGCCGACGGGCACTCGATGTACGGCACGCAGAAGGCGCGGCTGGCCTGGGACCCGGAGTTCGCCGAGCTGTGGGAGATGCGCGTGGACGGAGGGCACGTCACGCCGGTCGCTCGCATGGCCAGCTTCGAGGATGCGCCGGTGATCCTCGCCGAGGACAGCGACAGCGCGGATGTGACGACGGAGCTGGTGGACGTGGGCGCAGGCACGTCCGAGAAGGACTACGCGGGGAAGAACGTGCGCGGCAAGATCGTGCTCACCTCGGTGGCGCCCGGCGACGTCGTGCCGCTCGCCATCGACAAGTTCGGCGCGAAGGGAGTCGTCAGCGCCGCGCAGAACCAGCCGACCGCGTGGTCGCGTGAGGATGTGAACGCGATTCGCTGGGGTCACCTCGACTCCTTCGAAGCCCGGCACACCTTCGCGTTCATGGTCTCGCTCAAGCAGTACCGCGCGCTGCAGGAGCGACTCGCCGCCGGGGAGCACATCACGCTGCACGCGATCGTGCGCGCATCGCGTCACCCCGCCACCTACAATCCCGTCACCGCCCTTATTCCGGGCGCCGATCGGCGCGGCGAGGAGATCGTCCTGAGCTGCCATCTCGATCATCAGCGGCCGGGCGCCAACGACAACGCGAGCGGCTGCGCCACGATTCTCGAGGTCGCGCGCACGCTCTCGGCGCTGATCGCGGACGGGAAGATCGCGCGTCCCTCGCGCAGCATTCGCTTCGTGTGGCCCTGCGAAGTGGAGTGCACGCTCGCCCTCTTCCACGCGCAGCCCGAGATGCGCGCGCGCTTCAAGGCCGTGATCCACATGGACATGGTGGGCGGTGGCCCGGTGACCAAGGCGATCTTCCACGTGACGCGCGGACCCGCGAGCCTTCCCTCGTTCGTCTATGATGTGGGGCAGCGCTTCGGCACGTTCGTCAACTCGGAGTCGGAGCTGTACGCCGAGGGAACGGGCGGCAGGTATCCCTTCGTCTCCGGCGAGGGCGGCAAGGAAGCCCTGCTCGGCGACCTCGCGGAATTCACGATGGGGAGCGATCACGAGCTGTACGAAGAGGCCTCGTGGAGGATCCCGGGCATCTACCTCAACGACTGGCCCGACCGGTACATCCACACCAACTTCGACGTTCCCGGCAACATCGATCCGACGAAGCTGCAGCGCGCCGCCTTCATCGGCGCCGCGAGCGCGCTCTTTCTCGCTAATCTGAAGGCGTCGGATGTCGCGGCGCTGTGGGCGTCGATGGAGCCTTCCACGCTGCGGCGCGCGGCGACGATGCTCGATCGCCGAGCCACGCTCTCGCCCGCGGACGGCGCCGCGCTCACGCGCTCGTTCCTCTCGCAGCAGCGCGACGCCTTCGAGTCGATCGCGACGTTCGCCCCCATTCCCGACAGCGTGCGCCGCGAGGCGACCGCCTTCTTTCAGCGCCTCGAGACGATCACGGGCGCGCCCGAAGCATCGCCACCCGTCACAGGCGAAGGTGCCGTGGTCTTCACTCGCAACGCAGCGGTCGAAGGCCCGATGGTGGTGTTCGGCTACGACTATCTCGCCGATCACACCAAGGGGCGCGCGGCGCCCAGGCTGCTGGATTACCAGGGACTCCGCGGCAACGGTGACGAGTACGCGTACGAGGTTCTCAACTTCGTGGACGGCAAGCGAACGACGCGGGAGATCCGCGACGCCGTGAGCGCCGAGTACGGACCGGTGGACGTGAGCCTCGTGGCCGATTATCTGCGCGCGCTGGAATCCGCCCGAGTGGTGAGGGCGGCGAAGTGAAGCTTCCCCACCCGCTGACGCTTCTCGTTGGCTGCACGATCATCGCGGCGGCGCTCACACACGTGCTCCCCGCGGGCAAGTTCGATACGCGGGAGGATCCGGTCAGCGGGAGAAAGATCGCCGTCGCAGGCTCGTATCATCGGGTCGCCGCGCATCCACTCACGCCGTTCGAGACGGCCGTGGCGATCCCCGACGGCATCATCGATGCGGTCTCGGTGATCGCGTTCGTGTTCCTCGTGGGCGGCGCCTTCGGTGTCGTCGACAAGACCGGCGCCCTCCGCGACGGCATCGACTGGCTCGTCCGCCGGCTCGGCGATCGGGGGATCGTCGCCATTCCGATCGTCTGCCTCGCCTTCGCCGCCGGCGGCGCGTTCGAGAACATGCAGGAGGAGATCATCGCGATCGTCCCTGCCCTCCTCGTGCTCACGCAGCGATTGGGCTTCGACGCGTTGACGGTCGCCGAGATGAGTGTGGGCTCCGCGGCGGTCGGCTCGGCGTTCAGTCCCATCAATCCATTTCAGGTGCTGATCGGTCAGAAAGTCGCTGGAATTCCGCAGTTCTCGGGAGCGGAGTACCGCACGATCTTCCTGGGACTCGCGCTCCTGCTCTGGATCGCGGGTACGATGCGCCATGCGAGACGAGTGCACGTCGAACCGGCCCTCGTGGAGACGCGGGAGGTGCGGGCCTTTGGCTGGCGCGGCCGAGCGGTGCTCGCCCTCGTGCTCGGGGCGTTCGCGGTCTTCGTCTGGGGCGTCGCGAAGCTGCACTGGGACTTCGACCAGGAGGCGGCGCTCTTCTTCGGGATGGGCGTACTCGCGGGAATCGTCGGCGGCCTCGGCGTGACCGGAACGGCGGAGGCGTTCGTCGAGGGATTCCAGTCGATGGCCTACGCGGCGCTGCTCATCGGCTTCGCGCGCTCGATCTCGACGGTGATGGAGCAGGGACTGATCATCGATACGGTCGTGAACGGTCTGTCGTCGGCGCTCGCGGGTCTGCCCACAGTGTTCGCGGCACTCGGGATGATGGGCGCTCAGGCGCTGATCCACGTGCCTGTTCCGAGCGTGAGCGGACAGGCAGTGTTGACTCTGCCAGTGTTCGCTCCCGTTGCAGACTTGCTGCATATGTCGCGTCAGGTCGCCGTTCTCGCATACGAGTACGGAGCGGGGTTGTGTGAGCTGATGACCCCGACCAACGGTGCGCTGATGGCAATACTCGCGGCTGCGGGTGTGAGATATGACGAGTGGATTCGAGGCGCTGGACTCATGCTTGCCCTCGTAACTCTACTCGGGGCCGCCGCGGTGGCCATCGCAGTCGCCATGAGCGTGACCTAGCGCACTTAAGGCCCAGCAGGCTGAACAGAGTCCGCCGAGCTCGCTTGCGTTCGGCTACTTTCGATGGCATTATCCTCGCTATAGAAATCAAGCGTGGAGGCCATAGTGGCCCCGACTACGACCGGGCAGGCGGCCCGGCAGAACCCTTCGACATGGAGGCGCGGTGTATCAAAAGCCGAAGGTGGAACGGTTCGGCACGTTCCGCGAATTGACCCAGGTCGGTTTCAACGGGTCCACGGATGGTTTCACCATCTGCGGAATCGGCGGCGGAACCGGAAACGAGCTGTGCGGAGGGCCGACCAGCCCGCCGTGCCGCAACGGTTCTCCCTGATCTGGTTCTAAAAAGCTACGAATAGCATGAGGGGCAGCCGGCAATCACCGGCTGCCCTTCCTGTTTTCATCCCACCACGCCCGGCACGATCACCCGCAGCGCTCGAGGGCGAATCCGGTAGCGCAGTGGCGAGGTCATCGGCTGAACCTCGCCGTCCGCGGAGACCAGCACACGCTTGCGATTCGTCTCAATGACGAGCTCGGTTGTCGTGAGCGATTCGAAGTCTCGTTCCTGTTCGAGTCTGCCCAGCAACGCCGCGAGCGACAGCCTGATGAGCGCGGCGCGACGCTGCTTCTTGACGACGTACACGCAGAGCACCCCGCGCTCCAGCGACTCGCGCGCACCGATGTCGAAGCCTTGCATCTGATATTCGTTGTTGCCGATGAACACGACGGGAGTGACGAAGTCCCGTTTCATCGACTCGACTTCGATCCGTACGATGAGAAAGGGGAATCTCCTGAGCACCGAAAGCGACGCCCACAAAAACGAGCGCCACTTTCCGCGGCCCAGGCGCGACTGTTGACGCTCGCGATCGCGCACCATGTCCGGATACAGGCCGAGACTCGAGTTGTTGATGAAGACGCGCCCATTCACCTCGGCCACGTCGACTGCGATCACATTGTTCTCGATGATGGTCTGCACACTCGCCTCGAGCTCGAGCGGAATGCGGAGGTCCTTGGCGAAGTGGTTGAGTGTGCCGAAGGGGAGTACGCCGAGGGTGATGTCGGTGCCGGCGAGTGCAGCGGCAGCGGTGCTGATCGTCCCGTCTCCGCCCGCGGCGATGAGCATCCGCGGATGTTCGGCGACTGCGTCGCGCATGAACGTCTCGATCTCGCTGCCCGTGCGCGCGAGCCGAACGTCCACGTGGATGCCGCCGGCCAGAAAGAGCGTGGTGAGCTCGCGAGAACGATCCTCGACGTGCGGATTTCCGGCGCCCGCGTTGATGATCACGGGAACGGCGGAGCTCAACCGTGCCCCGCGGATGCTACGGAGCTCGCTCGCGCCCCTTCGACTCGTCCTCGGCCGGGCTCCCGTAGTACTCGTCCACGCAGGTCGAGATGACGAAGTTGAGCCGCTCGTCGCCGTGTAGCGCTCTCACACGCGAGATGCCCGCGGGAATACCGGACCACACATCCTTGATCAACACCAGCAGCTGCTCCGCACGAAGTCCCGAGTGTCGCGCATCCGTGCACACCTGACGGAGCGCCGCGCGGAGCTCGCGATGCGCGCTCGGCGATGCATCCGCGGTTTGCAGATGCGGATCCTGGAAGACCATCTCCAGACTCGTGCGCAGTCTGTGATTGGTGCTTACGATTGTGCTCTCGCCGGTTCGTGTATCCGAAGGGTGAGAATTCGGAGAGTCGGACTGCATGCGAACCTCTGCGGACGGGTGCCGGATCCTCGTGACGTGGACCGGAAGAGCCCAGACACGCGATGAGGATGCGACGCCCTGTATTCGTACGGGCCGGCAGCAGTATGCGCAATAGTCGGAGTATTACAGATTTGTTAGTGACAGAATCATTACATTGCAGGAACGTATGAATTTATACCAATCCTCATACGGCTTCGTAATCGTCGCCTGCACGTGAACTAGAATCTATCGTGCCATGCGGCAGCGATGCGTGGCGATTCCTTCGAGGACCATCATGTCGACACGCCGGATCCCCACCTTGTTCGCGATCGCGCTGCTCATGCTGATCGCCGGTCGCGCGGGTGCGCAAGGCACCGCGCTCGAGCAGGCCCGAAGCATCTACGATGCCGTGGCGTCCACCGGCGGAACGGATCGCGTTGCGCTCGAGATGGCTCGCGCGCGCACATCGATCGATGCCGCCGACTCGGCGAAGTCCAACGGCCGCGACGAAGCGATCGTCAACGCCATGGCGGTGCAGGCACTGCACGACGCGCAGGCAGCCGACGCCGCGAACAGCCGCATTCACGATCGCCAGGTGGCCGACAGCCTCCATGCGTATCGCCTGACGCAGCTCGTGGCGCTCTCCCAGCGGCAGCGCGATGAGCTGTTCAAGCAGAATCAGCTCTCGCACGCCGAGATCGTGGATTTGCGCGCCCAGAATCTGTTGACGGTGTCGCAATCGGATTCCCTGCGCCTTCAGCTCGACTCGGTCAAGGCGGCCGCCGCGAGCGCGCAGGAGCTGAGCGCGCGCCAGCTGGACTCCGC
>Ga0157370_10006895_pt1 | contig 12436 bp, 12 predicted proteins | sample C35metaG_FD_113463 | JGI IMG/M metagenome (GOLD analysis project Ga0157370, IMG submission 113463) | Corn rhizosphere microbial communities from Kellogg Biological Station, Michigan, USA - C3-5 metaG | ecosystem: Host-associated > Plants > Roots > Rhizosphere > Soil | place: USA: Michigan...
CATCAGGATCAGGCGCAGGTCGACGCCCGTGCGGCGCCACCATCCCGGAGTTTCATTGCTCATTTTTTGGATACCCCCTCAAGGCGGATGCGCGAGAGCGTCCCGGCCGGGCCTCGAAAGCCCGGCCTGACGCCTGCATCGCGCGGATTGACGACTGGCTGGCGGTGTGGGCCTGCTTACTTGCAGGCCGCGGGCGCGCTGGCTGCCGGGACGCCCTTGCAGAGCTCGTCCTTCTTGATCCAGCCGGCCTTGACCACGACGTCGAGGTTGTCGCGCGTGACCGGCACCGGCGTGAGCAGGCGGGACGACAGCGCGACCTTCTTCGGTCCCGAGTTCCACTGCGCGGCCTTCTCGACCGGCTTGCCCTGCGAGAGCGAGATGGCCGCGGTGGCGGCTTCGCGGCCGAGCTCGCGCGAGTCCTTGAAGATGGTGGCGGTCTGCGTGCCCAGCGCGATGCGGTTGAGCGCCGCGAAGTCCGCGTCCTGGCCCGACACCGGCACGCCGCGCAGGCCCTTGGCCGTGAGCGCGGCGACCGCGCCGCCGGCGGTGCCGTCGTTGGCGGCCACCACCGCATCGACCTTGTTGGCGTTCTTGGTGAGGATCTGCTCCATGTTCTTCTGCGCGACCTCGGGCTTCCAGCCTTCGGTGTATTCGTCGCCGACGATCTTGATGTCGCCCTTCTTGATGGAGGCCTCGAGCACTTCCTGCTGGCCCGCGCGCAGGAAGTCGGCGTTGGGGTCGCTCGGCGAGCCCTTGATGATCACGTAGTTGCCCTTGGGCTTGACCTTGAGCACCTCGCGCGCCTCCATGCGACCGACCTCGACGTTGTCGAAGGTGATGTAGAAGACGCCGGGCGCTTCGATCAGGCGGTCGTAGGCGACCACGGGCACCTTCTGGCGCGTGGCCTTGGTGATGGCCGGCAGGATCGCGTCCTTGTCCATCGCCAGCACGATGAGCGCCTTGGCGCCCTTGGACATCAGGCCCTCGATGTCGCCCAGCTGCTTCTCGGGCGAGCCACCCGCGTCAGCGCTGATGTACTTGGCGCCGAGCTTTTCGAGCTGCGCCTTGATGGCGGCCTCGTCGGTCTTCCAGCGCTCTTCCTGGAAGTTGGACCAGCTCACGCCAACCACGGTCTGGGCCAGCGCGCTCACGGCGGTGAGGCCGAAGGCCATGGCGGCCAAAGTTTGTTTGAGTTGCATCGGTGTCTCTCCTGCCGTGTAAGAAATTAGTTAGTTTGAAAGGCGAACTAACTATCCCATCGCGATCCGAAGATTGGCATCGGGGAATTCCCCGAGCAGCCGAACGCAACGAATCAGGGTGAAACGACCGTCGAGGAAAGGGCCGCGGGAGCCGCGGCCGTCCGCAGCCAGCCCAGCGCGTTGCCCCCCATCTTCCAGCGGCCATCAACGGCCTCCAGGGCAAAGCGCGCCCGGCTGCCGGAGAACGGGCCGGGGTTCTGCTGGACGATCTCGACCTCGCGCTCGCTCACGCCGGCCACGATGGCGACGTGTCCGTACGGATTGAAGAGCGTGGGCGGAAACACGATGAGGTCGTCGACCTGCGGCTTCTCGGCTTCGCCATTGCGGTACTGCACGAGCCCTCGCTTCGGGTTGAGTGCGCCCTGCGCCGTGTTGGCGTCGAAGAAGTCCTTCGCGTTGCCGAAGGCGTCCGGCATGCGGTGGTTGAAGCGCTCGAAGTAGTAGCGCTTGACGAACTCCACGCACTGGTACTTGATGCCCAGGTTGTAGCCGTCGCGCGAGAGATTGCGCCCTTCCGAGTTGTTGACGCCGCCGTTGTAGTAGACCTTCACGCCGTTGAACTCGTCGACCACGGCGCCCACCTCCTGGCCGGGGTTGAGGTTGGTGTAGGTCACGACGCGATAACCAGCGGCGGCCAGCAGCACGGCGCCGGCCACGGCGAGAAGCAGGGTGCGCAGGCGGATCGTCCCCATGCTCAGCACCCGCACACCTGCACGATCGGCCGGCCCTGCGGCGCGCCGCCGTCCATCGAGACGCGGAGTTCGCCGGCGTAGCAGGAGCCCTCGGAAGGCGGATCGGGATGATTGGCGCAGGTCGGCGCAAAAGGCACTTCGCGCGAGCGGATGGTGACCACCGCGCCGTCGCCGCGATAGGTGTTGACCCAGTCTCGGCCGATCTTCTTGCTGCGGACGTTGGAGAGCTCGTGTTCACGCCCGTCCAGCACGAGGCGCACTTCCTCGGCGGTGCTCGATGCAAGGACCGTGTCGAATGACAGCGGCCTGCTCGCGCGGCCGGCGGGCACCACCGCGCAGGTGCAACGCTCGCCCTGCAGCGGCGCGACGCGCTCCGCCGGCAGCGGCGTCAGCAGGGGTAAAGGCTTGTGCGATTGCGCGATGCCGGTCGTGGGCAGGGCCAGCAGCGCAGCGAGGGACAGCACGGGGAGAAACGGGAAATGCATGGGCGCCAAGGTTAGCGCCCGACGATAGGGGCGCCACGGAGCGACGGCCAGTGCCGAAGGTCACCCCCGCGAATGCCTCGTTGCCTGTCCTCGGGCATGATCGCGGGCACAAAAAAAGCACTGGAGACACCGATGGACCCGAGCATTCCCCCCGGCGCCGGCGAGGCGCTGTACCGCACGATGGTGCGCATCCGCGCGTTCGAGAACGCCGCCGAGGCGGCCAGCCAGGGCGGCGTGAGCGCCTACGGCCAGCAGGCCGGCACCGCCGCGAAAGTGCGCGGCCCGCTGCACCTCTCGACCGGGCAGGAGGCCGTGCCCGCAGGCGTGTGCGCGCACCTGCGCACGAGCGACTACCTCACCTCCACGCACCGCGGCCACGGCCACACGCTGGCCAAGGGCGCGGACCTCGCCCGCATGATGTGCGAGTTGTTCGGCAAGGCCACGGGCTTCAACGGCGGCAAGGGCGGCTCGATGCACATCGCGGATTTCTCGGTCGGCATGCTGGGCGCCAACGGCGTGGTGGCGGCGGGGCTGCCGATTGCCGTGGGCGCAGCGCACGCGCAGAAGCTGCTGAAGAAAAGCGACGACATCACGGTGTGTTTCTTCGGCGATGGCGCGATCAACCGCGGGCCCTTTCTCGAAGCACTGAACTGGGCGCGCGTTTATGCACTGCCGGTGCTCTTCGTCTGCGAGGACAACCGCTGGAGCGCCACCACCGCGAGCGGGCCGATGACGGCGGGCGACGGCGCATCGGCGCGCGCCATGGCGATGGACATCGCGGCCACGCAGGTCGATGGCAACGACGTGTTCGCCGTGCACGAAGCCGCCGCGCGGCTCGTGAACGAAGTGCGCGGCGGCGCCGGGCCGCGCCTGCTGCATGCGTTGACGTACCGCGTGAAGGGCCATGTGTCGGTCGATCTCGCGGCGTACCGCGATCCGGCCGAACTGGCCGCGGCGCTCGAAACCGATCCGATCGCGCGCACGCGCGGCCGCCTGCTCTCGGCCGGCGTGAGTGCGGCCACGCTCGACGCCATCGAGAACGCGGCGCGAGACGAAGTCGACACCGCGCTGGCCATCGCCGACGCGGCGCCCTGGCCCGATGCCACCTCCGCCTTCACCGACGTGCAGACCATCGGAGCAGGCCAATGGCATTGAAGAAGGAACTGAGTTACGCCGAAGCGGCCGTGCTCGCCGTGCAGCGCGAGATGGAGGCCGATGCGCGCGTGGTCGTGCTCGGCGAGGACGTGGGCCACGGCGGCATCTTCGGCCAGTACAAGGGACTGCAGCAGACCTTCGGCGCGGAGCGCGTGATCGACACGCCGATCAGCGAGGCCGCGATCATGGGCGCCGGCGTGGGCATGGCGCTCGCGGGGCTGCGCCCCGTGGTCGAGATGCGCGTGGTCGATTTCGCGCTCTGCGGCATGGACGAGCTGGTGAACCAGGCCGCCAAGAACCGCTTCATGTTCGGCGGCCAGGGCCGCGTGCCGCTGGTGGCGCGCATGCCGGGCGGCATCTGGGATGCATCGGCGGCGCAACACTCGCAATCGCTCGAGGCGTGGTTCGCGCACCTGCCGGGCGTGGTGGTGGTGAACCCGTCGACACCGCAGGACAACTACGGCCTGCTGCGCGCGGCGCTGCAGTGCGGCGACCCGGTCGTCTATATAGAACACAAGACGCTCTGGGGCCTGCGCGGCGAAGTCGACGAAAACCTCACCGTGCCGCTCGGCAAGGCGGCGTGCGTGCGCGAGGGCAACGCGCTCACGCTCGTGAGCTGGAGCCGGCAGATGCAGGCCTGTGCCGCGGCGTGCGATGCGCTTGCGGCCGAAGGCATTGCGGTCGACCTGATCGACCTGCGCACGCTGTGGCCCTGGGACCGAGAGACGCTGCTTTCATCCTGCGCGCGCACCGGACGATTGCTGGTCGTGCATGAAGCCGTGCAGGCCGCAGGCTTCGGCGCCGAGATCGCGGCCAGCGCCGCGGAGGCCACGGGCTGCCGCATCGCGCGTCTCGGGGCGCCGCGCATTCCAGTCGGCTACGCGCCGGTGCTGGAGGCGCAGTCGCGCGTCGGCGTGGAGGCCATCGTGGCAGGCGCGAAGAAGCTGCTGGACTGACGCGGCGGGCTCATCGGCCCACCGCATCAAAGCCGGGGATCAGGCGGTGTACCCGCCGTCCACGCTCAGGCTCGCACCGGTGACGAAACCGCCGTCCGGGCCCACGAGGTAGGCGACCATGCCGGCGATTTCTTCGGCGCGGCCGTGACGCGGCAGGGCCATCACATCGTGCATCGAGCTGGCGCGCGGTCCGCTGGCGGGGTTCATGTCGGTGTCGACCGGACCGGGCTGCACGTTGTTCACGGTGATGCCCCGCGCGCCCAGGTCGCGTGCCAGGCCGCGCGTGAGGCCGACGATCGCGGCCTTGCTCATCGCATAGACACTGGCGCCCGCGGCAGGTACGCGTTCGGCGTTGATGCTGCCGATGTTGACGATGCGTCCACCGTCGCCCATGTGGCGCGCGGCGGCTTGCGCGGCCACAAACACGGCGCGCACGTTGACGTCCACGGTGCGGTCGAAATCCGCGAGCGAGAAGGTGTCGAGTTCGCCGCCCAGGTAGACACCGGCGTTGTTGACCAGGATGTCCAGCCGGTCGAAGGCGCTCGCGCCCTGCGCGACGGCGGCCGAGAGCGCGGCGGCATCGCCCGCATCGGCGCGGATGGCCAGCGCCCGGCCGCCGGCGGCCTGGATTTCGGCGGCCAGCTTGTCGGCTTCGGCCTGGGCGCTCACGTAGGTGAAGGCCACGGCGGCGCCGTCGCGCGCCAGGCGGCGCACGATGGCCGCGCCGATGCCGCGCGAACCGCCGGTGACGAAGGCCGCCTTGCCGGCCAGGACGGGAGAAGAAGAGGAGGAGGAAGCAGTGGAAGCCATGATTTTTTCCGTTGGATCAGTGGAGGAATGACTTCAGTGTCGGGATTCCACTCCTTCTCCGGTAGCCATCAATCGGGGCAATCAAATTCAACCAAAAGTTGAAGATGAGGTTGAAAATGGGCGCATGGAACCGCTCAATCACCTCGAATCCTTCGTGCAGAGCGCGGAGGGCGGCAGCTTCTCGGCAGCCGCGCGGCGCCTCGGGCTCACGCCGGCGGCGGTCAGCAAGAACGTCGCGCGGCTCGAGGCGCGGCTGGGTGTGCGGCTGTTCCAGCGCAGCACGCGCCGGCTCACGCTGACGGAGGGCGGCGAGCGCTTTCTTGCGCAGATCGGCGGCGCACTCGCCACGCTGCAGGACGCGGTGGCGGGCCTGGCGAAGGACGACGGCCAACCGGCCGGCACGCTGAAGGTCAGCATGGGCCAGGCCTTCGGGCGCGAGCACGTGCTTCCGATGCTGGGCGACTTTCTTGCGCGCTACCCGGCCATCCAGCCCGACTGGTACTTCGACAACCAGCAGGTGGACCTGGTCGGCGAGGGCTTCGATGCGGCCATCGGCGGCGGCATCGAGCTGTCGCCCGGCGTGGTCGCGCGTGAGCTGTCGCGCATCCACGTGGTGGCGGTGGCTTCACCGGCCTACATGGCGGGACGCGAATGGCCCGCGCAACCCGCCGACCTGGCCAGACTCGACGCGCTGCTGCGGCGCTCCTCGCCCACCGGGCGGCTGCGCAGCTGGACGCTGCAGCATGCGAACGGCCAGCAGGCCACGGTGGAACTGCCGCGGCCGCGCGCGATCTTCAACGACCCCGAGGCGATCGCACAGGCCGCGCTGCTGGGGCTGGGCGCGGCGATGCTGCCGATGGCTTTCGTCGAGCGGGGCCTTCGCAGCGGCGAGCTGGTGCGGCTGCTGCCCGAATGGCACTTCGACGCGGGCGTGGTGTGGCTCTACTACCCGAGCAAGAAGTTGCTGCCGCCGAAGACGCGCGCGTTCGTCGATTTCGTGCTGGAGCGCTTTCGCAGCGAGCACTTCGCCGAGCGGATGCAGGTGGCCTGAAAGCGCCGGTTCCCGGGGTTTTCACTCGCGGCGGCAGGGAGGGTTCGCCTGTACAAAGACGCGCATGAACAACTTATCTTTCAAAACGAATCGCCGGGCCGCGCTGACGGCAACGGCCGCCGCTGCTGCCATCGCCCTGATGGCCCCCGCCGCGTCCTGGGCCCAAGGCACCTGGCCGACCAAGCCCGTGCGCATCGTCGTGCCGTTCGCGGCCGGCGGCACCACCGACATCCTGGCGCGCGCCGTCGCGCCGGAGCTCTCCAAGGCCTTCGGCCAGCAGTTCATCGTGGACAACCGCGCGGGCGCGGGCGGCAACGTGGGCGCCGAGATCGTGGCGCGCGCGCCGAACGACGGCTACACGCTGCTGATGGGCACGGTAGGCACGCACGGCATCAACCGCGCGCTGTACCCGAAGCTGCCCTTCGACCCGATCAAGGATTTCGCGCCGATCACGCTGGTGGCGGCCGTGCCGAACGTGATGGAGATGAACGCCGAGAAAGCCAAGACGCTGAACATCCACAACGTGCAGGACTTCATCAAGTACGCCAAGGCCAACCCGGGCAAGCTGAACATGGCATCGAGCGGCAGCGGCACCTCGATCCACCTGGCGGGCGAACTCTTCAAGAGCATGACGGGCACGTTCATGGCGCACATCCCGTACAAGGGCTCGGGCCCGGCGCTGCTGGACATGGTGGGCGGCAACGCCGACGTGATGTTCGACAACCTGCCCTCGTCAATGGCGCAGATCAAGGCCGGCAAGCTCACCGCGCTGGCCGTGACCAGCGCGCAGCGCTCGCCGGCGCTGCCCGACATTCCGACGGTGGAGGAAGCGGGCGGCCCGACGCTCAAGGGCTTCGAGGCGAGCTCATGGTTCGGCCTGCTGGCGCCGGCCGGCACCTCGCCGGAGATCGTGAACCGGATTCAGCAGGAAGTGGCCAAGTCGCTCGGCACGCCGGCCATCAAGGAAAAGATGCTCGCGCAGGGCGCGATCCCGAGCGGCAATTCGCCGGCCGACTTCACGAAGCTCATTGCGAACGAGCACGTGAAGTGGGCAAAGGTCGTCAAGGACTCCGGCGCAAAGGTGGACTGACGACGACCTGCCTCAGGTGCTCCAGGTCACGTCCTTGTTGTCGGCCTGCGAGTCCTTGAGCATGTGAAGCAGGGGGGCTGCACGCTGGTGCAGTCCTACATGCTGCTTCTCGGCCTCGCTGGTGTGGCCTTCGACGGCGTAGTCGTCGTTGTTGTGGGCATTGCTGCCTTCGCGGGCCAGCGCGGCCTCGAGCGCCGCAATGGCGCCGGGAATCTGCTCGACCGTGATGATGCCTTGCGGCGCCGGGGACTTGCCGACGATGTCGAGCAGCTGGCGCGCATGGACTTCGAGCATCACGAAGTCAGGAGCGGCCCGGGACTTGAAACGATAGAGCATGGTTGTGTTCACTCACTTGTAGATGTAGTCACGGGCAAAAGGGTACACCGATTGCGCGCCGCGCAAGACGCCTGCGCGCCCTACGTTGCCGTCAGGCTTTGTCGACAACATCTGATGCAAGGAGATCCATCCCTGCTCGAAACTCATGGCCGAGCCCGCGAGGTACAGGCGGTAGGCACGCAGCACGCGCTCGGCGTTTTCGGCCTGGCGGCCGCCGCTGCGCTGCAGCACCTCGCGCGCCGCGTCGAGTTGCGCCTCGAGGGCGTCGGACCAGGCCCAGAGCGTGCGCGCATAGTGCGGACGCAGGCTCTCGGTGTCGACCATCTCCAGGCCCGCGGCCGCGGTCTCGCGCAGCACGTGCGTCACGTGCAGCAGCTCGCCGCCGGGGAAAATGTACTTCTCGATGAAATCGCCCATGCCCGCGCCTAGCTGGCGGTAGTTGAGTTCGCCAGATGTGATGCCGTGGTTCATAACCAGGCCGCCGGGCTTGAGGAGCGAATGGATCTTGCGGAAGTAGGTCGGCATGTTGGCCGCACCCACATGCTCGAACATGCCGACCGAGGAGATCTTGTCGAAGGGCTGTTCGGCCGAGAGCTCGCGGTAGTCGCGCAGCTCGACGCGCACGCGGCCCTGCAGGCCTTTCTCTTCAATGAGGCGTTGCACGTAGGCATGCTGGTTCTTCGACAGCGTGATGCCGGTCGCATCGACGCCGTAGTGCTCGGCCGCCCACAGGAGCAGTGCGCCCCAGCCGGAGCCGATGTCCAGGTAGCGCTCGCCGGGCTGCAGCATGAGCTTCTTGCAGATGTGGTCGAGCTTGGCTTCCTGCGCCTCTGCCAGCGTGAGGTCGGGCGTGCGGAAGTAGGCGCATGAATAGACGCGGCGCGCATCGAGCCACAGCGCGTAGAAGTCGTCCGAGACGTCGTAGTGGAACTCGATCTGCGCCGCGTCCTTGCGCAGCGAATGCGAGCCGTGCGACTTGGCCCGGCGCTGCAGGCGGCTCCACCAACCGGTGTCGGTTTCGGCCGGGTTGCCGGGCAGCATGCCGACGGTGGCATCGATCAGGTCGCGCATGGCGCCCTCGATCTGCACCTTGCCCTCGACATAGGCCTCTCCGATGGCCCCCACCTGTCGGGCGGCCAGCTTGGCCAGCACCGCCCACTCCTTGAAGGCCAGCGTGACGCGGGCTCCCGCCTGGGCAACGCGCCGGCCATCCGGCAGCTCCAGCGCGATGGGAACAGGCAGCGAAGCCAGCTGCGACTCGATTTTGGGTATCAAGTTTTGCATGGGGCCCATGGTATTGATTTTTGCAAGTGTTTGCATCCCTGCCGCGCGGTCCCGCCGCGGGCCGTTGCCAAACCCGGATTGACAGCAAATCGTTTATGCCTAAACTATTCAATCATGAACAGCCTCAGTCCGCTCCAACCCGCTCCCGCCTCGGACCTCCAGCGCATCCTGTGCATCGGCGGCGGTCCGGCGGGCTTGTATTTCGCGCTGTTGATGAAAGCGCGCAACCCCGCGCTACAGATCACGGTCGTGGAGCGCAACAGGCCCTTCGACACCTTCGGCTGGGGCGTGGTGTTGAGTGATCAGACGCTGGGCAACCTCAAGGCGGCAGATGCCGAGACTGCGGCGCTGATCGGCAACGAGTTCCATCACTGGGACGACATCCAGGTCTTCTTCAAGGGCCGCCAGGTGCGTTCCGGCGGCCACGGCTTCTGCGGCATCGGGCGCAAACGCCTGCTCAACATCCTTCAAGAACGTTGCCTCGCACTGGGTGTCGACCTCGTGTTCGAAACCGACGCCACCGACGACCAGGCGATCGCCGCGCAGTACAAGGCCGACCTCGTGATCGCGAGCGACGGCCTCAACAGCCGCATCCGCCAGCGCTATGCCGATGTGTTCAAGCCCGATGTCGACCTGCGCAACTGCCGCTTCGTGTGGCTCGGCACGCACCAGACCTTCGACGCCTTCACCTTCGCCTTCGAACAGACCGAGCACGGCTGGTTCCAGGCGCATGCCTACCAGTTCGACGACAAGACCTCGACCTTCATCGTGGAGACACCCGAGGCTGTGTGGAAGGCGCACGGCCTCGACCAGATGGAGCAGCCCGAGGCCATCGCCTTCTGCGAGAAGCTGTTCGCCAAGTACCTCGGCGGCCACTCGCTCATCAGCAACGCCACGCACCTGCGCGGCTCGGCCAACTGGATCCGCTTCCCGCGCGTGGTGTGCGAACGCTGGACGCACCGCATCGACGTCGAAGGCCGCTCGGTGCCCGTCGTGCTGATGGGCGACGCCGCGCACACGGCACACTTCTCGATCGGCTCGGGCACCAAGCTCGCGCTTGAAGACGCGATCGACCTCGCGAACGAGTTCGAGCAGGGCGGCACCGTCGACCATGTGCTCGAAGGCTATGAGGCACGCCGCAGTGTCGAGGTGCTGAAGATCCAGAACGCCGCGCGCAACTCCACCGAGTGGTTCGAAAACGTGCCGCGCTACACCGGCATGCAGATCGAGCAATTCGCCTACTCGCTCCTCACGCGCTCGCAGCGCATCAGCCACGAGAACCTGCGCGTGCGCGACACGCAATGGCTCGGCGGCTACGAGCAATGGCTCGCGGGCGGCAAGGCGATGGCGCCGATGCTCATGCCCTACAAGGTGCGCGGGCTCACGCTGAAGAACCGCATCCTGGTCTCACCGATGGCGACCTACAGCGCGGTCGACGGCGTGCCGCAAGACTTCCTGCTGGTGCATCTGGGCGCACGCGCGCTCGGCGGCGCCGCGATGGTGTTCGTCGAAATGACGAGCCCGACGCCCGAAGGCCGCATCACGCCGGCCTGCACCGGCCTCTACAACGACGCGCAGCAAGCGGCCTTCAGGCGCATCGTCGATTTTGTGCACACGCAATCGAGCGCGAGGATCGCGATGCAGCTCGGCCACAGCGGCCCCAAGGGTTCGACGCGCGTCGGCTGGGAAGGCACCGACGAACCGCTCGAAGACGGCAACTGGCCGCTGCTCGGCGCCAGCGCATTGCCCTACGGCGAGCAGAACCAATTGCCGGCTGCCATCACGCGCGCCGAGATGGACACGCTGCGCGACCAGTTCGTCGACTCCACGCGACGCGCCGTCGAATGCGGCTTCGACTGGCTCGAACTGCATTGCGCGCACGGCTATCTGCTGTCGGCCTTCATCAGCCCGCTCACCAACCAGCGCACCGATGAATACGGCGGCGACATCGAAGCGCGCTGCCGCTACCCGCTCGAAGTGTTCCGCGCGATGCGCGCCGTGTGGCCGCAAGACAAGCCGATGAGCGTGCGCATTTCCGCGCACGACTGGGCGCCCGGCGGCAACACCGATGCGGACGCAGTCATCGTCGCACGACTCTTCAAGGAAGCCGGAGCCGATTTCATCGACGTGTCCTCGGGCCAGACCACGCGCGCCGCCAAGCCCGTCTACGGCCGCATGTACCAGACGCCGTTCTCCGATCGCATCCGCAACGAGGTCGGCATCTCGACCATCGCCGTGGGCGCGATCACCGATGCGGACCAGGCCAACAGCATCATCGCAGCCGGCCGCGCGGACCTCTGCGCCATCGCGCGCCCGCACCTCGCGGACCCCGCGTGGACGCTGCACGAAGCCGCCAAGCTGCAGAGCCGCGACGTCGACTGGCCCAAGCAGTACCTGAGCGGCCGCGACCAGATGTACCGCGAGATCGCCAAGCAGCAGCAAATCGCCGCGGCCACGAATGCGGCACTGGCGGCGCAGAACACCGAGGAGACACACTGACATGGACCTCGAAGCGCGCGCGCACAGCGAACACCCCGAAGCCTTGCGGCTCTGGCTGCGGTTGCTCACCTGCACCCAGCTCATCGAGAAGCAGGTGCGCAACGAACTGCGCTCGCAGTTCGCGACCACGCTGCCGCGCTTCGACCTGATGTCGCAACTCGAGCGCTCGCCCGACGGCCTCAAGATGAACGAGCTCTCGCGCCGGATGATGGTGACGGGCGGCAACGTCACCGGCATCACCGACCAGCTCGTGACCGAAGGGCTGGTCGAGCGCATCAACGTCGAGGGCGACCGCCGCGCCTGGCGCGTGCGCCTCACGGCACGCGGACGCAAGCTCTTCAACGACATGGCGCAACAGCACGAAGACTGGATCGTCGGGGCCTTCGCGGGCCTGACGGGCAAGGAGATCGCGCAGTTGCACAAGCTGCTCGGCAAGGTGAAGCAGCACTCACACAACCAATTGATGGCGGAGACCGAATGAAGCACTACATCGGCGCAGGCAATCCCATGCGCGCGCAATTCGAAGCAAAGGCAGCCTACAAGGCCGAGCACTTTGCATGGAGCTACGAGGCCGGCGTCGGCACCGTCACGCTGAACCGCCCTGAGCGCAAGAACCCGCTCACCTTCGATTCGTACGCCGAACTGCGCGACCTGTTCCGCGCGTTGAACTACGCGACCGACGTGAAGGCCATCGTCGTCACCGGCGCAGGCGGCAACTTCTGCTCGGGCGGCGACGTGCATGAAATCATCGGCCCGCTCACCGGCATGCGCATGCCCGAGCTGCTGGAGTTCACGCGCATGACGGGCGACCTGGTGAAG
>Ga0157370_10006896_pt1 | contig 12434 bp, 14 predicted proteins | sample C35metaG_FD_113463 | JGI IMG/M metagenome (GOLD analysis project Ga0157370, IMG submission 113463) | Corn rhizosphere microbial communities from Kellogg Biological Station, Michigan, USA - C3-5 metaG | ecosystem: Host-associated > Plants > Roots > Rhizosphere > Soil | place: USA: Michigan...
GCCGTTGGGCCCGCCGGAGATCTTGTCGTCGCCGCCACCGCCGTAGATCACGTCGCTTGCTTTTTTCCCGACGATGACGTCGTCGCCGGGGGTGCCGACGATCGTGGCGTGCTTGCCGTCGCAAGTGGCGGCTGAGGCCGAGGCCGCCACCAGCCCTAGGACGACCAGGGCGCAGGCGAATGCCCCGGCGAGAGGCCGCGCAGAGCGTATGGAGGCAGGGTGCATCATGCTCCCCATCGACCCGTTTACGGCTTCCCTACACCTGAGTCCATACAAATGTCCAGGCACGGGATCGCGGTCATCTATTGGTCAACCCGCTGCGATCGCTCTCGTCACGCGACTCGCCGACCGCTCCTGGCGCCTTCAGATACGCTCGCAGCGCGATGCGAGGCGGGATCTATGTGCTCAACTTCTATTCCACGGTTTTCGTCGACCAGCTCAAGCGCGGGCGCAAGACGGCGACGATCCGGCTTGGCGACAAGACCAGCAAGTACGAGCGCGGCCAGGTGGTCTGGATCACCGTCGGCTTCCGTCACAGCCCGCGCGAGAAAATCTTCGCCGCCTGCATCGACGACGTCGAGGTGAAGAAGGTGGAAGATCTCTCACCGCGCGACATCGAGCACGACAACCCGGAGTTCCGCAGGCTCGAGGACGAGGTCAAGTTCCTCGAACAGATCTACGGCCGCACGATCGGCCCCGACGACATCGTCACCGTGATCCGCTTCTCGCAGATCGTCGAGCCACCGGGCGCTCATTTCGGCAACGGGGAGACCCCGCACCACAACTGACCTGGATGACGCGCCGGCCACTGTGCATCGAGCGATCGCGCAGCGCGAGTTCCTCGGGTTTGCCTCTGCGACCGGCAAAGGCTGCACCCCCCGTCCTTGATCTGCTTGGTCCGGAATGCTCCCAGGGAGCCACTTAGTACATGGCCGACTACAACTTTCTCACCACCTGGCTGCTCGACGCTCCGCGCGAGCGGGTCTGGGAGGCGATCTACGACCAGGAGCGCTGGCCCGAGTGGTGGCGTGGGGTCGAGGAGGTCGAAGAACGCAATGGGGGTGGGGATGGCGGGGTCGGCGCCGTCTCGCGCATGGTCTGGAAGAGCCTGCTGCCATACCGGGTCGAGTTCGAGGTCACGACCACGCACGTCGAGCGGCCCTATCTGCTGCAGGCCGACGCGGTCGGCGAGCTGGCCGGGATCGGTCGTTGGCGGCTCTACGAGCAGGACGGCGCCACCGCGGTTCTCTATGAGTGGAACGTCTCGACGACGAAGCCCTGGATGAACCTGCTGGCGCCGATCGCCAGGCCCGCCTTCGAGTGGAACCACGATTGGGTGATGTCCCACGGCGGCACCGGCATCGCCAAGCTGCTCGGCTGCAAGTTGCTCGCCAGCGGCTGACCAAGGGCCCGACGGGCCGAAAACGAGAGCCGGGGTTGCGTTTTAGGCCCATCGGCGGCGGGTTCCCGCTATCTTTACTCCTCTTGGCACTCACCTGTGTAGAGTGCCAACGTCCGGAGACCGCTGAAACGGCTCTGAGGCGCGGAATTCACGACTTTGACCAGTAAATCACCCATAACGGAGGTTCACGGATGAAGCTGAAGCCCCTCGGGGACCGGCTGATCGTCAAGCCGATCGAGGAGGAGGAGACGACCGCTAGCGGCATCGTCCTCCCCGACACGGCCAAAGAGAAGCCGCAGAAGGGCAAGGTCGTCGCCGTCGGCGATGGCGCAATTCAGGAGGACGGCTCGCGCCGCCCGCTCGATTTGAGCGAGGGCGACGAAGTCCTCTATTCCAAATACGGCGGCACCGAGGTCACCGTCGAGGGCGACGACCTACTCGTGCTGCGCGAGTCGGACGTCCTCGCCAAGCTCGGCTAGACCCCGCCAACAGGACTTAGAGACACCAAGGAGGAAGGAAACCAATGGCTCACAAGGAGCTGAAGTACAAGGAGGAGGCACGGGGGGCCCTGCAGGCCGGCGTCGATGCAGTCGCCGATGCCGTCAAGGTCACCCTCGGTCCGAAGGGCCGCTACGTCGTGCTCGACAAAAAGTTCGGCGCGCCGACGATCACCAACGACGGCGTCACCATCGCCCGCGAGGTCGAGGTCGAGGACGTTTTCGAGAACCAGGGCGCCCAGCTGGTCCGCGAGGTCGCGACGGCGACCAACGACGTCGCCGGTGACGGCACCACGACGGCGACCCTGCTGGCCCAGACGATCGTGCGTCACGGCCTCAAGAACGTCGCCGCCGGCGCCAACCCGCTGGCCCTGCGCCGCGGGATCGAGAAGGCTGTCGACGACGTCGTCGACAACCTGCGGGGCAAGCAGTCCAAGGAGGTCGCCGGCAAGGAGCAGATCGCTCGCGTCGCCGCCATCTCCGCCGCCGACGACGAGATCGGCAACGTGATCGCCGACGCGATCGAGAAAGTCGGCAAAGACGGCGTCGTCAACGTCGAGGAGGGCCAGACCTTCGGCATGGAGCTGGAGTTCACCGAGGGGATGCAGTTCGACAAGGGCTACATCTCCCCGTACATGGTCACCGACCAGGACCGCATGGAGGCTGTGCTCGAGGACCCCTACGTCCTCATCGCCAACCAGAAAATCGGCTCCGTGCGGGACATCCTGCCGGTGCTCGAGCAGGTGATGCAGGGTGGCAAGCCGCTGCTGATCGTCGCCGAGGACGTCGAGGGCGAGTGCCTCGCGACCCTGGTAGTCAACAAGCTCCGCGGCACCTTCACCGGCGTCTCTGTCAAGGCTCCGGGCTTCGGCGACCGCCGCAAGCGGATGCTCGAGGACATCGCGATTCTCACCGGTGGCGAGGTGATCACCGAGGAGATGGGGCTCAAACTGGAGAACACCCAGCTGTCCCAGCTCGGCAAGGCGCGTCGCGTCGTCGTCTCCAAGGACACGACGACGATCATCGACGGCTCCGGCGATGCCGAGGACATCAAAGGCCGGATCAACCAGATCAAGCAGGAGATCGAGAACACCGACTCCGACTTCGATCGCGAGAAGCTCCAGGAGCGTCTCGCCAAGTTGGCCGGCGGTGTCGCCGTGGTCAAGGTCGGCGCTGCCACCGAGACCGAGATGAAGGAGAAAAAGCACCGCGTCGAGGACGCCCTGCAGGCGACCCGGGCGGCGCTCGAGGAGGGAGTCGTGCCGGGCGGTGGCGTCGCGCTGCTGAACGCGCAGTCGGACCTCGACCCCGACAAGCTCGACGATCCAGACGAGGTGACCGGTGCCCGTATCGTGCACCGCTCGCTGGAGGAGCCGGTCCGTCAGATCGCCGAGAACTCCGGCCTGGAGGGCTCGGTCGTCGTCAACAAGGTCCGTGACCTGAAGGCCGGCGAAGGCCTCAACGCGGCCAACGGCGAGTACGGCGACCTGATCAAGGCCGGCGTCATCGACCCGACGATGGTGACGCGGTCGGCGCTGCAGAACGCCGCCTCGATCGCCAAGAACATCCTCGTGACCGAGGCGATCATCGCCGAACCGCCGGAGAAGGAAGGCGCCGGCGGCGGCATGCCGGGCGGTGGCATGCCGGATATGGGCGGGATGATGTAACGACGCCTGTCCAGGCGTATCCTCGCCTTACAGGCGAGTGGCTTTCGAGGGGCCCGGGAGACCGGGCCCCTCGTCTTATCTGGTCACGGACGAGGGCAGAAGTTGGCTCAAAGCCTGCGGCAAATCGGCGCAATCAGCGCACCATCCGCGCGCCAGCGCCTGCCAGCGTCACCCCGTGCCGACGCACCACCCCCAACAGCCCGCCGACGGGCCTAAGACAGGACGCATAGCGACCGAAATAAGCCCATCGGCAGAACGTCGGCTTGTGGTCGACGAGCTCGCGTCGCGGCAGTACGGGGTGGTGGCCGTAGGGCAGCTCCGCGACCTTGGCCTCGAGGGCCGTGCGGTGCGGCGTTGGGTCGCAGACCGACGGCTTCACCGAGTGCATCAAGGTGTCTATGCGGTTGGATATCGATCGCTCGACGAGATGGGGCGATTGATGGCGGCTGTGCTTGCTGGGGGGCCGGGCGCCGTGCTTTCGCATCGGTCGGCCGCGGCGTTATGGGGTCTGCGTGAAGACACGCGACGCTCAGTCGACATTACCGCGCCGAATCGGCGCGGTCGCATTCCGAGGGGCATCGATGCGCACCGGGACGGATCGCTGAGTTCGGCCGACCGAACGGTGCTGCACGGCATTCCGTGTACGAGTGTGGCTCGTACATTGCTCGACTTCGCGGCGGTCGCTCCGGTATGGGAATTGAGGAAGGCGGTCTCCGAGGCTGAGGTGCTTCGAGTCCTTGATCACGTTGCCGTCCGCCAGCTGATCAAGCGCAGTCGCGGGCGTCGAGGCGTCGCTCGCCTACGGATGGTCATAGACGAAATCCATCCCCTGACAAAGCGGACGCGGAGCGATATGGAGATCCTTTTCCTCCGCATGTGCGAGCGCGCCGGATTGCCACAGCCAGAGGTCAACGTGACGCTCTACCCCGGTGGTCGGCGCACGATGCCCGATTTCCTTTGGCGCGATGTCGGGTTGATCGTTGAAGCTGACAGCCGCCGCTACCACGACACGGATTCCGCATTTCAGAGCGACAGGGAGCGTGAGCAGCGACTGCAGCTGGCGGGTTGGCGCGTCTCGCGTTGCACCTGGGAGCAGGTCGAACGCGAACCCCGGCGCCTCGCGGAAACCATTCACGGACTCCTCGCCCAGGAGCTAACCGACCGCCGGTGGGCCTAAAGCAGGACGCATAGCGACCGAAGTAGGCCCGTCGGCGGCTAGGGGGTTGGGGCTGGCGCCGGGGTGGCCGTGGGCGTTGGGGTCTTTTTGGGCTTGGGGGGGAGCGGGGGGAGGAGGCCGGCGTTGTATTCCGCTTCGGTGAGGAACGTCGCGCGGCGGATCTTCAGGCGCAGCGTGTTGGTCGTGCGCGGGTAGAGCGTCAGGTCATAGGGGTTTTCACTCGTGCCGAAACCGTTGTAGTAGACGAACATCCGTACCCGCTGGCGTTTGGTCAGCCAGGAGACGAGCTGTTTCGCGAAGCGCGGTTCGTCTTCGTCGTAGACGGCCCACTCGGCGATCGCGATCGGCTTGTGCTTCCACTGCTTGCCTTCGTAGAAGCGGTTGAGGTCCTTCCAGACGGGATACTGGGAGTAGAAGTCGGTTCCGGCCCAGTCGACCCAGCGGGCGCCTGGCCAGTAGTTGCCCGGGAAGTTTCCTTTCACCCGCGGCGAGCCGCCCGGCAGGGGGCTCCAGACCATGCTCACCGGCGCTCCCGGCAGGCTGGTCGGAGGCGGGCCCTTGGTGCGGTTGACGGGGGGCAGGCCGATTTCCGCCAGGGTCGCGTCGATCCCTTCCAGCGTGTTGCCGCCGCGCACGATCAGCGAGATGCGGCGGAATGCCTGCTTGTACCAGCCGGCCGTGTGTTCGCCGCCTTTCTGGCTGCCGTCGCAGTTGACCGCCGACCAGACGTTGAGGCAGCGGTTGGGCTCGCCGAGCGGGCGGATGTAGGCGGGCAGCCCGTGTTTGTAGAAGAAATCGTTGAGCTGGAGCAGGTAGTCGTCGCCTGCACCGAGCGCGATCTGCTCGGGGGTGATGATCTCCTGCAGGGTCTGGTCGTCGGCAGTCGAGATGTGCAGGATCGGCCGGGTGCCGGTTTCGCGCCAGCGTTCGTAGGACGAGTTGAGGCTATTGCCCCAGGGGTGGAAGGTCTCCAGCAGCGCCGGGTGCTTGCCGCCGAGCAGTTCGGTGAATTCGTCGAAATCCTGCGTTGTGCCCCGGTCGCTGACGCCGAAGAAGACGTCCGGTTTGGGCGGGACGAGGGAGAGCGCCGCAGCCGTTCCCGTTCCGAGCCCCGCGATGACGGCGATCAGCCCCGCGAGCGCCGCAAGGGTTGCACTAAGCCTCCGCCAGGACATCGCCCATCCTTCTCGGCTCCACTCCCAGCTCCTCCGCGTCCGCGGTCCCGCGCTCGCTCGTCATCGATACCTCCATCAGCTCTGCCTCCTCCCAGGTAGCGAACACGGCCTCGCCGAAGACGTTGCGGAGCCCGATCAAACCGGCGCGGATCAGGGGCAGGGGAACGTGGACCAGCGGCCGTGGCCGTCCCGCGACGCGGCTGACCAGATCGGACATCTCGTCGTAGCTGAGCGTTTCGGGCCCGGCCAGCTCATAGCGGTCGCGCCCCTCGCGGTCCAGCGCTGCGACCACGCAGCGCGCGGCGTCGGCAGCCCAGATCGGTTGGAATCGGGCCTGGCCGTCACCCGAGACGGGTAGTACGGGCAGGAAGGAGAAGCGGCGCAGCAGCGTCACCCAGGGGTCACTGCGGTCATAGACGATCGAGGGGGCAAAGATCGTCGTCGTCAGCGGCGAGGAAGCGATCGCCTGCTCGGCCAGCCACTTGGCTCGGAAGAAGCGGGTGCGCTGGGCGGAGGCCGAGTCGAGGGCGCTGAAAAAGGAGAAACGCCCAACCCCGCTGCGCTCGGCGGCCCGCAGCAGCCGCACGGTGGCCAGCCCGTTCAGCTCCTCGATCCGGTGCGGCGGCTGGTCGCGGATCGTCGCCGCCAGGTGGATCACCGTATCGACACCGCGCAGCGCCTGGCGCAACAGGTAGGGGTCGGACATCTCGCCGAGGTCGCCGAGCGCGATCTGCACCTCGACCCGGTGCGCGCCGAGCCGCCGTGGCTCGCGCACGAGGCAGCGCACGTCCTCGCCCCGCTCCAGCAGCAGCGGCAGCAACCGCGATCCGATGCTTCCCGTGGCGCCGGTCAGGAGCAGCATGGGCACATCATCGCGAACGGCAGCTCCAGGGACCCCCGAGCGACGGAATCCCTAAAATGTCGGCTCGCGTTGGGCGGGGCCCTTTTCCCGCCGGGACACCGCAAAGTCGACCCAGGAGAAAGCATCGAATGACCTACGTCATCGCCGAGCCGTGCATTGGCCAGAAGGACAACTCGTGCGTCGAGGTATGTCCGGTGGACTGCATCCACCCGACTCCGGACGAGCCGGACTACGACTCGGTCGAGATGCTCTACATAGACCCCGACGAGTGCATCGACTGCGATGCCTGCGTCGAGGCCTGCCCGGTTGACGCCTGCTTTGCCGAGGACCAGCTCCCCGCCGAGTGGGCCAAATACGCGGAGATCAACGCCGAGTACTACAAGAGCAAGGCGTCGGCGTAATTGTTCTTGGCTTGCTGAAGGTTACGGACGAGAACTGGACTCATTTCTCGTCGTAGCCATCGACAGCCTGCTGGCTGTACGCGGACGGCTGACCCAAAGCGGGGCTGGCTGGCACCGGGCAGGCTGGTGCATACTGCCCCCTTATGGCCAACGCCTTCGAGCCGCACTGGGATGAGGAGCAGGACCGGCCTCCGTTCACCTGGCGGCGGGCTCGGCTCGGGCGACAGGCGGGCTCGGATCGGCTAGGCGCCTCGCTTTTCGAGTTGCCGCCGGGCTGCTCGAGCTTTCCGCTTCACATCCACCATGCGAACGAGGAGCTGCTGGTCGTCGTCTGCGGCCGGCCCACGCTCCGCACGTTGGACGGTGAGCGCCAGCTCGAAGAGGGCGAGCTGGTTGCCTTCCCGTCGGGCCGCACCGGCGCGCACCGGATCGACAACCGCGACGAGCAGCCGGCACGCGTGCTGATCATCAGCACGATGTTCGCCCCGGAGATCAACGAGTACCCTGACTCGGGCAAGGTTTGGGCCCGGACCTTTCCGCCCGGCGCCTCCCGCCCGGAGGAGGCGGTGGACGTCATCGTGCGCCCGGACGACGAGCGCCCCCACTACCTCGACGACGAGCGCTGACCCGCCTCTCGCTAAACCGCAGTTGGCCCAAATGATTGCTGTAAGCCCGAGGCGTCGGCGTAATTGTTCTTGGCTTGATGAAGGCGGCCTAAGATCTCTGCTTCCTCACCGCTCGGGCGATCGAGCGGGCGTCGGGACGCATGAGCCGGAGCTGCCCGCTCAGATCGGACCTGTAGCCGTTGAAGAACAGCCCCCTTGCCGAGGGGTGCTGGTCGCCGCCGCTGACAAGCGGGACGCCCTCCTCATTGAGCACGCCGAGGTGGCCGACGAGTGGCTCCAGCCCGCGCCGATAGCCCGTCGCCGCGATCACGGCGTCGGGTTGGATCCGCGTTTCGTCGGCGAGCAGCACGTCGTTGCTGTCGAACCCGACAACCGCAGCGACCATCTCGATCCTTCCGGCCTTGAGAAGGCCCACGAACCCACTGTCGTAGGCCGGCGCTCGCTGGCGGCGGCTCGAGGTGGCGATTCCGATTGGCGAACGCGGCAGCCCGTAGCGCTCGAGGTTGCCGAACAGGCTTCGCTGTGACAGCCACCCGATCTGATCGGCGACGCGTAGCGGTAGGCGCTCCAGCGCCAGCCCATGGATGTTGACCGAGGTCCCAAGGATCTTTCGGGCCGTCAAGTTCGGGGGCGTCCTGCAGGCCACACGCACGCGGCTCGCCCCGCCCCGTGAGAGCAGGGCCGCGACCTCTGAGCCGGTCGTGTTGGGCCCAACGACGAGTACGTCGTGGCCGCGGTATGGCTCGGGAGTTCGGTAGGCGCTGGAATGGATCAGCTCGCCGCCAAAGCCGTCGCGCCCCGGCCAGTCGGGAAGGTCGGGGTCGTGGTCGAATCCGGTCGCGATAACCACGAAATGCGCCTGCAGGTCGCGGCGATCGGTCTCAACCCGCCATCCCCCGTCCATCGACTCCAGCCGACGGACCTTCGTGCCGAAGCGAACATCGATGCGATGGTGAGCGGCGTAGTCCTCGAGGTACTGGATCCACGCCTCTCGCTACGGGAACTCGCCGTAGCGCCGGCGGCTGGCGCGATAGCCGGGCTGCGTGGACATCCAACCCGGCGTATTGAGCCGCAGCCCGTCGTAGCGCCTACGCCAGCTCGCGCCGACCCGATCGGTCCGCTCGAGCACGACTACGTCGACGCCAGCGGCCTGCAGTGCGGCGGCCGCCGCAAGGCCTGCAGTGCCCGCGCCGCACACGATTGCCTCCGCCGTCGAGCGATGCTCCTCCGGGCTGTTGTCGTCACGACTCATCTCGGTCGAGCCTAGGTCGCTCGATTGGTCCTGTCATGACCTGACCTGACCTGATTCGAAACACGAGACCCGATCGATTCCAGTGGTAAATGGTCAGGACTGACTATCGTCTGCACCTACCCAGCGGCGAACGGGCGATGGGCGTCGATTGAATCGCGCTGAGCAATTGCTGCAAGGGCAAGAGCGCTGCCTGAGTTAGGCTCTCGCGCGGTGGAGGTTCGGCTTGCAACCGAGCGTGACGTCGACGGGATCACCGCAACGCTCGTCGCTGCATTTGAGGCCGATCCCCTGTGGAGCTGGGCGTTTCCGCAGGAGGGCCTCGGTGCCCTTTGGCGGCTGCTCGTCGCCAGCGCGATGCGCTACTCACTGGTCCGCGTCGTCGACGATTGCGCCGCGGCATCGGTCTGGATCCCGCCTGGCGGGACCGAGCTGACCGCGGAGGAGGAGGCATCGCTCGGGCCGATGCTCGAAGGTCTGGTCGGCTCGCGCGCGGGCGAGGTTCTGGCGCTCTTCGAGCGCATGGAACGCGCGCACCCCGCCGGGCCACCGCACTACTACCTGAGCCTGCTCGGAACCCATCCGGGCCAACGGGGAAAGGGCCTCGGGATGGCCCTGCTCGCCGACAATCTCGCCAAGATCGACCCCGAGGAGATGCCGGCCTACCTGGAGTCGAGCAATCCTGAGAACGACGTGCGCTACGAACGCCTCGGCTTCGAGCGGATCGGTGGGTTCGAGCGGCCCGACGGCGGGCTGACCTGCTCGACCATGTGGCGGGAGCCGCGTTTACCCTGAGCTACTGGACCACCGGCAGCGGGGTGCCGCTGACCGGGGGCGCTTCGGCTGGGGCCGGGGTGGCCTGCAGGACCGGCAGCTCCTGCGGAGTGGCGGCGATGATGCCGCGGGCGGCTTGGCGAATCGCCTGCGAAGCCGGCGAGTCGGGTTCGTCGGTGACCAGGGGGGAGCCGTTGTCGGCGTGTTCGCGCAGCGGCTCGGAGAGCGGGATCTTGCCGAGCAGCGGCACGTCGAGCTCGTCGGCGAGAAGCTGACCGCCGCCCTCGCCGAAGATGGTGAAGCGCTCGCCGTTGGGAGTGGTGAAGCCCGACATGTTCTCGATCACGCCGAGTAGCTCGAGGTCGAACTTGACGGCCATGTCGGCGGCCCGTTTCGCCACCGTCTGCGCCGCCGGCTGCGGCGTGGTGACGATCGCGAACTTGGCCTGCGGCAGCAGCTGGGAGAGCGTCATCGAGACGTCGCCGGTTCCCGGAGGCAGGTCGAGCAGCAGGTACTCCAGCTCCCCCCAGGCGACGTCCTCGAGGAACTGCTGGATCGCCTTGTGCAGCATCGGGCCGCGCCAGACCACGGCCGAGTTCTCCTCGACGAAGAAGCCGATCGACATCACCTTGACCCCGCCCGCCGCCTCCAGGGGCAGGATCTTGCGCTCGCCGTTGACCTCCGGTTTGCGGTTGACGCCGAGCATGCGCGGCATCGAGTAGCCGTAGACGTCGCAGTCGAGGGCGCCGGACGGGTGGCCTTCGGCGGTCAGGGCTGCCGCCAGGTTGGCGGTCATCGTCGACTTGCCGACGCCGCCCTTGCCGGAGGCGACGCAGATCACGTTCTTCACCTGCGCCAGCGCGCCCTCCGGCAGCTTGTTGCGGCCGAGGGTCTGCTGCAGATCGCCTTTCTCCTCGTCAGAGAGGACGTCGAAGCCGACCGCCACCGCGGTCACCCCGTCCAGCTGAGACACCTGCTGGGCGACCGCCTGTTCGAAGTGGGAGCGGATCGGGCAGCCGGCGGTGGTCAGCGAGACCACGACCTCGATCCTGCCGTCGTCCTTGATCTCGATCGAGCGGACCATGCCCAGCTCGACGATCGAGCGGCGCAGCTCGGGATCGATGACGGCGCGCAGCTTCTCGGTGATCTGATCTTCGGTTGGTAGTGGCATTGGAGCCATTCTCGCAAAGCGCGGGTTCGAGCACGCGCAGCCAGGGCAGCCCGCCGTCCGGACATCCGTCCGCAGGGGGGAGAGACCCAGCGCCCCAGGCCTTGGTCCCCCGTCTGCAACTCGAACGATGGAGGGCCGATGTCGGGAACGCGTGGGGGACTGGGACGGATCATCGCGATGGGGATCGCGCTGGCGCTGGCGCTGCTGTTGCTGGCCGCGCGCGAGGCGACGGCCGGGAACTACACGGTCGCGCAGTGCGGCTGGTACGTCGACTCCGACGCTGACTGGGCCGATACGACCGGCGGCGGCAAGTTCCGCTCCGATGCCTGGTGCGTGCCGTCCGGCGGGGATCCGTTCGACGGCGTTCATATGAAGAGCTTCACCAAGGGTGGCTCGACCATCTCCGGCACCCGCTACGCCCGCTGGCGCTGGGTGGCCCCGGCCGCCACCGGCATCAGCCGGGTCACCGGCACCTGGTGGCACACGCTGCACGACGGGATGGAGCAGCGGATCGGCGCAGGCAACTGGAACGGCGGTTTCGACCCGATGATCAACGCGAGCGAGACCGATACGACCCCGCGTAACTTCGCCTTCGACCTTTCGATCCCCCAGCCCGCGATCGAGGATCGCCTGCTCTGCGCCAAGGCCGAAGACAAGTGGTGCTCGATCGAACCGGACTCCTGGTCGGCCGTGCGGGCGCTGGCGATCACGATCTACGACGGCTACTCGCCGGTGCCGGGCGACGCCGGCGCCGATCTCGCGGCCGGCGGCTGGCGCCGCGGGGCGCAGCGCGTCAACTACTGGGACACCGACGTCGGCGGCGGCGTCCGCTACAGCGAAACACTGCTCGACGGCGCCCGCGTGGGACTGACCGAGTACCCGTGCGCGAAGGCGATGATCGACGGCGAGTGGAGGGCGACCCGGATGCAGCCCTGTCCGACCGGCGCCGCGGACGAGGTGACGGTCCAGACGACGAACTTCAGCGATGGCCCGCACTCCCTGCAGCGCTGCGCGACCGATTTCGCCGGCAACAGCGCCTGCCTGTTCCCGACCACGGTCCTGATCGACAACCATCCGCCGGCTTCCCCTCGCAGCCTCAGCCTGGCGGGCGGCGAGGCCTGGCGCCATATCGACAACTTCGACTTCGCCTGGCAGAACCCCGACCAGGGTCCTGCCAGCCCGATCGGCGGCGCCTACTGGCGCATCACCGGGCCGGCCGGGTACGACACGGGGGTCAACCTCGCGTCGGCGCGCGACATCTCTTCGCTTGCAGACCGCACGCTGCCCCGCCCGGGTGTCTACTCGCTCCATGTCTGGCTACGCGACGAGGCCGGCAACGCCGACTCGGGCACGGCGATCGAAATTCCGATGCGACTCGACGACGTACCCCCCGGCGTGGCCTTCGACACGGTGCCCGATTCGACCGCGCCGGA
>Ga0157370_10006900_pt1 | contig 12425 bp, 8 predicted proteins | sample C35metaG_FD_113463 | JGI IMG/M metagenome (GOLD analysis project Ga0157370, IMG submission 113463) | Corn rhizosphere microbial communities from Kellogg Biological Station, Michigan, USA - C3-5 metaG | ecosystem: Host-associated > Plants > Roots > Rhizosphere > Soil | place: USA: Michigan...
ACACACTGGAACTCACCTTCATCGGCGCAATATCAACTTTTTCCCCGTTAAAGGTTAAGGCACCGCGCAGATTGTCAAACGTGATATTGTTTAGATCACGGAGTGGAAAGGCAAACTTCCCGACACTGATCAATGGTTCAAAATCAAGCAGCGCACCTTTGCGCATGGTAAAATTGACATTCCCCCTTAAAGAATTCTTTGCCAGAACACCGGCACTGGAAATCCGACCGGCCATCCGGATCTTGGCGTCCAGGCTTCCCCGTAAATTGGAGTAGTTTAAAGACTGCATACCAAAATTGTCGAAGCCGTAAAATAGACTTCGTATGTTGGCGTTTGAAATACTTGAGTTTACATCAAAACGGGTCGTCGCACCCGATTGATATAAATTACCACCCAACAGGATTGAACCTCCGGCATGTCTTACGCTAAACTTTTGAATGGAAATACCATTTTCGGAAACAAATAGTTGAGCAACAGCATCGGTTGCAAGAAACTTCTTGTAGTGCAATTGATCGACATTCAAATGAACATCCATAGCACTTTTTTCAAAGACTTCGTTCAGGTTAGCAGCCAAATTACCGCGTTTTGCGCCCTTGTTCACCCTTGCCGTTGTTCTGGAACCAAGAAGACCTAAGAACTCGCTCAGGTAAAGTTGAGGGCTTCTCACCTCCCAATTAAATATGATCTTCTCCGGCGATGCATAATATAGGTTCATAAAGTTTTTCACACTACCCCCCATGTAAACGATACTCCGCCCGGTTTGTACCCGTAGATTATCAATAAACAAATCCGGACCAATCATCTTTAAAGTGATATCCGTGTCTTTGAATCTTAAATTTCTAGGTACGTAGTTTAAATCAGCCTTGGTGATATTGATGTAGCCGGTTACTGTAGGCTTGGTTAAGGTTAGATCAACCAGGTCAGCTCTGTACTTCACACGCACATCTGCTATTCCGTCCGTAAACTTAAGCACATCAGTGCCCAATACATTGTTCAGCTTAACGACAGGGAATTTCGACTGAAATACGCCGCTAGCTACTGGTTTAAGAAAGTTGCTGATGTTTGCAGTGTCTATGTGGATCGGAATACCTTCGAAATTGCCATGAAACGCAACCAACTTAACGACAGAATTTGAATCTGTGTTCCCCAGTTTCTGAACATAGTTATTCGTATATAAACCTGTAAAACTGCAACTGTCAATGATGCCTCCGGGTGTTGTCAGCTTGTTTTCCTGGATTTTAGCCCCAACTACAATCTTGGGATCGCCCCCCGGCCCCATGTTGCCGGCGATGTTACATTTTACGTCTATAGGTTGTTCCAGGTTAAACTGATCCAAACGCTTTCTGATGTTAGGTGCCAGCAACGCAGAGGCACTTTTCCATTTAATTTTATCAGCGGTTATATTGATTGAAAACTCCACTGGATTGTTAGCCGTTTTGAACGTGGCACCAACAAGAAAATTATCATCCCCAATCTGTAGCTTGTTGGGCTTGACAATGATTGTCTCCGTCTTGTCCGCATAAGTTGCCTCTAGCCGGCCTTCCACCATCTGATTCTCTATAAAACTGCCTCTCGCTGTATTGAAAGCTAAACTACGTGCTAAGGTTTTAAGCTCCACAACGGCATCCCAGCCAGAGCTTTTGTAATCCATCTTACCTTCCAGCCGGTCAACTTTGAACTGAAACAGCTTACTGCCCTTTTTATTATCCAGTACGAGATCAACGTTTTTCAATTGAAATTTTCTGATCTCTGTGGACGACCCGCCCTCATTAACAGCACTGGTGTCCGTCTTATCTTTTTTGCGAAACACCGAGGTATTGCTATACCCTGCCGTGTCCGTGAAGAGATAAATAGAAGCATCACTGATCGTGATCTTTTTGATTTCTATAGCCCCTCGTATTAAACCAATGGTGTTCACCGAAACATCAAACAGCTTAGCAGAAAGCAAGGTATGTTTGTGCTTGCTCCATTCCTTATCTCTAATTACGACGTTTTTCAAGCTTAAGGAAACCCCGGGGAAACCTCTTAAAAAGGTTGGGTCTATGCTCCCGATCTCTAACGTGCCATTCAGATTTTTATTCAATTCCTTAGTGACGGTCTTCAGCAATTCCTGTTTATGAAGATTCACGTAAATCGCTATGGAGATATATCCGATAAAGATCAGAATGACTATTACACCAAGTGTTTTGAGGATAAGTTTGGACCAGCGTGGCATCTTTATGTTTAATAAGCAAACACAAATCAGGCGCTATTGTTTGATAGCGCCTGATCCGTATTATGTTCTTAAACAAAGCAAGTTGGGGGATTTAGTTCACCTGCAACTTTAAAGCATGTGAAGTTTGTGTACGTATGGTCTCCGTCAATTCAGGATCCTGATTCAAATTACATCCGTAAGATGGCACCATTTGTTTAAGCTTTCGTTGCCACTCTTCTGTATTTACACGATCCGGAAAACACCTGCTGATTAATGTGATCATGATGGACACCGCGGTTGATGCACCCGGAGAGGCACCAAGTAACGCTGCGATCGACCCGTCAGCAGCCGTAACGACCTCTGTACCGAACTCCAAAACGCCACCATGTTCTTCATCTTTCTTAATTACCTGAACGCGCTGTCCGGCAGTTTCAAGTTCCCAATCTTCCAACTTCGCGGAAGGTAAATACTCCCTTAAGGCATCAAGACGGTCATTTGGCGATTGGCGAACCTGATTGATCAGATACTTTGTCAACGGTATATTGTCCAGACCTGCAGAGATCATGGGTATAATGTTGTTTGCCTTTATAGATAACGGAAGATCCATTAAAGAGCCATTTTTCAAAAAGCGTGTAGAGAATCCAGCATAAGGGCCAAATAAGAGTGCTTTTTTGCCATCGATCATTCTCGTATCCAAATGCGGAACCGACATCGGTGGAGATCCAACGGCTGCCTTTCCGTAAACTTTGGCACCATGCTGTTCAATAATTTCCGGGTTTGTACATTTTAGCCATTGTCCGCTTACCGGAAATCCACCAAATCCTTTTCCTTCTGGGATACCTGATTTTTCAAGCAATGGTAAAGAACCACCTCCTGCACCAATAAACACAAACTTGGCTTTTACAACGCGGCGAACGCCGGTCTCGATATCTTTTACTTTAACTTCCCAAAAGCCGTCCCGTTGTTTAAGCTTACGAACCTCATGATTGAAGTTCATACTAACGTCAGTCTTGTCCTGCAACTGCTGGAACATCATACGGGTCAATGATCCAAAGTTCACATCAGTACCCAAATCCATTCTCGTAGCAGCCACTTTTTCTGCCGGATCACGGTCTTTCATCACCAATGGCATCCATTCAGCAAGTTGAGCTTTGTCTTCAGAATACAACATCCCTTTAAACAAGCTTGACTTTTGCATCTGGTTATATCGTTCCCGAAGGAAGTTTACGTTGTTTTCGCCCCAAACGAAGCTGATGTGGGGTATGCTTCGGATAAAGTTTTCCGGACTATCGACCAACTTGGAACGAACCAAATAGGACCAGAATTGCTTGGAAACTTCAAAAGACTCAGCGATAGAGATCGCTTTGGAGGTCTCAACTGTACCGTCCGCTTTCTGTGGTGTATAATTAAGCTCGCAGAAGGCAGAATGGCCTGTCCCTGCATTATTCCAGGCGTCTGAGCTTTCCGCTGCAGCAACATCTAGCCTTTCGAATATTTCAACCGTTATTCCCGGTTCAAGTTCTTTTAATAAAACTCCCAACGTGGCGCTCATAATTCCAGCACCAATCAAGACTACATCAACAGTATCTTCAGTTTTTTTATAAGTACGAGCCACAATATTTTTTTTTGCAAAAATACTATAAAAACTAAGCCAATAAAAGCACACGGATGTAATTTTGACCAGAGTTGTGCTAAAACGCCTGACAATTCTCAAATTCTCACGACACCAGAAAAACAATTTACTGCCTAAACGTATATTTGTAGTTGATCATCCGTTAATAAAATTATTTACCCTATCCTTGCACAATTATTCCAGATGGGCAAATAGCCCGGTAATATCAATCAACAACAGTAAACATGGACGTAAAAGACAGCAACGGTAACCTGTTAAAGGATGGAGATTCAGTGATTCTGATCAAGAGTCTGCCGGTAAAAGGAACATCGATAACGCTTAAGAAAGGAATGGTTATTAAGAACATCCGCCTTACGGAAGACGACGCAGAAGTAGAGTGTAAAGCGGATAAAATGCGGGTTGTTTTGAAGACAGCTTTTCTGAAAAAAGGATAATTGATGCAGGCTGTTCCCATCAGGTATTTTCTTCTTGTATTCTCGTTAACCTTACTAAATTTCAATGCTTTATGCCAGGTAACGGAAGTATCTGGGCAGGTTAAGGATGCAAAATACAAGAAGCCGCTCTCCCATGTCACGGTATCTTTCAAAGGTACCTCCATTCAGAGCAGGTCCGATGCAGATGGCCGATTTAAAATCAGTTCTCCAAACAGGCAATCTCAAATTCAGTTTGATTTCATCGGTTATGGCCGGATCGTAAAAACAATACGTCCAAACGAAACTCAGGAACTTCAGGTTTTGATGGCTGAGGAATCCCAGGAACTTACTGAAGTCCACATTACCCGCGGTAAAGCCGGCCCCTACCGGAATAAAAATAATCCGGCTGTGGAGCTCATCCGCAAGGTCATAGACCGGAAGCCATTTAACCGACTGGAATCATACGATCAGGTGTCTTACAACCAATATGAACGCCTGCAGGTATCCCTAAGCAATCTCTCCGATAAGTTTACTCAGCAGAAATTGTTTCGTAAATATCAATTCATGTTTATGGAACAAGACTCCAATAAAATCGGGGGCAAAAACATGATGCCGATCTATCTGCAGGAGAAACTCTCTGAAAACTATTACCGGAAAAATCCAGAAAAGAAAAAGACGGTGCTGCTGGCCGACAAGCATGTAAATTTCGACGAGAAAGTCATTGATAATAAAGGGCTGTCGGTCTACCTGACCCGCATGTATGCAGACATCAACATTTATGATAATGATCTGTTGATTGCTACAACTGAATTTCTAAGCCCGATCGCCAATTCGGCGCCAACGTTCTATAAATACTTTATTACAGACACGATCAAGTCTGTCCAGCCTCAACTCATTGAACTTACCTTTTTCCCCAGGAATTCACAGGATCTCCTGTTTACCGGAAAGATGTACGTGACCAACGATCCAAGTTATGCGGTTAAAAGCATCAGCCTCAGCATCGGCAAATCTGTTAATCTCAATTTCGCACGTGCCGTCGAGGTCAGACAAAGCTTTGAACAACAGGCAGACAAAAGGTACTATCTGAGTAAAAGTGATCTGATTGTCGACTTTGGCCTGAATCAGCATAAAGGGAAAGGACTTACAGGTCAGCGGACCATCATCATTAAGGATTTTAAAACAGATCGCTCCATTCCGGATTCCGTGTTCACCGGGAAAGATCTGCAAGTGATCCCGGAGGCAGAAAAACGAAGTGATACCTTTTGGACAGAGAACAGACCAGATACTGTTCCCGAATCCACTTTACGCATTTATAAGAACATCGATTCTCTCGGGCGAAGCAGGTCATTTAAGACCGCCACAACAATTGCCGGAGTTCTGTTTGCCGGGTACTACAATGCCGGAAAGGTCGAGATTGGTCCCACCTACACCTTCTATAATTTTAACGGCATTGAGGGCCTTAAACTTCGTTTCGGCGGTCGAACTACAACTTCCTTCAGTACACGCTATTACTTTGACGCTTACGCGGCTTATGGCTTCCAGGATGAACGCTGGAAGGGTTACTTTAGTGCGGCTTATGCTTTCAACAACAAGTCCATATATACCTTTCCGCAGAGTTTTTTACGCGCAAGCGTGCAGCGAGACCTTTATGTACCGGGCCAAGAACTCCGTTCAAATGCAGAGGACGATTTTATCTCCTCCTTTAAACGCGGCCAGAACAACAGGTACCTGTACAATGACTTCTACAAAATTCAGTATGTGCAGGAATACGAAAATCACCTATCCTTCGACCTCGGGTTCCGGCGATGGACACAAAGCCCTGCCGGGGCATTGGTGTTCGCTTATCCAGGGCAGCAGCGGCCAAATCTGGACCACATCACAACATCAGAGTTCAATCTTGCCATTCGCTATGCGCCTCACGAACAATTTTATCAGGGCAAACGGACCCGTGTAGGTGTAAACAGCAAATATCCAGTCTTTAACTTGCGGTATGCGGCGGGTTTCAAAGGGCTGTTGGGCGGCGATTATACTTATCAGAATTTAACCGGCACGATGGACAAGCGTCTCTATTTGTCTCAGTTCGGTATAACAGACCTGAAGCTAGAGGGTGGATACATCTTTAACAAAGTACCTTTTCCGCTACTGGCGATCCATCGGGCCAATCAAAGTTATGCCTATCAGATCAACGCATACAATCTGGTGAACTTTCTGGAGTTTGTTAGCGACCATTATGCAGCGATCAACATCGACCATGGATTTCAGGGGTTCTTCCTCAATAAGGTGCCCCTACTTAAACATCTGCAGCTTCGGGAGTACGTCTCCATCAAAGCCGTGTACGGCGGTGTTCGTGCAGAGAATAATCCGGCCGTCAACCCGGATCTGTTACCCTTCCCGGTAAATAGCCAGGGTATCCAGACAACCTACACCTTTGGCCGTCTGCCTTACGCAGAAGGCAGTATAGGTTTGGGCAATATTTTTAAGGTCCTGAGGGTGGATTTTGTGAAACGCTTCAACTACCTTGATCATCCGGATGTCCCATCATACGGCCTCCGTGCGAAGTTTAAGATTGAGCTTTAACACATCTACAGTAAGGCGATCTTCCGGCCACCATACCAGACCAGGTAGGTAAAAAAGGGTGCCGCAATAACATCCGCTGTATAATGTACATGCTGAATAAGCAGCAAAAAACCCAGAATTGCCGCCCCAAAAAAGAAGATACGCTTTTCCCAAACGCGTTCCAAGCACATACCCAGCAAGCATAAAGTGGCCGTATGTCCCGAAAAAAACAAATCCTTGGTGATAAACTTTTCTCCGTAAAAGAAAATGGAAAAGGGATCTTTCAAATGTAAGATCGTTGCCGGAGGTTCCAATGGTAAAAGATAGATGGTAATCATCCTGGTCAAACATAGAAAGATATAACCCCATAAGGCGGTTATACAAAGCGTAGTATTCGAAACTAGCCGATAGACAAAGTAAAGGGCAGCCGGGTAGAGTACAAGAAATATCCAGGTAGAAACATCATAAGTAGGAATTCTGTCGAGGAACCAATCATCCACAAGCATACCCGGTCTGGCCTGTATAATCGAAAAGTATTGCGGAAAGGAATAGAGTATTACCGCCATGATCAGAATTCCCGCAAGAAGTTTAACGCGGAAGGCGGGGTAATCCCAGGCTATTTGCCAGGACAAGGATTTTGACTGCATGTCGATTTTTTCAGTTGACGCTAAAGGATAAACAGGCAACGAATATAGCACACATTACTTCAAGAACCACCACTCGCCCACAAAATGAGATTATTATTATGATGCATAAGCCGGTTTACGGCTGCGCACGATCAGCATCCAGGCGAAGGCTGAACCGGTGAGTGCCATCAGGGTTCCGACCCAAACCGGTGAGGTGTAGTCAAATCCCGCAGCCAGTGGTAGTCCGCCTAAAAACGCACCTAGGGCATTGCCGATGTTAAAACTAGCCTGGCTCACGGAGGCAGCCAGCATCTCTGAACCTTTAGAGGAATTAATCATCAGCATCTGAATAGGTGCCGCTGAAGCGAAGGCAATTCCCCCGGTAATAAATGTCATGATCAAAGACAGGGTTTGATTGTAAGCCACATAATGGATGATGAACAGTGCCAGAGCCATAGCTAACAACAGCGCCAAGGAAGCCTTAGCTGGTGAGATCCGGTCTGCAAGCTTTCCCCCGGCAAGATTACCAACAAACATCCCAATACCGGCTAATACAAGCACATAGGTGATCGAATCTGCCTTAAATCCCGAAACATCCGTTAAGAGTGGTGCGATGTAACTAAACCACGAGAACAGGCCACCCGTTCCAATAGCGATCATAAAGATAATCAACCAGGATTCGGGATGCTTAAAGAATGAAAGCTCCTTTTTTAAGTCGCGATTTGCTGTTGCCGGCAAAGCGGGCATCCATAACTTCAAACTCAACAGCGTCACCAGCCCGACCAAAACAATGATCACAAAAGTAAATCTCCAGGAATAGTGATGACCGATAAACGTGCCCAGAGGGACACCAAAGATATTTGCTATGGTTAGTCCGGCAAACATAATGGAGACCGACTGTGCTTCCTTCCCTTTCTCTGCGATCCGGCTCGCAACAACGGAACCGACACCAAAAAAGGCACCATGGGGCAAACCAGCCAGCAGTCGTGCAATAAACAAGGTCGTATATCCTGGTGCAAAAGCAGAAAGGCCGTTAAAAACTGTAAACATGACCATCAATACCAACAGGATCTTTTTCGGAGGAAAGCTTCCCGCGATGACCACAAGCAAAGGTGCTCCTATGACGACGCCTAAGGCATAAGCAGAGATCAAATGGCCAGCTTCAGGTATAGAAATATGAAGGTCCTTAGCTATATCCGGCAATAAGCCCATCATAACAAATTCTGTTATTCCAATCCCCAATCCTCCAAACAGTAAGGCCAATAAACTCTTTTTCATATACCAGTGCTAAGTGTACATATTACACTATGCAAAAGTACTAAAAGGAACGATAGTTTTCGTCTGAACAATCTCAGAAAGTCAATGATACTTAGTCCATCAACTCCTATACTTAAAATAGCTGATCACTGCCCAGGCACTCAGGTAATACATGCTTTTAACTAATCCAATCTTTTCTACCTGGTACAATACCTTGAATTGCGGTATAATCACCTTCTTCTTATTCCTGCTCGCCGAGCTGTCCAGCATCCGATAATTCGCCAGCACCTCTTTATTGCCATACGCAACATGCACCTTTTTCATGATCTCAAGCCAGTATACATAGTCGTCCCTCAGGCTTTTCATATCTTCATGCAGGTAAACTTTCCCGTAAACTGAGGTATCGTACAGTCCTGTCAAACAGGATATATAGCAGTTTCGGAGTAAGTCTTTATAGGTGATCTTCTCTGGAACAATAAAAGGTTTTAAGATCTCTTTGGAGTGCTCATCAATCCGGGTATGGGATGAATAGACAAGAAGGGCATTTTTCTCCCGCATCAGGCTTAACTGCCTTTCAAGAAAGTTGGGGTTCCAGGTATCATCAGCGTCAAGCAAGGCAATGTATTGTCCTTTTGCATGCCGGATGCCGTTGTTGCGTGCCGCGGCTGAACCTGCATTCTTTTGCCTCAGCAGCTGAATTCGTGGATCTTTTGAAGCATATGACCGAACGATCTCCGGCCCTTCATCCGATGAGCCATCGTCAATAACAAACATCTCCCAGGATCCATAACTCTGCTGAAGAACAGAGTCAATGGTCTGCGATACAAACCGCGCACCGTTATACATCGGTGTTATAATTGAAACTAGTCCTTTTTCCATCGTCTTTTAATTAAAAATTTACCCAACTCTTTAAACATGATTGCCCGACCCCGGAGTTTTTGATATAGGGTGCGCTGACTACCAGCCAAACCGGTTTGGGTAAACGCCAACTCATGCCTCCTATACAATAAAAGCGGTTCTTCATAAAAAAGCACCTTCCCGGTCAACTCCCCCACCAAACCAATCCAGAGATCATGCCCAATCTCCCGGGTTTCCGGAAAAGGCAGTGATTTTTGCAGGAGTTGTCTTGTAAAGGCCATACAAGATCCATAGTAAGCGCTGCGTGCGATGTTTTTTAGGATCCCCTTGCCGGAACCGAAAAAACGGAAGAACGAGGGAGCTATGGGTTGCAGTTTATCATCAACAATGATCGAATCGCTTATAACAAGATCATATTCATTCAACAGCCTGGTCATTTTCTCGTACTTCCCCTCCATCCACACATCATCTTGATCAGATAAAAAGATATGGTCGCCGGAGGCCAGCTGCAAACAGTTCTGAAAGTTCCTGATGGGATCCCTGAACCGGTTTCCGGCAAAAAGCTTAATTCTCGGATCTTGGATCGACCGGATAATATCCAGGGTGTTGTCTGTTGAAGAGTCATCCGAGATAACAACCTCGTCGTCCAGCCTCAGCTGTTGCAAAATGGAGTCCAGTTGCGCCTGAATGTATTTTCCACCATTAAAAGTGGCCATGCATACAGAAACCATATATTTTTATTGAAAGTAGCTGTGTAATAAATCGCTATAATATAATTGCTTATACATAATTAGCATGCCAAAAATTATTGCAAGTGCTGCAGCCAGGTATTTAGGCTTTAAGATATATACCGCGAATGGGATCAAGACGATCTCAACAATGCCTAAAAGCTGACTAATACGCCCCGCCAGAACGGGCAAGTCTGCAAATGCGATGAAAAAGAAGATAGAAAAAGCATAGATCTTCATCAGGATAATAGAATAGACGTTTTTCTCCATCAGTTTGTCATGATGCCAGATCATAAACCAAAGCACCAGAAAACGAAGCAATAATAGGGGATTAAGCAACAGTATGCCCCCAAATATCCCTTGTTCAAGCAGCATCTTGTAGGTTGCAATCTTATCCGAAATGAAGCCCAGCTTTATAAATTCGAAGATGACGGTCAGGTTTAATCCGGCCAGAACGGCAACATACGTTCCTGCAATTACCCCCAGGTACAAGGGGGCGTTGATGCGCTTTGGATCTAAAAAATAGCAGAAGCCGAAAACAATGAATGAATAATGGAACAAGGTTCCGATAACCATGAACAGGAGAAAGCGTTTCCAATCCCGCTCTTCTATGCTCGGAATACTCAGCAACAGGATCCCTGAAGCTACCCCTACCCGTATCTGAGTCATCTCATGTAAGAGGAAAAAAGAGCAATAATATAAAATAAGCGAAATGGAATAGTATTTAGTAAGCCTGAGCAAGGCTATGCCTTTTAGACCTGTACCTAAAATGCTGTAAATAATAAACAGACCAATTGGTCCATGAAACAGCGTGGAAGAAATCTTTGTGATTAAATGATAGGTGGGTTCAAGAAAACTAAAAGGCATTTCAGAGATGTGCTCATAGTATTCCAGATAGAACTCGTAATCCGCATTGGAGCCGCTTGAACGAAAAGCGGCCATCAGGATGAGCAGGATAATACAGCTCCAATAGCTTTCCTTCTGAACCCGAAAAAAATATCCGGCGCTTAGGAGGACAATGACGAAAAGAAGAACAACACTATAAAACCACATGATCAACCACCTTTCTTCTTTTGGTAAACAGCAGCTTCCGAAAAATAAAAAGCATCACCATAAAATAAACCGCGTTATTCAAGGCGAAAGCCATCGTTACACCTGGCAACTGTTGCAGCGTAACCAGCCAATACCCCAGGGCAATGTAGCTTAAGGTAAAGCAGATCTCCGTGATGATGTACAATTTGGTAACAGCCTTGGCTAGCATGATGTACGACAACAGCCAGCCGGCTACCTTAAAGAAATCACCTGTCAGCTGCCAGACAAACAGGTTCTCCATTTCCAAAAATCTTGCTGTATACAACAACTGGATGATAAAAAAACGGAGAAAATATATCAGGGCACCTCCAATCAGTACCGCTGGTAAAACAAACCTGCTTACTTTTAAAACTTCAGTTCTGAGTCCGGTCTTCGTCTTAATGGAAGCGAGTACCGGTAAGTAATAGGTGGCCAGGGAGGTGGTCACGATCATCAGGTATCCATCAGAAATCCGCATCAGCCCTTGCCAGTACCCTGCCCCATCCAGTCCGACCCGGTTGATCAGCATGTTTCGTAAGATGATTTGCGATAACGGGACGGTGAAAACGGTTACGATCGCCATCAGACTGTACCGGCTCAGCTTAATGGCCGTACTTTTATCGAACTGCTGCCGGAAGTAGTCCCAGGAAAACCAGCTGCTTCGCATAACCAGTGCAATCGAAATGAAGAAGACGACCGACTGTGCCAGAACCAGGGAATATAGGGCACCCTTAATGTTGTAAAAATAAACCAGGACTATGGTAAAAAGCAGACCAACGGTTGTAGCGGCAGAGTTTACGATGGTATAAGCACGCAACTCGCTCTTGCCATTCAAAATGGAGATCAGCAGCGAATTCAAGGAATACAGTAGGATCGTTAAGCCCAGAACCCGCACGGGCATTACGAATATCGGGCTTGTAAAAACCCAGGACACGAGGTAATTACCGAAGAAGAGTAAGATGATGCCTACAAAGACCGAACACCAGACCGAGATCTTAAAGGCCGTACTGAACAGCCGCTTTAACCTGGATTCATCCTCGCTGTATTCTGCCGTATACTTGACAATACCGGTGTTAATGGCGCCATTGG
>Ga0157370_10006901_pt1 | contig 12425 bp, 9 predicted proteins | sample C35metaG_FD_113463 | JGI IMG/M metagenome (GOLD analysis project Ga0157370, IMG submission 113463) | Corn rhizosphere microbial communities from Kellogg Biological Station, Michigan, USA - C3-5 metaG | ecosystem: Host-associated > Plants > Roots > Rhizosphere > Soil | place: USA: Michigan...
GCCGGAAAAGTAATCATGGTAATCAGTTTGCTGCTCTGGGTTTTAAGCACTTTTGGGCCACCGCAAAAAATGAAAGCTGTAACTGAAAAATACGCAACGCTTGTTCAGCAAAATCCTTCACAGGAAAAAGAATATCAGAAATTAGAAAGTACTGAACATCTGCAAAATTCTTATGCCGGAATCTTAGGAAAAGCCATCGAACCGGTAATTCATCCATTAGGCTACGATTGGAAAATAGGAATCGCACTTATTACTTCGTTTGCTGCCCGTGAAGTATTTGTAGGCACGATGGCAACTCTCTACAGCGTAGGCGATGATGCCGATGAAAACAATGCCACGCTCCGGCAAAAAATGAGCGCCGCTACCTGGCCAAATGGCGAAAAGGTTTATACACTCGCCGCTGGTTTATCACTGCTTGTTTTTTATGCGCTGGCCATGCAATGTATGAGCACACTTGCTGTTGTAAAACGCGAAACCCATTCCTGGAAATGGCCAATAATCATGCTTCTATATATGACCGGACTGGCTTATGTGATGAGTTTTATTACTTTTCATTTGTTTAGATAACCAAAATCGCCCTTGATTTCTCAGCTATTTCAATTTTAAAGAAACAGTTTAGTTCAATTGTTGTTGGTGAAGCAGAACTTTCAGGATATTCTCATCAGAGTCTATTAAACCAAGAAGGTTTTAGCTGGCACTTTTTCAAGAAGGAACACTGAAATAAACCTTTTTGGTTTTTAACCCATCAGAGGCTATTAAACCAAGAAGGTTTTAGCTGACACTTTTTCAAGAAGGAACACTGAAATAAACCTTCTTGGTTTTTAACCCATCAGAGTCTTTTAAACCAAGAAGGTTTTAGCTGCACTTTTTCAAGAAGGAACACTGAAATAAACCTTCTTGGTTTTTACCCCAACCTTTTCCTGACGTCGTCAAAAACCATCCCAATTTCCTCTTTTCCTACCTAATCACCCCAAAAAACAATCATGTTTTTCAATTTTTCAATCATGTTTTTGAATATTTCAAACATGTTTTTCAATTTTTCAATCATGTTTTTCAATTTTTCAATCATGTTTTTCAATTTTTCAATCATGTTTTTCAATTTTTCAAACATGTTTTTGAATATTTCAAACATGTTTTTGGACATTTCAATCTTGTTTTCGAATATTTCAAACATGTTTTTCAATTTTACAGACATGCAAAGAGGGAAAAACACGCCTGTTTTCTTCTTTTCCAGTTCTGGAAATTGAGAAAATCATCCTTTGCTGGTTTTTTTATTTTCACCCACATTAAACCAAGAAGGTTTTTTGAAGGCTCTTATTTTTTCGAAGTCTGAAATAAAACCTTCTTGGTTTTGCTTGCTGCTGTGGCCGGTATCCTTTACAAATTCAATAATCTATCACCTGTTCTTCCATCACTTCCGGCATTTTTCTAAATTCATATTGCTGATTACGCAATTGCGGCTCGAAACCCGCTTCTCTTATCGCGTCCTGGATTCCTTTGCTGGTAAAGCGATGAGGCGCTCCTGCAGCGCTTACTACATTTTCTTCGATCATAATGCTTCCAAAATCGTTGGCGCCGGCGTGAAGACAAATCTGCGCTATTTGTTTGCCCACTGTGAGCCAGCTTGCCTGGATGTTTTTAATGTTTGGGAGCATGATGCGGCTCATCGCAATCATCCGGATATATTCCTGTGGGGTGGTAAGGTTGTGAACGCCGCGAATCCGTGCCAGTAAAGTATCCACATCCTGGAAAGTCCATGGAATAAAATTTAAAAATCCTACAGCGCCATCCGGTTTTTTGGCTTGCACATCTCTTAATTTTACCAAATGCTCCATTCTTTCTTCAATCGTTTCTACGTGTCCAAACATCATGGTTGCAGAAGTAGTGAGATTCAATTTATGCGCTTCCATCATAATGTCAAGCCATTCCTGTGCGCCGCATTTTCCTTTGCTGATTAGCCTGCGAACTCTATCGGTTAGGATTTCTGCACCCGGCCCCGGCATAGAATCTAAGCCAGCTTCTTTCAATGCTTTCAACACTTCGTGATGAGTAGATTTGGAGATTTTCGTAATATGCGCTACTTCCGGTGGCCCAAGGGCATGAAGTTTTAAAGCCGGAAATAATTTTTTTAATTCTTTAAAAAGGTTCACATAATAATTCAAATCCAAATCCGGATGATGGCCGCCCTGGAGCAGCAGTTGTTCGCCACCGTATTTAAAAGTCTCTTCAATTTTTCTTTTATAAGTTTCGATGTCAGTAACATAAGCATCTTTGTGGCCCGGTATCCTGTAAAAATTACAAAATTTGCAGTTGGCAATACAAACATTCGTCGTGTTCACATTCCTGTCAATAATCCAGGTTACTTTTCCATGTGGCACTTGTATTTTCCTAAGTTCATCGGCTACAGCCATTAGTTCTGACAAGGCCGCATTTTTAAATAAAAAAGTGCCTTCTTCTACCGAAAGAAATTCAAAACGTAAAGCTTTTTGTAATAATTCTGATGTGCTCATTGTATTTTTTTATTTCCAAAAACCATTTCTGAAAGGTTGCCATTCATTGAAGGTTGTCAACCTTGGAAATCGTTAAAAAATTTAAGCAAAAATACAAGCAATTAATCTTAAATTTAGTTTTTATCCTTTATGAAGATTCTGTTTTTCCTGTTTTTGTTCTTTGTAGCCGGCAGTATATCTGCCCAGGAAATGTATTGGGAAAAACCGGCAAAGTTTATTACTTCGTTTCCTTTCAAACAATTAAGCGGCGGCGTTATTTTGTTAAAGGCGCAGTTTAATAATATTTCAGACACATTTAATTTTATTCTGGACACTGGCAGCGGGGGCATTTCATTAGATTCCACCACTACTGAAACGCATCAGATTCCTCATGTGCCCTCGGGAAGATATATTTATGGAATTGCCGGTGTTCGAAAAGTTGATTTTGCGCAACACAACCGCCTTTCATTTCCGGGAATCACGATTGACAGCCTGGATTTTTATATCAACAATTACGATGTGCTTTCGAGTGTATATGGAATTAAAATAGATGGAATAATCGGCTACAGTTTTTTGAGCAGGTATATTGTAAAAGTGAATTTTGACAGTTTAAGAATCAGTCTATTTCATCCGGGGTATTTAAGATATCCCGAGCATGGTTTTTTATTGCATCCTCAATTCAGAGGCTTGCCCATTGTGCCGCTGAGGATTAAAGATTCCAAAACTATAAATTCAAAATATTTTTTTGATACCGGGGCAGGTTTGTGTTTCTTATTGAGCAAACAATTCAAAGAAGATAGTGCGGTTTTATTAAAAAGAAGAAAACCTTTACCCATAGAAGTGCAGGGGCTTGGAGGCAAAAGAAGAATGCAGCTTACGGTAATTAAAGAGCTGCAAATCGGTTCTTACAAATTCAGGAAAGTACCTACTTATATCCTCGATGATGAATTCAATGTGCTCTCTTATCCGTCTCTTGGAGGTTTAATTGGCAATGATGTTTTACGGCGTTTTAACCTCATTCTCAATTATCCGCAACGGGAAATTCATCTCTTGCCAAACAGTCACTTTCGTGATCCCTTTGATTATTCCTACACAGGAATGACGATGTACAATCTCGATGGAGAAATTATTATTGATGATATTATTGAAGGCTCACCCGCTGATAAAAGCGGCCTCAAAAATGGCGATATTATTATGGCAGTGAATAACAATTTCACCGGCAATCTTGAAACCTATAAAAATCTTTTACAGAAAACAGGGACTAAAATTGATGTGCTGGTGATGAGAAATAAAGTTCCTGTGATAATATCTCTTAAAGTTGGCAGAATTCATTAGCTCAACATTCAACCTTCAGCTTTTAACCATGATGCATTCGTGCAGCCAAAGACAAGCGTGACAGTGCAATAACCTTAAACATTGAACCTCCAACTTTCAAAGTCATTCCTGCGCTTTTACCGATCCACTGCCGGCTATATGAATTTCCGGAGAAGTTGGATTACCACTATAAGTTACGTCGCCGCTGCCGCTTACATTTACTTTCAAACTTACGCTTGCAAAAACATGAGCATCAGAACTTCCTGAAACACGAATGGAGGTATTTTCTGATTTAAGACCGGCGCATTTTACATCGCCGCTGCCGCTTATTTTACAATCAAAATCTTTTGTCGTTCCCGATAAGGAAATATTGCCGGAACCCGAACCCGTTACTTTTACAGAAGGCGCATCTACACTGGCGTTTACATCACCTGAGCCTGAAGTATTTATTCCTAATTCCCGGTTGCTCTTTATAGTACCATCGCTGCTAATATCACCTGATCCGGAAGTTATTAATTTATCCAGATCAGGCGCTGTTACAATCACTTTTGCATGATCATTCATTACTGAATAACCGTTCTTATAATGAATATTTAAAACGCCATTATTTACATCCGTAATCACGTAAGGAATTAAATTTTCATCATTTTCCACTACCATGGAATAATCATTTCCATTTTTAATTTCCACATCAATGGAGCCTGAAGTTTTTACCGTTTGAATGGCGGAAAGATCTCTTTTTTCATCGCGAACCGTACCGTTTCCGGAAACAGAAGCACAGGATATAAATATCAGCGAAGCAACCAAAAGAAGAATTAAGTTTTTCATGAGCTTATTTTTTTGTTTGTAAAATTGGAAACCGGGATATTTATTTTATAGAATTATATTCATCGATGCATTGTATTCGTATCCTTTTCTGAACCGATTTTGTAGAAAATTTAGTAGAAAATTTCATTTCTATCCTGCAAATCCATTATTTCTACAATTACAGACCTTAAAAATAAGACAATAAGCTTGAAGAGCTATTAAATTTTTTTGTACTAAGATTTTGAAAAGCATCTTTCAGTATCTGTCCGGCTTTTGTATATTATTCTGTTATTTCTAATAAGTTTAGTTTCTTTATTTCTCATTTAAAGAAATGCAAATTACAGAAACAATAAACGATTTACCTTCGCAGCCATGACTGAAAAAATCCTGATTCTTGATTTTGGTTCTCAATACACGCAACTCATTGCCAGGAGCGTAAGAGAAGCAAATGTTTATTGCGAAATTATTCCATTTAACAAAGAAATTGAATTTTCTCCTGCACTGAAAGGAGTGATACTTTCCGGTTCGCCTTTTTCGGTAAATGATGAAAATGCTTTGTCTGTTGATGTAAAAAAAATCAATGAAGAAGTGCCGGTTCTGGGTATTTGTTACGGTGCGCAACTGATTGCAAAATTGTACGGAGGAGTTGTAGAAAAAAGTGATAAGCGTGAATACGGGAGATCCAAATTGCAGATAAAAAATACGGATGATGAATTATTAAAAGACGTGAAAAATGATTCTGATGTGTGGATGAGTCACAGCGACACCATCAAAAAACTTCCGGATACATTTTCAATTTCTGCATCTACACACAACATTCCTGTAGCTGCTTTTGAAAGTGAACAAACCGCCCCTGACCCTATCCGAGTCCGACTGGATCATGCTGGCGGAAGTAGCTCAGGAAATAATCCAATATTCGGTTTACAGTTTCACCCGGAAGTGTATCATTCTGCCGAAGGCAAAAAAATAATCAAAAACTTTTTGGTAAATATTTGTAAATGCAGCCAGGACTGGACACCCACGCATTTTATCAATGATACAATCGCTGCTATTAAAGAAAAAATCGGCGATAAAAAAGTAATTATGGCTTTGAGTGGCGGCGTAGATTCTACTGTGGCTGCTACTTTGATTCACCGTGCCATTGGCAAAAACCTGTATGGGATATTTGTAGATAACGGCGTGCTTCGCAAAGATGAATTTGAACAGGTAATTGAATCGTGCAAAGGCATTGGATTAAATATAAAAGGGGTTGATGCGAAAGATTATTTTTATAAAAAACTCGCCGGAAAATCGGATCCGGAAGAAAAAAGAAAAGCCATCGGGAAAAGTTTTATAGAAATTTTTGATGAAGAAGCGCACAGGATTGAAGGCATCGCGTTTCTAGGCCAGGGTACAATTTATCCAGATGTAATTGAATCTGTTTCTGTTCACGGGCCTTCGGTTACTATCAAATCGCATCACAATGTGGGCGGGCTTCCTGAAAGAATGAAATTGCAATTGATAGAACCGCTTCGTTCTTTGTTCAAAGATGAAGTAAGAAGAGTAGGCGCCGAACTTGGGCTTCCTTCTTCCCTGCTAAACCGCCATCCTTTTCCAGGTCCTGGTTTGGCGATCAGGATTCTTGGAGAAGTCACGGAAGAAAAGGTACAACTGTTGCAAAAAGCAGATGCGATTTATGTGAATGCTTTGAAAAAGTTTGATTTGTATGCAACGGTGTGGCAGGCAGGCGCTATCTTACTGCCTGTAAAAAGCGTAGGCGTGATGGGCGATGAAAGAACGTATGAATTTACGATTGCGCTCCGGGCGGTAACTTCTGTAGATGGAATGACAGCAGACTGGGCGCATCTTCCTTATGATTTCCTGGCTTATGTTTCTAACGAAATCATTAACAATATCAAAGGAATTAATCGCGTGGTTTATGACATCAGCAGTAAGCCGCCGGCAACTATTGAATGGGAATAGAATATTGATTTCTGATTTGCTGATTACGGCGCACAATATTAGAATTAAGAATTATGAAGAAATACTTTTTATTTTTTATTGTCTTTTTTATTTTTTCTGCAACACAAAAATTATTTGCTCAGTCAAATTATCCCGTTGTAAATAAAACTTACCGGGTTGCTATTTTTGCACCGCTTTATCTGGATTCTGCTTTTACAGGCGACAAATTGAAACCGGGAAGATCACTGCCATCGTTTACAATTGCAGGAGCCGATTTTGTACAGGGAGCACAAATTGCTTTGGATACAATAAATCTAAAAGGACAGCATGTGGAAGCTTATATCTACGACTCCAAATCTGCTACACAACCCGTTTTATCTTTATTAAAAAATAACAAATTAGATAACACAAATCTAATCATCGGATCAGTGAAAGAGCCGGAATACAGCATGCTGGCTCAGTTTGCGGAACAAAGAAATATTCCTTTTGTTTCCGCTACTTATCCGAACGATGGGCGCATAAGGCAAAATCCTTTTTTACTAATCGTCAATTCAACCCTGAAATCCCATTGTGAAGGAATCTTTAGTTACCTGATCCAAAAGCATGGAACCGATAATATTTATCTCATCAAAAAGAAAAATGACAACCGGATTGATAATTACTTTAAAGAAATAAATTGGGTAGATGGCAAGCCGCTTTTAAAAATAAAAACCATCATGCTGGATAGTTCTATTTCTTCTGCAGGATTAAGATATTTGGTAGATACTACGAAACCTGTCGTAGTTATCGGCGCCAGCCTGGAAGAAGCTTTTGCTCAAAAGTTAGCAGAAGCTTGCTATCCTATTCAAAAAACAAATCCATTTGTTTTAATCGGAATGCCAAACTGGGATGGATTTTCAAGCTTGTATAAAAAAGATATTTATAAAGATTTTCCCATCCGTTATACTACTCCGCATTACGATGTAAAGAATAACAGATTCAAAAATTATTTAGACGATAAATATTTTCATCTGTACCGCACCGAACCCAGCGATATGGCTGAAAAAGGTTTTGAAACCACTTATAATTTTGTTTCCATTTTAATAAATCATCCGGGAAGTTTTATGGAAAGTATCAATGACACCTTATATGCTCCTTTGCATGATTTTAATTTCCGTCCTGTTTATCACGACAATAATAAAGGTATTCCTGATTATTTTGAAAATAAACACCTTTTCATCATGCAAATACTCAATGGGAATATTTTCAGAGAATGGTAATATGATTCAAGTTTCAAGGCAAAATGTTGAAGGCTAAAACAAAATGCTAAGTATCAGATTCTGAATTCATCATTCACTATTTACCTGTCATCCACGATTCAGTATTCACCACCCTCTTTTCCCATCAAAATTTTCCAATTCTTTTGCGACAGCATTCAAGAAAGTAGAGCCCAAAGCGCCGTCAATAATTCTGTGATCATAGCTTAAAGAAAGATACATCATGTGTCGAATGGCAATGCTATCTCCCTGTTCAGTTTCAATAACTACGGGACGCTTTTTAATAACGCCTACTGCCAGAATCGCCACTTGTGGTTGATTGATAATTGGTGTTCCCATCAAGCTCCCAAAGGTTCCTACATTGGTCAAAGTGAAAGTGCCTCCGGCAGTATCATCCGGTTTTAGTTTATTATTTCTTGCAGCATTTGCTAATCCGTTAACTTGTTTCGTAAGCCCCGTCAGGTTTAACTGATCGGCATTTCTAATAACCGGAACAATCAAATTTCCGGAAGGCATCGCCGTAGCCATACCAATGTTAATATCTTTTTTGATCACGATTTTATCGGCATCAACACTACTATTGATGATCGGATATTTTTTGATACACTTTACAATCGCCTCAACAAATAGTGGTGTGAAAGTAATTTTCTCGCCTTCCCTTTTTTCAAAATCTTTCTTAATTTTTTCACGCCATAAAACTAAATTGGTTACATCACATTCGGTAAAGCTGGTAACATGAGCGCTGGTGTTCTGGCTGTCAATCATGTGTTTTGCAATCATCCGGCGCATGCGATCCATTTCAATTATTTCAACATTTCCTGTATAAACTGTGGGTGCATATTCCTGCTTTGGTGTTGCAGCAGGAACTTCATGAACAGGCTGCTGCTGAGTTTGTTGCGGCTGCTGGTTTTTTAGTTGCGGTGCATTTTTTCTTTTTTCTAAATAAGACATGATGTCTTTTTTGCTCACTCTTCCATCCTGGCCTGTCCCCTCAATATTTTCTAATTCACTCATAGAAATTCCTTCACTTGCGGCAATATTCAAAACCAAAGGGGAATAAAAACGAATACCTGAACCGCCGGTATTCATTGATTTTTTTTCTTCCGGCTGATAGGGAACTTCCTCCATTATTTCGGCTTCTTCATGTTGCTGCACGGATGAATTTTGTTGGGGAAAATTATTTTCAGAAGCATTTCCATTTGTATTAATTCTGGCAATGATGGTTCCGATCGGAACTACGTCGTTTTCTTTATAAAGAATCTCAGAAATCGTTCCCTCGGCTGTGGAGGGCACTTCACTGTCCACTTTGTCTGTAGCAATATCAAGCACAGTTTCATCCATCGCTACTTTATCTCCCGGCTTTTTGTGCCATTTCAATATCGTAGCTTCCATGATACTCTCGCCAAGTTTGGGCATTATTAAATCTACCATGCTCATAAAAATAATTTAAGTTTAAACTGATTAAAACTGATGCTTCAAAAATAAGAAAAACGATTTGGTTATTGGATAATTAGTTTCTGCAGGATGTTTTTGATTTCGTTATTTGCAAAATATAAATCGTCTTTATTTGTTAGTTTGCTATCACTGAATAATTCAATATCAAATAATTCAACCATCAAGGACAAATATTCAATATTCGATATTCAACTTACAATATCGCCGCTTGTCCATTGGCTTTGGCATTTGGCCTATAGCTATAGCTAACGGGTTTGTTATTTCTGGCAAATTCAAGACCATCCTCCCACCATTGCTTCATTAACTCAGGCCTGAAAACAAATGGGTTATCGGTTAAATGCTTTGGTGTAAAATAAATGCGGATATCAAGTTCGTGGCTTAATCCCATCAGCCTGCCAATGATCCTATCTTTCATGCTAATCTGGTTGCTCATAAAACTAATGGTTTGCATCACAAGAGAAAATGGATTGTGGGCAATGGGCAAATTATGAATTTCATTTTCTCCTTCAAGAATAATCACATCCAAATCGGTAACTCCATTTTCCAAAGCGCAATTGATTGGAATGTGATTTCCAAAACCACCATCTGCATACTGGCAGCCACCATGTTCATACACGCTCATATAGGGCACGGCGTTAGCTGAAGCCCATGTCCAGTTGCAAAAATCTTCATAGGCACAATCAACCGAATTAAAATATTCTACTTTTTGCTTGGTAAGGTTGGAAACTGTCACAATTACTTTTTTTTGGAGAAGGCTTATATTTTCAAATTCTTCTTTACTGAGATTTTCAAAAATTAATTTCTTCAGATTTTCACTTTCTCCAAATGTTATATGGCCTTTGAGGATGTTGCGAAGAATGGCAAACTGGTTAATGCTTTTAAAATAATTTCCGTTGGTTTCTTTGATATTGAAAGGCGATACGTTAAAAATATCTTCCTGGGTTGTAGTAGTAAAAATCTTTTTTATCTTTTCAATGTTGCCCAAAGCTACATGAGGCAACAGCAGGCTTCCTGCCGAAGAGCCAACAAGGAGATCATAAGAATTTCCACAATCATTTATCAAATATTCTGCTATGCCACCAGCGAAAGCACCTTTGCTTCCGCCGCCTGATATCACTAATGCTTTCATAATTTCATTTTTAACTAAGCGAACTTTGATAGGAAAATACACTCGTTTCCTTAATAAATGCTAACAACAAAAACCAGTCCAGATAAGCCAATATTAAGGTGAAAGTGAAGTCTTTTCTGCAAAAAAAGAATCCCGAAAAATTAAAAAGGCAATTTTATAGAATCAGGTTCCAGGAATTCATGGGTATAATCATTTTCTAAATAACTGATTGGTGAATCAGGAGGTGTAATAATTTCACTTTTTGTAAAACCCCACGGTTCCCAATACCCTTCCAATACCCGGGCAAACATATTATCATCCCATGCAGAAAACACTGGTTCAGAAATGCTTCCAGTAAATGAAACTGATTCAATAATTACTTTTTCATCCGTAATTTGAATGACATGCTGAGCGCGTTTTTTTAATAAATAATTTGCATAAAGAAATTTTGCACATAGTTCTTCAAACTGTATTGGATGCAAAACTTTATCAGAAATTTTATCAAGAACATCTTTCTCCCTTTTACCAACAGCCCCATTGTCCTGAAGGCAGGCAACGATGCCAAAACCATTCATTCCCAAAGAAAAATTCAGATTGGTAGGCTCATCTTTATAATTAAATGTATCCTGCGAATATTTCAGTTTTACTATTTCTAAGCTCCACGGTTTGATACCTTTAAATTCCATTGGCGCAATCAATGATTGCAGCATCAAATGAAATTTTCCAAAACGTTCTTTTAATAAGGATGAAAGTTTAAATTCTTTTATTTTGGAGTTTCTTGCCGAACGCGTTATCTCCAGGCATATGTCATTGTACAAAACGCCATAGACCATTTTCCCCATCCAAAGAAACATTCGTTCTCCGGGAATCTTTTTTACCGCATCATATCCTTCATTAAATGCTTCTTTTATTTCATTATCTAAAATATCCAAAGCATTTTTTACAACTTGTGAACAAGGCAATTTTAATTCTTCATAATTAATCGCCGTTACCTGATCCATCATTTTAAATTTTTTATTTCTTAGAGAAAAACGGTCAAGGATCCATGGTGGAAAAATACCAACTTGTTCATCATCAGATTGCAATTCTGCACCGGTTAAAAAACAGGTCTGCGGATTAAAGTATAAAGTTTCAAAAGGATTAAAAAGAGAGAAAGGCATAAGTGTTCAAAATTAATATTTCAACCTGACAAAATTAAAATCATAACTATTTATTTGCTTATGGAGGCCGGAAAACATTTTGTTTAAAATGAATTATTCATTAAATCTTCTGACACTGAAATTTATTTTCTTACCGGCAAATGAATTTATTTTTCATTTTCCTTTTTTATTCAATGGTTCTACCTCATTTAATTTAATTTGCAAAGAAAGCTGGCATCAATGCATCACTAATTCGTCAATGAAGGAGGAGGCACCTATTCTCAGATAAACAGTTATTAAAAATTGAAATGTCACTTAATAATATCGGTAAAGATTTTGCAGACATCAGGCTGTTAATTTATAAAAATCACATACACCGGTTAGCTCTGTACTTAACCATAGCCGCAGTTTAATTGCGGTGCTTTATAATTTTTTAAAATGAATATCGCTCCTGTTATCGTTTTAATTGTCCTTACTTTTCTCATTGCATTTTTTATTTTTTATAAAAAACCAAAGAAAAAGATTGTCCTTCCTGCAAATTATAAAACTCTTTTATCTCAGCATGTTGCTTATTATAACAGACTTCATGAAAAAAATAAAACCCGGTTTGAGGAAAAAATAAAAGACTTTCTCTCCTACGTTCGGATTGACGGAATTGATACAAATGTCAATGATCTTGATAAACTGTTGGTGGCTGTAAGCGCCGTTATTCCTGTGTTTGGTTTTGAAAAATGGAAGTATTATAACCTTCGGAATGTGCTTCTTTATCCCGGCTCATTTAATAAAGATGAGTTTCTTGCTTCCGGCTATGAGCAAAATACTTTGGGAATGATTGGAAACGGCCCGATGCAAAAAGTAATGATCTTATCGAAACCCGCTTTGCATTTTGGTTATACACAAGCATCAAAAGAAAATA
>Ga0157370_10006905_pt1 | contig 12417 bp, 5 predicted proteins | sample C35metaG_FD_113463 | JGI IMG/M metagenome (GOLD analysis project Ga0157370, IMG submission 113463) | Corn rhizosphere microbial communities from Kellogg Biological Station, Michigan, USA - C3-5 metaG | ecosystem: Host-associated > Plants > Roots > Rhizosphere > Soil | place: USA: Michigan...
AGGAGAGTTGCGTTAGCATCGCGTCCCCGTCGTCCAGTGGCCTAGGACATCGCCCTTTCACGGCGGTAACACGGGTTCGAATCCCGTCGGGGACGCCAATCAAAACAAAGACTTTAGCCGCTCGCGCATGAGCGGCTTTTCTAATGCGGTGATTCTCTGATGACTAAGTGACCGCAGTACCGTTGGCGGGAGGGCAGTCGACCTGGCTACGCGACCCGGCGCCGGGATACCCCTCCCCGGTCTTTTTGCGCAAAATCTTCTATCGAAAAGACTTAGGGGTGGACCTTTAGTTGCAAAGTCCTGATTCTAAAGGGTGGGGTGCTTCGCAGGGGATGCCGGCGAAATTGGCGTGTCCAACTGCTTTGCCGCCGGGCCGGAGATCACGTGCGGACGTTCTAATGCCCGAAATTGGGATGGCGTGGATTGGGAGGAGTGTACGCGCCGAATCCGGCTTTTGTGGCTTGTAGACCCCAGGCTGAAGCCCGGGCTACCAGACGGGCCCTTCCGATTTGTGGTTGGGGCTTCGGAGATGGGCGCGGCATACCACTCATCGCGATGAGACTGCGATGAATGGGGCACCCAAGGGGGTGGGCCGAGGGATGAGTGGGCCATCCGCCGATGATGCCGCGATAAATGGGCACCAAGGATATGGTGGTCAGGGGGATGAGTCGGTTACCCGTCATTCCTGTGTCTAAGCGGGTGGATTCGCCTGGTAAAGGTACTCAAATTCGTCGGAGGTGGGATTGAGTCCAACGGTCCAGCCGGCCAGGCGGCGTTGCAGCAGACTGAAATTGTGATTCTCGATGCCGAAGTCATCAGCCTTCACAAGTGATACGCGATTGTGGTTGATGTGAAGCAAATGGCCGCGAGTGCAGCGAGTAAGTTCGGCGATATATTCGCGAATGCTGGAGGCGGACATCTCCGCGAGGCTGTATGAATTAAAGGCGACATCCGCGGCTCCGGCGAGCATGTTCTTAATTTCGAAACTGGGCATCATTACGATTCTGGAACGGCTCAATGTTTCGGACGAGAACTTCGCTTCGCCGTACAGGGTAATGGGAAGATCCGGGAAGGCTTTGAGGAGATAGTAGGAGGCGAGTGCGAGCGCTTCGGGAAGGTCGAAGTCGACATAAGTGACATTCGGGTTATCGCGGACGAGGAAATAGGCCATGCCGCCGAATCCGCCACCTAGTTCGATGACGGTTCCCTTTGTGTTGGACGGAAGAAGAGAGTTGATGAACTGCGCGTAGTAGTGATGGTAGTCCGAACCGCCGCGGATGAAGACGCCGTCAAAGATGTGGCCGTAGGGGTTTCCTATCTGCGGAGAGACCAGATCGTGCACGGTGTATCTGTTCTCTGTGCGTTCCTTCCAGAGATGAAAACGGTGAAGCAGGTCAACGAGCAAGATGTTACGGTGTTTCAGGGGCGGATCTGGAAGGAATAGATTCCTTTGGATCTCGAGGGGATATCCGGCTAAACCCTGACTACAGCTGTCCCGGAAAAAGTTGGAGTACATCCGGTTGAGTTCCGGAATATTCTCCTCTTGAAGGGCGCGCATGACCGGTCCGAGGATACGTTCATAGATGTGCAACCACTCGTAACTGACGTTGAAGGTCTCGGAAGCTGATTTCTGGTCGGCCTTGGCCTTTTTGTAGGCTGCGATGATCCGCTTGAGTATGAGTGAATCATCCTGCTCGGGGCTGGGATGGGGAGCACAGGCTGCGGGAACGAGGTCGGGCCGGTAATTCGGATCGTCTTTGAAGCGTTGGACGCCGGCTTTTACTGCCCGATTGAATCTGCTTTGGACTTCATATCTTTCCTTGAGGACGGCTGCCAACTTGCGTGGCCTGAACAGCAACTTCAGATTCATTCACTACTCCGCAGCTTAGAGGCTAATGGCAAGCTTAACACGGCGAATATTGTTTGATTTCGTTGCGGAACGTGGTGGGGAGATGTCCATCAACTACGATTCGCGCAGGACCAAAGTTAGCTGAAGGCTTCCTGTTTTCGCGGCTACTCTTTCGTTGTTAAATCCAGCGATGCCTCAGTTAATCCGCTGCCACTGGCGACGACGTGAATTTTTCCTGCGGCGCCTTCCGAGCGGACAATCAGGAGCGCGAGGCCGTTGAAGGCTTTGCGGTGGTCGGCATGGAAAGGTTCCGTGGTGGCGGGATTGCCGTTGTCCACGGCCTGGATCTTGCCCGCGCCAGTGACCGAGAAGTGCACTTCGTTGTCGGCGAGGGGGCAGATATTGCCGTTGGCGTCCTCGATGCGCACAGTGATGAATGAAAGATCGTCGTTATCGGCCGCAATAGTGGAGCGGTCCGCGATCAGGTGAATTTTGGCCGGCTCGCCCGCAGTGTGAATCTCGTCCACGGCGACCTGTTTGCCGGAGTTGTAAGCCACTGCCTTGAGCGTTCCCGGTTCGTAGGGCACCTGCCAGACGCGGCGGTACTTCGTCGCAAATTTCTTGTCTTTGCTGACGTTCTGGCCCACCGGCATCTCCCAGGTCTCGGCGAAGCGTGCTTTGCGCCCCAGCGATTTGCCGTTCAAAAACAGCTCCACCTCGTCGGCGTTTGAGTATGCCATCACGGGAATCGCCTGGCCTTCCTTGCCCTTCCAGTTCCAGTGCGGCAGCAGGTGCACCATGGGTGTCGTCGACCACTGGCTCTGGTAGAGGAAGTAGCGGTCCTTCGGGAAGCCGGCGAGATCGACGAATCCGAAATAGGAGCTGCGCGCCGGCCAATCGGCTTCGTTGTCGCCCTTGCGGCCGCCGAAGTAAGGCGTCGGCTCTCCGATGTAGTCGAAGCCGGTCCACACGAACTCGCCCAGCACCTGCGGAAGCTTGTCCTGGTATGTGAACTCCACATCCGGGCAGTACGCCCATGCCGGCGCGATGATGTCGTAGCTCGTCAACTGGTGAGATGGGTCCTTGTCGTACTTTTCGATCGGCAAGTGATAGGTTCCACGCGAACTAACGCAGGAAGCGGTTTCGGAACCGAAGACCAGCCAGGTCGGATGCTCCTTGATGAAGGTCTCATAGAGCCACGGCTTGTAGTTCACGCCGAACAGATCCACGTTTTCGCCCAGATGATTCCTGATCGCGTCCTCGGGTTTGTTGAAGGCCGAGGTGGTGGGCCGCGTCGGGTCTTCCTCGTGGAAGAGGCGGGTGAGCCGCTTGGCCATCTCGCCACCCTGGGGGCTTGCTTGTTCCGGAATTTCGTTTCCGATGCTCCACATGATGACGCTCGGGTGGTTGCGGTCGCGGCGTACGAAATCACGCACGTCGCGCTCGCTCCACTCGTCGAAGAACTTGGCGTAGCCGTTCACTTTTTTGGGAATCTTCCACATGTCGAACGACTCGTCCATGACGACGAAGCCCATGCGGTCGGCGAGGTCGAGCAGCTCAGGAGAGGGCGGATTGTGGCTGGTGCGGATGGCGTTTACGCCGGCGGCGCGCAGAATCTGAAGCTGGCGCTCGGTGGCCCGGCGATTTACCGCCGCCCCGAGCGCGCCGAGATCATGGTGGTCGCACACGCCCTGGATCTTGCGGTGCCGCCCGTTGAGCAGAAACCCCTTCTGCGGATCGAAGACCACGGTACGGATACCGAGCGGAGTGGTGTAACGGTCGAGGACGCGCTTGCCCTCGAGCACTTCACTGACCACCGTATAGAGATAAGGATGATCGATGTCCCAACGCTGCGGGTGCAGGACAGTGACAGCGGCAGTGATTGTTTGCGAGGTTCCTGCAGGGATGGCGGCCTGATTCGTGGTTTTGGCGACGGAGTGGCCGCTGGCATCGAGAAGGGAAGTCCGGAGGGTTACCCTGGCTTGCTGCGGAGACTGGTTGGCGATCTCCGTCTTTACCGAAACTGCGGCCTTCTCATCCGTGATCTTCGGAGTTGTGACGAATGTTCCCCAATGCGCCACGTGCACTGGGGCAGTGACCGTGAGCCACACGTTGCGATAAATGCCCGCGCCGGCGTACCAGCGGGAGGAGTTTTCCTCGGGCGTGAGACGCACGGCGAGCACGTTCTCCTGGGCTCCGAAGTTAAGATACGGCGTCATATCGTACGCGAAACTGATGTAGCCGTACGGGCGGCGGCCTAGCTCATGGCCGTTGATCCAGACGGTGGAGTTAGACATCGCGCCATCGAATTCAATCGAGAACTGCTTCCCCCTGGCGGTTTCCGGAAGCGTGAAGGATTTGCGGTACCAGCCGGTGCCAAAGCTGCGGAGCGCGCCTTCGTGCGGGTTCAGCTTCGGATCAAACGGACCGTCGATCGCCCAGTCGTGGGGCAGACGAAGCGTCGTCCAATGCGAATCGTCGAAGGTGGATTGCTCGGCTCCATCGGCCTCGCCTTTGAAGAAACGCCAGTCTGCGTCGAAGTTGACGCGGCGTTCGCCGGAAATCTGCACGGCGCTGGTGGGAGCGGCGCTCGCGAAGGGTGGGAGGAGGCAGAGTGCAAGAGTGGCTAGAGCGAAGAAGGCGCGCATGTCTCAGGCGCAGTATAACGGTGAGTCGCGCATCCTGGAACCCAAGTCTCTGGCGAAACGTGGGAGGAAAACTGAGACGGCGTCAGACTTCGCAAGGACGAGGAAGATTAACCGACGCGACTGAACACGGCGGCTGACAATCCGAAACAGAAGTGTGGGGGGCGGGATGTGGAGCCCGCCCCGCGTGGGTTTCCCGGCAACTAGAACTGCTGTGGCAAGGGAGGGGCCGGGTAATTGAGTGGGTTAGGATTTACGGTTATCGTTTCGCTCCAGTGGCCGCCGGAGCCATTGTTGCTGTCGGTGGCGTGGAACCTCACGTTGGTACGATCCGTGGTGTCGGTGGTGATGAATCCAGGTCCTGCGCCGTCGCCGGCGAAGCCGTCGTGTACCCCCACTGCGGTGAAGTAGGCTTTCGTCGCCGTCCCCTGGCCCCCGTTACTGCAGCCTGGGTTCGTGGCTGAGCCCTGGTAGACGAGTGGGCTGTTCTGAACGGCCGATGGAATCCATTCGTTGTTGTTGGCCGGGATCGAATAGGTCTCCGCCGAGAGCTGAATTTTGAGGGTATAGGAACTGCCATCGAGACACGAGACGTCCATTTGAATATTGCCGTTTGGCACGTTCACTGTCGCTGCCGGGTGCCTGCCGGGCATCGAAATGGCGTACCCTGCCTGGACGGTGTCTCCGGTATTGAGAGTCATCCGGTTGTGATCCCAGAGGTCGAAGGTTCCACCGGTGTTCCAATTATTGAAGAATACAGGGTCTTTGCTTCCCCACCAACGCGTCCAGCGGGCGTAATCCATGGTTGTAAAGAGGTATGGATAGTCCGTCGGAAAGAAGACTCCATTCTTCATGTAGTTTCCACTGAAGTCACCCATGGGCAGCGTGAAGGGCGGCGCGGTTTCTTCCTGGACGTAGGGGCTTGGGATGACCTCAATATCCGTCGAAACATCCTGACCCAGAAGGAATTTGTTGATGAACGCTGCTATCTCGGGCATCTGGATGGCTGGCACGGCGCAGTGGTTGTGGTTGCCATCGATGATGAATCCGAACCTGTCTCCGATACCGAATTCGTTATAGATTCGCTGCGTTGCCCGTGATGAGACATAGGCAGCCCCATTGCCCAGCCAGTAGAAATCGGTGTTGCCGGTTTGCAGCAACGCTCTGGGCAATACCATGGCCATCAGCTCATGCTGATCTATCGGGAGCTTGTAGACGTTGTTCCCGGCAAATTGGAACATTTGACCGGCGAACCAGTGATAGTCGGTGTCGTCAATATCTTCCACCGATCCTGCGGCGCCGAGCTTCGAACCTGGGGCCGCGTTGGCCTCGACATCATGGTTGAAACGGAAGGACGGTGCACCACCGCCGCCGTTTTCCTGGGCGATCGTAAGGGCAATCCGCTCGTCCAGAGCTCCGGCGTAAAGAGCCTCTTTCCCGGCGTAGGAGCATCCCGTTACTGCGGAGTGTGTTGTATCGAGTGGGAGTGGATTGACGGACTGCCTTGAAGCCATTTCTATGCCATCAATCAGGCGGCTTATTCCCCATGACCACGCGGCGTATTGCCCTGAGTTACTCCCTCCTTCCCCATAGTTCGTCGCCACAGTGCACGCTGGTCCGGCGCACAGATTCGGATAAAGCTTGTAGAACCCATCGGTGGGCTGAGGGTTCCCAAGCGTCGTGACTTGATTCTGGTTAAATGCGACGGTCGCGACACCGGGGAAAAGGCTGGCTGGGAGACTTCCGGTAGGTGACGCGATACCAATGACGTACGGGAACGGACCGGAGCCCGACGATGGAACGGTAATCGCCGCGGTTTCGGTCATCATCTGGCCGTTCCTCGTTATATTGACGGTCAGCGTACCGGCGAGTGGATTGGTCGTGCTTGGCACATAGTTCGCAGCGATTGTGCAATCGTGACAATCCGGCTTTGGGCCTAGCATGTAGGTCTCGACCGCATTGAAGATCTCGTTACGCCGCTGCTCCCAGCTTCGGAAACTAGTGTCGCGCTGCCCGTTCGCGAAGAAGACGAAAGGGTCCGGCAGCGGTCGAACGATCGGGAGTTGAGCGAACGCGGGGAAATTGATTGCCGGATTACTCGCTCCGGTATTCTCCGAGTGATATACCCGGGGAACGAACGAGTCGCCCCAGGTCTGCTCCGTACCGAAGATCTGCGCCGTATCTTGAGCGGCCGCTCGTTGCGCAATGGCCGGTAGAAGCAACAGCAGCAGCAACGAAAAAGATGCTTTGGCGAGCCTGACGGGACTGAATTGGTCATAGGACCTATACATGGCGCTCCTCCGTTCGTTTGCTCTTCCCTCGTTTTTGAGGCTGGTGATTGCCGGTACATCCGGCGAAGTTTGTGGACCGCAGAAATACTGGCGCAATCGATATCAGCCGGAGACTGTCATAGGCCTCCTACCCTGGGGGCAGGGGATTTACTCCACTGTCTTGTTTAGGGAAGGAAAGCGCTCAATGTGCCCTCTCCGGGTTGCGTGACTGCGAAGACCGGGTTTGCGCCAGGTCGTTGACCACTGCGCGTTGATATGCAACCAGCGCGGTGGCCGATTAGTTTGCGTCGCAAACAATATTGCGATTATTTCTCGTTGTCAAGGAAGAGGGTTTATGAAATGTGAGCATTTTCGTAATATGCGCAGACTGTTTGAGGGCATGAACAAAGCGGTTTCTTGAGGAGAACTTTACTGGAGGGCGCACCTTGGCCTGCATGGATTTCCCGAAAAAATGCACCGATCGACTATTTCATCGACGGTCAAAGTTTGAGCAGGTCCCATTGAATCAGGCGGCGGGTTTATTTCTGTGGTTCGGTTCGATGCTGGATTTGATTGACCCTCGACGCTGGCGAGGACTTGCACTATCGGCCCTTCGTGGCGACGGTCAATTCCAAAGCCGCCGCGCAGTCCTGTCCCATGCCCAAGCCGCGGCCGAATCCGGCCAGAGGAGCTGTCTGTGCATTGGTCGCGCCAGAACTTGGTGGGAGGCCCCGAAGTGGCGCGTGCGTTACTGCCGCTTTTGAGCGCCAGACATGGCGCCATTTTGAGATGGTGAACGGAGTTCGAGGAAGCAGCTATGAGCTTCAACCGACCATCCGCACTTGTTCGTTTAGCCGTGAGCGGGCAAATCGCTACATCAGTTCTTGAATGAACGATTGGGCAACATCGGAGGGCACTCGCGGGTCTTGATTCGCCAGAGGCCCCTGGTTCAAGATCGGCTCAGCTGCGTGCAGGGGAGGAATGTCGGTGCGCTCGAAGAATTTGCCAATGGGGATTTCGTCGCCCCACAGCGTAGATTTCTCCATCGCGGCGATCCAGTCTGAGGAGTCGTAGGATGAATCGTCCTCGAGCTTTTTCACACGCGGCCTGAACCATTGGTAGGTGTTGTCGTGGTTATACGTGACGCAGGGACTGAACACGTCGAGCAAGGAGAAGCCCCGGTGCTGAATCCCCAATTTGATGAGCTCCGTGAGATGCTTCTGCTCGCCACTGAAACCGCGAGCGACAAAGGTACAGCCCGCGGCGAGAGCCAGGGGAATGGGGTTAATTGGGGGTTCGATGCTGCCGAAGGGCATGCTCTTGGTTTTCATGCCGAGGCGGCTCGTGGGTGAAGTCTGGCCAGTGGTCAGGCCGTAAATCTGGTTGTCCATCACGATGTAAAGCAGATCGACGTTGCGGCGCATGGTGTGAACGAAGTGATTGCCGCCAATGCCGAAGCCGTCTCCATCTCCACCGGTTACGATCACAGTCAGCCCGTGGTTGGCGAGCTTCACGCCTGTGGCCACAGCCAGGGAGCGGCCGTGGAGCGTGTGCATCCCGTAGGTGTTGATGTAGCCGGGGAGGTTCGAGGAACAGCCGATGCCGCTGATGGTAACGACTTCGTGCAGGGGAATCTGCAGCTCTACCAAAGCTTTTTGAAGAGCGGCGAGGACGCCGTAATCGCCGCAGCCGGGGCACCAGTCCGGATCAGCTTTGCCTTTCGTATCGGCAATTGTTAGTGTGCGGGGACTCTCTACGAGTGACGCCACGTGCTTCCTCCTCAGACCATGATTTCGTGAGTGGGAACGGAAAGGTTCGTCTTCCCACTGAGCTGTTCTTTTACGGCCTCGACGATGTGATGAGGCATAAACGGTTCACCGTCGTATTTGCGGATGTGGCCGTGAGGCACGTAGCTGGTTTCGCTGCGCAGGTAGCGGGCAAACTGTCCGCTGTAGTTGTTCTCAACGATGATCGTGTGGCGGGCGTCTTTCAGGATTTGAAGGATTGCTTCGCCGTGCAGCGGCACGAGCCAGCGAATCTGCAGTTGATTGGCGACGATGCCTTGCTCGCCCAGAAGTTCGCGGGCTTCCTCGATGACGCCTTGGGTCGACCCCCAGCCGATCAGCGTCACATCCGCCTGCGCGGGACCAGACAGAGTCGGCGGAGGAACGGCGGATTCTATCCCAGCCACCTTGCGCATACGCTTTTCCATCATGGCGCGTCGCTTGATGGGATTAGTGAATTCATCGCTGATCAAGACGCCGTCTTCCTGGTGCTCATCGGTGGCCGCGGTGTGGATATGGCCAGGCACACCGGGAACGGCGCGCGGCGAGACTCCGCTCTCGGTGATCTTGTATCGCTTGTAATTGCCGTTCAGGGAGACTTCCGAATTCGCACCGTTGCCGTTGGCTGCAGTAATGAGCTCTCCGCGATCAATGACGGGGTTGAAATCCAGTTCTCCCGACTCGACGGTAAGCCGGCCTTCCGAGAGCAGCAGGTCGCAGAGAACGAGGCCCGGGCACTGAAAGCGATCGGCAATGTTGAAGACTTCGGGAATCAGTTTGAAGCAGTCACCAATGTCCAGCGGAGCCGCGATCACACGGGGGTAATCACCAAAGGCTGCGCCCAGCATCTGCCAAAGATCACCCTGCTCTGTTTTGGTGGGCACGCCGGTAGACGGGCCGGCGCGCTGGCAATTGATGACCACAACGGGGGTCTCCATCATGGCGGACATGCCGAGGCCTTCGCTCATGAGGGCAAACCCGCCACCCGAGGTTGCGCACATGGCGCGGACCCCAGTGTGTGCGGCGCCTATCGCCATGTTGATGACGCCGATCTCATCCTCGACCTGGCGGACCATGATGCCAGCCTCGCGAGCGTGCGCGGCCATCCAATGAAGGACTCCAGTGGAAGGACTCATGGGGTAAGCGCAATAGAATTTAACTCCGGCTGCGGCGCCCCCCATGGCCATGGCCATATTGCCGCTCAAGATGGCGTAACGATTCTCGGTTCTGGGAATCGGGCTCGGGAAAGCAGTGAAGTGCGCGGAGGCGTAGTCATAGCCAGCACGTGCCACTGCGACGTTTTCCGACACAACAGCATCGCCCTTTTTCTTGAACTGCTCGGTGAGAACCTCTTCCAGGGAAGAGAAGCCGATACCCATCATGTTGAGGCCGGCACCGATCGCAAGTGTATTTTGCGCAACCTTGTTTCGCGAGATGTCGGCTAACTCAGAAACCGGGAGGGGGCACATCTGTACGCCGTCCGCGGCAACACCGGGCTTGATGGTATCGGAGTTGTAGATACAGGCAGAGCCGGCTGTAAGCAGGCCGAGGTGGCGATCCATCGTGTCCTGGTTGAGAGGGATGAACAGGTCGATCCGGTCACCCATATTGGTGACTTTATCGGGACCAGTCCGAACAGTCAGAAAAGTGTGGCCACCACGAATGATGGACTGATAGGCGTTGTAGGCGTTGAGATGGAGGCCGCGGCGACTGAATATTTTGGCGAAAATATCTCCGGGAGTGGCGACTCCCTGGCCGGCTGCTCCTCCGATGCCAATAGCAAAGGTCTGCTTCATCACACCTTCACTGACTGAGCCCAGCCGGAGGGACTGGAGAACCGGCAAGCTCAAACGATTAGATCCCGATAGAGCAACTTCAGCTGAATGATCGATTCGCCTTTTCGGGTAGCCGGAGTATACACCTAAACCTTCCGGGAGTTCGCCAGGAGAGAAGCACTAGCGGTTCCGTTGCTTTAGGACCACTTCCGCCTCCTTCGGTCCGAGTTGAATAACATTGGCGCCTGCGTCGAGGGGCGGCCCCGAGACGATCGCCCAAGCGCGTGAGTTTGATTGCAAAGCGGTCTGCGTCAGGCGCAGACGGGCGACCGGTACGGAGCTCGTTGCTGCAGCCAGGTGCAGCCGAACCACCTGCGTCTTGAGATTGAAGTCCGCCGAGACGAGATGGCCAGCGTCGAGTGTGATCCAAAGTCCGAGTGGCGCGATGAACAGGCGGTCGCGTGAGGAATCCAGAACCGTCACCTGGACGGTCCCGTTATGTTCTGTAATGTTTCCTCCGAAGCAGATCCATCCCATCGAGTCGTCGTGCGCAACATATGTACCGGTGTTGACCGCGTGACCGAAGAAGTTGGGACCGTAGTCTCCGGTATAAGGATCAAATCTCATCATGTCCGGAAATGAATGAAATGCTGCGGAAGCAAATCCCTTCTGATCGATATTTGTGAGCGGCCCCATCACGCCTCCGTAACCGACACGGAGCAGATAGAGGTCATTCGGATGATCACGGTATTCCTCGAGCAGAGGAATTGCATTGAGTCCTGAACCATAGTGATGAAGTTGCCGTTCAATGCGCGAGTATTTCGGGTCCGCTCCATAGATAAAGTCCCAGTACCGCCGCGCGCTGCCGTTGTATCCCCAACTCGGAATCGCAGGATCATAGGCCAGGATTGCATTCAGCGTCACGTTGGCTTTGTCGTCGTAATGGAAGTATTTCGACCAGTCGTAGACCTCCTCCTGGCCGGTGGAGTCCCAGGGCATTTCACTGCCAAACGGATAGGCCTCGCCCTTCCATCGATCAGCGCGTGTGCGCATCACGGCTTCGAGCTTCGAAGCCTGATCCGTCCAGCCTTCACTTTTCAAATCGTCGAGAAGGCGAAGAAAGACCGTGCCCTCCATCTGACCGTAGCGCGTGTAGTACGGTGCTTCTGAACACATCGCGAGCGAGGTCTCATACGCCTGGTTGAGATACCACTTCCACGGATGTTGCGTTACGACACCCTTCGTATTCCGCGCGAGATGATACAGCGACCAGTAAGCCGCGACGACGTGCGGGTAGTCATAGGAGCGCCCTACATCATCCGCTTGTTTCTTGTTCCAACTCGTCCATGTTTTCCAGTTCAAGGCTGGGTCGTAGGTGAAACCAGGAACGAGCTCGGGTTGGTAGAAGAACAGGCTTTTGTGAACGCCATACTGATGTTCGCCGCTGCTGTTCTGGAGATGACCCCACAACGTCTCGTCGACGAAGCGCTCCAGCTTTGCAACCTCCTCCGCGTTCGGTTCCAGGTACTCCTTCATCGCGGCGGCGAGCCACGAACCGGCACCTCCCTCATCGCTCAGGCCTGCCATCCAGACGCGAGCATCCTGCGTGACCTGTTTGCCGCCCTCATCGTCGTAGGTGATGATCGACGGCGAGCGATGAAACGGATCGTTGGGCTGTTCAAACCACTGCTGACGAAAGAGGAATCGCCCCATATCCGCAACAGCCTCAGTCTCCGGCTTTATGGTGCGGTAGCCAATGCTCTGCACCGTGCCGTCACCGTATGTAATCACGACGCGGAAGCGTCCCCAGGTCTTGCCTCGAAGCGTATAAGCACGCAGACCGGCTGCATTGCGTCCGTCGTCGTGAATCACAACGGCATCCGACGGCTCGCTCACGATTGTCCGAACAGGCGAATCGTAGCGGAGGAACAGCCGTCCATCCATATCCCGCGGAAGAATGTAGCCGGGAATGCCCACTGCGACCGGACGTCTGTGTTGCGTGAGAGTCGATTCAATATGTCGAATGTCCGGCGCCACGAGGAAGCGCAAACCGAACGTCGCACTCTCTCCAGGTGCGAGATTTTGAGTTGTCGC
>Ga0157370_10006908_pt1 | contig 12412 bp, 10 predicted proteins | sample C35metaG_FD_113463 | JGI IMG/M metagenome (GOLD analysis project Ga0157370, IMG submission 113463) | Corn rhizosphere microbial communities from Kellogg Biological Station, Michigan, USA - C3-5 metaG | ecosystem: Host-associated > Plants > Roots > Rhizosphere > Soil | place: USA: Michigan...
AGGTGCTTCGGGCGCGTCGCCGCGATGCGCGCGACCAGCGCCTGCGGCGAGATGCCCTCCTTCTCGGCCTGCAGCATGATCGGCGCGCCGTGGGTGTCGTCGGCGCACACGAAGTGCACTTCGCGCCCCTGCATGCGCTGGAAGCGCACCCAGATGTCGGCCTGGATGTACTCCAGGATGTGGCCGAGGTGAAACGGCCCGTTGGCGTACGGAAGGGCCGTCGTGACGAAGAGCTTGCGGGCGGCGGTGGGCATGCGAACGCGCGGCGCCTGGTTGCGCCACGATCCGTTGTGCGAGACCGGGAAGCGTCCGATTCTAGCAAACGGCTCCTGCGCGCCGTGCCGCGAGCCGCGCGGGCGATGCGCGACCCGCAAACGCCGGTCGGGCGCAGCGCGTAAAATGATGCGCTCATCGACTCCACGGTCCGCTGCATCCCATGGCGCTCACCGAAGCAGCCGTTCACGACGCGCTCGCACGCCTCATCGACCCCAACACCGGCGCCGACTTCGTATCGGGCAAGTCGGTGAAGAAGGTCGTCGTGCGCGACGACGGCGTCGGCGTGGAGATCGTGCTGCCCTATCCGGCGCGCAGCCAGCACGACGTGCTGCGACGGCTGGTGCACGACGCGGTCGCGGCGCTGCCCGGGGCGGGTCGTGTCGACGTGGAGATCTCGCAGAAGATCGTCTCGCACGCCGTGCAGCGCGGGGTCAAGCTCGTCCCGGGGGTCAAGAACATCGTCGCCGTGGCGAGCGGCAAGGGCGGCGTCGGCAAGTCCACGACCGCGGTGAACCTCGCGCTCGCGCTCGCGGCCGAAGGCGCGAAGGTCGGCGTGCTGGACGCGGACATCTACGGCCCGTCGCAACCGATGATGCTGGGCATCTCCGGGCGCCCGACGTCCAACGACGGCAAGACGCTGGAGCCCATGGAGGCCTACGGCGTGCAGGCGATGTCGATCGGCTTCCTGATCGACATCGACACGCCGATGGTATGGCGCGGCCCGATGGTGACGCAGGCGCTGGAGCAGCTCCTGAAGGACACCAACTGGCGCGACGTCGATTACCTGATCGTCGACATGCCGCCCGGCACGGGCGACATCCAGCTCACGCTGTCGCAGAAGGTGCCGGTCACCGGCGCGGTGATCGTGACCACGCCGCAGGACATCGCGCTGCTCGACGCGCGCAAGGGCCTCAAGATGTTCGAGAAGGTCGGCGTGCCGATCGTCGGCATCGTCGAGAACATGTCGGTGCACATCTGCAGCAACTGCGGGCATGTCGAGCACATCTTCGGCGAGGGCGGTGCCGCGCGGATGTGCCGCGACTACGACGTGCCGTTCCTCGGTGCGCTGCCGCTCGACGTGCGCATCCGCGAGCAGGCCGATTCCGGCCGGCCCTCGGTGATCGCCGATCCCGACGGCAAGGTCGCGCAGATCTACAAGGAGATCGCGCGCAAGGTCGCGGTGTCGGTGGGGCGGAAGGCGGCGGATTTCTCCGCGCGCTTCCCCAACATCGTCGTGCAGAACACCTGATGAACACGACGCGGCGCACGCCGCTCGTGGCGAGCGGCTTCATCGCAGGCGCGCTGATCGGCGCGCTTCCCCCGGTGCAGATGCTGGCGGAGAACTGGCAATGCGCGTCGAGCGGCGGGCGCTACGACGTGGCGTTGCGCGCGTGCGCGTATCGCGCCGCCCCGCGCGTGACGCCGCAGACCACGTGGCCCGTCAAGCTGCAGCACGAGCGCGAGTGGTGAGCGGGGCGCGCTACTGCCGGAAGTGCTTGCTGAGCGCGATGCCCTGGCCCTGGTACGAGTTCGCGGCGCTGCCGTAGAGCTTCGCGGGGCGCTCGGTGAGGCGCTCGTACATCAGGCGCCCGACGACCTGGTTGTCCTCGAGCACGAACGGCACCTCGAACGATCGCACTTCGAGCACCGCCCGCGAGCCGGGGGCCGCGGGATCGCCGAGACCGAACCCGGGATCGAAGAAGCCCGCGTAGTGCACGCGAAACTCGCCGACCAGCGTGTCGTACGCGACCATTTCCGCGGCATGCGTGTCGGGCACCTTCACCGGTTGGCGCGACGCGAGGATGTAGAAGTCCTCGGGATCGAGGACGAGGCCGCCGCGTCGCGGCGCGTGAACCTCGTCCCAGAAGTCGGACACCTCGTAGTGCCGGATGCGGTCGATGTCGATGAGGCCGGCGTGGCTCTTCGCCTTGTAGCCGATCAGCCCGCCGGTGCGCTCGCCCGACACGTCGACCGTGACCGGCACGCCGTTGTCGATGTCGTCCTCGGTGAGCGCGCCGACGAGACCGTGCTCGCGCTGCAGCGCGCGCATCTGCAGATCGGACACGGGCGGACTGCCGCGCCGCACGCGCAGCTGGCTCAGCCGCGACCCCTTGCGCACGAGGATGCTGAAAGTCCGCGGCGACACCTCGGCGTAGAGCGGACCGCGATACTGCTCGGGCACGCGGTCGAACTGCGTGCCGTAGTCGGTGATGAGGCGGGTGAACACGTCGAGACGGCCGGTGGAGCTCTTGGGATTGCCCACGGCCGTCATGCGATATTTGAGCGACAGCGTTTCCAGCAGCGGAACGATGTAGACGCAGCCGCGCTCGAGCACACCGCCTCCGGTGATGTCCATGCGGTGCATGGTGAGATCGTCGAGCTTGTCCTGCACCGTCGCGTCGGGGCCTGGCAGGAAGCTCGCGCGCACGCGGTACGCGGTGCCGCCCAATCGAAGGTCGAGGCTCGCCGGCTGGAACTGGTCGTCGGCGATCGGCTCCACCCCGACGATCTCCCGGCTGCTCCTGACCAGGAGCTCGAGGTCCTGGAAGGGCAATATCCCCGTGGCGCTGCGTCGTGCCGGACCGCCACCCGCATTGCCGGGGTCCGATACTGTGCCCGTGGGGCCCAACAGGTCGTGCGCCTGATCCGTTGTGTTCGAATCCACGTGCGTGATCGGGAAGGTTAGGGTGGTAAGGTACCGCGCGCTGCGGCGCGCCTCACCGGCACCAGCCAATCCGCGAGTGTAACGAGCGGCGGCGGGGCCGGCCATCCGGTTGTCCACAGCGGCTGTGGACAGCCTTGTTGACAAGCGGGGGACAACTCGCCGGTGAGCCTCGCACAATCCAAGCTCGGCTCGATCGCGCTGATCGCCGTCTGCCAGGTCGCCGCCATGGCGCTCTGGTTTTCCGCGTCGAGCGCGCTGCCGTCGCTGGTCGCGGAATTCCACCTGACGCCGTTTGCCCAGGCGGCGCTCACGAGCGGCGTGCAGCTGGGATTCGTGATCGGCTGCCTGGCGAGCGCGCTCCTCGGACTGCCCGACCGCTTCGATCCGCGGCGTCTCTTTGCCGTCAGCGCGGCGATCGGCGCCGTCGCCAACGCCCTGCTGCTCGCAGTGAATCCGGCGAGCGCGGCGGCGCCCCTGCTGCGGCTCGTCACCGGCGTCTGCATGGCGGGCGTGTATCCGGTCGGCATGAAGCTCGCCGCGACGTGGGCGAAGGGCGACATGGGCCTGATGGTGGGCATCCTGGTCGGCGCATTGACGCTCGGGTCGGCCTCGCCGCACCTCTTCAACGCCCTCGGCGGCGTCGACTGGCGCATTCCGATCACGGTCTCCTCGATCAGCGCCGTGGTGGCGGCGATCCTCATCGGCCTCGCGGGGATCGGGCCGAATCGCGCGGCGGCGCCGCGGTTCGATCCGCATTACGTGACGACGGCGTGGCGCGACGTGCCGCTGCGCCTCGCGAACCTGGGCTATCTCGGCCACATGTGGGAGCTCTATGCGATGTGGACGTGGATCGGCGTGTTCCTCGACGCGAGCTTTGCCGCGACGCTCGCGCCCGATCGGGCCGCCATGGCGGCCAAGCTCGGCGCGTTCGTGACCGTCGCCTCGGGGGCCGTCGGATGCGTCGCGGCCGGTTTCCTGGCGGATCGCTTCGGGCGCACGACGCTGACGATCGCCGCCATGGCGATCAGCGGCTCCTGCGCCGCCACCGTGGGACTGCTGTTCGGCGGTCCCGCGTGGGCGCTCGTGACCGTGTGCGTCGTGTGGGGCGTGACCATCGTCGCGGACTCCGCGCAGTTCTCCGCCTCGGTTGCCGAGCTCTCCGACCCGACGCGCGTGGGAACCATGCTGACGCTCCAGACGGCGCTCGGCTTCACGCTGACGCTCGTCACGATCCACCTGATGCCGTTGTGGGTCCATGGCTTCGGATGGCGGGGCGCGTTCGTGCCGCTCGCGCTCGGTCCTTTGGTGGGCGTGATCGCCATGGCGCGGCTGCGCGCCCGGCCTGAAGCGCTTCGTCTTGCCGGTGGACGCCGGTGACGATTATTCGCTTGGCAGGCGGCCCTCTTCGGGCGTAGCCTCCCCTGACCTCGGGCCGGCGCGCCACGAGCGCCCGCCGGGGTGCTCACCCTGTTGGGAGGAACGCATGGCTTACCACCTCGAAGGTCGGCTGCTGGAAGTCTGCAACTGCCGCGTGCTGTGTCCCTGCTGGATCGGCGAGGATCCCGATTTCGGCACCTGCAAGACGATCGTCGCGTACCACTTCGACAAGGGCGTCGTGAACGGCGTCGACGTGTCGGGCCACACGCTCGCGATGATGGCCTTCGTGCCGGGCAACATCCTCGAAGGCAACTGGAAGGCCGCGGTCTATCTCGACGACCGCGTCACGCCGCAGCAGGAGGAGGCGATCCTCGGCGTCTACACCGGCCAGCTCGGAGGACCGGTCGCCGAGCTCGCCAAGCTCGTCGGCGAAGTCGTGTCGGTCGAGAAGGTGCCCATCCAGTTCGACGTGCAGGGCGGCCACGGCACGCTGAAGGTCGGCACCGCGGGCTACGCCGAGCTCGAGCCCTACAAGAACGCGACGGGCGCCACGACGACGCTCGCCGACACCGTGTTCTCCACCGTGCCCGGCGCGCCGGTATTCGTGGGCAAGAGCCCGAAGTACTGGGCGAAGAACGAGAAGCTCGGCATCAACATCGAGATGAGCGGGCACAACGCGCTGCAGAGCACGTTCGTGTTCGACGCGTAACCGCCGACGCATCGCCACCCCGAGCCTCTCCCCGCGCGCGGGGAGAGGCTGCCCACGAGAGCGGGCGAGCCTTTCCATGTCGACACTGCCCGCACCCCGGCACGCGGACCGCCGCATCGGGGGCATCGCATTGATCGTCGCGTTGTCGGTCGCGGCCTGGGCGGTGCTCGCGCTGTGGTCGGTGAGCCCGTATGCGCGCTATGTGTCTCATCCCGGCTGGTCGGACGGCGCGTGGCAGCAGCTCTGCCGCGCGCTGCCGCGCGGCGACATCGTCCTGCCGGCGGTCCTGCATGCGTTCGCGTGGATGCTCATGATCGCCGCGATGATGCTGCCGACCGTGCTGCCGCTCGCGCGCATGTTCCGCCGTCTCACCGCATCACGGGCCGACGCCGGCGCGCTGCTCGCGCTGCTCGTCGCCGGATTCTTCGTGGCTTGGCTCGCGTTCGGGCTGGTCGCGCACCTCGCGGACGCCGGCGCGGTCGCGATCGCCGTACGATCCGATTGGCTGGCGCTGCACGGCTGGGCCGTGGCCGCGGCCGTCCTGGCCCTCGCGGGCGTGTTCCAGTTCAGCGCGCTCAAATACCGCTGCCTCGACGCATGCCGCACGCCGTTCGCTTTCGTCACGGCGCGCTGGCACGGACGCACGCCTCTACGCGACGCGTTGCGCATCGGCTTCGACCACGGTGTCTTCTGCGTCGGCTGCTGCTGGGCGCTCATGCTCGTGATGTTCGTCGTCGGGCTCGGCAGCATCGGCTGGATGCTCGCGCTCGCGGCTGCCATGGCCGCCGAGAAGAACGCGCCATGGGGCCGCCACGTGCGCACGCCGCTCGGCATCGCGCTGATCGCGTGGGCGGGCGCGATCGTCTTCACGGCGCTGTGACCGGCGCCTGAGCATCTCCATCGCCCGCTGATGCCGGCTGCCGTCGCGCCCGACGCAGGCGCGGGCGCCGCGCTGTCGGGCGCGGCATCCGGCGGTATCCCCGCGATCAGCCGGAGCGGGTGCGTCACCCATTGCGCCGTCGCGGCATCGGCCGGCGACCGGGCGACCCGCAAGCGCGCAACGGAAGATCCGGGCGCGGATGTTGTTTCCCTCGGTCGCCCCCACATACCATCGCCTCATGCGAATGCATCGACCGCGCCGTTGCGTCCTTTCGACGGCGCGGGCACCTAACGGCCCCGGCCCGGTCCAAGGGGCTCGCATCGTGCGGCGGCTGGGCGCACAATGCAGCCCGAGCGAGGGGCGCCGCGGTGAGTCGGGCGCCCCCTTTTCCTTTCTGCACGGACCCCACGGCTGCCAGCGCGGGTTCGAGGAGTCGTCGTGATGAAGTTCCGCTTTCCCGTCGTGATCATCGACGAGGACTACCGCTCCGAGAACGCGAGCGGCCTCGGCATCCGCGCGCTCGCCAAGGCGATCGAGGAGGAGGGCGCCGAGGTGCTCGGGGTGACGAGCTACGGCGACCTATCGCGGCTCGCCCAGCAGCAGAGCCGCGCCTCGGCGTTCATCCTGTCGATCGACGACGAGGAGTTCGGCTCCGGCTCGCCGGAGGACACCAAGGCGGCGCTCGCGAAGCTGCGCGAGTTCGTCGACGAGATCCGGTTCCGCAATTCCGAGATCCCCGTGTTCCTGCACGGGGAGACGCGCACCTCGCGCCACATTCCCAACGACATCCTGCGGCACCTCAACGGCTTCATCCACATGAACGAGGACACGCCGGAGTTCGTCGCGCGCTACATCCTGCGCGAGGCGCGGGCGTACCTCGACACGCTGGCGCCGCCGTTCTTCCGCGCGCTGGTGCATTACGCGAGCGACGGGTCGTACTCCTGGCACTGCCCTGGACATTCGGGCGGCGTGGCGTTCCTGAAGAGCCCCGTCGGGCAGATGTTCCACCAGTTCTTCGGCGAGAACCTGCTGCGCGCGGATGTGTGCAATTCCGTCGACGAGCTCGGGCAGCTCCTCGACCACTCCGGTCCGGTGGCGGCGTCCGAGCGCAACGCGGCGCGCATCTTCGGCACCGACGAGCTTTTCTTCGTCACCAACGGAACGTCGACGTCCAACAAGATGGTGTGGCACGCCACCGTCGCGCCTGGCGACGTCGTGGTCGTCGATCGCAACTGCCACAAGTCGATCCTGCACGCCATCACCATGACGGGCGCGATCCCGGTGTTCCTGCAGCCGCGGCGCAACAACATGGGCATCATCGGCCCGATCCCGAAGGAGGAGTTCCTCTGGGAGAACATCGAGCGCAAGATCCGCGCGCACCCGTTCGCGCGCAACGTCAAGACAAAGCCGCGCATCCTGACGCTGACCGGCAGCACCTACGACGGCGTGCTCTACAACGTCGACCAGATCAAGGAGCTGCTCTCCACCCGCATCGACACGCTGCACTTCGACGAGGCGTGGCTGCCGCATGCGGCATTCCACGAGTTCTATCGCGGCATGCACGCCATCGGCAAGGACCGCCCGCGCAGCAAGGACGCGCTGGTCTTCTCGACCCAGTCGACGCACAAGCTGCTCGCCGGGCTGTCGCAGGCGTCGCAGATCCTCGTGCAATACAGCGAGACGCGCCAGCTCGACCGGTATCGCTTCAACGAGGCGTACCTCATGCACACGTCGACTTCGCCGCAGTACGCCATCATCGCGTCGTGCGACGTCGCCGCGGCGATGATGGAGCCGCCGGGCGGCACCGCGCTGGTCGAGGAATCGATCGCCGAGGCGCTCGACTTCCGCCGCGCCATGCGCAAGGTGGACGACGAGTACGGCGACTCGTGGTGGTTCAAGGTGTGGGGCCCCGACAGTCTCGCCGAGGAAGGCATCGGCGATCGCGAGGACTGGATCATCCGTGCCGAGGACGGCTGGCACGGGTTCGGCGACCTTGCGCCCGGGTTCAACATGCTCGATCCGATCAAGGCCACGGTGCTCACGCCGGGGCTCGACGTGCGCGGCGACTTCGCCGACATCGGCATACCGGCCGCGATCGTCACCAAGTACCTCGCCGAGCACGGGGTCATCGTGGAGAAGACGGGCCTCTACTCGTTCTTCATCATGTTCACGATCGGCATCACCAAGGGCCGGTGGAACACGCTGCTCACCGCGCTGCAGCAGTTCAAGAGCGACTACGACACCAACCAGCCGCTGTGGCGCGTGCTGCCCGAGTTCGTGCAGGCGCATCCGCGCTACGAGAAGATCGGCCTGCGCGATCTCTGCGACAGCATCCACGGCATCTATCGCGCGAACGACATCGGCCGCCTCACCACCGAGATCTACCAGTCGAACCTGGAGCCCGCGATGAAGCCCGCCGACGCCTTCGCCCGCATGGCGCATCGCGAGATCGAGCGCGTGGAGATCGACGACCTCGAGGGGCGCGTGACGAGCGTGCTCCTCACGCCGTATCCGCCCGGCATCCCGCTCCTCATCCCCGGCGAGCGCTTCAACGCGCAGATCGTGCGCTACCTGCAGTTCGCGCGCGACTTCAACGAGCGCTTCCCGGGATTCGACACCGACATCCACGGGCTGGTCGAGGAAGAGGTGAACGGGCGCAAGCGCTACTTCGTCGACTGCGTCGCGGGCGCGCGCGTGATCGCCGCGCTGCCGAACCTGCGCGTGCGCAGCGTCAAGAAGTCGTAGCCGCCCCGGCGCGCGTCGACGCGTGTCCCTCGCCGCGAGAATCCGCCGCCGCGCCGCGCGCTGGCTGGCCCCGGACGTGCATCGCGTGCCGGCCGAGCAGGCGCACGCGCTCGGCGCCGGCACGCTCGTCTACACCTGCAATATCTGTGGGACGCTGTGCAGGGCGCACGTCGCGTCGCTCATGCGCGAGACGTCGAGCTGCCCTGCGTGCGACTCGAACATGCGGTTCCGCGCGGTGATCCATCATCTGTCCATGCGGCTGTTCGAGCGCAGCCTGTGCATCGCGGACTTTCCCGAGTCGGCACGCGAGCTCGAAGGCATCGGCATGAGCGACTCGGACAAATACGCGACGCGCCTGGCGGCCAAGCTGCGATACACCAACACGTTCTATCACCAGGCGCCCAGGCTCGACATCCAGTCGCCTCCCGCCGAATACCGGGGTCGCTTCGCGTTCGTCATCAGCTCGGATGTGTTCGAGCACGTCGCGCCGCCGATCGAGCGTGCGTTCGACAACCTTCACCGCGTGCTGGCGCCGGGCGGGGTGCTGGTGCTGACGGTTCCGTTCGCCACCGAAGGGCGCACGGTCGAGCACTTTCCGGAGCTGCACGAGTACACCCTCGCGAAGGATGGCGACGAATACGTGCTGTCGAACCGCACCGTCGACGGGCGCGAGCAGCAGTTTCGCAATCTGGTCTTTCACGGCGGCCCGGGCGCGACGCTGGAGATGCGCCTCTTCTCCGAGCCGGACCTGTGCCGGCATCTCGCCGACGCCGGATTCAGCGACATTCGCGTGCATCGCGAGCCGGCGTTCGAGCGCGGCATCTACTGGAAAGATCCCTGGTCGGTGCCGATCACGGCACGGGCGTGAGCCGGCCGGCGTGACGCCACGCGGCGGGGCGCGGCCTGCGCAAGCGTCAGCGCACCACCACCACCGGCACCTTCGCGTGCGTCAGCACCTTGACGGTCTCGCTGCCGAGCAGCAGCGCGGCCATGCCCCGCCGCCCGTGCGACGCCATCACGATCACGTCGCACTTGTGCCGGTGCGCGGCGTCGAGGATGGCTTGCCAGGGCGCGTCGGCTACCGCGTGGACGACCTCGCAGTGCACGCCTTCGCTCGCCGCGCTGCGCTCGATCGGCGACAGCACGCTTGCGGCTTCGCGGCTCGCGGCGCTCGCGTACTGCTTCCTCACGTCGGCGTCCTGCACCATCGCGTCGGTGTACACCGGCCGCGGATAGGACGGCGTCGCATGAAAGGCGGTGACGCGCGCACCGATCGATTTCGCGAGCGCGATCGCATGATGGACGGCCTTTTCGGACAGCGCGCTGCCGTCGGTCGGCACGAGAATGTGGCGGTACATCGCCGCGATGATGCGCCCGGACAGCCGCGGCAGCGTTGATGCGGGTCAAGGGTCACGGCCATGGACCGTCTTATGCCGGGCTTGACGGGCGTCAAGGAGCCGCAGTGCGATCCCACGCAGAATGCGCCCGGGGTCCGACCGAGCGGTCGCGGACCCGCGACCACGATGAACACCACGACCGGTCTTTCCGTCGACGACGCGATCCGGCAACGGCACCGCGGCACGCGCCGCGACTCCTGGCCTGGATCTAGCGCCGTCCCGTCCGCCGGTCGGCGGCGGAGCGATGCGCCGACGGCGGTCGTTTGATGCGCATCAACGCGATCGGTGCCGGGGCGCGCTACCGTCGGCGCGTATGCAAGCGATCCAAGACGCGATGCAAGGGAGGTTCCGGTGAAAGCGCTCCAGATCATCCGCGACGAGCATCGCGCGCTCGCGGCGGTGCTGCATGGTCTTTCGTATCTCGTGCGCGAGACGCGCGAGCGCGCCGCGCCGCCGAACTTCCCGGTGCTCTCGGCGATGATCTATTACATCGACGCGTTTCCCGAGCGGTTTCATCATCCCAAGGAAGACCGCTATCTCTTTCCGGTGCTGCGCAAGCGGGCGCCCGGCGGTGCCGCGGTCCTCGATCTTCTCGCGAGCGAGCATCGGTCGGGGGCGGCGCGCATCCGCACGCTCGAGCAGGCGCTCGCGCGCTACCGCGAGGGCGGGGCACGCGAGTTTCCCGCCTTCGCCGCCGCCGTCGACGCCTACGTGACATTCGAGCGCGACCACATGCGGCGCGAGGAGACGCGCGTGCTGCCGCTCGCCGAGGCGTGCTTCACTCCCGAGGACTGGCAGGCGGTCGACGACGCCTTCACCGGGCACACCGACCCGCTGCTCGGCACCGCACCCGGCTTGCAATGGCAGCAGCTCTTCTCGCGCATCGTGAATCTCGCGCCGCCCCCCATCGGCGTCGGACCGGCCACGGAGCGCGCGTAGCGGCTCATGTACCGCGTCGCGCGCGCCGCCGGTGTCGCGTGTGTCGCGAGCGACACGTGCTTTCACTGCGCCGCGCCGCTGCCGGCGTCGGGATCATGGAGCGGCGAAGTCGACGGCGCCCTGCGCGCGTTCTGCTGCGCGGGCTGTCTCGCGGTCGCGCGCACCATCCGTAGCGCGGGACTCGAAGCGTACTACCGCGACCGCCCGGCGGCCGCGAGCAAGCCGCCGCGCCCCGACGACACGCGCGGCGGATGGGCGCACGACAACGGCATCGCGCGGCGCGCCGGACTGCTGCTCCCGCGTGCCGGCGGCGACGCGGACGCTGCGCTGCTCCTCGAGGGCATGACGTGCGGCGCCTGCGTCTGGCTGCTTGAAGCCTGGCTCGCGCGCGTCGATGGCGTGCGCAGCGCGCACGTCAACCTCGCGCTTCGCCGCGCGCAGGTGCGGATCGACCCGGCCCGGGTCACGCTCGGCACGCTGCTCGACGCGGTTGCGCGCATCGGCTACGTGGCGCACCCGTACGACGCAAGCCGGCGCGATGCGCTGGCGCGGAACGAGGCGCGCGTCATGCTGCGCCGTACCGTCATCGCCTGGCTCGCGATGATGCAGGTGATGATGCTCGCCCTGCCGCTCTACATCGGCGACGACGGGGTGACGATCGAGCAGCGCCGCCTGCTCGATTGGGCGAGCGTCACCCTGACGCTGCCGGTCATGCTCTATTGTGCGGGGCCGTTCTTTCGCGCGGCATGGGCGAATGTCCGTGCGCGTCGGCTCGGCATGGATGTCCCCGTTGCGACGGCGCTCGCCGCCGCCTTCGCGGCCAGCGTCGTCGCGACGCTGAACGGCACGGGTGTGACGTATTACGACTCGATCACCATGTTCGTGGCGCTGCTCCTGACCGCCCGCGCGATCGAGCTGCACGCGCGACAGCGCGCCGCCGATGCGCTCGATTTCACCGCGCGCGCGTTGCCGGCCACCGCCGAGCGCTACGCGGCCTGGCCCGACCGGACAAGCCTCGAAACGGTGAGCGCCGATCTGCTCGCGCGAAACGACGTGGTGCTGCTTCGTCCGGGCGCTGCGATCCCGAGCGACGGCCGCGTCATCGAAGGTGCGTCGCACGTCGACGAATCGTGGCTGACCGGTGAATCGGTACCGCGTGCGCGTGCCGCGGGCGACACCGTGCTCGCGGGCGCGGTGAACCTCGAGAGCGTGCTCGTGGTTCGCGTCGACGAACCGGTGGATGCCACCCAGCTCGCGGCCTTGACGCGACTCGTGCAGAACGCCGCGGACGCGCGACCGCCCATTGCGCGGCTCGCCGACCGCATCGCCGGGCGATTCGTCGGCGCGATGCTGGCCGTCGCCGCCGTGAGCGCGCTCTGCTGGCTGATCGTCGAGCCCTCACGCGCGCTGGCGGTGACGTTCGC
>Ga0157370_10006909_pt1 | contig 12409 bp, 13 predicted proteins | sample C35metaG_FD_113463 | JGI IMG/M metagenome (GOLD analysis project Ga0157370, IMG submission 113463) | Corn rhizosphere microbial communities from Kellogg Biological Station, Michigan, USA - C3-5 metaG | ecosystem: Host-associated > Plants > Roots > Rhizosphere > Soil | place: USA: Michigan...
CCTCGCTCTCCACCTCGAAGGGAACTGGGCTCACGCGCCGATCCTACCGCAGGCCGGGCTTCAATCGGGCGCCTGGGCGAGGCTTGACACTCGGTTGGTTTGTGCCCAGACCGGCGGGGGTAGCCAGGAATCTCAGGAGTCCTACGACTATGCTCGTTTCCCGCGAGAGCCAGTCTCTCGGCGGCACGGATGGGGCCCAGCTCAGACACTCAGGCGATCCAAGACAGACCCAAGGGACTGCAGATGGTGCTACCCGCAAAATCCGAGAACGTTGCCGTCGTCCGTCACGCCCTTGCGGGGCTGGCCGAGGAGATCGGCATGGACGAACCCGGACTGGCCGACCTGAAGACCGTCGTCACCGAGGCCTGCATGAACGTCGTCGTCCATGCCTACCAAGGGCAACCTGGACCTCTAAGCGTCGAGGCCGAGCCGGACGAGAGCGGGTTGACCGTGGTCGTCCGCGACGAAGGGGCCGGGATCAAGCCGCAGGCCGACGCCGGACGAGACAGCCTTCGCCTCGGCCTTTCGCTGATCGCGGCTCTCTCGAGCAGCTTCTCGATTTCGGGGGGGCTCGACCAGGGGACCGTGGTGAGGATGCGAGTACCCCTGAAGGGAGGCGGCACCAACGGCAGTGGCGATCCGGTCGAGATGAAGCCTTTCCCGGCCGATCGCACCGAGGTGGTGATCGATCGCTCCGAGCTGCTGGCGCCTGTATTGGCCCGCGTGGTCGGTGCGCTGGCGGCGCGCCGGGATCTCTCCGTCGATCGCGTATCCGACGTGGTTCTGATGACCGACGCGATTGCGGGGGCGACCCCAGAGCGCTTCCGCGACGGCCGCGTGAGGCTCGGCCTCGACGAGCGCGAGGATGGCATCGACCTGCGCCTCGGGCCGATGGAATCGGGCGCGGCAAGCCGTATCCGCGAGGAGTTGGAGGTTCCGGACGTCGGTGGCTCGTTGGAGGCGCTGGCGGACGAGTTCAGCGTCGAGGAGTCCGGCGACGGCGAGTACCTGGTTATTCGCTTTGCCGCTGCTCCCTGATCTGCTCTCGGATACGAGCGAGCGCGCGGCGCAGGATGCGCGAAACGTGCATCTGCGAGTGGCCGATCTGCTCGGCGATCTGCGACTGGGTCATATCCTCGGCGAAGCGCAGGCGCAGCACCAGCCGCTCGCGCTCGTCGAGGTGGGGCAGTGCCGCGTCCAGGGCGATCCGGCCCTCGACTAGCTCGAAGCCCTCGTCCTCCTCGCCGATCCACTCGGTCGGTGCCGACTCCTCCGAGTCCTCAGGACCGGCCGGCCGGTCCAGCGAGAGCGGCCGCCGGTTGTGATTTGCCTCCATCACCTCGAGCACGTCGGTCTGCTCCACCTCCAGCCGCGCGGCGATCTCGCCTACCGAGGGCGAGCGCTGTAGCTGCTTGGTCAGCTCGGTGATCGCTTTGTCGACCTCCGCCATGCGGTCGTGCAGGCCGCGCGGCACCCGGACGGTCCAGACCCGGTCGCGGAAGTGGCGTTTGAGCTCGCCGAGGATGGTCGGCGAGGCGAAGGCGGTGAAGGGAATGCCCCGCTCGGGGTCGAAGCGATCGACGGCGTTGAGCAGGCCGAGGTTGGCCACCTGAAGCAGGTCGTCGAAGGACTCGCTGGCCCCCCGGTAGCGCAGCGCCAGCCTCTTGGCGAACGGCATGTTTCGCCGCACCAGCTCTTCGCGGATGGCGGGATCGCGGCTCTCCGCGAAGCGCCGCCACAGCTCGTCGTCTTTTTGCAGCTTCGATTCCATAGCTCAACGCCGGGTGTCGGTTCCCCGAACAATGCCGCCCTCGAGCCCTTCGGCGCAGGCCGTGCAGCCGCTCCCAGCACAAGCTAGCAAGCAGCTAGGCTCCCGCAGGACTGCGAAATCGAAAACAAGGAGCTTCAAAGATGGCTTTCTCGGTTCCCGACCTTCCCTACGACTACGACGCGCTCGAGCCGCACATCGACGAGGCGACGATGCGTGTCCATCACGACAAGCACCATCAGGCCTACGTCGACAAAGCGAACGGTGCTCTGGAGGGGACCGAGTGGGCCGACCGCGAGGTCGAGGACGTGCTGCGCAACCTCTCCAGCCTGCCCGGCGACAAGCAGGGCCCCGTCCGCAACAACGCTGGCGGCCACTTCAACCACTCGCTCTTCTGGCAGATGCTCAGCCCCGACGGCGGCGGCGCGCCGAGCGGCGATCTGGCGGCAGCGATCGATGAGACCTTCGGCTCCCTTGACGACTTCAAGGCGAAGTTCAAAGAAGCCGGCATCGCCCGCTTCGGCTCCGGCTGGGCCTGGCTGGTCAAGGACAGCTCCGGGCTCGCGGTCGTCTCGACCCCGAACCAGGACTCCCCTGTCACCGACGGCAGCATCCCGCTGCTCGGCTGCGACGTCTGGGAGCACGCCTACTACCTCAAGTACCAGAACAAACGCCCGGACTACATCGACGCCTTCTGGAACGTGGTGAACTGGAGCTACGTGGAAGAGCGCTTCGCCGAGTAGCTAGGCGACTGCGGCTGGCCGCGCGGCCCTCGGGAGGTCGCGCGGCTTGGCCCCCTCCTTCGGCGGCACCTGGCTCATCGCGTGCTCGGCCAGGGCGGTGATCGTCAAGCTCGGGTTGACGCCGACGTTGGCGGGGATCGCCGCCCCGTCGCAGACCATCAGGTTCTCGTAGCCGAAGACGCGCTGGCGCGAGTCGACGACACCGTCCTCTGGGCCGTGTCCGATCACGGCGCCGCCGAGGATGTGGGCGGTGGTCGGGATGTTGAACGCGGCCTCCGTCACCGAGCTCGTCGCCACTCCGCCGGTGCGCCTGGCCAACCACTCGGCGGCCTGGTTGGCGGCCGGGATGAAGGTCGGGTTGGGCCTCTCGGGGTCCTGTTCGGTCTGCAGCCGCACTTCCCCGTTGCGCTTCAGCTTCGGCCGCAGCGCGATCGCGTTGTCGAGCGTCTGCATCACCAGCAGGATGATCGTGCGCTGCGAGCTGCCCTTCGGCCAGACGATCTTGGCGAAGTCGCGCGGGTGGCGGAGGATCTGGCCGATCAGCTTGAGCGGGCGGGTGACGCGGGTGCCGTCGCCGACCAGGAGCGTGTTGAGCAGGCTCATCGAGTCTCCCGCCTCGCCGTAGGTGACGGTCTCGATATGGGTGTGGGGATCGGGGTAGATGCTCGACGTGATCGCGACCCTCCTGGTCAGGTCGGCGGGGTAGTCCTTCGGCACCCTGACCCCGAGGATGCTCTCGCTGTTGGTGCGCACCAGCTCGCCCAAGCGGGGGGAGATGCGCGGCAGCGAGCCGCCGAGGCGGCAGCGCTGCAGCAGCTTGTTAGTGCCGAGCGGACCGGCGGCGACGATCACGCCGCGCGCCTTCAGCGTGCGCCGCTTGCGGCCGCGCAGCAGGCCGGAGCGCTCGCTGGCGATCGCGTATCCGTCGCTGCCGTCGGCAGCTCCGAGCGGGCGGATGTCAGTGACCGTGCGCTCGGCCTGCACCTCCACCCCCCGGTGCTCGGCCAGCCAGAGGTAGTTCTTGACCAGCGTGTTCTTGGCGCCGTGCGGGCAGCCGACCATGCAGCGGCCGCACTGCATGCAGCCGGTCCGCTCCGGTCCCTCGCCTTCGAAGAAGGGATCGGGCACGGTCTTCCCCGGGTTGTCGAGGTAGACCCCGATCGGGGTCTTGCGGTAGGTGTCGCCGACGCCGAGCTCCTCGCCCAGCTCGCGCAGCAGCTGGTCGGCCGGGTCGTCCTTGTCGTGGACGACGACGCCGAGCATGCGCTGCGCGGTTTCGTAGTGGGGGGCCAGCCGCGCCTCCCAGCTCTCGAGGTCGGCCCATTGCGGATCTTCGAAGAACGGCGAGGGCGGGACGTAGAGCGTGTTGGCGTAGCCGAGGCTGCCGCCGCCCACGCCCGAGCCACTGACGACGGCGATGTCCTTGAAGATGCTCAGCCGGAAGATTCCCTTCATCCCCATCCGCGGCGCCCAGAAGTAGCGACGGCCGTCCCCGGTCGAGTTGGGGAAGTCGTCGTCCCCAAACCGCTTCCCACACTCCAGCACCGCAACGTCGTATCCCTTTTCAGCTAAGCGCAGAGCAGACACGCTGCCGCCGAACCCAGATCCAACGACTATCCAGTCGTAGTCGAACACGGAGCAACCTTAAACGCTTCTCCGCGGGTGGCGGGGGGTGGCGGGGGGTTCGGACGGGTGAGTCCGCTAACCCCCGTCACCCCCCGACAGGACCCGCGGCCGAAAGCCTCAAGCCTCTCCAGGCTCGACGGGTCGAAAGTCGGTGGTCCGCGCTCCGCAGACGGGGCAGAACCAGTCGCTGGGAATGTCCTCGAAGGACGTTCCGGGCGGGATGCCGCCGTCCGGATCGCCGATCGCCGGGTCGTAGATGAACCCGCAGCTCTCGCAGATCCAAAGCGTCGCCTCGGTCGTCGCAGTCATGTCTAGAAGATTAAGGGACGCGGCGAAACGCCGGCTATTTGTCGAAGCTGACCGAGACCGGTTCGCGGTCGGCTTTGTCCTCGATCTCGAAGTACTCGCGCGCCGTGAAGCCACCCTGGTTGGCGATGATCGAGCCAGGGAACTGCTGGATCGCGGTGTTGTAGGACTGCACGTTGGAGTTGTAGATCCGTCGCGAGGCCTGGATTTCGTCCTCCAGCTCGGAGAGATTGCGGCTGAGCTGCTGGAAGTTTTCGGTGGCACGCAGCTCCGGGTAGTTCTCGGCGACGACGCGCAGGCCGGCGAGCGCGCCCGTCAGGCCCTGCTCGGCTTTGGCGGTGTCGGCGACCCCCTGGGCGGACATCGCGTCGGCCCGGGCCCGGGTCACCTTCTCGAAGGTCTCTTTCTCATGCGTGGCGTAGCCCTTGACGGTCTCGACCAGATTTGGGACGAGATCGTGACGGCGTTTCAGCTGCACGTCGATCCCGCTCCATGACTCGTCGACCCGGTTGCGCGAGGCGATGATCGAGTTGCGCTTGGAGATGTAATAGAGGACCGCGATGACGACGATCGCGACGATCACGATGAGAGCGACAATCATGGCGATCATCCTACCCCGCTCGCCGTCGATGGGCCGAAAACGGCATGTACAGGCGCGTTTTCGGCCCATCGCCCTAGGATCGCCTTGTGGGCGCGAAGCAGGAAGCACAGGATTGGGCCGAGGTCGTGCGGCGCTACGGCGAGCGCCACGAGCTCAGCTACGAGCCGATCGGCGGGATCAATCCCAAAGACGCGCCGGTCGCCCTGTGCGTCGGGGGATCGAATCGGCTGACCGGGCAGCTGGCAGAGGGATTCTGGGGCTCCTGCTGCGACGCCGACGAGAAGGAGGTCGGTGGCCTGTTCGCGAAGGCCCTTTTGCCGACGGCGCTGCTGGCAAAGGCGCACATGCCCGACCTGGCGCAGGTGGTTCCCGCATTCAACGTCGAGTCGATCGAGGGCCACGAGGTCGTCACGCAGCGCTTTGCCCGCAAGGTGGAGTTCGAGTCGCTCGACTTCAACAAGCGCTTCCTGGCGACGGTGCCGAGCGAGTACGACCCGGTCAAGCTGCGCGAGCTCTTCAGCCCCGGCTTTCTCGACTGGACGACGACGATGACTGGCGAGATCGACTTTGGGGTAAACGATCGCCAGCTCTGGTTCCTCTGGCACTTGCGCGAGCGCAGCGAGGCCGAGCTGAAGGAGGTGCTGAAAAACGCCGGCCAGCTGTTCAGGCGCCTGCAGGGCGAGATGGACGAGAGCGGCATCCACACCTACGCGCCTGGTCCCTGGCACGCGGGGTTGGCGCCTTTTCCGGCCGAGAGGAAGACTCAGGCGGGGTAATCGGGGTCGCCGGGGAGGACCACCCGGTGCTGCTCTTTGGTGCCGATCACTTTCGGCAAGATCGGCTCGACGGTGCGGCCGCGGTGAGCCTCGATCGCCTCGGCGGCGTTACGGTGGGGCAGCAGCGACTCGAGCTGCTGCACAGTCGGAAAGGCCAGCGTCAGATCGCCTGCCTGCTGGGCGGCGAGCGCCGCCCGCGGCTCGAACCAGCGCGCCTCGGTCGTCTCCACTCCGTCGGGCACCGGCGGCGTGTGGGCGGGCGCGAGCGCCAGGAAGAACCAGGCATCGAAGCGCCGCGAGACCACCTCGGGCGTGATCCAGCGAGAGAACAACACGAGCTCCTCGTCCGCGGGAAGCGCGATCCCGGCCTCCTCTTCCAGCTCGCGTACCGCGCAGGCCCGATGACCAGCCTCGCCCTCTCCATCGCCGGGATCCACGCCCCCACCCGGAAATACCCAGACACCAGGCATGAACTTCGCGTCCTCCGCTCGCTTCAGCAACAGCACCTCCAGCGCGCGGTCACGATGCTTCCCGCCGCGTCTGAGCAGCACCACCGAGGCAGAAGGACGTGGGCTCGCCGGCTCACCTAGATTGGGAGCCTCCGCGGGTCCTCGTCGTCTCTCACTCATCTGCCAACACTAACCGGCAACCGTGTGCTGTTTGCGCTCCCATGCAACCAACAGCACACGCAGCCGTCAGCGACGGGCGCGCGCGGCGGTGACGCACCCAGGGGCGATTGGCCACGCTCAGGCGGCGATCGCCGCGCCCGATCGCGTGGTTACCGCGGACATGGCAATCCGCGCGCCGGGCTGACCCTTACGGGCCTCCCGACAGGCCGCCTTGATCGACTTGACCGTGATCTCGATGAGGCTGCGCAGATCCCCCTCGGAGATCGAGAGCGGAGGCATCAGCACGACGACGTCGCTGAGCGGTCGGACGATCGCGCCACGCCTGCGCGCCTCCAGCGTGACCCGGTGACCCAAGCGCAGATTCGGGTCGTGCTCGCCGAGGTCGATGCCGACCATGGTGCCGCAGCGGCGCACCTCGGCGACCTCGGGCATCGCAGCGACCGGCTCGAGCAGCTCACCGAGCAGCTCGAGTTTCGGCTGCAGACGCTCCAGGGTCCGCTCCTGCTCGAAGGCCTCGAGGCTGGCCAGCGCGGCCGCGCAGGCGAGCGGGTTGCCGGTGTAGGTGTGGCCGTGGAAGAAGGTCCGCTGCTCCGCCGGCGCGCCGAGGAAGCCCTCGTATATCCGCTCCGTGGCCAGCGTCGCCGCCAGCGGCAAATAGCCGCCGGTCAGCCCCTTGGCGAGGCAGAGCAGGTCGGGAGCGACTCCCTCCTGTTCGCAGGCGAACATCGTCCCGGTGCGGCCGAAGCCGGTCGCGACCTCGTCGCAGATCATCAACACCCCGAAGCGATCGCATAGCTCGCGTGCCGCGCTCAGGTAGCCGGGCGGGTGGATCAGCATCCCGGCGGCGCCCTGGACCAGCGGCTCGACGATCAAAGCCGCGACCTCTTCCTCGCGAGAGGAGAGGACGCGCTCCAGGTCAGCCGCGTCACCTGGCTCCGCCGCATGCGTTTCGAAGAGCAATGGCCGGTAGGTCGAGTGGAAGAGGTCGATGCCCCCGACCGAGACCGAGCCGATCGTGTCGCCGTGGTAGGCCTCGCGCAGATGGACGAAGGAGGTTCGTCGCGCGTGCTGCCCGCCGCGTTGCTGCTGGAACTGGAAGGCCATCTTCAGCGCGATCTCGGTCGCGGTCGAGCCGGACTCCGAGTAGAAGGCACGAGACAGTCCCGGCGGCGCCAGGTCGACCAACTTCGCCGCGAGCTCGGCGGCGCCCGGGTGAGAGAGGCCGAGCATGGTCGAGTGGGCGACCTTGTCCAGCTGATCGCGCACGGCGTCGTCGATCCCGGCGTGGCGATGCCCGTGGACGTTGCACCACAGCGAGGAGACGCCATCGATGTAACGGCGGCCATCGCTGTCGATCAGCTGCGCCCCCTCAGCCCGCTCGATCATCAGCGGCTCTTCCTCGACCCAGCCGAGCTGCTGGGTGAACGGGTGCCAGAGATGGTCTCGATCGAGCTGAGCGTGGTCCACTGACATCGCCGCGACCGAATCTAGAGCCGGCTCCGGCTGGAACTTTTGCGTTGGGAGCGCGCAGATTGCGGCAAAAGAGTGATATGGGTCACACCAACAAATATTTCTCTGGAGAAATAGTTGTGCTTATGCAACCATTACTAACATGCAAGCGAACAAGATTGCGGCGATCGTCGACGAGATGGTCACTCCCGAGGTGAGCGGTGAGGCGCAGGAGACCGCGGCACGGCTCAGCGCCCTGCTGCGCCACGTCTTCCTCTACGACCGTGGCAACCAGCTGCGCGTGATCGAGGAGTCCGGCCTCTCGATGACCCAGTGCAAGGCGCTGCTGGAGCTCGGCGGTCTCGGCGAGGCGGGGGATCCCCGCCAGGTCAGCGACCTGGCCGAGACCTTCGGCGTCTCGGTCCCCTCGATGAGCCGGGCGGTCGACGCCCTCGTCAAGAAGAGACTCGTCACGAGGCTGGAGGATCCCGACGACCGCCGTGTGCGGCGGGTCGCGATCACCGCCAAGGGCAAGCAGCTGGTCGACACGCTCCTCGTCGTCCGCCAGGCGGGGATGGAGGCGTTCGCGGGCAGCCTCAGCTCCTCCCAGCGCCGCAAGCTCGACGCGGCGATCGACTCGCTGATGGACCGCGAGGACATCGCCGAGACCTATCAGCACCTGAAGGGAGTTGGACCAGCTTGACCCGTTACAGCCACCTGATCACCGACGACAACCGCAAGTGGTGGACGCTCGGAGCGATGTGCTTCGCGCTGTTCATGATCATGCTCGACAACACCGTCGTGAACGTCGCGCTGCCCTCGATCCAGCGCGATCTCGGCGCCTCGATCTCCGGCCTCGAGTGGACGATCAACGGGTACACGCTCTCCTTTGCCGTCCTGCTGGCAACCGGTGGCCGATTGGGGGACATCTTCGGGCGCCGCCGCATGTTCCTGATCGGCGTCGTCATCTTCGCCCTATCCTCGGCCACCGCCGGCTTCGCCCAAGGCGCCACCGACCTCGTCGCCAGCCGCGTGCTGCAGGGCGTCGGCGCGGCACTGATGATGCCGGGCACGCTCTCGATCATCACCGATGCCTTCCCTGCCCACGAGCGTGGCAAGGCGATGGGCACCTGGGCCGGCGTCTCGGCTCTCGCCCTCGCCGTCGGGCCCGTCCTCGGCGGGTTCCTCACCGAGCACGTCAGCTGGCGGGCGATCTTCTACCTCAACATCCCGGTCGCGATCGGCGCCGTCACGGCGACGCTCTTCGCGGTGCGCGAGTCGCGTGACAACACGGTCGGCCGCGAGGTCGACTACCTCGGTGTGGCAACGCTCACCGCCAGCCTCACCGCACTCGTTCTTGCCTTGGTTGAGGGCAACAGCTGGGGCTGGGGCTCGGCGGGGATCGTCGCGTTGCTCGCGGCGGCGGTGCTGGGCGGAGCCGCATTCGTCCTCACCGAGCTGCGCGTCAAGGTGCCGATGGTCGAGTTCCGCTTCTTCGCCGACCGCAATTTCCTCGGCGCGGTGGTCGTCGCTCTGATCATCACCTTCGCGATGATGGGCGTCTTCTTCTTCCTCGCCCTCTACATGCAAGACATCCTCCGCTACTCGCCGCTGGAGGCGGGTGTGCGTTTCCTGCCCTCGACCCTGATGATCGTCGGCGTGGCGCCGGTCGCTGGCAGGCTCGCCGATCGCTTCGGCCCACGCTGGCTGATCGTCGCCGGTCTCCTGCTCCTCACCGCCTCGCTCTACAGCTTCACCGGGATCGCGGTGAACTCCGGCTACCTCGACCTTCTGCCCGGCTTCATGCTGCTCGGCGTCGGCATTGCGTTGACGATGTCGCCGATGACGAGTGCTGCGATGAACGCCGTCGCGGTGGAGAAAGCCGGCATCGCCTCCGGCGTCCTCTCGATGTTTCGCATGGTCGGCGGCAGCCTCGGCATCGCGGTCAGCGGGGCGATCTTCCAGGGTGCCGCCGGAAGCAGCTTCGAGGCGGCGGCCCCTCAGCAGTTCGTCGATGGGCTGAGCAACGCGATGACCGTATCCGCCGCCGTGACGCTGATGGGCGCGGCGGTTGCAGCCGCTGCGATCCGCGCCAAGCCGAAGCGGATCAGCAGCGAGGCTGCCGAGGCCATGGTCAATCCCGGCGGCTCGGAGCTGGCCGCCCAGGAGGCAGAGCTAGCCGCGGCCAGGAGCTAGGCGAGCCGAGGTCGAGGCGCGGCAGCGTTTCGACCTCGACCTTGCCCAGCGCGGCGATCGTCTCGCGGTTCGATGCCTCGATCCGGCCGGGTTTCTCTGGCCAGGGGGTGAGGACCACCATCGCGAGCTCGAGGCCGGCGGACCGCGCCGCCTCGATCGTCAACAGCGTGTGGTTGATCGTGCCGAGACCGGGGAAAGCGGCGATGACGAGCTGAAGTCCGAGCTCCGACGCGAGGTCGCGGACGAGGTAGTCCACCGCCAGCGGCACCAGTAACCCGCCGACGCCCTCGCAGACGAGCGCGTCTGCGCCGGTGGCCGCGGCCCGGGCTGCCTCGAGCAGCCGCGCCGGCTGGATCTCCTCGCCGGCCAGCTTCGCCGCCAGGTGCGGGGACATCGGCGGCCCGTATCGGTAGGGCGCGATCTCGTCGTCGCTCTGTGAGCTGCGAGCAGCCTCCCGCAGCACGACGTGATCCGGCCCATGGGCCAAAAACGCGACTCCGGCACTCTTTTTCGGCCCATCGGCGAGGAAGTCATCGAGGCCGGTGAGCGCCGGCTTGAAGACAGCCACCCGCTTGCCGTCCGCGGCGAGCGTGTGAGCGATCGCGGCGGCGACCACGGTCTTGCCGACCTCGGTGCCCGTCCCGGTTACGAAGACGCCCTCCACGGGCGCTCAGGCGGCTACCGGGAGCGAGCCGGTTGTCCGCGGCGCGGCGATCCCCAGCTCGCGGGCCGCGTCGCCGGTCAGCCTCGCGGCCTCGCGCAGGTCCGCCGGCTCGTGCGTCGCCATGGCGCTGAAGCGCAGCCGCGAGGAGCCCTCGGGCACGGTGGGGGGGCGTATCCCCTGGGCGAAGACACCGCGTTCGAGCAGTCGCTCGCAGAGCTCCATCGTCCTCGCGGCGTCGCCGACCTCAAGCGGCACGATCTGGCTTTGTCCACCCCCCGCGGCAAGGCCCTCGGCGACAAGGCCATCGCGCAGCGCTGCCGCATTGGCGGTCAGCCGTCGCACGCGCTCCGGCTCGGCTTCGATCAGCTCCAGCGCGGCCAGCGCCGCCGCAACGACGGGCGGCGGTAGCGCCGTGGAGAAGATGAAGGAGCGTGCCGTGTTGAGCAGGTACTCGCTCAACTCGCCGCTCGCGCAGACGTAGGCGCCGTAGGAGCCGAGCGCCTTGCCCAGCGTGCCGACCACGAGGTCGACCTCGGCGCTGAGCCCCGCGGCGGCAACCGAGCCGCGCCCGCCGGAGCCTATCGCGCCGGTCGCGTGCGCCTCGTCGACCATGAGGCGGCATCCGTGGTCGCGGGCGAGGCGGACGAGATCGGTAAGCGGGGCGACGTCTCCGTCCATCGAGAAGACGCCGTCGGTGACGATCAGCGAAGCGCGTTCTCCCGCCTCGGTCAGCCCCCAGGCGAGGTGCTCGACGTCCCCGTGGCGGTAGACGAAGGTCTCGGCGCGGGCGAGGCGGCAGCCGTCGACGATGCTGGCATGGTTGAGCTCGTCGGAAAAGACGACCGCGTCGCGACCGGGAAGCGCCGAGATCGTGCCGAGGTTGGCCAGGTAGCCGGAGCCGAACAGCAGCGCCGTCTCGTAGCCCTTGAAGGCGGCAAGTCGCTCCTCCAGCTCCCGGTGCGGCGCCATGTTGCCCGAGATCAGCCGCGAAGCGCCGGCGCCGGCGCCCCAGCGCAGCGCCGCCTGGGCCGCGGCGTCGCGCACCTCGGCGCTGTCGGCGAGGCCGAGGTAGTCGTTCGAACAGAGCAGCAAGACGGGCTGCCCGTCGAGAAGCACGCGCGGCCCCTGTGGGCTTTCGATCAGGCGCAAGCGGCGATGCAGCCCGCTCTCGCGAAGCTCCTCGAGCCTGCTTGCGACATCGTTCATGCCGCCGTCTGGCGAGCCGGGTACGGCGGCGGCTTCCTGGTCTTCTTGACCACCCGCAGCTGGGTCGAGGGGTCCCAGAAGTTGGCTTCGTCCTGGCTGTCGATCAGCTCGTCGATCGGGGTATCGGGCGTCTCCCCCTCGAGCCAGCCGGAGCGGTTGTCGGGGCGCGGGTTGGCGCCGTTGTCGGGCTGGCGGGCCACGTTCAGGCCCAGCCCCTCGAACATCGCCCGGTCGTCCTCGGGCTCGGCACCGAGGGTGGTGAGGAAGTTGCCCATCATCACCCCGTTCAGCCCCGCCTTCACCGCCAGCGGCTGCAGGTCGCCGAGGTTCTCGACCCGGCCGCCGCAGAGCCGGAACAGCGCCTCGGGCAGGATCAGCCGGAAGATGGCAATCCACTTGACCGCCTCGATCGGGTCCATGTACTCGCGGTCGCCGAACTTGGTCC
>Ga0157370_10006911_pt1 | contig 12408 bp, 15 predicted proteins | sample C35metaG_FD_113463 | JGI IMG/M metagenome (GOLD analysis project Ga0157370, IMG submission 113463) | Corn rhizosphere microbial communities from Kellogg Biological Station, Michigan, USA - C3-5 metaG | ecosystem: Host-associated > Plants > Roots > Rhizosphere > Soil | place: USA: Michigan...
GCTGGACCAGCTTTCCATTCCCTATGAATCCCGCGTCGTGTCCGCACACCGCACGCCCAAGCGCCTCTATGCCTACGCACACCGCGCACGCGGACGCGGGCTCAAAGTCATCATCGCCGGTGCCGGCGGCGCCGCGCATCTGCCCGGCATGACCGCGGCGATGACGCCTCTCCCGGTACTGGGCGTCCCGGTCGAAAGCGCGGCCTTGAAGGGCGTCGACAGTTTTCTCTCGATCGTGCAAATGCCGGGCGGCGTGCCGGTCGGAACCTTCGCAATCGGCAAGGCGGGCGCGATCAACGCCGCGCTCTTTGCCGCCGCGATCCTCGCCCTCGGCGATAAGAAGGTCGCCAGCCGCCTCGACCGCTGGCGCGCGGCGCAGACCGCCGCTGTCGCACGAGCCCCGAGCGCGCGATGATCGAGCCGGGCGGCACCATCGGCATTCTGGGCGGCGGCCAATTGGGGCGCATGATCGCGCTCGCGGCGACCGCGCTCGGCTATCGCTGCCATGTCTATTGCCCGGAGAAGGACAGCCCGGCAAAGCAGGCGACCTCGCTTTCGACGACGGCGCCTTATGAAGACGAGACGGCGCTCGCGCGCTTTGCCGACAGCGTCGATGTCGTCACCTTCGAATTCGAGAACGTGCCCGCCAACACCGCCGAGTTCCTTGCCGCGCGCAAGCCAGTGCGCCCCGGCCCCAATGCGCTGCGCATCGCCCAGGACCGGCTCGCTGAGAAGGATTTCCTGCGCTCGATCGGGGTCGCGACCGCACCCTATCGCGCGGTGACCAGCGAGGAGGAGCTGCGCCGCGCGGTCGAGGCGATCGGGCCGCGCGGCATCCTCAAGACCGTGCGCATGGGCTATGACGGCAAGGGCCAGACGCCGATCCGCGGCGACACCGATTTCGCCGCCGTCTGGCGCGACTTCACCGCCGAGACCGGCATTCTCGAAGGCTTCGTCGAATTCGCCTGCGAGGTCTCGGTGATCGTCGCGCGCAGCGAGGGCGGCCGCGGCGCGACCTATGTGCCGGTCGAGAACCAGCACCTGCACGGCATTCTCGAGACTACCATCGCGCCGGCCCGCGTCGAGGCGGAAATCGCCATGCGCGCCGAGGCGATCACCCGCTATGTCGCGGAAAAGCTCGATCTCGTCGGCCTCATCGCCGTCGAGATGTTCGTCACCCATGACGGCGAAGTCCTCGTCAACGAGATCGCGCCGCGGCCGCACAATTCCGGCCACTGGACCATCGATGCCTGCTACACGAGCCAGTTCGAGCAGCTGGTGCGCGCGATTTGCGGCTTGCCGCTGGGCTCGCCTGAGCGCCATGCGGATGCGGTGATGAAGAATCTGATCGGCGCCGATATCGCCAAATGGCGCGAGGCGATCAACGACCCGCTGCAGAAAATCCACCTCTACGGCAAGAGCGAGGTCGAGCCCGGCCGCAAGATGGGGCATGTGACGAAGCTCGTCCCGCGCCGCTGAGCGCGGCGCGGCTCAGATGCCGCGGGGCCGAAACCCGCGTAAGAGCCGCAACGGCGCGGCGAACCGTCCGACAGCGTCTTTGAGGCGGGGAATGGCCAGGACATCGGCGAGGCGCCGGGCGAGGAAAGCCTCGCTGGCGGCGGCGTTTTCCGACCGGTCATCGAGCCAATAGAGCAGGGTCGCGGTATAGACGCCGGCGAGCAGGCCGCGCTTCGTATAGAAGTTGAAATCCGTCGAGGCGTCGCCCGCGCCATGCCAGATCGTATCGACGGCTTCGTAGAGAAGCTTCGCGCCGAGCGGCAAATTCTGCGGCAGAGCGAGAAGCGACAGGCCGCGCCGCACGGCTTCGCGATGCGGCAAGAGGATCGAGAGCCGCGTCTTGACGCCGAGCGCGACGCGCTCGCTGCCGCGGAGCTTCTTCCCGCGCGCGGCTTGGAGCACGGCCAGCGTCTCGCGATCGGCCCAGCGGCTGAACCAGGCCACCACATCGCGCGGACCGCCGGGAAAAAGCGTCTCGAGCTCGATGGCATCGATCCCAGCGCGTGCGGCCGCCGCCTCCATCGCCGTGCGGCTCCAGCCATCGAACGGCACCGCCGGCAGCATGGCATGCAGCAACGCGTCCTTGCGTGCCGTGTCGCGCGGCGTCATCGCGCTTCGAGCTCGACCGGGTAGCGCGCGCCCTCCTCGACGAACATCAGAAGGCGCATATCGGTCATCCGCTGCGGATAGAGAATCCCGTCGAGGTGATCGCATTCATGCTGCACGACCCGGGCATGAAAGCCTTCGACGGTGCGATCGATCGCCGCGCCATCGAGGCCGAGCCCGCGATAGCGGATCGCGGCAAAGCGCGGCACTGCGCCTTTGAGCCCCGGCACCGAGAGGCAGCCCTCCCAGCCGAGCTCCATCGCCTCGCCCATCGGCTCGATCACCGGGTTGATGAGCGCCGTGAGCGCCTGTGGCTGGTCGCCCGGCCGCCCGCTGAGCCGCTGCTCGGGCACTTGGAAGATCACCACCCGCAGCGGCACATGGACCTGCGGCGCCGCGAGCCCCGCGCCGCCGATATCGGCAAGCGTCTCGACCATATCGGCGACGAGCGCACGGATGTCCGGCGCCGCCGGGTCCGCAACCGGCTCCGCCTTGCGGCGCAGCACCGGATGCCCCATGCGCGCGATTTTGAGGATGGCCATAGACCCAATATGAGCGCGAGCCCGGGGAGGGTAAAGCGCGAGGCGGGGCGCCACGTACGTGGTCATTGCGGAACATTACGCGAACATATAAAAAGGGCGCAGAGGTCGGGGGCCATGCCTGCTCTGGGGATCTTGCTTTTGCTCGCCCAAATCGCCTGCGCCGTCCATGTCGCGCGCACGGGGCGGAGCTATCTCTGGATTTTTCTCGTCGTTTTCGTCCCGGTGGTTGGGATGGCCGCCTATTTCCTCGTGGAGATCGTGCCCCAATTGATGGGAAGCCGCTCTACCCGCCGGGCGGTCGCCGGTCTTGGACGGGCGATCGATCCTGGGCGCGGGTTGCGCGAGGCGCAGCAGCGGCTCGAAATCACGCCGACCGTCGGTAACAAGGCCGCTTTGGCCGAGGAATATCTTCGTGCCGACCGCCCGGTCGAGGCCGCCGCGCTTTATCGCGAAGCACTTACCGGAATTCATGCCGCCGATCCGGCCATGACGCTCGGCCTGGCACGGGCCCTCTTCGCTCAAGGTCATATGCTCGAGACGGAGCAAGTGCTTGCGGGGCTGCGCGACAGCGAAAGCGGCTACCGGTCGCCCGAAGCGCATCTCCTCTATGCGCGCAGCCTCGAAGCGCTCGGCAGGGCCGAAGCAGCCTTGAAGGAGTACGAACTCCTCGTCACCTACTACCCCGGCCAGGAGGCTCGCTGCCGCTATGCCTTGCTGCTGCGGGACAGCGGCCGCGAAGCGGACGCGCGCCAAATGTTCCAGGAAGTCTGCCAACTCATCGAATACGGGCCGCGCCACCAGCGCCAGGCCCAGCGCGCCTGGTATGATCTCGCCAGGCGCTTTCTTGCGTAGGTGCGCCGATTGCCAAAGGGCGGAGATTATGCTAGGGATTGGAGCTTGAAGCGGGCTGCATTTTGGCAGCCCGTTTTGTCTCGACCGCAACCGAAGGAGATGGCCGCCCGTGCAGGTTCTCGTCCGCGACAACAACGTCGATCAGGCGTTGCGCGCTCTCAAGAAGAAGATGCAGCGCGAAGGTCTGTTCCGGGAAATGAAGCTTCGTCGCAATTACGAGAAACCCTCCGAGCGCCGCGCCCGCGAAAAAGCCGAAGCCGTGCGCCGCTATCGCAAGCTGCTGCGCAAGCGCATGGAGCGCGAGGGGTACTAGGCGCAGCACAGGCGAGGCACGACGCTTCAGCGCCGAGCCGTCGTGCTAAGATAATAAAGCCGCCCCGGCCCTGCCGCGGCGGTTTTTTTAATTTTCGGCAAGGAGCCGTTCTTGGCCAGCAAGCGCAGCGCCGGATTGCTGCTCTACCGCACGCGGCACGGCGCGATCGAGGCCTTTCTCGTCCATCCCGGCGGCCCGTTCTGGGCGAAGAAGGATGAGGGCGCCTGGACCATTCCCAAAGGCGAGATCGACGAGGGCGAGGACCCGCTCGCCGCCGCCATGCGCGAATTCGCGGAAGAAACCGGAACGATGCTCCAGGGTGAGTTCCGCGCCCTGCCGCCCGTGCGGCAGGCCGGCGGCAAGACCGTGCTCGCCTGGGCGCTCGCGGGGGAGCTCGATGCCGCCGCCATCCGCAGCAACGAATTCGAGATGGAGTGGCCGCCGAAGTCAGGCAAGCGCCGCCGCTTCCCGGAGATCGACCGCGCCGAGTGGTTCGCGCTCGAAGAGGCGCGCCGCAAGATCAACAAGGCGCAGATCGCGCTTCTCGACGCGCTCGTGGCGCTGATCGGAGCCTGAGCGGCGCAACGAAGCGGCCGCGCTGGCGTTCTAGGACGAAAGCGCGGAGGCCCAAATGACCGATCACGTCTACAGCGTCACGGAAATCGTCGGCAGTTCCGAGACCAGCATCGAGGAAGCGATCAAGAACGGCATCGCGACGGCGGCGAAATCGCTGCGCCAGCTCGAATGGTTCGAGATAACGCAGCTGCGCGGCCAGATCGACCACGGCAAGGTCGCGCATTTCCAGGTGCAGATGAAGCTCGGGCTGCGCTACGAAGAAAAATAGCGCGGGCGTCCGAGGCGCCGCTTACCCCAGCGCCTTGACGATTTCCTCGCACATCTTCTTGGCGTCGCCGAACAGCATCATCGTGTTGTCGCGGAAGAACAGCTCGTTGTCGACGCCGGCATAGCCCGAGGCCATCGAGCGCTTGACGAAGAGCACGGTCTTCGATTTTTCGACATCGAGAATCGGCATGCCGTAGATCGGCGATTTGGGATCGGTTTTCGCCGCCGGGTTGGTCACGTCGTTGGCGCCGATGACGAAGGCGACATCGGTCGAGGCGAAATCGCGGTTGATCTCGTCGAGCTCCAGGACCTCGTCATAGGGCACGTTCGCCTCGGCGAGGAGGACATTCATATGCCCGGGCATGCGGCCCGCCACCGGGTGAATCGCATAGCGCACCGTGGCGCCTTCTTTCTTGAGGAGGTCGGCCATCTCCCTGAGCGCGTGCTGCGCCTGCGCCACCGCCATGCCATAGCCCGGCACGATGATCACCGAGCTCGCATTCTTCATGATGAAGGCGGCATCCTCGGCGCTGCCCGATTTGACCGCGCGATCGCCATGCGTCGCCGCCGCCGCGGCGCCGCCCTCGGTGCCGAAGCCGCCGAGGATGACGTTGAAGATCGAGCGGTTCATCCCCTTGCACATGATGTAGCTGAGGATCGCGCCCGACGAGCCTACCAGCGCGCCGGTGATGATGAGGAGGCTGTTGCCGAGGGTGAAGCCGATGCCGCAGGCGGCCCAACCCGAATAGGAGTTGAGCATCGAGATGACGACCGGCATATCGGCGCCACCGATCGGCACGATGACGAGGAAGCCCAAAAGCAGCGACAGACCGACGATGGCCCAGAACGCCGCCGGCGGCTGCGCGATGACGAACCAGGCAAGCGCCGCCAGGAGGATGAGCCCCAGCAGCGCGTTCAACGGATGCTGGCCGGGAAAGATCAGCGGCGCGCCGGTGATGAGGCCCTGCAGCTTGCCGAAGGCGATGATCGAGCCGGTGAAGGTGATGGCGCCGATCGCGGTGCCGAGCCCCATCTCGATGAGGCTGCCCTGCTCTATCGCCCCTTCGGCGCCGATGCCATAGGCCGAGGGCGCGTAAAAGGCGGCGGTCGCAACGCAGACGGCGGCGAGGCCGACCAGGCTATGAAACGCCGCGACCAGCTGCGGCAACGCCGTCATCTGGATGCGCAGGGCGATGAAGGTGCCGATGCCGCCGCCGATGACGATGCCGGCAGCGATGACGCCATAGCTGACGACGCCCGGCATAGCCAAGGTGGTGCCGACGGCGATGAGCATGCCGACGATGCCGTAGAGATTGCCGTTGCGCGCGGTCTCGGGCGAGCTCAAGCCGCGGAGCGCCATGATGAAACAGATCGACGCGAGAAGATAAAGAAGTGCTGAAAGATCGGCGCTCACGAGGCTTTCACTCCGCTGCTTTTACTTTTGCTTCTTTTTGAACATCTGCAGCATGCGCTGCGTGACGATGAAGCCGCCGAAGATGTTGACCGAGGCGAGGGTGACGGCGACGAACCCCATCACCTTGGAAAAGCTTTCGCCGCCGGGACCGGCGGCGATGAGGGCGCCGACGATGATCACGCTGGAGATGGCGTTGGTGACGCTCATCAGCGGCGAATGGAGCGCGGGCGTGACGCGCCAGACCACGTAATAGCCGACGAAGACCGCGAGCACGAAAACCGTGAGGAAGAAGACGACGATATGCGGTTGGCCGAGTTCCATCGCTCAGGCTCCTGCCAATTGCGGATTGACGATGCGTCCGTCCATGGTCAAGAGCGATGCCTTCACGATCTCGTCCGCGGGATCGATTTTGAGCGCCTTGTCCTTGTCGATGATGAGGCCGAGGAACGCCAGGAGGTTCCTCGCATAGAGCTGGCTCGCATCGACGGCGATGTGCGAGGGGATGTTCAAATGACCGAGAATGATCGCGCCGTTCTCGCTCACCACCTCCTCGCCCGGCCTGCTGCCTTCGACATTGCCGCCCTGCTCGACCGCCAAATCGACCAGCACCGAGCCCGGCCGCATCACCGCGACCATCTCCTTGGTGATGAGGACGGGCGCCTTGCGGCCGGGAATGAGCGCGGTGCAGATGACGATATCGATCTTCTTCAAGGCCTCGGTGATGTGCTCGCGCTGCCGGCGCGCGAAATCCTCGCCCATCTCCTTGGCGTAGCCGCCCGCGGTCTCCATTTGCTTCATCGCCTCGAGATCGACGGCGAGGAAGGAGGCGCCGAGACTCTCGACCTGTTCCTTGGCGGCGAGGCGCACATCGGTCGCCGAGACCACGGCGCCGAGGCGCCGCGCGGTCGCGATCGCCTGCAGCCCGGCGACGCCCGCACCCATCACCAGCGCGCGTGCCGGCGGCACCGTGCCGGCTGCGGTCATCATCATCGGAAAGGCGCGGCCGAAGGCGACCGCCGCCTCGATCACCGCGCGATAGCCGGCGAGATTGGCCTGGGAGGAGAGCACGTCCATCGCCTGGGCGCGGGTGATGCGCGGCACCAGCTCCATGGCGAAAGCGGAGAGCCCCGCATCGGCATAGGCCTTGACCTCGGCCTGGTTCTGCAGCGGCGCAAGCATGCCGATCAGCACCGCGCCGCGCTTCATCGCGGCGATCTCGCCGGCGCCGGGCCGCTGCACGGCGAGCACGATGTCGGCGCCGGACAAGGCCTCGCGCGCATCGGCCGCAAGGCGCGCGCCGGCCACGCGGTAGGCATCGTCGGGAAAGGCGGCGCCGGACCCGGCGCCGCTCTCGACCACCACCTCGTGGCCCATGCCGACAAGCCGTTTGACAGTATCGGGCGACGCCGCGACCCGCCGTTCCTGCGGACGACGCTCCCTTGCTATTCCAATCCTCATGTCGCGGATAATCCCCTGGGCGAGAACGAGGCTGACAATGCCGCGCCGCAGCGGATTTGTGAAGTATTAAGGGCATGCCGAGGCGGTTCCGCCCGTATCCCGTCACGGATCCGGGGCACGGCCTTCTCACCCGCGGCGCGCGTGTTAAGATACCGTAAACCTTTGCTACCGCCTGTTACTGTTTCGCCACACCCGTCCTTTCCGAAACATTGGCGGTTCCACCAAACGGGAATAAAGCTGATCACGCCTCGTTCTCATTTCGACAGGCCGCTTTCGAGGCCCGCATCTTCGGCGGAATTCCGCCGATGAGCCCGTCCTTCAGCGACCAGCTCATCGCCGTTCTGCCGCGCTTGCGGCGTTTCGCGCGCGGTTTGACGGGGAGCGCTGCCGAGGCGGATGATCTCGTCCAGGCGGCGTGCGAACGGGCCCTGACCCGTGTGCATCAGTTTCAGGAGGGGACGCGGTTCGACAGCTGGATGTTCAGGATCGCGCAGACGATCTGGATCGATCAATTGCGCGCCCGGAACATTCGCAAGGAGACGAGCGAGGACGAGGGCATGCATGTCGGCTCCGACGAGCCGCTGCGCCGCGTCGAAGCCCGGTTGGCCTTGCAGGAGGTCCGCGCCGCATTGGGCGAATTGCCGCCCGAGCAGCGCGCCGCCCTGATGCTCGTGACGGTGGATGGGTTGAGTTACAAGGAGGCGGCGGATATCGCCGAAGTACCGGTCGGCACGATCATGAGCCGGTTGGCGCGAGCGCGGGTGGCGCTCCAGGCCCGATTGGAGGCCCGGGGACACACGCGAAGGAGCAGGAATGATGCAGAAGCCGAGTGACGAGATTCTGGTTGCCTATCTCGACGGCGAGCTCGATCCGGGCCTGCGCCTCGAGATCGAGGCATTCATCGACAGCGATGCCGAAACGCGCGAGCGCGTGACCGCCTTGGCCATGGGCGCGAAGCTCTTGCGCGCGGCTTTCGACCCGGTGTTGCACGAGCAAGTGCCGGAGCGTCTCATCGCCGCCGCGCGCGGCGAGGGCGCGGCCGTCACGAACCTTGCCGCGGTGCGCAAGCGGCGCTTTGCCGGGCGGCTGATCGGCAAGCCCTTCGTGCAATGGGCGGCGGCCGCGGGCATTGCCGGCCTCTTGATCGGCGGCGGCGTCGGCTATTTCTCGGGCGGTGCCGAAACCAGCGCCAAGCTGCAAGCGACGAATCTTGCCTCGGCCAATTGGCTCGACAGCATCGCCGGCTATCACAAGCTGTTCGTCAGCGCGGGCGCCGACGATATGGCGCTGGTCGACATGCCGGCCAACGACAATGCGGGCGCGCGCCGGGTGGTGCAAAAGCTGCCCTCCGATTTCCGCTTGCCGAATCTGCAGCCCTGGGGCCTGCAATTCCAAGGCGCGCGCTACATCTTCATCGAGGGCGAGCCGGGGACCCAGCTCTTCTACACCACCGACAACAAGGCGCTGGGGCCGCTGACCGTCGTCGTCGCGCAGACCAACAAGCCCGATCTCGGGCCGACCTTCGACCGCCGCGACAAGCTGAACGTGCTCTATTGGCGCCATCACGGCCATGCCTATGTGCTCGTCGGCACCGCCGATATCGGCTACCTCTGGAACATCTCAAACGACATCGCCTATCAGCTCGACGCCATCTGATTGAGCGCGCAGCACATTCGATCTCGAAGGCCGGGCGAAGCGCATCGCCCGGCCTTTTGCTATGATCGGCCGGCACTGCGCCGCTACCGATCGGAATGCCGATGACCACCCTCAACCGACGCTTTCTCCTCGCCGAGCGCCCGGAAGGCCGTGCCGTCAAGGAAAGCGATTTCAAACTCGAGACCGCGCCCATGCCGACGCCCGAAGAGGGGCAGGTGCTGCTGCGCGCGCGCTATCTCTCGCTCGATCCCTATATGCGCGGCCGGATGAGCGCCGCGCGCTCTTACGCGCTTCCCGTGGAATTGGGCGCGGTGATGACCGGCGAAGTGGTCGGCGAGATCGTCCAATCGCGCGCGGCCGGATTGGCACCGGGCGACCTCGTTCTCGCCCATGCCGGCTGGCAGGAATATGCGGCACTGCCGGCCAAATCGGTCGAGCGCGTCGAGCGCGCGCAGCTCGGCGACCTGCCGATCTCCTATCTGCTCGGCGTCCTCGGCATGCCCGGCGCCACCGCCTATTTCGCGCTCGACACGATCGGCAAGCCGCAGCCGCGCGAGACGGTTCTCGTTTCCGCCGCCGCCGGCGCCGTCGGCCAGGTCGCCGGTCAGATCGCCAAGCTCAAAGGCTGCCGGGTGATCGGCGTCGCCGGCGCCGCGGACAAGCTCGCCTATGTGACGCAGCAATTGGGGTTCGACGCCGGCATCGATTACAAGGGAAAAGACGCGACCGAGCTCGCGGCGGCGATCGCCGCTCAAGCGCCCTCGGGCATCGATGTGTTCTTCGATAACGTCGCCGGCGTCACCCATGACGCGGCGATGATGAATCTCGCGCTTCATGCGCGCATCATCATTTGCGGCGTGATCTCGACCTATGACCGCGCCGGCCAGCCGGATATCGGCCTGCGCTGGAACCGCCAGCTTCTCGTCAAGCGGGCGCTGATGCAGGGCTTCCTCGTCGGCGACCACCGCGCGCGCTGGGGCGAGTTCCGCGCGCAAATGGCGGCGTGGCTGCAGCGCGGCCAGATCCGCTATCGCGAAGACATCGTCGACGGCATCGAAGCCGCGCCGCGCGCCTTCATCGGGCTCTTGAGCGGCACCAATCGCGGCAAGATGCTCGTGCGGGTCGCAAGCTAGGAGGCCGCCGCGCCGGCGCCATGGCCGATGCTCCCGCCCGCCTGCCGCGCGACCTGCGGCTCGATTTCTTCCGCGGCCTGTCGCTGTTCTTCATCTTCATCGACCACATTCCCGAGAATGTGCTGTCCTATTTCACGCTTCGCGCGATCGCCTTCAACGACGCGGCCGAAGTGTTCATCTTCATTTCCGGCTACACCGCCGCGCTGGTCTATGGCCAGAGCCTGCGCGAGCGCGGCGCGCTTTTGGCCGTCGCACAGATCTATCGCCGCGTCTGGCAGCTTTACGTCGCGCATATTTTCCTCTTCGTCATCTTCACCGCCGAGGTCAGTTACGCGATCGTCGTGCTGCAGAACCCGATGTACAGCGAGGAAATGCGCGTCGGCGATTTTTTGCAGGAGCCGCATCTGGCGATCATCCGCGCGCTGCTCCTCGCCTTTCAGCCGACCTTCCTCGACATCCTGCCGCTTTACATCGTGCTGCTCGCGAGCTTTCCCTTGGTCCTGCTGCTGCTCGCGCGCCAGCGCTATCTGCCGCTTCTGCTCTCGGCCATCCTCTACCTCCTCACGCTGCGCTATGGCTGGGCGCTGCATACCCGACCTGCGCATGAGGCGTGGTATTTCAATCCGCTCGCCTGGCAATTCCTCTTCGTCATCGGCGCGACCGCGGGCTATGGCCGGATCGCGGGCGCCCCGCGCCTGCCGGGGCACGAATGGCTCGGGCGAGCAGCGACCGCCGCCGCCGCCGCGATCGCGCTCATCAGCATCACCTGGACGGCGCATTGGATCTACGATCCGTTTCCGCCGCTCTTCGCCAAGGCGCTGTGGAGCGCGACGCTCGACAAGACCAATCTCGCGCCGCTGCGGCTCTTCAGCTTCCTCATGCTGGCGACGGCGACGACGCGGATCGTGCGGCCCGATACCGCCTTTCTACGCGCGGCCTGGGCGCGGCCGGTCATCTTGTGCGGCCAGCAATCGCTCTACATTTTCTGCCTCGGCATCCTGCTCTCGGTGCTGGGGCATTTCCTCCTCGTCGAAGTCTCCGGCGCGATCGCAACCCAGATCGCGATCAATCTCGCGGGCATCGGCACGATGATCGGCGTCGCCGCGCTGCTCGATTGGTTCAAGCGGGCGTCGCGCCGTCCGGGGCCGCGACCGTCCTCCATCCCGGCCATGCCTTCGGAGTAACGCGATGCGCCTTTTCGTGATCTCTATCGGGCTTCTCGCTGTCATGCTGCCGCCGGCGGAGCGCGCCGCCGCCGAATCCGCGCATTGCGCGGTGCCGCGCGAGATCGTCGAGGACGAGCCGCGCCTGGCGCAACTCGCCGCGGACTTCAAGTCCGATCGCGCGGTAACGATCGTCGTCATCGGCGGCGCCTCGACCGCCGGGCTTGGGCCCGAAATCTCCTATCCGTATTTCCTCGAAGCGGCGCTGCGCCGCCACCATCCCAAGCAATCGATCACCGTCCTCAATCGCGGCGTCGGCGGGCAGACCGCCGCGCAGATGGCCGCGCGATTCGCAAAGGATGTGTTTCCGGCGGCGCCGAGCCTCGTCGTCTGGGAAACGGGAACGGTCGATGCGGTGCGCGGCGAGGACACCAACGCTTTTGCCGATGCCCTGACCGATGGCATTGCTGCGGTGCGGCAGCACAATTCCGGCGTGATGCTGATGGATATGCAATTCAGCCCGGGCGCGGTTTCGGTTATAAATTTCGAGCCTTATCTCGAAGCGCTGTATCAAGCGGCGGCGCTGGAAGGTGTTTACCTGTTTCAGCGCTTCAACATGATGAAGTATTGGGACGAGGCGGGCGTGTTCGCGTTCAATGTGCCGCGCGAGAAGCGCGCGGCGGTGGCGCGGGAGGTCTATGAGTGCCTGGGAGAGCGTCTCGCCGATGCGATCGATTATGCCGCCCGCTGAGCTGAAATGAGCCGGCCCGCCGACGCAGCGCTGCACGCGGCACCGCCGATGGCCCGCGGCGCTATTGCGGCGCTGCTCTGCCTCGGCCTCGCCGCGGCAGCCTTCGCGCTCTTCGCGCCGGGCGCGCGCAAAGCCAGCGCCGGCATCGATCGCTGCGCC
>Ga0157370_10006915_pt1 | contig 12404 bp, 7 predicted proteins | sample C35metaG_FD_113463 | JGI IMG/M metagenome (GOLD analysis project Ga0157370, IMG submission 113463) | Corn rhizosphere microbial communities from Kellogg Biological Station, Michigan, USA - C3-5 metaG | ecosystem: Host-associated > Plants > Roots > Rhizosphere > Soil | place: USA: Michigan...
TAACCGAGCATCACCGCGCCCATGCCGACGCCGATGCGCGCCTCGTTCATCATCTGGAACATGTACGACAGACCGGCGTGCGGTTTGCCGACCAAGTAGCCCACGCACTCGCCGTTATCGCCGAAGTTCAGCGCGGTGGAGGTGGTGCCGCGCCAGCCCATCTTGTGGAACAGGCCAGCGAGAATCACGTCGTTGCGCTTGCCCAGCGAGCCGTCGTCGTTGACCAGGAACTTGGGCACGATAAACAGCGAGATGCCTTTTACACCGGGCGGTGCGTCCGGCAGCTTGGCCAGCACCATGTGCACGATGTTTTCCGACAGCGGGTGGTCGCCGCCGGAGATAAAGATTTTGTTGCCCTTGATCCGGTAGCTGCCGTCACCGGCCGGCTCGGCACGGGTGCGCAGGTCCGACAGGGAAGAACCGGCGTGCGGTTCGGTGAGGGCCATGGTGCCGAAGAAGCGGCCGTCGATCATCGGCTGCAGGAAGCGCTGCTTTTGCTCTTCGGTGCCGAAGCTTTCGATCAGGTTGGCCGCGCCCATGGTCAGGAACGGGTACGAGGTGGTCGCTGCGTTGGCCGACTGGAAGTGGCAGAAGCAGGCTTGCGACAGCAGCGTCGGCAATTGCATGCCGCCGGCTTCGAAGTCGCGCGAGGCATTGAGAAAGCCCGCTTCGAGGAAGGCGTCGACCGCAGGCTTCACTTCCGGAATCAGCACCGCTGCGCCGTCTACGAACTGTGGCTCGTGCTCGTCGTTCTTGCGGCAGTGCGGCGCGAACAGGTTTTCGGCGATGCTGCGGGCGGTGTCGATGGCAGCATCGAAGGTTTCGCGGCTGTGCTCGGCGAAACGCTCGCGTTGGGTCAGGGCTTCGGCATCCAGCACTTCGTAGAGTTCGAAGGCCAGGTTACGGGAGCTGAGCAGAGTCTCGGACATGCGGCGTACCTGTTGTGATGGGACGGTTTTATTCAACGTTGCCGGAGTCTATTGCGCGCGGCGGGCAGCGCCTAGCTTCATACAGGGGAGTGATAAAGCAGCAAAACCCAGTCGCCATCCGCACAGGGCGGGCTGGTAAACTTCGCCGCCTCAGCGCGCCCCGAGGATCTTCTCGCATGAACTACCGCCACGCCTTCCACGCCGGCAACCACGCCGATGTGCTCAAGCACCTGATCATCAGCCGCATCATTGCGCTGCTGGCGCGCAAGGAAGCACCGTTCGTGTGCCTCGACAGCCACGCCGGCCTGGGTTTGTACGACCTCAAGGGCGATGAAGCGAGCCGCACCGGTGAGTGGCTCGAAGGCATTGCCCGGCTGTGGAACGCCGACGACTTGCCGGCCAGCACCGACGATTATTTCGACGTGCTCAAGGCCATGAACCCGGACGGCGAGCTGCGCTACTACCCCGGTTCGCCCGAACTGGCGCGCCAGCTCACCCGCGACCAGGACCGCGTACTGCTCAACGAAAAACACCCGCAAGATGGCCAATTGCTCAAAGAAAACATGCGCGGCGACCGGCGCGTGGCTGTGCATCTGGGCGAAGGCTGGCATGTGCCGCGCGCCTTGCTGCCGGTGGCCGAGAAGCGCGCGCTGCTGTTGATCGATCCACCGTTTGAGCAAAGCGACGAGCTGGACCGCTGCGTCACCGCGCTGAACGAAAGCATAGGCCGCATGCGCCAAACCATCGTCGCCATCTGGTACCCGATCAAGGATGAACGCCAGCTCAAGCGTTTCTACCAAAGCCTGGGCAAATCCACCGCGCCGAAACTGCTGCGCGCCGAGCTGTTCGTGCACAGCCCGGACGACGCCACGCGCCTGAGCGGCTCGGGGCTGGTGATCGCCAACGCGCCGTGGGGGTTGGAGGAGGAGCTGAAAGAACTGCTGCCGTGGCTGGCCAAGACGTTGGCGCAGAGTGAGGGGAATTGGCGGTTGGATTGGTTGATTGCGGAATAAGCGAACGCTGCGAGCGTTCGGTTGTTCGTAGGCGCGAGCTTGCTCGCGAACCCTGCAAACGGACATTTGCGTTAGGGCGCAAATCGCTTCGCGAGCAAGCTCGCTCCTCCAGGGGAATGTGGAACTCTTCCGCTATTTCCCCCGCTTCGGATCCACGTAGTAACTCACCTGCTGCCGTGGATTCAAATATTCGCGCGCCGCTTCATCCAGCTCCGACACCCTCACGCTTTTGGCAATCGCCAGCTGCGGCTCTTGCTCCAGGTTGAGGATCAATGCCTCGGTTTTCGGCACGTTCGGCTCGTAGACGATCACCGTCGGTTTCAGCGGCAAGGTCGGGTGCATGCCGAGTACCAGGCCGAAGCGGCCGTCCTCGAGTTGCACCAGACTCCCCGGCGGGTAAACGCCCATGCAGCGGATAAAGGCTTTCAGCGCTACCTGGTCGAAGCGTTCTTTGTATTGCTTGAACATCCGCGCCAGCGCTTCGTGGGGGCTGATGGCGTCCCGCGGGTTCTGCGGGTTGCAGAGGTTGTCGAAAAAGTTGGTGATGCTCACCACCCGGCTCAGGCGGCCAATGGCGGCTTCATGCAATTGGTTGGGGTAACCGCTGCCGTCGCAGTACTCGTGGTGCTCAGCGATGATGCGCAGCACGTCGTCGTCGAGCATCAGCTTCTGCCCACGGCGCCGGCCGAATTCGGTGTGCATTTGCAGAAACTGCTGCTCGGGGCGGTTCAGCGGTTCGGTTTTGAGCAGCACTTTGCTTGGCACGTCGATCTTGCCCATGTCGTGCAGCAGCGCGCCGAGGCCCAGGGAATGACAGGCCTCGCTGTCGTAGCCCAACTGGCGGCCGAGCATCATCGACAGCACCGTCACGTTCAGCGCATGGGAGTAGGCGTCTTCGGCGGCCTTGCCGTTGATGCTGTGCAGCACCACGCCGTCCTCGGCCATCATGGTGCCGACCAATTCGCGCACCACTTCGCCCGCTTGTTTGAGCACGTCTTCGGGGGCGCGGTGCAGGGTTTTGGTCAGTTCTTTGACCATCTGGCTGGTGTGGATGAACTTGCGGTCCACTTCGGCCAGGCGCTTGCGCAATTTGCTCAGTTTCACCGCGCGCGCCTGGGCGGCCAGCTCTTCGGCGCTGGGCGGCTGCGGCGCGGCGGGCGGCTCTTCAACGATGGGCGGCGGCAGTTCGTCCGGGTGCGGCAGTGGCTCGCAATCGCTGCGCGCCGGGTCGTAGCGCACGCGTGGCAACCCCAGCTGAAGCAACGCGTCGAGCTGGGCCTGGTCTTTGATTTTGAAACTGCTAAAGGCGAAGTCGTGCTCCCACCAGCCCAGGTCCAGTTGGACGAAAAGGCCGACGCACAGCTGTTCGGGCGCGATGTACTGTTTGCGGGAATCTGACATGCAAAGACTTAGGCTTGAGTCATGAAAGCCTAAGTCTAGCCGGCCTTTGCCGGGGAAGCAGCCCGCCTAATGGCTAACAGCCATCTATTGCTTGTTGGCGTTCTTGCGATTGACCTGTTCGGCGGCGTGAATGATGTCGGCGCCGATCACGCTTTCGTACTGCTTCCACACCGGCTGCATGGCCGCACGCCAGGTGCTGCGCTCTTGCTCGGTGAGGCTGATGAGGTGGGTTTTGCCCTGGCTCAACTGCTGGCGCGCGACGACGTTCTGCTGCTCGGCGGCGTTGTTCACGGCAAAGGTCACTTCTTCGATGATGCCTTCCAGCTCAGTGCGCGTGGCGTGGGGAATGGCGTACCAGAACTTGGTATTGGCCACCAACATGTAGTCGAGCACACCGTGGTTGGTTTCGGTCATGTACGGCTGAAACGGCGCGTATTTCTGGCTGTACAGGTTCGACCAGGTGTTCTCGGTGCCTTGCACTTTGCCGTCTTGCATGGCTTGCAGTGTGGCGGCGAACGGCAGTTTTACCGGCGTAGCGCCAAGCGCGTTGAACTGGCTTTCAATCACGGGCGAGGGCTGAATGCGGAAGGCCAGGCCTTTGGCGTCAGCCGGATTGTTCAGCGCTTTGGTGGCCGACAGCTGCTTCATGCCGTTGTGCCAATAGGCCAGGCCGGTGATGTTGTGTTCCTGCATGGCGCTGAGCAACTGACGGCCTTTGGCGCGTTGCTGGAAGCGGTCGACGGCGGCGAGGTCATCGAACAGGAACGGCAGGTCGAAAATCTGCAGCTGCTTGTTGTACTCGCTGAACTTGGCCAGCGAAGGCGCGAGAATCTGCACCTTGTTGTCGCGCAGGGCTTGCAGCTCATCGGCATCGCCAAACAGGCTGGAATTGGGGTAAATCTCGACGGTGACCTTGCCGGCCAGGCGTTCTTCGGCGAGCTTTTTGAACAGCAGCGCGCCTTGGCCCTTGGGCGTGTCTTCAGCGACTACGTGGGAAAATTTGATAACGATTGGCGCGTCGTCGGCCAGCACGGCACTGGCGAAGCTCAATAACGCGGCGAAACCTACAACCAGGCGGCAGCGCCCGAGGGTTAACGTGTTCATGCGGACTCTCTCTTTTTTATAGGCGCTTGCGCTGCGGCGGTGCGAGCAGCAACGGCGAAACGGCTGGCAGAGAGTCATCCTACAAGTTGCGTATTACAGGCGCACTTAGACGTTCGCAAGGGCGTGAACCGGTCGTTGGTTGCAGGCACCAACGACCGATAGCCGGCCTGTTTTACAGCAGGCACACCCCAGTGCCGCCCAACCCGCAATAACCATTCGGATTCTTCGCCAGGTACTGCTGGTGATAAGCCTCGGCGTAGTAGAACGCCGGCGCCTCGATGATTTCCGTGGTAATGGCGCCAAAGCCGGCAGCTTCCAATTGCTTCTGGAAAGCGGCCTGGGTTGTCAGCGCGGCATCCAGTTGCGCTGGGCTGGTGGCGTAGATGGCCGAGCGATACTGGCTGCCCACATCGTTGCCCTGACGCATGCCTTGCGTTGGGTTGTGCGCTTCCCAGAACACTTTCAACAGCGCGTCGTAACTGGTCACCTTCGGATCAAACACCACCAACACCACTTCGGTGTGGCCGGTCAGGCCCGAGCAGGTTTCGTCGTAAGTCGGGTTTGGCGTGTGGCCGCCGGCATAACCTGCCGCCGTGGAGTAAACGCCCGGTTGCTGCCAGAAGCGCCGCTCTGCACCCCAGAAACAGCCAAGGCCGAAAATCGCGGTTTCCATACCAGCAGGAAAGGGACCTTGCAGCGGGTTGCCGTTGACGAAGTGCTTATCCGGCACGGGCATCGGGCTTTCACGGCCGGGCAGGGCTTGCTCGGCGGTTGGCAGGTCGAGCTTGTGGGCGAGAATTTGCGAACGCAGCACCATGGCAGGCTCCTGATGGGGTTGATTGAAACGTAGCAGTTCAGCGTGTGTTTAGAGTTCGCTCGCGGCGAGACGTTACAGCCGATTCAGTTTTGCGGGCGACACGGGTAACGGCGAAGGCTATCGAGCAGGTCGCGGCCGGGAATCGGGCGGTCGAACAAGTAACCCTGGCCGATATCGCATTTGTGCCGACGCAAGAAGCTCAACTGGGCGGCAGTTTCGATGCCTTCAGCGACGACTTTGAGCTTGAGGTTGTGGGCCATGGCGATCACCGCTGAGGTGATTTCCATGTCGTCCTGATTTTCCGGGATGTCTTTGATAAAGCTGCGATCGATCTTGATCACGTCGATGGGGAATTTCTTCAGGTAGCTGAGCGACGAATAGCCGGTGCCGAAGTCGTCCATGGCCAGGGTCAGGCCCAGGCTTTTCAAGCGATTGAGCTGTTGGCGCGTGTCGTCGGTGGCTTCCAACAGCAGGCTTTCGGTCAGCTCCAGCTCGAGCAGGTGCGGCGGCAGCAGTTCTTCTTGAAGGATGTCGGCAATCGAGCCCACCAGGTCGGGGTCGGAAAATTGCTTGGGCGACAGGTTGATCGCCACCTGTATGTCGCCCAGGCCAAGCGCTGACAGCTGCTTGCTCATGCGGCAGGCCTGGCGCGCCACCCATTTGCCGATGGGAATGATCAGGCCGGTGTCTTCGGCCACGCTGATGAACTGGTCCGGGTTGATCATGCCTTTTTCCGGATGGTTCCAGCGCAGCAGCGCCTCCATGCCGGTGAGCTGGCCGGTGCGCAGGTCGAGCTTGGGCTGGTAGAACACCTCAAGTTCGTTCTGGGTCAGGGCGCGGCGCAGGTTGTTTTCGACGAACAGCTTGTAGTTGGCCTCGGCATTCAGCACTTCGGTGAACACCTGCACCTGGTGCTTGCCGTTGGCTTTGGCTTTGTGCAGCGCCAGGCCCGCGTGCTTCATCAGGGTGTGGGAATCTTGCCCATGCAGCGGCGCGCAAGCCAGGCCGACCGAGCCGGTGACGCTGATCAGCTGGTTGTCGACGAACAGCGGTTTATCCAGGGTTTGCAGCACTTGCCCGGCAATGCGCTGGCCTTCGGCAACGTCGCAGTTGTCCAGCAACACGGCAAATTCGTTACTGGCGAAACGCGCGAGGCTGCTGTTGGCGTTGAGGCTGTTGCGCAGGCGGCGGGCCAGGCTCATGAGCAGCTTGTCGCCGGTCTGGTGGCCGAGGCTGTCGTTGATGCGCTTGAAGTTGTCGATGTCGACCAGCAGCAAGCTGGTGGGCTGATCGCTGTTGCGCGAAAAGCGCTCTTCCATGCTGCGGATAAAGGCCGGGCGGTTGCCGAGGCGGGTGAGGTTGTCGGTGTAGGCCAGGCGCTCGATGCGCTGCTGGGCGAGTTTGCTTTGCGTGATGTCTTCGTAAATGCCGATGTAGTGGGTCAGCTCGCCGTCGCCGCCATACACCTTGGAAATCGACAGATGCCCCCAGTAGGGTTCCAGGCTTTTGCGCCGGCTGCGGAATTCGCCGTTCCAGCTGTTCTGCTGGGCCAGGTTGGAATGGGCATCGAACAGCAGATCGCTGAGATTGCCCAGCGCCGGCAGGTCGGACAGGCGCCGGCCTTGCACTTCTTCCGGGCTGAACTGGGTGATGGCGGTGAAGCTTGGGTTGACGTATTCGACGATGCCTTCGCGGTCGATCAGCAAAAAGGCGCTGGCGCTTTGCTCGACCGCGCGGCGGAACAGCTGCAATTCACTGTTGGCGCTGCGGCGCTGCTGGTTGACCAGAGCGTGGGCGAACTGGTCGGCCAGCTCGCCGGCAAAAGCAATTTCATCGGCCTGCCACACGCGCTCGGTGCCTACGTGTTCCAGGCACAACACCGCCACCACTTCGCCGGCCACGCGCACGCTGGCATCGAGCATGGCGCTGACGCCACGGGGCAGCAGGTGGGTCTCGGCCAGCTCACGGGTGCGCGGATCGCGCATGGCGCTGTGGGCGTCGATGGCCCGGCCGCTGTGCAAGGCGGCGAGGTAGTGTGGGTATTTGCTGGCGTTGATCGGGGTGGGCAGTTCGTGCTGGCCGATGTCGGTGCTGTACATCGTCACCGGCTCAAGCTGCTCCTGGCGCAAGTACCAGAGGCTGGCGCGGGCGACGCTGAAGGTCTCGCACGCGGCCTTGGTAATCAGCTGCGCGGCCTCGAACACCTGGTTGTCCGAGCTGTAACGGTGGCGCGCCAGGCGCACGATCATGCTCTGCTGGGCGCGGCTGCGAACCAGGTGCTGAAGGTGTTCTTCCTGGGAGCGTTGATACAGTTCGAGGGAGGCTTGCAGGCGGTTGTTCTGGATTTGCAGTTCTGACTGCTGCGGCTGGCGGTCGGGGAACAGTGGCTCATCGGCCGGCAATATATAGCCGCGCAACAGTTGGCGACCGTGCTGCTTGAAGGCTTCACCCAATTCCACCAGATGCAGCATGCCGATGGGGGTGTGCAGCTTGTAGTGCACTTTGTAGTGCGGGCTGTCTTTGAGTTGCAGTTGGATGGTGTCGTGCAACTGGTAGCGTTCTTCCGGCTCCATAAGGCTGGCGTAGGGCGAACCCACCAACCCACAAAGCTCACCAGCGGCGAGGCCCAATTGGCTTTCGCACGCGGCGTCTAAAAACAGAAGAGTCCAGCTCGCCTCATTAAGCCGCTCGAAACGCAACATGCCAAGCCGCGAAGGCACTGGCAACTGCGTCACAACCTCGACCGCCGGACGGCTGGCGGCATCGGTATGGCTTTTCATCGGGAGACTCGCTTCCAGTATGCTGAACGAGTGGCTCAGGGCCACTTCATCGGTAAGGGTGCATCATGCGAACAAGACTGACAAGGCGGCTAGGAATATTGCCTGCAATCGCTGTGGTATTGCTCGCCGCGTCTAGCGCGCAGGCGGCAGAGCCGGAGGCAGAGTTGAGTGGTGCCGAACAGGCACGCTACCTCAACGAATTGAAGAAGCTCTACCTCACCAGCGACGAGCGCCAAGCGTTGTTGGCGCAAAGCAACGAACTGCTCGACACCTACGCGGTGCGCGCGGCCTTTCAGGTCGGCCAGGCCGAGCGTCGCGACCAGGTGTACCAGCTCAGCGTGGGGGCGCCTGGGGAATTGCTGATCCAGCAGAAAACCCGCGAAGCCGAAGGGGTGAACGTGGCCGTGCGCAATCAGCGGCTGGAGGTGTTTGGCGTCGACCCGTACATCAAATACGAGTGCCTGCCGAGCGAGCAGGTCTGCACCTTGAAAAACCCCCAGGACGGCAGCCCATGGCTAACCATTCGCCGGGATCATCAAGGCGCGGCGCAGTTGGCCAAGGCGCTGTCGTTTCTGCTGCGCAATATGCAGAAGGGCTGACCTTCACGCATTTACACCGTCGTCCCCGCGCAGGCGGGGACCCAGAATCTTGCGTTGATACGCAATGTTTGTCCCATCCAGAATTCTGGATCCCCGCCTGCGCAGGAATGACGGTGGGCTTCATTAGGTTTCTGTCTCCGCCAAAAAACACGCAAAAAAAACCCCGCCAAACGGCGGGGCTGAGGTACGAGCGTGGCATGCCCGAAAGTGTGAAACGTTTTAGCCTTACAGCAGCATGGTGCGGATGTCGCCCAGCACGTCGCTCAGACGTTTGGTGAAGCGAGCGGCAGCCGCGCCGTTGATCACGCGGTGGTCGTAAGACAAGGACAGCGGCAGCATCAGTTTCGGCTGGAACGCTTTACCGTCCCACACTGGCTGCATGGTTGCCTTGGAAACCCCGAGAATCGCCACTTCCGGTGCGTTGACGATCGGCGTGAAGCCGGTGCCGCCAATGTGGCCGAGGCTGGAAATGGTGAAGCAGGCGCCTTGCATGGCGTCGGCCGAGAGCTTCTTGGTGCGCGCTTTTTCCGCCAGTTCAGCGGCTTCGGCAGCCAGTTGCAGCAAGCTCTTTTTGTCGACGTCCTTGATCACCGGCACCAGCAAGCCATCCGGTGTGTCGACGGCGAAGCCGATGTTGACGTATTTCTTGCGGATGATTGCTTTGCCAGACGGCGCCAGCGAGCTGTTGAAGTCCGGCAGCTCCTTGAGCAAATAAGCGCAGGCTTTAAGCAGCAGCGGCAGCACGGTGAGTTTGACGCCCGCTTTCTCGGCAACGGCTTTCTGCGCAATGCGGAAAGCTTCCAGCTCGGTAATGTCGGCGGAGTCGAATTGCGTCACGTGCGGCACGTTGAGCCAGCTGCGGTGCAGGTTGGTGGCGCCAACCTGCATCAGGCGGGTCATCGGCACTTCTTCAATTTCACCAAAACGGCTGAAATCGACTTCCGGAATCGGCGGAATGCCCGAGCCACCGGTCGCGCCGGCAGCCGGTGCTTCCTTGGCCTTCTGCATCATGGCTTTGACGTAGACCTGCACGTCTTCTTTCAGCACACGACCGTGCGGACCGCTGGCGGTCACCGCGCTCAGCTCAACGCCAAACTCACGGGCCAGTTGGCGTACAGCCGGGCCGGCGTGGGTTTTGACGCCATCTTTGGCGGGCGCTGCCGGGGCAGCCGGTGCCGCCTCGGCTTTGGCTGGTGCAGCAGCAGGAGCGGGCGCGGCTTCGGCTTTGGCGGCCGGAGCAGCGGCCGGCGCTGCTGCTGGAGCAGGCGCGGCAGCCGGTGCAGCGCCTGCCACTTTCAGTTTGAGGATCGGGTCGCCGGTGCCGACTTCGTCGTCCAGCTTCACGCTCAGGCTTTCCACCACGCCGGCAGCCGGCGAGGGGATTTCCATGCTGGCTTTGTCGGATTCCAGCACCAACAACGATTGGTCGGCTTCAACGGTGTCGCCAACCTTCACCAACAGCTCGATGATTTTGGCTTTGCCCGAGGAGCCGATGTCCGGAACGTTAATGTCCTGGATCGAACTGCTGGCCGCCGCTGCCGGAGCAGCTGGTGCAGGAGCAGGTTCGGCGGCTTTGGCAGGCTCGGCAGCCGGAGCGGCTTCGGCCTTGGCCGCTGGTTCGGCAGCGGCTGGCGCTGCTTCGGCGCCTTCCACTTCCAGTTCCAGCAACTCATCGCCTTCTTTCAGGCGATCGCCGAGCTTGACCTTGAGGCTTTTCACCACGCCGGCTTTAGGCGCAGGAATTTCCATGCTGGCTTTGTCCGACTCAAGGGTCAGCAGGCTTTGATCGGCTTCAATGCGATCACCCACCTTCACCATCAATTCGATGACTTCGCCCTCGCCACTGCCAATGTCGGGCACGCGGATTAATTCACTCATCGTTGTGCTCCCTTAGCAGTCCAGTGGGTTGAGTTTTTCGGGGTTGATGCCGAACTTGACGATGGCTTCTGCCACCACCTTCGGTTCGATATCGCCGCGATCGGCCAGGGCTTCCAGAGCGGCCAGCACCACGAAGTGACGGTCGACTTCGAAGAAGTGACGCAGCTTCTTGCGGCTGTCGCTACGGCCGAAACCGTCGGTGCCCAGCACTTTGTATTCCTTGACCGGCACCCACTGACGAATCTGTTCAGCGAACAGCTTCATGTAGTCAGTCGAGGCAATGACCGGACCTTTACGGCCGCCCAGGCATTCTTCGACGTAGGTTTTCTTCGGCTTCTGGCCAGGCTTCAGGCGGTTGCTGCGCTCAACGGCCAGGCCGTCGCGACGCAGTTCGTTGAAGCTGGTGACGCTCCAGACATCGGCGCCGATGTTGAACTCGTCGCGCAGAATTTTCGCTGCTTCACGCACTTCACGCAGGATGGTGCCCGAACCGAGCAACTGCACGTGATGCGCCGCGTCGCGCTTGTCTTCTTCGAGCAGGTACATGCCCTTGACGATGCCTTCTTCCACGCCGGCCGGAATGGCGGGCTGGGCGTAGGACTCGTTCATCACGGTGATGTAGTAGAAGACGTCCTGTTGCTCTTCGGTCATCTTCTTCATGCCGTCCTGAATGATCACCGCCAGCTCGTAGCCGTAGGTGGGGTCATAGGTGCGGCAGTTCGGAATGGTGCCGGCCAGCATGTGGCTGTGACCGTCTTCGTGCTGCAGGCCTTCACCGTTCAGGGTGGTGCGGCCAGCGGTGCCGCCGATCAGGAAGCCACGGGTGCGGCTGTCGCCAGCGGCCCAGGCCAGGTCGCCAATGCGCTGGAAGCCGAACATCGAATAGAAGATGTAGAACGGCAGCATCGGCTGGTTGTGGCAGCTGTACGAGGTACCGGCAGCGATGAACGACGACATGGCGCCGGCTTCGTTGATGCCTTCCTCGAGAATCTGGCCCTTCTTGTCTTCGCGGTAGAACATCACCTGGTCTTTATCGACTGGCTCGTAGAGCTGGCCGACCGACGAGTAGATGCCCAGCTGGCGGAACATGCCTTCCATACCGAAGGTACGGGCTTCGTCCGGGATGATCGGAACGATGCGCTGGCCGATTTCCTTGTCCTTGACGAGCTGCGCCAGAATACGCACGAAGGCCATGGTGGTGGAGATTTCGCGGTCGCCCGAGCCGTCCAGGATCGCTTTCAGCGTTTCCAGGGATGGGGTCGGTACGCTGAAGCTCTTGGCACGGCGCTGTGGTACGAAGCCACCCAGGGCTGCGCGGCGCTCGGCCAGGTACTTGGCTTCGGCAGAACCCTCTTCCGGCTTGAAGAACGGCAGGTTCTCAAGGTCGGCATCCTTGACCGGGATGTCGAAGCGGTCACGGAAGTGACGCAGGCTCTCAACGTCGACCTTTTTGGTGTTGTGCGCAGTGTTCTTGGCTTCGCCAGCACCGGTGCCGTAACCCTTGATGGTCTTGGCCAGGATGACGGTCGGCTGCTCTTTGTGGTTCACAGCCTGGTGGTACGCCGCGTAGACCTTGTACGGGTCGTGGCCGCCACGGTTGAGCTTCCAGATCTCGTCGTCGGACAGGTCTTCGACCATGGCCTTGAGCTCTGGGGTGTTGAAGAAGTTCTCACGAACGTACGCGCCGTCTTTGGCTTTGTAGTTCTGGTACTCGCCGTCGATGACTTCGTCCATGCGGCGCTGCAGGGCACCGTTGGTGTCCTTGGCCAGCAGTGGGTCCCAGACACGACCCCAGATGACTTTGGTCACGTTGCACCGGGCGCCGCGGAACGCGCCTTCGAGGCCCTGGATGATCTTGCAGTTGCCGCGAACCGGGCCGTCGA